>Ga0209890_10000005_pt1 | contig 99576 bp, 82 predicted proteins | sample OrgsoiDNA2013049_FD_185799 | JGI IMG/M metagenome (GOLD analysis project Ga0209890, IMG submission 185799) | Permafrost soil microbial communities from the Arctic, to analyse light accelerated degradation of dissolved organic matter (DOM) -... | ecosystem: Environmental > Terrestrial > Soil >... | reverse complement strand
CAGCAAGCGTTGTCAGCAAGCGTTGTCAGGCTGATGGCTCATTGATCGTCGACGCGCAGGTCGACCCCGGGGCGTGATACTCTGCGGCTCCATTTCAACCCAGGAGCCAATCGAGCATGCCGAATAAGATGGGGTCTATTTGTGGTGGTGTGGTCGCTCTGGCGCTCGCGACCGTGGTCGTCGCGACGCAAGGCTGTGGGAGCGGCAGCAGCTCGGGGAACTTCCTGGCGGCCTGCCAGACGGCCTGCAACAGGGAAGCGGCCTGCCAGGACGCTTCCTCGCCTGCCGTCATGTCGGCCTGCATGTCCACCTGCGCCAACGCCAACAACATGATGACCGCGCAGAACTGTTCGAACCTAGCGTCGCAGGTCAGCATGGCCAATGCCTGCATCGCCATGCCGAGCTGCACCGGCTTCGAGAACTGTCTCAGCGGGATCCCCGATTGTCCGGGCGGGAGCGGCTCGGGCGGCAGCAACGGCAGCGGGGGAAGCACGGGCTCGGGTGGCAGCAGCGGAGCGGCGGATTGTTCCACCTGCACCAAGTCTCATACCTGCTGCCTGGCCACCGACGTCCAGTTCGGCATCCCCGATGGCGCCGGCTGCGACGCCTATACGGCGGCCCAATGCGACTCGATGAGCGGCAGCGCGCAGACACAGTACATCGCCACCTGCTCGAACGAGCTGATTGCCGGGCAGACCCTCGGCGTCACCGCCTGCAACTAAGTAGCCCGGCACTGTCGGACAGCGCGCGGCCGCCGTGGATTCGCGGCACCCGCGCGGTCCCGCTTCAGTGTCGGCGGATGACGGAAACCGGCGTTCCTCCCTGGAGCACCCCCGGGTGGTGGGCACGTTTGCTTCGCCATGCTCAGCGACCTACGCCGCAGGATCGAGAGAGCGCGAGACGCCATCCAGACGCGCGCGCGGGACGTCTGGCGGCGGGATCGGGCCTCGCTTCGGGGGTGGAGCGCGTTCAAGAACCGGTTCCTCCGGATCGCTATCGTCGCCGGACGCGGTGTCTCCGTGCATCAGCTCGGGCTGCAGGCGGCGGCCCTCACCTACTACACGGTGTTCTCGTTGGTGCCGCTGCTGGTGGTGGTGCTCTGGATCTTGAAGACCTTGGACCGCTCCGGGGGCGTGGCTCCCGCCATGCCGGTGGCGAGGGAGATGGCGAAGGGGAACGTCGCCCTGCACTCCATGCTGGGAAAGCTGCTCGAGAACGTGAATCACACCAGCCAGGTCACCGGCGGGATCGTCGGTCTCATCGCGCTCCTTTACGCGGTCGTTCGCCTGTTCGCGTATACGGAACGCGCGCTCGATCGCATTGCGTCGTCGACGACGCGAAAGCCGAAGCTCTCCCGGCTCTTCAGCTATCTGGCGCTGCTGATGCTTCCGCCGCTGCTGGGCGTCGTCGTCGGTCCGCTTGCAGGCGTCGCCCATCAGGCCATCGGGTCCGAGCTCAACCTAGCGCTGGCCGCAGTGTTGGGCCTCTCCGCACTCTGGCTGGCCATCGCGACCTTCTATTCGGCGGCCGCGCGCGCCCGGATCGCCTTCTCGTCGGCGGTGGTCGGGGGAGCGGTGGCGGCGATCGCGCTCGTGTCCGTGTTGTGGGCGTTCGCCAGATTTCAGATCGGGATGTCGCGCGGAAACAGCGTTCAATTTGGGGCGACCGCGGGGCCGGTCTTTCTGTTGTGGGCGTTCTCGTCCTGGTTCGTCGTGCTGCTCGGCGCCGAGATTGCCGTCGCCCACAGCGTCGACCGGGTCTTGATCCACGGCGCCTGGTGCTTCCATCTCGACGCGCTCGCGGAACAGGAGACCGGCGTCGAGATCATGATGCGGGCCGCCCGGGCGAACGTCTGCGTGGACGGCCTGGCGCGCGAGCTTCGTCTCGCCCCCCAGCTGGTCCGTCGGATTGGCCTCCGCCTCTGCGAACGCGGTCTGCTCGCCGACGCGGGGTTGGACAGGTTCGCTTTAGCCTGCGATCCCGATCGCACCAGCGTCGTGCAGATCATGGATGCCCTCGCGCGCGATCCGGTCCTCGACTCGGCCCGGCGTGCCCGGGCCGACGAACAGCGCTTCACGGGCGTGATCGCCAAGCCAACGACAAGATCGACGGCGCGGGCCCGGCCTGAATGATCGGCTCCGGGGCGCCGTCGATCCTGCGACGCTGCTCTATTGGACGGCTACTTTGCCGCCGGGCGAATGGTCGCGGCCACCGCTTCGGTGTAGTCGAACTGGACGACCTGGCCCGGCTTCAGTGACGCCAGCTTCTGCTGGTTGGCGGGGTCGGCCACGTAGACGGTCCGCATGTTCCCCTTCGGCCCCTTGAAGGTGACCGTGTTGGCGGCCGGATCGACGCTCACGACCTCCGCCGACATGGTCAGTTCGCGACCTTTGATGCCACCGCCGACGTCCACAGCTGCTCCCTTGCGCTCGGAGATGCTCGGCTTGGTCCCGGTCGGCGCCATCGAGATGGCCAGCGACTCGTAGTAGTCGACGTCGACCTTGTCGCCCATCTTGAGCGTGTCGAACCCCTTCACGCCACTCGGCACGTGGACCGTCGTCTCCTCGCCGTCATCCTTCTTGAGGATGATGGATCGGTCGCTGCGGTTGATCCCTTTCACCGTCGCGACGGCGTGAACCAGCTGCGTCCTGGTCTGACCGGTGGCGGTGTTGGTCACCGACTCCTCCATCCCAGGGGCGGCCTGGACGGCGCCGGCGATCTGAAGCGTGAGCATCCCACCGGCGATTCCGGCCACGGCGCTCATCCATTTGTTCGTCTGCTTGATCATTGCATGCCTCTCTTTGTTCACGGTTGTCGAAACAGGCCACGCGTTCCGGTGCGCCTTCCGACAAGGTGAGTCCGCCGCGGCCGTCTGCCGGGCTCACCTGCATCGGCAAACGGATGGAAAGCAGGTCCGCAACGGAAACGATGCTGATCGCGGGCGTGTCGGAACGGTGACGCGCGATCGGGTGCGCACGCGCTCGAAGCACCTTTCAGGCTGATCACTACAGCCATCGCGCCTCTCCGGACCTCACAGTGGCGAGGCACCCCACGAGGAGACCCAACGATGAGCCAGCAGCCCAAGATCACGCGCGAACATGCTCGCCTCGAAGAGATCCGCAGCAAGCAGGTCCCCTGGAGAAAGTGGGGGCCCTACCTCAGCGAGAGGCAGTGGGGCGGCGTTCGAGAGAACTTGAACAAAGACGTCGAAGCCTGGAACGACGTCACGCACGACCAGTCCCGTTCGCGCGCCTACCTGAGCGGCGAGGACGGCATGGCGGGGTTCTGCGACGACAAGATGCTCCTCTGTCTGTCGCTCGCGCTCTGGAACGGCAAGGACCCGATCATCAAGGAGCGGATGTTCGGGCTCACCAACAGCGAGGGGAATCACGGCGAGGACGTCAAGGAGTACTACTTCTATCTCGACAGCACGCCGACCCATTCGTACATGAAGATGCTCTACAAGTATCCGCAGGCGGAATATCCCTACGGAGACCTGGTGGCTGAGAACGGGCGCCGCTCGAAGAAACAGTTCGAGTACGAGCTGCTGGACACCGGCGTGTTCGACGAGGACCGCTACTGGGACGTGTTCGTGGAGTTCGCCAAGTCCGACGCAGAAGACATCTCCGTCAAGATCACCGCGTTCAACCGGGGTCCCGAGGCCGCCACGCTCCACATCTTGCCGCACCTCTGGTTCCGCAACACCTGGTGGGTAGACGACCAAGCGCCGCGCCCCGAGCTCACGGCTCGCGGCCACCACAAGGGCGCGGTCATCGCCGCCAAGCACCCCGCGCTCGGACAGCGGTTTCTCTATTGCGACGGCCCGGTCGATCTCCTGTTCACGGACAACGAGACGAACAAGTTCCGCCTGTGGGGTCAACCAAACCCCACTCAGTATCAGAAGGACGGAATCAACGACTACGTCGTGCAGCAGCGCAAGGACGCGGTCAATCCCGAGAAGAAGGGGACCAAGTCCGCGGCCCACACGATCGTCAACGTGGAGCCCGGCCAGAGCGCCACGGTTCGCCTGCGCCTCTCCGACCGGCCGCCAGGCGATCTCGCTGATCCGTTCGCTCACTTCGACCAGACCTTCGCCGACCGGAAGCAGGAGGCGGACGAGTTCTACACGGCAATCACTCCGCCTTCGCTGAGCGAAGACGCCGCGAACGTCATCCGCCAGGGGTATGGCGGTCTGCTCTGGTCCAAGCAGGCCTACGTCTACAACGTGGAGCAATGGCTGAAGGCGCGCGGCATCGAGCGCGACTCGGGTACCACGACCCGCAATCAGCACTGGTTCCACATGTTCAGCGCCGACATCATCTCGATGCCCGACAAGTGGGAGTACCCCTGGTTCGCCGCCTGGGATCTGGCCTTTCACTCGACGGCGTTGGCGTTCGTTGATCCCGACTTCGCCGCCGAGCAGCTCACCCTCATGCTGCTCGAAAGGTACCAGCACCCGAACGGACAGCTGCCGGCCTACGAGTGGAACTTCGACGACGTCAACCCGCCCGTCCATGCCTGGGCGGCGCTCTTCAACTATCGCGTCAACCGCGGGAGCCTGGGCGACCAGGCGATCCCGTTCCTGAAGCGCACGTTCAACAGCTTGCTGGCCAACCACACCTGGTGGCTCAACCGCAAAGATCGCGACGGCCGCAACCTTTTCGAGGGCGGCTTTCTGGGTCTCGACAACATCGGGGTCTTCGATCGCAGCTCGCCGCTGCCGACCGGCGGCTTCATCGAGCAGGCCGACGGCACGGCCTGGATGGCGTTCTATTCCCAGAACATGCTCGACCTCGCCCTGGAGATCGCGCTCGTCGATCCGACCTACGAGGACATGGCGATCAAGTTCTACGAGCACGTCATGTCGATCGCCGCGGCCTCGAATCGAACGGGCGCGCACGATTCGATGTGGGACGAAGAGGACGGGTTCTATTACGACGTGCTCCGCGTACCGGGACAGTTCAACACGCGGCTCAAGGTGAGGTCCCTGGTGGGCCTGCTCCCGCTGTGCGCCGTGTCGGTCTACCGCCCGGAGGTCATCCGGCAGCTCCCGCGCTTTCAGGAACGCGTCCTGTGGTTCAACCAGAACCGGCCCGAGCTCCTGGCGAACGTCGGCCATCCAGGGCAGGCGGGCGTGGCCGGTCGTTTCATGCTCTCGCTGCTCGACGAGAAGAAGCTGCGACGGGTGCTTGCGAGGATGCTGGATCCCAACGAATTCCTGGGCGACCACGGCATCCGATCAATCTCCCGCTATCACCTCGAGCACCCGTACGTCTTCAACTCGAACGGGCAGGAATACCGGGTGGGTTACCTCCCGGCTGAATCGGACACCGGGATGTTCGGCGGCAACTCGAACTGGCGCGGGCCGATCTGGGCGCCCATGAACGCGCTCCTGATTCGCGCCTGCCTCCAGATGTACACGTTCTACGGCGATGAGTTCAAGGTCGAGTGTCCGACGGGCTCGGGCCAGTACATGAACCTGTTCGAGGTCGGACAGGAGCTGTCCAACCGGCTGGGCAGCATGTTCCTCCGCGACCACCAGGGGCACCGACCGGTCTACGGCGGGCTCAAGAAGTTCCAGGAGGACCCGCACTGGAAGGATCTCATTCTCTTCTACGAGTACTTCCACGGAGACAACGGCGCCGGCCTCGGCGCCAGTCACCAGACCGGCTGGACCGCGGTCATCCCGGCCCTCATGAGCCTGCTCGGGAGAATCACGCCGCAGATGCTTCTGGCGGAGGATCGCATCCTCGGCAGCCTCGAAAAGGGGCACGGGCAGGGGATCGAGGCGCCCGGAGCCCACCCTTAGCAGGACGGTTTGTTTGGTCGCGCGCAGGCTGGCCATCGGCCTGCGCGCGTTCTGCGACTTACAGGGAGGTGCGGCCGTGAACAATCCCTCGATCTATCAGATCAACACACGCGTCCTGTTGCAAGAGCGCGGAGTCGCTCTCGGGCGCCCCGCGACGCTGGACGACTTCGAGGATCGGTTCCTCGACGACATCGCGGGCAAAGGGTTCCAGTGGGTCTGGCCGCTTGGGGTCTGGCAAACGGGGCCTGCCGGCCGGGAGATCTCCCGCTCGAACCCCAAGCTGCTGGACGAGTGCCGGCGGGTGCTCCCCGATCTCAAGCTCGAGGACATCTGCGGCTCCCCGTTCGCGATCGTCGGTTACGAGACCCACCGAGACTTCGGGGGCGACAGGGCGTTGGCCAGCCTTCGCAAACGCCTCACGCAGCGGAAACTCAAGCTTCTTCTCGACTTCGTCCCGAACCACACGGCCCCCGATCACCCGTGGGTGCAAGCGCACCCAGAGTATTACATCCACGGCAGCGAAGACGATCTCGCGCGGCAGCCGGAGAACTACGCCCGGGTGAAAGTCGGCCCGAAGACGGCGGTCCTCGCCTACGGCCGCGATCCCTACTTCGACGGTTGGCCGGACACGTTCCAGCTCAACTATCGCCATGCGGGGTTTCGCGAGGCACGAATCGCCGAGCTTGGATCGATCGCCGACCGTTGCGACGGCGTCCGGTGCGACATGGCGATGCTGCTGCAGCCGGAGATCATCCAGAAGACCTGGGGCGACCGCTCACGACCGTCGGACGGCTCGCCGGCCAAGGACAATCCGTTCTGGCCTGAAGCCATCGCGGCCATCAAGCGGCGGCACGCGGACTTCAAGTTCGTCGCCGAGGTCTACTGGGACATGGAGTTCGCGCTGCAACAGGCAGGCTTCGACTACACCTACGACAAGCGGCTCTACGATCGCCTGGTGGCCCAGACCGCCACGCCGGTGCGGGAGCACCTGATGGCCGCGCCGGCGTTTCAGGATCACTCGATGCGGTTCCTCGAGAACCACGACGAGCCCCGGGCTGCGGCCACCTTCCCGCCGCCGGTGCACAAGGCGGCCGCCGTGGTGGCGTTGCTCGCGCGGGGGCTCCGCTTCATCTACGAAGGTCAGCTCGAGGGGCGCAAGGTTCACGTCTCGATGCACCTCGGGCGCCGCCCGGCGGAGCCCGTCGATCAAGACCTGCGCGCCTTCTATCTGCTCTTCCTCGGCTGTCTCGGGCGGCCCGAGGTTCGCGAAGGAGAATGGCGCCTGGAGAGCTGCCGGCCGGCCTGGCCGGGCAACGGCACGCACGAACAGTTCATCGTGTCGTCGTGGCAGCAGGGCCAGCGCAGGTTGCTCTCGGTGGTGAACTACGGCGGCGTTCAGGGTCAGTGCTACGTCACCCTCGGCATGCCGGGGCTCGCCGGGCAAAGCTTCCAGCTTCGCGATCTCCTGAGCGACGTCGTCTACCAGCGCGAAGGCGACGGCCTGGCCGGCAACGGCCTCTATCTCGATCTGCCCGCCTGGGGCCATCACGTGTTCGAACTCAGCGCTCACCGACGGTGATCAGTCGATCACGCAACTGGTGCGCTCAACCTCTTCGACGCCTGTTCAAGCACGGACCGCTCACTACGTTGGTCGGCTAAGGAGAGGGAGACCATGAAGAACACGATCAAGACCGTCCGCAACAACAGTTTGTATGCCGCAGCCCTGCTGGTGGCTGTCGGCAGCGCTGCCTGCGGAGCTGCCGCGTCGGAGGACGTCGCCTACGAGGACGACTACGCCGGCGACTACTACTACCCCGCCGACGTCGCCTATGCGGGCGTCTACGCGGGCGTTGGCTACTACGGCGGCATCTACGCTGTCGGGCCGGCAGGGGTAGGCGCCAGCCAGCCGCTGGCCTCCGCCATCGTCGATGCCGCTGTCTCTGGCGACGCCGGTCGGGCGGGCACTGGCGCTTCCACTGTTCGCGGAGCGGTCGGCCAGGCCATCCGAAACGCGGCGGCAGGGGGAACCGACTGCCCGGGACAGGTGACGGTGACGCCGCAAAAGGGCACCGCGGTCTGCGGCATCTCAGCGGCTGGCGTCAACATCGTCTTCAACGGGTGCCAGCTGCCGGGCGGCGGCACCATCGACGGAACGGTCAACGTGCAGCTCACGCGGACCGCCTCCGACACGAACTGCAACGCCTCCACCACCATCATGCTCGGATACACCTCCACCCTCAGCAACCTGAGCTACACCGGCACCGGCGGTGGGAAGATCGTGATTCCGAATGACATGACCACGGGGATGCTCAACTTCCCGACGGGACAATCGCCGACCACCATCAGCATCATGACCAACGGCGAGGTGCAGCGATTTGCCAGCGGAGGAACGATGACCACCGACCGGAGCTTCACCGGCACCTACGACTTCTCGTCAATCTCGTTGGCCAACCAGGCATACACCCTCGGGGGCATGCTGAACGTGACCGACAAGTCCGGAGGCACCGCGACCCTGACGGGCACCAACCTCACGCACGATAGCAGTTGCTGCCGACCGACGGGCGGCACCTTGGCCGTCTCGCGCACCGGGGGCAGCCACTCTGGATCGCACACTTGGACGTTCACGTCGACCTGCGGGTCGGCGATGCTCGACAGCAAGACGGTCACGCTTCCGGCCTGTCTGTGAGGCGGAACGGGGAGGGGTGTCCGCCTGGCGCGGCGCCCCTTTTCCACGCCTCGGTCGGTCCGCCTCGTCGGGCGATCCGGTGTCACGGGCTGTGTGGAATCTGGCGGATGTGGTGGCCGTGCGTCCAGATCCGGTTCGACAGCCCACGCCCGATGACGAACGGAAGAAAGACCAGCAACGAACCGACCACCACGGCGGCCAGCGGCCGAACTCGGCCGTTGATCATGTGCTGCAGGATCCCATCCAACACGAACGCGACACACAGCGGGACGATGGCGTCGCGCAGCCCCTGCTTGAGGATGGGCCACCGGTCGTGCTTGGCCCCGACCAGGCTCATGAAGAAGGGCTCCTTCCCCTGTTTGGCGTCCCGGATCCCGAAGCGGGTCCCCAGCAACAACGCGACGAGCGGTTGAAGGATCAAGCGAATCTGAAACTTGCCTCCGAACATCCCCCTGCCGCTGAGATCGCGCCAGATCCCCTCGAACAAACCAACGTCGGCCGCCATCAGGGCCTCCTTCCAACGTAAACGATGGGGAAGAACATCCGCGTTGCCAGTGCGCCGGCGCCTGATATCGCCCGCGTGTCGTTGTGCTCGAGATATCCGTTCCCACGTTCGCCGGAGGCGTGACCATGTCGACGACCCTCAGACCGAGCCGGTCCCTGGCGCTGTCGGGGCTGCTGTCAGTCTTGCTGCTGCCACGGTTGGCTGTGGCAGAGGCGGATCAGTCGGGGCCCAAGGATCAGCCGTCGGATCAGGAAGACAAAGACGAGGGCGATCTCGCGAAGAAGACCCAGAACCCGGTGGCGGATCTCATCAGCGTGCCGTTTCAAAACAACACCAGCTACAACATCGGGGTGAACGAGCGGGCGTCGAACACGCTGAACATCCAGCCGGTCATCCCCGTCCACCTGAGCGAGAGCGTGTTGCTCATCTCGCGGATCATCTTACCGATCACCTATCAACCCGATCTGGGCAGCACTGGGGGTGGCTCGTCGGGCTTCGGCGACGTCAACCCGACATTCTTCTTCTCGCCCGCCAAGCCGGGGAAGTTGATCTGGGGGGTCGGTCCGGCGTTCATCCTTCCCACCGCGACTCAACGCTCGGTTGGGACGGGCAAATGGTCGGCAGGTCCCGCGGCGGTGGCGCTGATTCAACCAGGCCACTGGACCATCGGGGTGCTCGCTTCCCAGGTCTGGTCATTCGCCGGCCCGTCCGATCGATCGACGGTGAGCTTGATGACGGTCCAGTACTTCGTGAACTACAACCTCGCCCACGCTTGGTATCTGACCAGCTCGCCCATCCTGACCTTCAACTGGGAGGCGACGTCGAGTGAGGAATGGATGGTGCCGTTCGGCGGCGGGATCGGCAAGATCTTCAAGCTGGGGAAGCTTCCCCTCAACGGCTCGCTGCAGGGGTACTACAACGTTCGCTCGGACGAATCGACGACGCTGGCGCGCTGGCAGGCCCGCGTGCAGCTCGCGTTCCTGTTTCCCGCTGCCGGTAGCAAGCCCAAACCACCCGAGAAAGAGGGCGGCGCCGAGGCGGGTGCCTCTGCGCAGAGGTGAAGGCGTTCCGCACCCATAGGTCAACAACTTAGGCGTTTCTCGTATTTTGCAGAGGCGTCCACATCGTCGGAAAAGCGAGCATTACCCTGAGCCTTCGAGCTCTCCTTCCGGAGAACGCTCTCCCAACCAACACAAGGAGACGACGATGAGATTGATCCGCGCATGCTTTGTGGTTCTTGCGATTCTGGTGCCGGCTTCGTGGACGGTCGCCCACGCCAGCGACACGGGCGCCGCCGGTTCGGGCGGCAGCAAGAAGAGCAAGAAGAAGAGCAGCAAGAAGAAAGACAACAGCGGCGACTCCAGCGACACAGGGAGTACGGACAAGTAGGTTGGAGGCCGCCGCCGGCCGTCGGGCCAACGATCCGACGGCGGCGGGCACCCCGATTCTTGGAAGCGGCGACGGATGGCCTCTGTGCCGCGCTGGGTACCGCTGCTGATCGGCGCTCTGGTGATCATGGGGATCGCCCTCGACCTGTTCACCCGCACGGAGCTATCGGCAACGACGGCGCTCATGTGCGAGGGGGCGTACGCCGACACGCTGCAGATCGAATCGGCTCGCACGCACGAGATCGAGCAGGGGCCGAGGAGCCAGTACAGCTACCTCGTCCGAACCAGCGCCAACTACGAATGTCCTTTCTTCGGTCCCGACGGCAAACTGCGCCGGCGGCGCGTGCAGTCGAGCGGGCTCGGCACCGCCTTCGCTTATGAGGCCTCCGGCGCCGATACCTATCTTCTGAGCAGCGAGCACGTCGCCACCTGGCCGGACGTGACCGACAACTCCCACCGCGTCGATGACGTCCCTGAAGGGTGCAAGCGGGTCGAGGACAAGTTGCGCATTGTGCGCGATGAGCACGACGACTTCGAGTCAGGGCAGATCTCCCTCTCGCGCGTGGCGGTCGACCCGTTGCTCGGCGTCGCGATCTTGAAAGCCAGTCAGAGATTGCTCGTGTTGCCGTACAAGATCGGCAAGAGCGCGGCGCTGCGCCAGGGCAATGCGGTCGAGGTGCGCGGCTTCCCGCTCGGGGTCATGCAGGCCGTCTCGAGCGGCAAGATCGTCAACCCGTATGATCGCGATCAAGAACAGGGTTGGGACCACGTCGACTTCGTGATCGACGCACTTCTCTCTGAAGGGAACTCGGGAAGCCCGGTGCTGGCAGCGTCCTGCAAGTCTCGCGAGCTAGAGCTGGTCGGGATCTACCACGCCGGCTACAAAGGGCACGGTGCGCTCAACGTCGTCGTCGGCATCGATCAGATCACCGACTTCATGCGCAAGAAGCGGCGCATCCCTCGCAGCCTGACCGAAGGTGCGCCCGGCGCCCCCGACGCCGCCGACCGGGCCCGCGTGAGGGAGACGCTGGCCGGCGGCACGCTGCCGCTGTTCGATTTCGGGGGCCTCCTGGTCCGCGTGGAGAGCGGCCATGCCGACGCCGGCGCCCTCCTCTACCATATCTATGGTCGCCAGTTTCCACTGGACGATCGTCGCGTCGCCGTCATCGAAGATCTTCCGAAAGAGGGAACCTTTGGGGAGCTGGCGCGGTTGTGGGTGCGCGGGCCGAGCGGCTGGCGTGAGTGGGGGCCGTCGGCGTTGGGGGCTGACGAGCGCGACCTCCTGGGGCGGGTCGGCGACTCCGTGCGGTCACAGGTCTTGCGCACGATCGACTTGCGGAAGGCGCTGGAGAACCCGGGTTCGGCCGACGAGCGGCGGCACGGTCGCGATCTGTCGCGCGCGATCGCCCACGACGTCCCCGTCGCCCGAGACGTGGTGGGAAACCTTCTCGACGCGGTCGACCGCCTTTCGTCGGTACGCGACCCGGGACTCTCGCCTTCGAGGCCGCTCGTCACGGGCGCCGGCGCACCGCCAGTGCCTTCTCTGCTGCCGCCAGTTGGGCCGCCTCCGCATCGCGGCGGGCGGCCCAGCGATTGATTGCTGAGCAGCGTTGCCACAAGGGCTTGGCGACCATCGACGTGGGCGGAGCTCGGGTCCTTCGAAGCGCACCTGTCGCAGAGCGCGAGGCCGGTTTATGATCTCTCCGTGGCGCCTGTCATCGCGGTTCTCGTCGTGGCGGCCCTGGCCGTCCTCTCGGCGGAGCGGCGCATCGTCTGGCTGCACGTCCCCTCGAAGCCGCTGACCACGGCACTGCTGTTCCTGATCGTCGGCTGGCCGGCGACGCGGCTCGCCTGGTGGATCGACGCCGGGATCGCGCTGTCGGTCGTGGGAGACATCGCGCTGCTCAGCTCGGGCGAGGGGGCGTTTCTGGTCGGGCTGTCGGCGTTCCTGCTCGCGCATGTCGCCTACGTGGTGGCGTTCGTGGGGGTGGCGGTCTGGTCGCCGCACGTCGCTGTCGTCGCCGTCGCGACAGTGGCGGTGACGGCGCTCGTGCTGCGCGCGATCGGTCCGGGGACGGCCCGCCTTCGCGCCCCGACGATCGCTTACGGCGTGGTGATCAGCGCGATGGTGATCGCGGCGTCGGCGACGCTCGGCGGACCGCTCGCGGCGGCGCCCCTGGCCGCTGGCGGGGCGACGTTCTTCTACGCGTCGGACGTCAGCCTGTCGCTCAACCGCTTCCGTCGGCCGATCCCGCACGCGGCGTTCTTCACCCTCGGCCTCTACTGGATCGGCCAGATCGGGATCGCGCTGGCCGCGCGTGGCGGTCACTGAGGCGGGTTCAGCCAGGCCGAACGGCGCCCGGAACCAGGCGACCGATGATCGCCTCGCAAATCCGGAAGAAGCTGATCCTGTCGAGGACCGGGTTCATCCAGCCGACGGTGATGCAATAGGATTTGTTCTGCGGCGAGGCGTGGTGGATGGCGTGGTGCTCGGGCGACAAGATGAGGCCTGCCTGCTGCAGCGCCCGCACCCAGCCCGCCGGGTTGTCTTCGTGCGCCCACTTGTGGAACTGGTTGGTGCAGAAGATGAAACAGGAGGTGAACGCCAATATCGCGCAGAAGTAGAAGACCCAACCGGCGGTCTTGGGCATCACCAGCAGCAGTAACGCCAGGATGGGCGCGACCACGATGCAGTTGTTCCCGTTGGTCTCGACGAAATCGTGCCGGGTGATGTCCTTGGGATCGATGTGGTGGTAGCGGAACGGGGTCACGAAGTTCGGACCAAAGATGGGCGTGTTCTGGTCGCCGATGGTGTCACCGGCCCAGTGGACGAGGCCCGATAGAAAGTCCGCCACCAGGTATCCTGCCAGGGCGGTCGTCGCCACGTAGAAGATCCCCCGCGCGCCGGCCACCGCATGACAGATTCGGAACGCCAGGCAAGCCAAGGCCAGGAAGACAAAGGCGATGCTGGCGATCTCAAGCGCCCGGTGGCCGCGCCCGTATGGGTGCGGTTGGGCATTGGCATTCATAGTGAAATGATAGCTTACCGGAAGTCGGGTCAAGCACCTAACTCGCGTAGGAACGGCGCGGCAGTGTCGGCTTTGAGCCCCTTACGGAAGAGCACGAACTCCCCCTTCCGGGCCTGCATCCCATAGAGGCCCGACTTGAGCGCATCGATGAGGTGCCCACGATCCTCGCCGCCCGAGGGGAGCCGGACCAGGACGTAGTCCGCGTCGTTGAACCCGATCCGGAGAGAGTAGGCGTTCTTGCGGCTGGAGATCTGGGAGACGATGTTCTCGGACGCCGTGACGCTGGCCTCCTGCGGGATGAGATTGATGAGGGAGTAGAGATCGGCGTGGCGGGCCCGATCGGAGTCGGTCACGCCGACGTGAAACGGCGAGAAGCCCCCCCAGGCCGTGTTGTGCTGCAGCACGATGCCGAGCTGGTACGAGGTCACGATGGTCCCGGCGGTCATCGCCACCAGCCAGGCGCGCCGGCTCTGGCGAGCCCAGGTGGCGCCCGTTGCCTCGATGCGGCGGAGCCAGGCCAGATTGGCGACCACGGCGATGAAATAGAAGCTGGTCCAGTAGGCGGTGTACTGGAAGGAGATGCTGAGCAGCGGCGGGTAGTGCGTCGCCAGCATGGTGAAGAAGAACCCGGGGATCGAGCAGAGCAGGCCGATCGGACGGCGCCAGGGGAAGAAGGCCAACGGGGCGACGATCTCCAGCAGGTAGAGGACCTTGTCGTGCTCCAGCAGGCTGCTCACGGTGAAGGCCGGGTTTCCGATCACCGTCTTGAGGATGCCGCCGAAGCCGCTGTCCCCCTCGGGGAGCAGCCCCTCGTACTGGTTGATGTAGGCGGGGTAGCCGTTCAAAAAGTGCGGCATCAGGATCAGCTTGATGCCCACGAAGTACGCCGCCGAGATGAGGGTGACGACCAGCCCTGCCCGCGGCCGCTCTCCGGTGAGGATGAGATAGAGCCCGACCACCATGAGCAGCGCCGACATGTCCTCGCGGTTGGCCAGCGTCAGGATCACGGCGACCACGGCCATGCCATTGCGGCGTGACTCCAGCGCCCAGAGGCACCACCAGAGGTAGAACGGCGCGAACGGCAGGTAGTGGAAGTCGTAGAGGTTGGAGCCGTGGAGCGGCGCGTAGAGGTTGATCAGCACGGCCAGGAGGCAGGCCGTCCAGGCGCCCAGATGCCGGCGCGCGAAGGCGAAGAACGGCAGCACCGCGCCGCCGATCAGCGCCGCCTGCAGCACCAGCAGCGTCTCCGGCCGCGGCGCCAGCCGGTAGAAGATCCCGATCAGGTACGAGATATAGGTCTCGTGAAACCCGATGTGGGTCGAGGTCGCGTTGCCGATGACCGAGGTCTTGAAGAGCGGCTTGTTGAAGTGGGCGGCGTTCCAGACCAGGTTGTTTTCGATCCCGAGATCCCACCCCATCGTCTGCAGGCGGAAGTGGTTCTGGATGGTGATGACCGAGAAGTAGATGGTGTAGCCGAGGAAGGCGGTGAACACGATCGCGAACGGCAGCCACTTGGTGTCGCGCAGCCGCGCCAGCGGGGGGCCGAGGCGGGCGCCGACGCGCGCGCGCAGTGACGCCGGCAGGATCGGCGGCGTCTCCAGCGAAACCCGGGTCAGCACCTGCAGGAAGAGCACGAAGGCGCTGACCATCACGATGAAGGTCAGCTCCCGCCCGCTGTACCAGAGCTGCCACTGGAAGAAGATCGGCAGGAGCCCGACCAGACAGAGGGGCGCCAGCCGGCGGGCCACGCGCTCGACGAGGGCAAGGCCCCCGAGCCGACGCCAGAGGATCGCCACCAGGCCCACGAACCCGGTGAGCGCGCCGCCGACCAGCAGGTTGCCGAACACGTACTTGCGGGCGGCCGGCGGCATCGAGTTGTTGGCGACGTAGTTGAGGAGGTGGTCCCGCGCCCGGAGGCACCACCCGGCGAAGCCGATCGAGGCCCCCTCGGCGGCCAGCAGGCCGAGCGCCCGGAAGGCCCGGGTGAGCGGGGGGGCCTCAGGCGTCGGAGCCGGAGCGAGCGCAGCCGGCGGAGGCGCAGGTTCTGGCGCCGGCGGGGCCGACGGGGGCGAAGGGGGGGATGGGGGATTGAAGGCGGGGTCGAAGGTGCCGGCCGACATCGGGCGCGCAGTCTATCTGAGAATGTGGTCTAAGATGACCACACTCCTTATGGATTCGGCCGCGCCCTCTCTTACCGTGGTCATCCCCTGTTACAACGAGGCGGATCGCCTGGATGAAGCGCCCCTGCTGGCGTTCCTGGACGGTTGCGCCGAGGCGTCGCTGCTGTTCGTCGACGACGGGTCGACCGACACGACGGCTGACCGGCTGGCGGCGATCGCCGCGGCGCGGCCCGCGCGGATCGACCTGCTCTCCTTGCGGCCGAACGGCGGCAAGGCCGAAGCGGTGCGCCGCGGAATGCTGAAGGCCCTCGAGCGGGGGGCGGGTGTGGTCGGCTACCTGGACGCCGATTTGTCGACGCCGCCCCGCGAGATCTTCCGCCTGCGCGCAGCGTTCGATCGCCCCGGCGTCGAGGCGGTCCTGGGGGCACGTGTCGCGCTGCTCGGAACAGACATCGAGCGCAGCGCCGCGCGCCACTACCTGGGGCGGGTCTTCGCCAGCGTGGCGGCGGCGATCCTCCAGGCGCGCGTCTACGACACGCAGTGCGGCGCCAAGCTGTTTCGTGCCTCGCCGGCGCTGGCGGCGGCGCTGGCGACCCCGTTCCTCTCCCGCTGGGCGTTCGACGTCGAGCTGCTCGGGCGGCTCCTCACTGGCGGCGAGGGTGTCCGAGGCATACCGGTCTCGGCGGTCGTCGAGGTGCCGCTCACCACCTGGCACGACGTCAAAGGGTCGAAGCTCAGCCCCGTGGCGATGGCGCGATCCCTCCTCGATCTCGGGCGTATCGGGCTCGATGTCGCCGGGCGCCGCCGCCGGAGCAGGTCCAGATGAACCGGGCTGTGCTCGCCGGGCGGCTGCGGCGAACCTATCTACAGATCGACCTGCGCAGCCTGGCGCTGGGGCGGATCGTGCTGGGGCTGGTGCTGATCGGGGATCTCGTCCGCCGCGTCCCCTACCTACGCGACTTCTACAGCAATCTGGGGCTCATCCCGAACCACACGGTCCTCTGGCGGCCGCCGTTCCCCCGGATCTTTTCGGTCTTCTTCATGGCCTCGTTGCCGGAGGAGGCCGCGCTCTGGTTCTTCGTCGCCTTCGTCTGTTTCTTCTGTTTTCTCGTCGGCTACCGGACGCGCCTCTTTCAGCTGCTGTCGTTCGCGATGACGACCAGCCTGCACAACCGGATCTTGGGCGCCGAGAACTGGGGGGGGGTGGCCATCGGCGTGCTGATGATCTGGACGGCGTTCCTGCCGCTCGGCCGCCGGTTCTCCATCGACGCCATCCGCGCCAGCCTCCGTGCGCGCCGCGACGAGACGCCTGCCGATCTCGCCGCCGGGGCGCCACCCCCCGACGAACGGCAGACGACCTCGCTGGCGGCGCTGGGCCTTCTGCTGCAGATCGCCGCCATCTACTGGCTCAACTTCGTCCACAAGAGCGGCCCGACCTGGCGCGACGGCAGCGCGGTCCACTACGTCCTTTGGCAAGAGCGGATCGTCACCTGGGTGGGGCTGCAGGTGCGAATGAACGCCCCGTACGCCGTCACCAAGCTCCTGACCGAGGGGACGCTGGTGATCGAAGCCGCGGCCGCGTTCCTGGTGCTGACGCCGATCTTCTGGCGCTGGACGCGTTTCGTCGCGGCGCTCTTGCTGGTCGGGTTGCACAGCGGGATCGCGCTGCTGGTCAATCTGGGGATCTTCTCGTTCGCGATGATGGCTTTCCAGCCTTTCTTGCTCACCGACGCGCAGTGGACGCTGTTCTCGCGTCTGGTCCCGCGGCGCGGCCGCTCGCGCACTGTGTTCTACGACGTCGACTGCGGCATCTGCTGGGCGGTGGTGCGCGTGCTCGCGCGGATGGACGTCCATCGTCGCTTGCGCTGGGTCCCCAACAGCGATCTCAGCGCGCTTCCGGCGGGGGTCGACTCCGAGCTGCTCGATCGGACGATGCTGGTCCTCGATCCGGTGACCGATCGACGCTGGACGCGCGCCGCGGCTTTCGCCGAGATCTTCGGCGCGCTGCCGCTCGGGCGGCTCTGGGCCTGGCCGATGCGGTTGCCGGGGGTGCGCACGCTCGCCGACCGCGCCTACGATAGGTTCGCGCGCAACCGGACTACCATCTCCGGCTGGTTCGGCCTGGCGGCGTGCGGAGTGAAGCCGGTTGCTGGAATCGCGAGCGGTGCGACCGCATCGACCGATCCCGTAACGCCTTTGCGTGCCTGGTTCCGGAAGCAGACGCCGTTTCTCCGCGAGTTCGGCGCCGCCGTCGTCCTCGTCGTGCTCACCGCAGAGATCTCTGTCGCCAACCCGGCCGTCCCGCGCGAGCTGCGGTTCGAGCACCGCCCCGAGTGGATGGTGGCGGCGGTCATGTACCCGCACATCTTCGAGGGGTGGTCACTGTTCTCGCCCGACGCGCCCCTCACCGACGAGACAATCTACGTCGATGCGGTGACGCGCGACGGCCGACACGTCGATCCCTACAACGAGGTCGGCAGCCGGGTCGCCGACATCCCCATCGACCGGGTGCCGGTCCGCCTCGGCCACAGCTCGTTCTGGTGCGACTACACGCTGCGCATTCCTGACGCCGGCGTGTTTCACCAAGCGTTCCTGGAGTGGATCCTCCGCTACCCCGATCGCACCGGCAACCCGAACGACACCATCACCAAGTTCGACGCCTACGTCGTCGAGCAGCAGAGCCCCAAACCCGACGAGCTCGAACCGACCAACCCCCACCAACGCCGGTTCCTGCAATGGCCATGACCGGGGAAATGACGGGGGGACGATTCCAGCGTTGGGCGGCGTTTCGCCGCTGGTTCGTCGAGAAGTATCTGACCATCGACGCGCGGAGCGTCGGCCTCGGGCGCGTGTCGGTGGCGATCGTCCTGCTGATCGATCTGGCGCGCCGGATTCCGGTGATCGATCTCTTCTATACGAACGACGGCCTCCTGCCGAACCACACGCTGCTCTGGCGGCCGCCGACGCAATGGATGTTCTCGTTCTTCTTCCTCGCTTCGCTGCGGGAAGAGGCGATCCTCGGATTTCTCGTCTGCGGTTTCGTCTACCTGGCGCTGCTGGTCGGCTGGCGGACGACGCTGATGCGGTTCCTGGCGCCGATCTGCCTGGTGAGCCTTCACGCGCGGGTCACGCTGGTCGAGAACGGTGGCGACTGGATGCTCTGCGAGCTCATCATCTGGTCGGCCTTTCTTCCGCTCGGCCGGCGATTCTCCGTCGACGCCCTGCGGGCCAGCCTGCGCCGCCGGCGCGAGACGACCGCCGCCCAGCTCGCCGATCGGGCGGCCATGAGGGCGACGGCACGCCCCGACGATTCGCTCGTCGACCCCACCGCCGACGTCAACCGCGTCGTCACGCTGGCGGCGTTCACCATCATCCTTCAGCTCGCCATCTCTTACTTCTTCAACGCCATCCAGAAAGGCGGGCCGACCTGGCGGCAGGGGACGGCGGTCCACTACGTCCTCTACCAGAACCGGATGGTGACCTGGTTCGGCGTCTGGATGCGCGGGCACATGACCCCGACGCTGTCGCGCGTGCTGTCGTACGCGGCGCTGACGACCGAGGGGCTGCTGCCGTTGCTGATCCTCTCGCCGATCCGTCGCACCTGGACGCGGCGCGCGGCGGTGGTGGCGGTCATCGGTCTGCACATCGGGTTCCAGACCTTCATCAACCTGGGGGTCTTTTCCTGGACGATGATCGGCTACACGCCGTTCCTCCTCACCGCCTCCGAGTGGACGTTGTTCGCGCGGATCGCGGCGCGCAGCCGGCGGCGGCTGACCCTCTATTTCGACGCCGGCTGCGGCGTCTGCTTCCAGATCGTACGGGTTCTCGCCCGCCTCGACGTCTTCGAACGCATCCAGTTCGTCTCCAGCGCCGAGCTGCCGCCATCGATCGACCTTTCCCCCGAGCTCCTCGGCCGCACGATCGTCGTCGTCGATGAAAAAGGGCGCCGCACCACCCGCGCCGACGCCGTCGCCCAGCTCCTGCGCGCGTTGCCGCTGGGCTTCCTCTGGGCCTGGCCGCTTCGGGTCCCCGGCCTGCGTGGGCTGGCGAACCTGGGCTACGACCTCGGCGCCCGCCGGCGGCAGACGATCTCCTACTGGCTCGGGTTCGCGGCCTGCAGCGCTCCCGGTGCCGAGCCTGCGATCCCGGCAACAACGCCGGCCGCCGCGCCCGTTCTTCGCTCTCGCGCGCCGGTCTTCGCCTGGCTGGGACGGATGGTGGCGATCCTTCGCGAGGGGTTCGTGCTGGCGATGCTGATCACAATCGTCAACGAAGCTCTGTTCATCAATCAGGCCGTCCCCAAGTTCCTCAAGTTCGAGGAGCCGGGTTGGGTCAAGCGCCTGGTCGCCTACCCGCGCTTCATCCAGGCCTGGTCGATGTTCGCCTCTGACGCGCCGATGTCCGACGAATCGGTCGTTGTGGAGGCGATCACCGCCGACGGGCAGCGTGTGGACCCCTACAGCGAAGTCGCCGGCCGCATTCCGGACCCCGGCATCGACGAGATTCCGTCACGCCTCGACAACGATTCGTTCTTCTTCAACTACTCGGTGCGGATTCCCGATCAGGCCGTCTACCATCAAGCGTTTCTCGAGTGGATTCTGCGTTACCCCCTGCGCACGGGTCACCCGGGCGATCGGATCGTCCGCTTCGACGCCTACAAGATCGAGAACGACAGCCCCCCTCCCGGCGAGACCTCATCGCGCAACGTCCGCAAACAGGTCTTTCTCTCCTACCCGTCTAAAAACCGGGAACCCTGAGAGGGTTCCCGAGCCCTCCCGCGACGGACTCCGCCGAGCGGAGCTCGGCTTCGTCCACGCGTTAAGACGGGAACTCTGGCTGAGCCGAGCTTCGTCCACGCGAAACAAGACGGTGACCATCCCGAAAAAGGGGCTGGGGACCCTCGCCAAGGCTCTCGACATCGCGCGCGTGGCAACTAAGAATGGGGGCAATCATGGCGAACAGCTTCGGTAGTCGCGGCACCCTCGAAGTCGGCAAGCGCAGGTTCGAGATTCATCGGCTCTCAGCGCTGGAAAAGTTGGGGCTCGCGCCGGGGCGTCTGCCTTTCTCGTTGCGCATCCTGCTCGAGAATCTGCTGCGTCACGAGGATGGCAAGTCGGTCAAAGAGGCAGACATCCGCGCGCTCTGCGGCTGGGACCCGAAGGCTGAGCCGAGCTACGAGATCGCCTTCATGCCGGCGCGCGTTCTCTTGCAGGACTTCACCGGCGTGCCGGCGGTGGTCGATCTGGCGGCGATGCGAGCGGCGGTGCAGACGCTGGGCGGCGATCCCAAGCGGATCAACCCGCTCTTGCCCGCCGAGCTGGTCATCGATCACTCGGTGCAGGTCGACGAATACGGCAAGCCGGAGGCGCTGTCGCTGAACGCGCAGATCGAATTTTCGCGCAACAAGGAACGCTACGCGTTCCTGCGCTGGGGGCAGTCGGCCTTCCGCAACTTCGCGGTGGTGCCTCCCGACACCGGCATCGTCCATCAGGTGAACCTCGAGTACCTGGCCCGTGTGGTCTTCACCGGCGACGATTCTAAGGGTGAGCCGGTCCAGGCCTACCCCGACACGCTGGTCGGCACCGACAGCCACACGACGATGATCAACGGGCTCGGCGTGCTGGGCTGGGGGGTCGGTGGTATCGAGGCCGAGGCGGCCATGTTGGGGCAACCGCTGTCGATGCTGATCCCGCAGGTGATCGGCGTCCGCTTGCACGGCAAGCTTCGCGAGGGCTCGACTGCGACCGACCTCGTCCTGGTGGTCACGCAGATGCTTCGCAAGCTGGGGGTGGTCGGGAAGCTGGTCGAGTTCTTCGGCCCCGGCGTCGCCGCGCTGCCAGTGGCCGACCGGGCGACCATCGCCAATATGGCGCCCGAGTACGGCGCCACCTGCGGCATCTTCCCGATCGACGAGGAGACGCTCCGCTACCTGCGCTTCTCGGGGCGCGCCCCCGATCGGGTGGCCCTGGTCGAGGCCTACGCGCGCGAGCAGGGGATGTTCCACGACGCGACGACCAAGGAGGCTGTCTTTACCGACGTGGCCGACCTGGATCTCGGCTCGGTCGAGCCCAGCGTGGCGGGCCCGAAGCGCCCCCAGGATCGCGTCAGTCTCTATCAGACCAAGAAGTCGTTCGAGGAGGCCCTGCCAAGCCTGATCAAGCCCAAGAAGAAGGCGACCTCGGCTTCGGCTCCTGGCCAAAGCGAGTCGAGCCAGTCGACCAACGTCGGCTACGCGCCCGCGCAGCCTGCCGCGCCCGAGCTCCGGCACGGCTCGGTGGTCATCGCCGCGATCACCAGCTGCACCAACACCTCGAACCCGATGGTGATGGTGGCGGCCGGCCTGGTGGCCAAGAAGGCGGTCGAGAAAGGGCTGCGGACGCGCCCCTGGGTCAAGACCTCGCTGGCGCCGGGCTCGAAGGTGGTGACCGAGTACATGGCCGAGGCCAAGCTGACGCCGCACATGGAGACGCTCGGCTTCCACACGGTCGGCTACGGCTGCACCACCTGCATCGGCAACTCGGGCCCGCTGCCGCAGCAGGTCTCCGACGCGATCGAGGCCCGCGATCTGGTCGTCGCCAGCGTGCTGTCGGGCAATCGCAACTTCGAGGGGCGCATCAATCCCGACGTGCGCGCGAACTACTTGATGTCACCGCCGCTGGTCGTCGCTTACGCGCTGGCCGGCCGGATCGACATCGACCTCGACAAGGAGCCGCTCGGTGAGGGGACGGGCGGACAGCCGGTCTTCCTGCGCGATGTCTGGCCGTCGAACAGCGAGGTCGCCGACGCCGTCGGCAAGGCGGTCAAGCCGGCGATGTTCGAGAGCTCGTACGCCGTGGTGTTCGAAGGGGACGAGCGCTGGCGCAAGCTCGACGTGCCGCTTGGCGACACCTACCTCTTCGACGGCGCCTCGACCTACATCAAGCACCCCCCCTACTTCGAGGGGATGGCCAAGAAGGCGACGCCGCCCGGCGATCTGACGGGGGCTCGCGTGCTGGCCATCCTCGGCGACAGCGTCACCACCGACCACATCTCGCCCGCCGGCAGCATCAAGAAGGACGGGCCGGCCGGCAGGTATCTGATGGAACACGGCGTCGATCCCAAGGACTTCAACAGCTACGGCGCCCGCCGCGGCAACCACGAGGTGATGGTCCGCGGGACGTTCGCGAACGTCCGGTTGCGGAATCTCCTGGCGCCCGGCACCGAGGGGGGCGTCACCCGGCATCTCCCCGACGGCCAGGTGATGTCGATCTTCGAGGCTTCCGAGAAATATGCCGCGGAGAAGGTCCCGCTCGTCATTCTGGCCGGCAAGGAGTACGGCTCGGGGTCATCGCGGGACTGGGCGGCGAAGGGGCCGCGGCTCCTCGGTGTGCGGGCGGTGATCGCGGAGAGCTACGAGAGGATCCACCGCAGCAACCTGGTCGGCATGGGGATCGTGCCGCTGCAGTTCAAAGCGGGTGAGACGGCCGCCTCGCTGGGGCTCACCGGCGAGGAGATCTTCGAGACGGTCGGCCTGCCGGCGCTGCTGGCCTCGGGCTTCTCGGGCGGCCGGGAGCTCCTCGTGCGCGCCCGCTCAGGCAACCTCGTCAAGGAGATCCCCACCATCGTCCGGATCGATACGCCGCAGGAGATCGCCTACTACGAGCATGGCGGCATCCTGCACTATGTTCTGCGCCAGCTGGCCGGCGCGGCCTAGTCTCGATACAATGCCCGCGTGAGACGCCTGTCCGGCTCCCGAGCGATGACCCGAGCTCCAGGCGGATTGCATCGCCGGCCGGAAGCCGGCAGGCTGCGTCAGACATGATCGAGGTCGTCGGTGGCAGCGCCCTTGGCCCCGGGCGTTTGCAAAAGCGGCTGACGGCCATCCGCCGGACCAACCCCGGCGCGCGCGCGCTGAACGGAAACTACCTCCACTTCGCCGACGTCGAGGGGACGCTGACCGACGACGAGTCGCGGATCCTGAACGAGCTTCTGACCTACGGCCCGCGCCCCGCGGACCAGAGCGCGGGGCGCGCCACCGTGGCGTCGGGCCGGCGGCTGATGGTCGTCCCGCGCATCGGAACGATCTCCCCCTGGTCGTCGAAGGCGACCGACATCGCGCACGTTTGTGGTCTGAGGAAGGTCCGGCGGATCGAGCGCGCCGTCAGCTACGTCGTCTCCGGCGAGATCGTCGACGAGGTGGGGTTCGTACGAGTGCTCGCCGATCGGATGACCGAGTCTGTGCTGGACCGTCCGAGCGAGGCGCCCCGGCTGTTCGAGCGCCCGGCGCGGCGCGCGCTCGGGCACGTGGCGCTGGGCAGCGACGGGCGTGCCGCGCTCGCGCAGGCGAACCTGGCGCTGGGGCTGGCGCTCTCGCCCGACGAGATCGACTACCTCTGCGACGCCTACCGGACGATGGGTCGGGATCCGACCGACGTCGAGCTGATGATGTTCGCGCAGGCGAACAGCGAGCATTGCCGCCACAAGATCTTCAACGCCGACTTCGTGATCGACGGTGAGAAGCAGGGGCAGTCGCTGTTCCAGATGATTCGCCGGACGACTGAGGCGAGCCCGGGCGGCGTACTGTCGGCCTACCGGGACAACGCGGCGGTGGTCGAGGGGGTCGAGGCCGGCCGCTTCGCGCCTGATCCGACGAGCGGCGTCTACCGCGCGCACGTCGAGCCGGTGCACCTCGTGATGAAGGTCGAGACGCACAACCATCCGACGGCGATCTCGCCGTTCGCGGGGGCGGCGACCGGTTCGGGCGGCGAGATCCGCGACGAGGGGGCGACCGGGCGCGGCGCGCGCCCCAAGGCGGGGCTGACCGGCTTCTCCGTCTCGAACCTGCGCCTGCCGAGCGCGCCACGCCCCTGGGAGAGACCGGCCGCCAAGCCGGATCGCATCGCCAGCGCGCTCGACATCATGCTGGACGGTCCGCTCGGCGGCGCCGCCTTCAACAACGAGTTCGGCCGTCCGGCCCTCTGCGGCTACTTCCGCACCTTCGAGCTGGAGGTCGCAGCACCCGACGCGGGACCAGGGGGCCGCGAGGTGCGCGGCTACCACAAGCCGATCATGGTGGCGGGTGGGTTCGGCAACGTGCGCGTCGAGCAGGTGAAGAAGGGGGAGTTCCCGGCCGGAACGCCGATCGTGGTGCTGGGCGGGCCGGCCATGTTGATCGGTCTCGGCGGCGGGGCGGCCTCGTCGCTCGCCTCGGGAGCGTCGGCGGAGGATCTCGACTTCGCGTCGGTGCAGCGGGACAACGCCGAGATGCAGCGGCGCTGCCAGGAGGTGATCGATCGCTGCGCCGCGCAGGGGGCGGAGAACCCGATCCTCTCCATTCACGACGTGGGCGCCGGGGGGCTCTCGAACGCGCTCCCCGAGCTGGTCCACGACAGCGGCCGCGGCGCGCGCTTCGCCCTGCGCGACATCCCCAGCGCCGAGCCGGGGCTCTCGCCGCTGGAGCTCTGGTGCAACGAGGCGCAGGAGCGCTACGTCCTGGCGATCGCCGCCGACCGGCTGCCGGCGTTCGCGGCGCTTTGTGCCCGCGAGCGCTGCCCGCACGCGGTCATCGGGCAAGCCACCGACGACGGACAGCTGGTGGTGGGCGACGCGCTCGCCCCGGCAGGTCCCGCGGCGAGCCCGGTCGACATGCCGCTCGGCATTCTTCTCGGCAAGCCGCCCCGCACGACCCGACAGGCGACGCGCGTCGCCGCGAAACCGGTGCCGTTCCCCACCGCCGGGATCGATCTCGGCGAGGCGGTGCGCCGGGTGCTGCGGCTGCCGACGGTGGCCGACAAGACGTTTCTCATCACCATCGGCGATCGCACCGTCGGTGGCCTGACCGCGCGCGATCAGATGGTCGGGCGCTGGCAGGTGCCGGTCGCCGACGCCGCCGTCACCGCTACCGGATTCGACGTCACGACGGGCGAGGCGATGGCGATGGGGGAGCGGGCGCCCATCGCGCTGCTCGACGCCGCGGCCTCCGCCCGGATGGCGGTCGCCGAGGCGATCACCAACATCGCCTCGGCGCCGATCGCGCGCCTCTCGGACGTCAAGCTGTCGGCGAACTGGATGGCCGCCGCCGGCCACCCGGGCGAGGACGCGCGGCTCTACGACGCCGTCCGCGCCGTCGGCCTCGAGCTCTGCCCGGCGCTGGGGATCGCCATCCCGGTCGGCAAAGACTCGATGTCGATGCGGACCGCCTGGCAGGTCGGCGACAGCTCCTTCAGTGTCACCTCGCCCCTGTCGTTGATCGTCACCGCCTTCGCCCCCGTCACCGACGTGCGGCGCGCGCTCACGCCGGAGATTCCGCCCGAGTTCGGACCGACCGAGCTTCTTTTGATCGATCTCGGCCAGGGGAAGAATCGCCTGGGCGGCTCGGCGCTGGCGCAAGTCTACGGTGCGCTCGGAAGCGCCCCTCCCGATCTCGACGATCCCGCGCGCCTGGCCGGTTTCTTCGCGGCCGTGCAGGAGCTCAACGCCTCCGGAACACTCGCCGCCTATCACGATCGCAGCGACGGTGGCCTTCTGGTGACACTGCTGGAGATCGCCTTCGCCAGCGGCGTCGGGCTGGACGTCGACCTGACGTTCCTCGGCCCCGATCCGATCGCCACGCTGTTCGCCGAGGAGCTGGGGGCCGTGCTCGCCGTACGCGCCGTCGACGTGCAGCGCGTCGTCGCGACGTTCGGCAAGAACGGGGTCCCGGCGGCTGCGGTCCGGAAGCTCGGTGCCGCGCGCCCCGACGACCGTCTGATCTTTCGCAAGGCGGGGAAGCCGATCCTGGAGGAGCGCCGCAGCTTCTTGCGGGGCCTCTGGTCGGAGACGACGCACGCCATGCAGGCGTTGCGCGACGATCCGACCTGCGCCGACGAGGAGCAGGCCGGCCGCGTCCGCGCCGACGATCCCGGCCTCTCGGCGCACCTGACGTTCGATCTGAACGATGACGTCACGGCGCCGATCCGCGCCCGCGGCGGCGCCCGCCCGCGCGTGGCGATCCTGCGCGAGCAGGGGGTCAACGGCCAGATCGAGATGGCAGCCGCCTTCGATCGCGCCGGCTTCGACGCCGTCGACCTGCACATGACCGATCTGCTCTCTGGGGCCACCGACCTGGCCGGATTCAAGGGCCTCGCCGCCTGCGGTGGCTTCTCCTACGGCGACGTTCTCGGCGCCGGGCTCGGCTGGGCGAAGTCGATCCTGTTCCAACCGCGCGCCCGCGAGCTGTTCGCGGGGTTCTTTGCCCGCCCGGACACGTTCACGCTCGGCGTCTGCAACGGCTGCCAGATGGTCTCTGCGCTGAAGGAGATCATCCCCGGCGCCGAAGCCTGGCCGCGCTTCGTCCGCAACCGAAGCGATCAGTTCGAGGCGCGCCTGGCGATGGTCGAAGTCGCTGAAACTCCGTCGGTGCTGCTGACGGGGATGGTGGGCTCGCGCCTCCCGATCGCTGTGGCGCACGGCGAGGGGCGGGTGGAGTTCGTGGCCGACGCCGACGGTCCAAGGTTCGAGGCCTCCGGCCTGGTCGCGGCCCGCTTCGTCGATCACCGTGGCCGCGCGACCGAGCGGTACCCCGAGAATCCGAACGGGTCGTTCCACGGCATCACCGGCATCACCACCACCGACGGTCGGGTCACGCTCTTCATGCCGCACCCCGAGCGTGTGTTCCGCGCCGTCCAGCACTCCTGGCGTCCCGCCGGCTGGCGGGAAGACGCTCCCTGGATGCGGATCTTCCGGAACGCGCGCCTGTTCGTCGACTAGCGAGCGACGCTACCCGCTCAGTGCTTCGCAGGTGGCGGCGTGGTCGACGCGGGCGGTGGTGTGGTGGCCGCCGTGGCAGCGGGCGCCCCGTTCGGGCAGGCGCGCTTGTCGGCGGGGAACCAGAGCGTGCCCGACTCGGCGCAGGCGTGGTCGATCCGTTCGGCGATCCGTTTGCCCCACTTGTTGGGGCTGCCTACCTTCACCGGCAAGCATTTGCGGTCGGGATCGCATGAGTAGGCACCCCAGCCTTCGCTACCGGCGATGCCGATCGCCAGCACGGTGATCGGCCCGATCTCCGCCATCGGAACGGCCAGCACGTAGGACTTTCCAAGCTCAGGGAAGCCCTTCTCGATCGCGGAGGCGGCGCACCTGCGCGTCTCGTCCGCAGTCACCTCCTTCGCGGTGATTCCTTGGCCACCACGATCGATGCACGGCTTGACGTCGTGCATCGGCCAGCTCTCCAGACCGAGCGCCTTATTCGTCGCGACAATCGCCGCCATCATCTCCTTCGAGACGTCCGGCGAGAGCTTCCCGGGCGCGGGCGCCCCAGCGCTCGCCGCCGTCAAAGCCGCCGCAACCAATACGATCATCGTCGTCATTTGCGCGAGCTCAACGGCACCGGAACCCCCCGATTCTGCCCTCCTGGAGAGAGGATGAGCGTACGTGGCAATCGTACATCCGATGACATGTGGTCGACATTTATTTCGAGAAAGCGAATAGATGGCGGCCTGAAGTGAGCCTGTCCGCGGAGAGAGGGCTACTGATAGCCAGGTGGGAGTTGTGCACAGCTTTCTCACTCGCCCCTCGGCTACGGTCTTCCCGACATCCTGAGCGTCGCCGTTCGAGTCCCCAGGAGGGAACATGTTGACCAACAATTTCCAGCGAATGAGCCTGCCTCTTTTGCTCGTTGCCTCCCTGGGTTACGGCTGCAGCGGCAAGATTGCCGGCGGAGGCCCCAGCGGGGGCGGATCGACGAACGGTTCGGGTGGTTCCACTTCAACCGGATCGGGCGGAAGCAGCAGCAACGTCGACGCGGGGGGCGTGACCGTGAAGCCAACAACCTTCACGCCCGCCCTGGCGGGACCCACCTGCCGCAAGGTGAAGGACCTGCTGGTCGGGATGCCTTGCACGGATGCGGACGTCAACGCCGTCGTGTCGATGGGCCCGGCGGGCTTGCAGCAGCTCATCATCACCTGGATGACCGACCCGACCTTCCAGCCGCAGTTCCAGGGAAAGATGGTCCCCTTCTTCCGCAACCTGTTCCAACAGGTCGGGTTCACGCCGACGGAAAACTTCAAGCCCCAGCTGCTCGAGAACGGCGGTTTCGACTTCGGGCCGCTCGGGACGGGTGCCGTCGGCGACGACGTCTACTTCAGACTGGTGAAGAACCTCCAGGACAGCTTCGCCATGACCGCCTGGCAGATGGTGAAGGAGGGGACGGAGCCGTTCTCCGATGTGCTCACGACCAAGCGGTTCATGATGACCACCGGGCTCATGAGCCTCTATACGCAGATCGAGATGCCCGACGACGAGCCCTACAACTTCAGCGGGGGGGCGAACACCACGACCAAGCTTCAGTGGAAGCTGGACTACGTCAACACGATCCCCTTGACCGACTCGCTCAACCCGAGCAGCCCCAACTACATGACCTTCGACGACGAGAAGCCGACCTCGTCGAGCGGGTTCCTGCTGCAGCCGACCTGCCAGGGCGTCGGCGACATGGTCGGCACGCCGAAGACCGTGGTGACCTTCGGTGGCGCCAGCAGCGGCGGCTTCAGTAACCCGACCGGCGGCTACGCGCAGCTGTTCCAGCGCCTCATCGGCTACACGCCCCGGTATCCGTTCCTGGGGCAGCCGGACTGCTGGGAGCACCCGTCGAAGCCGTACATGACCGACGCAGACGTCTCCGAGTGGCGGTGGGTGACCATCGCACCGAAGGCGAGCAGCGATAGCTACGTCCAGCCGTACGATCTCCCGACGCTGCGGACATTGACCGCGTTGAAGCTGGCGATGCCCCGGGTCGGCTTCTATACGACGCCCGCGTTCCTGGCCCTCTGGAATACGAACGACAGCAACCAGCACCGCGTGACCATGAACCAGACGCTGCTGGCGGCGCTGGGGCAGTCATTCACCAGCGACAACAATCTCACGCCGCTCAGCGAGGTCGGCCTCGCCTCCTCGCACACCACGACGTCGGGCGAGTGCTACGGCTGCCACAAGAGCCTCGATCCGATGCGCATGTTCTTCGGCAATCAATACGACTTCAACGATCGCAACGACTTCGTCACGAACCCCTTCAACGGTTCACAGTCGAACGCGCGCCCCTCGTCACCCCAGCAGGCGGGGTTCGCCTTTGCCGACGTCAACTGGGCGAGCCCCTCGACCGGGACCAGCATGGCCGACCTGGGGCCGCTGCTGTTGCAGGCGACCGATCAGGATACGAGCGACGCGGGCGGCCCGCTGCCGCTGTTCGCGATCTCGGTCGCGCAACAGCTCTGTTTCTGGGGCAACTCCAACGCCTGCTCCGCCAGCGACCCAACCTTCCGCGGCGTGGTGGCCGACTTCGTCAGCAGCAACTACAACTTCCCGTCTCTGGTGAAGGAGCTGTTCTCGTCGGCGCTCATGACGGGCGCCGCGGCCACGGCGACCTACCCCGCCGACTCGGCCGGCAACGCAACGGTCCCCGTCAGCATCGCGCGGCAGACCCATCTGTGCGCCGCGCTCTCCAACCGGATGGGAGTCAGCGACGTCTGCGCGCTGCAGGTGGCCGTGCCGACGTCGGCCCAGGCCACCACGCTCACCATCGCGGGCAGCGTGGCGGCGGACGCGTTCAGCCGCGGCTCGCAAACGCCGGTGACCCCGGCCTACCCGGATCTCTTCTATCGCGCGGCAACCGAAGAGCTCTGCGAGAACGTCGCCAAGCTGGTCGTCGACGCGACGGGCGGACCGTACACCAGCAGCAGCACCAGCTGCACGAATGGTGACGGCCTTTTGACCAGGTTCGTCGAGCAGGTCATGGGTCTCAACGCCAGCGACACCCTTCATGATCGCGCTGTGGGCATTCTCGAGACTCATTGCGCCGCTGCCGCAACGGTGAAGACGACCACCACGGGCGGCGGACTCGGCGGCGGGACCACCAGCACTTCCGCTCAGACGAACTCGGTCAGGTCGACGTTCGTCCTGGCCTGCGAGTCCCCTTCCTCTCTCGGCATCGGTCTTTAAAGGAGCGCGCCCCATGTCCATGTCCAAGCCAGTGACACGACGAGAGAGTCTCCTCACCGGGCTCTTCGGCACCGGCTACATCGGCCTGCGTGCCCTCGCGACCGGGCTCCCACCCTGGTTCCTGCTCAACCCGCGCCAAGCCACCGCGCAGGATCTGCAGTGCATGCTGAACGCGAAGAACAACAACCAGTATCTGATTCTCAGCACGTCCAGCAACGGCGATCCGGTCAACTGCAACTGTCCCGGGACGTACGAGAACACCAGCCTCATCCACCCGTCGGTCGACGAGATGACGGCGACCAAGGTCTCGGTCGGCGGGCAGATGCTGGGCGCGGCGCTCCCCTGGGCCGATCCGTCGGTGACGACCACCGGCGGCAGCAAGGGGTGCCTCTCCTCGGCGGTGCTGGCGCGGACGTCGTTCTTCCACTACCTGACGGGGACCGTCGTGCACGGCGACCAGCCGAAGGTCATGAAGATGATGGGGGCGACGTCAGGCGGCGAGATGATGGTCTCGGCGTTCGCCAAGCATCTGGCGGCCTGCTTCGGCACGGTGCAGACGGCGCCGATCTCCGTCGGCGCGGGCGGCAACGCGGGCGAGCTGGTGAGCTTCTCGGGGCGGACGCTCCCGTCGATCACGCCGATGCAGCTGAAGACGTTGCTGACGGGGACCAAGAACGATCCGTTGGTTACCATGCAGGCGCGGCGGGACACCGATCTCGACAGCTTGAACGCGCTCTTCAAGAGCGAGTACCCGGCGGGGAGCGTGCAGGCGCAGTTTCTCGACGCGCTGGCGACGTCGCAGACGCAAGTGCGGTCGCTGGCCAGTCAGCTGGCGACGACGCTCGGCAACATCACCGCCAACGACCTCAACGGGCAGCTGTGGGCGGCGGGCGCGCTCATCGCCGCCAAGGTGACGCCAGTGGTGACGGTCCACATCTCGATGGGGGGCGACAACCACTCCGACAGCAACCTGCAGGCGGAGTCGGATCAGCACGTCAGCGGCATCACCGCGATGAACAAGCTCCTGATGAACGACACGGCAAACGGCGTGTTGGCGAGTCTCGGTCTCCTCGACCAGGTGACGTTCGCGAACTGGAACGTCTTCGGCCGCAACCTGGCAGGGATTTCCAAGGTGACGTCGCGGACCGGACGCGACCACTGGGGGAATCACAACGTCTCGGTGATGGTCGGCAAAAACTTCAAGTCGTCTGTGATCGGCGGGGTGGCCGCCGACTCGAGCAACGACGGCGGCTATTCGGCGAGCGACATCGCTTCGGCGACGGGCGCGGCGATGAAGGGGGGCGACATCCCGGCGGGGCAGACCATGGTCGCCGCGGCGAAGACGCTCGGCGCTGGGCTCGGCATTCCGGACAGCGTCCAGATGCCCGACTGGATCGCTTCGTCGGGCGGTAAGACCGTCGCCGCCGCGCTCACCGCCGTCCCGACGACCGCTTAGCTGAGCTCGGCTCCTACGGGGAGGGCGGCTGGGCTATGAGACGAAAAAAAACCCCGGCCGCGTGAGCGACCGGGGTCAATGACCTATTCCGGCGAGGCCGAAGCCTCACCAGGTAAAGGGCAGTGTTACTTGGCGGCCTTGTCGTCGGCCTTGTCGCCCTTGTCGGCCTTCTTCTCCTTCTTGGACTTCTTCTCCTTCTTGGCCGAGTCAGCCGAGTCAGCGGCCGGCGCATCAGCGGCCTTGGCGATCGTCCAAGAGGTCGGGAGGAGAACGGCGAGGGCAACGAAAACGGTGCGAACGAGCTTCATTGGAGACTCCTGATTTTGGGGTTGACGCGGCAGCTCAGTTACGACGCCGCGCCGCCAGAGGAATGCACCGCACATGCCACCACGATCCTCAACAAAGTCGAAACAATTCCATGCATTTAGGAACTTACCCCAGGGCGCACGACCGATTTGTGAGGCGATTGTGCGCGCCAACGCGCTCCTTGTGGTGCGAACCGCCCCACACCGCACAGGCCGCAAACCAATTGCGTGTTCTCTTCTGCTCGGGAGCTATTTGGTCGGCGCGGTGAGTATCGCGATGTGGCTTGCGCCGGCTTTCTTGGCGGTGGACATGATGTCGACCGCGGCGCCGAGATAGACGTTTTTGTCGCCACGAATGAGCAGCGTCTCCGAGCTGACCTCCGTCAGGGCCTTTCGGATCTCGGCTTCGAGGTTGGCCGGATCGACCTTGCGCGCTCCCAAATAGAGCTCGTTCGCCTTGGTGACCGTCAGGACTGGATCGGTATGCCGCTGCGAGACCGGGCCGGCGGCGTTGGCCTTGGGGAGGACCACCTTCATTCCGGCGCGCGACGCGACCTCGGATTCGACCAGCGCCGTCGACGTGACCATGAAGATGATCAGCAACACCAGAAAGACGTCGGTCAGCGGCGTGATGTTGATTTCGGCGACGACGGTCTCGTTGCCGACGTCGGCGTCGTCACCGCCCTGTCCGCCTTCATCGAGCTGAACGTTCATTCCCATGTTGCGACGCGACGCGACCTCAGGAGATGGTGCCGGTGGCGTCGGCGGGAGCCGGGGCGGGGACGGCAGGCCGCGGTTTGGAGGTCGACTCGGCGAGCGTGGCCAGGAACTCCTCGCAGTAGAGCCGGTACTGCATCGAGATGCCATTGATGCGCGCGACGAAGTAGTTGTAGGCGATGACCGCGTAGATGGCGACCAACAGGCCGGCCGCCGTCGCGACCAGCGCGGCGGCGATCCCCTGCGAGACGACCTTGAACCCGCCGGTGCCGGCCACCGACATCGACTGGAAGGCCTTCAGGATGCCGACCACCGTGCCGAACAGACCGACGAACGGCGCCGAGGAGCCGACGGTCCCCAGCGCCCAGAGATAGCGTTTGAGCGACAGAACCGTGGCGTTCCGCTGAGAGGTCACGGCCTCGGTCGTCTTGTGCGGCATCTTCTGGAAGACCTGCAGGCCGCGCTCGAAGACGTCGGCCAGCGGCACCTGCGACATCTCCGAGAGCGCGGCCGCCTTGCCGAGATCGCCCTTCTCGAGGGCGTCGATGACCCGATCCTTGAACGCCTCCGACTTCGGGAGCAGGTTCCAGAGCGCGTAGAAACGCTCGCAGATGACCGCCAGCCCGGCGAGCGACCAGGCCAGCAGCAGCGACAGAATGAGCCACTCGTCGCGAACCAGGTTGCGAATGGTTTCCCAGGACATGAGCCCAAAAGGATAGCCCGGAAATCCGGTGCGCGCTTCTCCGGTCGGCGGCCGTCTCCTCTTATACTGGGCGCATGACGACGGCTCCGGCAAAGCCCTCGGGCGCAGCAACGGCCGCCCCGCGGCTGGGCTTCGCCAGCCGGCTGATCGTGGTCGAGGTCGCGCTGACGGTCGCCGAGGCGATCCTGGTCATCGGTCCGACGTTGGCGCTGGCCGCGAAGTCGCTGCGGGCGAGCGGCGAGTCGTTCCGCGTCGGTGCGCTGCTGGGCGCGCTGATGATCGTGGGGTGGGTGCGGGCCGCCGATCTTCTGCGGCCGCTGCTCGCGGCGCGCGACGCCAAGCGGACCGGGCTCGCGCTCGATGACGCCGAGATCGCGGCGTGTGACCGGGCCATCCGGCGGGCCCCCGCCGAGGTCGCCACGACCCGCTGGCTGATCTGGACGGGCGCGGTCGGCTACCTGGTCCTGCGGCTCGGCCCTCGCGGATTTCTGGCCTGGCCGTCGACGATCGGGCTCGGATGCATCGGTTTCTTGCACGCGGGCGGGGTGGCGGCGGCGCGCGGAGCGCTCTGGGAGCGCAATCTCGAACGCGCCCGGCGGCTCATCCTGCCGAACTTCGACGCGCTCCGGGGATTTGCGGCTGGCTATCGCCGCCGGCTCTGTCAGACCGCCTGGGCGCTGCTGGCGGCGGCGCACGCCTTCAACGCCGCGCTCATCGCCGTGTTTACCAATATGACCTCGGCGCAGTCGGGGACCCTGCTGGCGTTGACGGTGCCGGCGCTGCTCTTCCCCATGCTGGTCTGGTACCGGTCACTGAGGCGCCGCACCGGTCCCATCGAGCGCTACCTCGACGCCGCTGTACGCCGGCCGCCGTCGCGCGGTCCGGCGCGCGAGGATCCGGACGCTGTGGCGGCCTTCCGCGCGGCGCAGAGCCTCCCCTATCGGCTGGCCGGGTACCAGGCGCTCGGCTGCGCGTTCGCGATGGTCGCGGTGGTGGTGGTCGGCCGTCGTCTGTGCGGCTTCGACCCGTCGACCGCGGGGCGCCTGCTCGGCGCGAGCGCGCTCATGCTGTTGGCCATGGCGCTCTACGAGACGCTCCTGCTGCGAGACGTGCTCCGCCCGCTGCTCGGACAGCTGGGCGCGCGGCATCGGCTGCCCGTCGCCGAGATCCGCGCGCCGATCACGCTGCGGGCAAAGCTGGTCCTCTTCTTCTCCAGCGTCACGATCTTCACCTCCGGGCTGGTGTTGCTGTTCGCTCTCTCTCCCAGTCATCCCGCCTCCAAGATGCTGACCTCGATCGTTCTGGCGCTGGCGCTGGCGCTGGGGCTGGTGGTCTTCATCGTGCGCGACATGGTGACGCCGGTGGTGGCGCTCGAGGAGCGCGCGGACGAGATGGCGCGCGGCGAGCTGGCCCGTCCGGTGCCGCCGGCGGGCGAGGCCGACGAGATCGGACGGTTGTCGTTCGCCTTCGAAGAGATGCGTCGCGCGCTGCGCGACAAGCTGCGCTCGACCGAGTCGCTCAACATCGACCTCGAACGCGAGGTGCGTCGCCGCACCGAGGTGCTCGAGCAGCGCAACCGCGAGCTGCACGACGCGCTGGAGAAGCTGCGACGCGCCCAGGACGATCTGATCCGCTCGGAGAAGCTGGCCTCCATGGGGCGCCTCGTCGCCGGGATCGCGCATGAGATAAACAACCCGGTGAACGCGGTCATCAACACGCTCGGTCCGCTCGGGGAGGCGCTGCAGACGATGGCCGCGGCGCCGAACCCGGAGGCGGCGGCGGGCGCAACAGCGGAGGCCCAAGAGATGTTGCGGGTGGTGAGTCGGGGCGCGGCCCGCACCAAGGCCATCGTTCAAGCGCTGCACAACTACTCGCGCGGCGACGAGCAGCGCCCGCGCGAGCTCAGCGTCGCCCGCAGCGTCGATGACACGATCGACCTTCTGCGCCACCATCTGCGCCACGTGCAGATCGAAAAGCAGATCGACCCCGACCTGCGCATCACGGGGTTCCCCGGACAGATCGATCAGGTGTTCATGAACCTCATCACCAACGCCGCTCAGGCGGTCGGCGGGCGCGAACAGGGCGGCACGGTGCGGGTGGCGGCGGCCGCGCGCGCCAACGACGTGGAGATCACCGTCTCCGACGACGGGCCCGGGATCGCCGCCGACGTCATTCCGCGTATCTTCGATCCGTTCTTCACCACCAAGGACGTGGGAGAGGGGTCGGGGCTCGGTCTCTCGATCGTCCACGGAATCGTCGACCGCCACGGCGGCCGCATCGAGGTGGAGAGCCAGATCGGTCGGGGGACGACGTTCCGGATCACGCTCCCCTCGCGGCAGCCACCGACCGCGCCCGACGGCGAACGGCCGGCGTGACAAACTGGCAGCTCGGCCAAAGGTCCTGACGGCAAGATGTCAGGTTGACATCGAAGTGGCAGAGTCGGCCAAATTGGCGTAACATCTGTGTCAGTGAATTCAGGTAGTTACATGCTTCTGGCTAACATGGCATCCCGGTTGAAGGTCCAAGGGGGATGGAACTGATGCCTACGCGCCCTCCGACACAGCTTGGGGCCCCGACGGTTCTGGTGGTGGACGACGAGCCGCCCATCGTCGATTCGTTGCAGAAGATCTTCGAACGCGAATCGCTGCGCGTCCTGACCGCCGGCTCCGGAGGCGAGGCGCTGGAGATCTTGCGGCGCGAGCCGGTCTCGGTGCTGCTCACCGATCTCATGATGCCGGGCATGTCGGGGATGGATCTGCTGCGGGCGAGCAAGAGCATCGCCCCCGAGACCGAGACCGTGCTGATGACCGCCTACGGAACGGTAGAGAACGCCGTCGAGGCGATGAAGCAGGGGGCCTACGACTTCGTCACCAAGCCGATCAAGCGCGCGCACCTGGTCCGTGTCGTCGGCAAAGCGATCGAGAAGCGCTCGCTGGTGCAGGAGAACCGCTCGCTGCGCGCGCAGCTGGCGGCCGAGCAGCGCCGCGCTCTGATCGGACAGTCGCTCGCCTGGCGTCGGACAATGGAAATCGTCATGCAGGCGGCACCGTCCCAAGCGACGGTGTTGCTTCTCGGCGAGTCGGGGACCGGCAAGGAGCTGCTGGCGCGCGCCATCCATGACAGCTCGCCGCGCGCCGGCGGCCCGTTCGTTCCCGTCAATTGCGCCGCGCTGCCCGAGACGATCCTCGAGGCGGAGCTGTTCGGGTACGAAAAGGGGGCCTTCACCGGCGCAACCCAGCGCCACGACGGGCGGTTCGTGCAGGCCGACCGTGGCACGCTGTTTCTCGACGAGATCGGAGAGATTCCGACGCACGTCCAGGTGAAGCTGCTGCGCGTGCTGCAGGAGGGGGAGGTCGAGCGGCTCGGCGGGCGGACCTTGAAGGTGGATCTGCGGCTGGTGGCCGCCACAAATCAAGATCTGCGCGCTGCCGTGCGCGAGGGGCGCTTCCGCGAGGATCTCTACTACCGCCTCAACGTCATCGCGGTGCCGATCCCACCGCTGCGCGATCGACGCGACGACATTCCGCTCCTGGCCGAGCACTTCCTGCAGCGGTACGCCGCGCGCAACAACCGCCACCTGTCGGGATTCTCGCGCGCCGCCGTGGAGGCGCTGGCCCGTCACGAGTGGCCGGGCAACGTGCGCGAGCTCGAAAACACCGTCGAACGCGCGGTGGTGCTCTCGCGCGGAAGCGCGATCGAGATCGATGATCTGCCGCCCGAGGTGCGCAGCGGTGGCGGGGTCGCGGGCGACGGGCGGACGCTCTCCTTCGTGGTGGGAACGCCGCTCGAGGAGATCGAACGGCGGGTCATTCATGCCACCCTGGCGCACGTGGGGGGGGACAAACGCCTCTGTGCGCAGCTCCTCGGCATCGCCACCCGGACCATCTATCGCCGCCTCGAGGAGGAACGGGTCGATCCCGAGCCTGCCAGCCCGCCCGAAGGTTCCGGTCGAGACGAAGGTTCCGGTCGAGACACAGGGGCTGGTCGAGACGTGCCAAATTGGCAGGGCTCCCAGGCCGGCGGATCGCGCTAAGCGACTGATAAGTAAGGGATTTGTAAGCGCGGCCGGGTGGTCCCGGCGTTGCTTTGAGCCTTACGCCGGACCTCCATGGAGACCCTGCTTCGCAAGTACCTCTCGGTCGTCGATCTCTCGGTCGTCGCGCTGTGCGCCATCTTCGCGGCGCGGGCAACGGCGACGGCGATCGAGGCCGGGTTCGTCAGCGGCATCCCGAGCGCCAGGCACGCGCCGAAGCCGCCGACCTCTCCGACGGCGACCACGGTCTACTCGAAGCAGGTCGAGGAGATCCTGAAACGGAACATCTTCTGTTCGACCTGCCCGCCGATCCTCGGCGCCCCCGAGGCGGCCGGCGGACCGCCGCCGCCGCCGCCGCTCCAGCGGACGTCGCTGCCGCTCAAGCTGCTGGCGGTCATGTTCGCCCCGACCGACCCGCGCTGGTCGATGGCGATCATTCGCGACAATGACGACAAGTCGGTCGGCCCGTTCGGCGTCGGCTCGCATATCCGTGACGCGACCGTCGACCTGATCGAAGAGACGCGCGCCTATCTGGACTTCGGCGGCGGGCGGCGGGAGTACCTGGAGCTGCTCGACCTGCCGGCGACGCCCGCCGCCGCGCCCGTGGCGGCCGCCGCCCCGCCCGGCCCCAAGGATCCTCTGGCCGAAGCACTCGACAAGGGGATCAAGAAGACGGGCCCCAACAGCTACGAGGTCCAGCACGCCACGCTCGACGCGCTCCTCGGAAACATGGGCGCGCTGTCGAAGGCGGCGCGCATCGTCCCCGAGATGAAGGATGGAAAATCGGCGGGCTTCCGTCTGCTCTCGATCAGGCCCGATGGGCCGTTCGGGAAAATTGGACTGCAGAACGGCGACATCATTTCAGCCATCAACGGTCTCGAGATGACCAGCCCTGACAAGGCACTCGAGGTCTACACCAAGCTCAAGACCGCGAACCACCTCTCGGTCGGGCTCGAACGCAACGGCCAGAAGATCACCGAGGACTACAACATCCGATGAAAACCAAAATGCGAGCGGTTGGCAGCAGCGGAGCGGTTGGCAGAAGGGGAGCGGTTTGGCTGACGGTGGGCGCGGGAGCGTTGCTGGTCGGGGTTTCTCTGGCGCATGCCGCCGTCGTCGAAGGAGCGGATCAAAAGGCGGTCAAGGTCCCAGCGGGTGGCCTGACGCAGACGGTGAATGCCCCCGGACGGCGCCGGCGCGAACCGCAGGTCGCCCCTGTGCCGGCTCCCGCCGCCGCGACGCCCACGGTCGCCGGTGCTGCCATTTCCGGCAGCGCGGTGATCGGGGAGAAGGAGTTCAACTCCTGCAAGAAGTTCCCTTCGGGAAAGCGGATCGTGAAGCTGAATCTCAAGCCGGACACGGAGCTCGGCGATCTCATCTCCTGGATCTCGTCGATCACCTGCAAGCAGTTCTTGCTGCCGGGGACCATCCCCGCCAACAGCAAGAAGGTCACCATCGTCGCGCCCGAGCTGATCACGCCGGAAGAGGCGTACCGGCTCTTTTTGGGAGCGCTCGATTCGGTCGGGCTCACCGTGCAGCCGTCCGGCAAGGTCCTGCGCATCATCGAGACAGTCAAGGCGAAGTCGGGCCCCATTCCGCTCTACGGCGAGGACTCCGACGTCCCGCAGAACGAGAGCTACGTGACCCGCCTCATCCGGGTGGAGAACGCCGATCCCAACGAGGTGGCGCAGGTGCTCGGCCGCCTCAAGGGGGAGCAGGGGGACGTGATCGTCTATGCGCCGCAGGGGGCGCTGATCGTCACCGATCTCGCCTCGAACATCACCCGCATGATGCACATCCTCAAAGAGATCGATCAGCCGGGGAGCGGCGAGAAGGTCTGGATCATCGGCATCAAGAACACCTCCGCGGGCGAGATGGCCCAGAAGCTGGGCGAGATCTTTCAGGTCGCCAAGCTGGGCGGAAAAGGGGGGGCGACCACCAGCACACCGCCGCCGGCCAACGCGGGGCGCCCTAAGCCCGGCGATCTGACGACCGAGATGATGATCTCCAAGATCATCCCGGACGAACGGTCGAACCAGCTGATCGTGATCGCCAACGAGAAGGCCTACGCTCGCGTGCTCACGCTGGTGCGGAAGCTCGACGTCCCGATCGAGGGGGGCGACGGCCGGATCCACGTCTACTACTGCGAGAACGCCAACTGCGACGAGCTTGCGCAGACCATCGGTGCGGTCACGGGGATCGTGGTCACCGGCGCCGGCGGATCGCGGTCGCGGAGCGGGTCGCGCAGCTCGACACCGACGCCGACGCCGACGCCGACCGGCGCCAATGGGCAGCCGCTGTCGGGGGCGAACCTGTTGTTCGAGGGGGAGGTGCGTCTCAACTTCGATCGTCCCACCAACTCCCTGATCGTCGTCTCGTCGCTCAAGGACTACCAGTCGCTGCGGCGGGTGATCGAGCTGCTCGATTCGCCGCGCAAGCAGATCTTCGTCGAGGCGATGATCCTGGAGGTGACGCTCGACAAGGAGCGCGACCTCGGCGCCTCCTGGCACGGGGTCAAGCCGCAGAACCTGTTCGGGCTCAGCGATCCCAGCCTGATCGTCGGCGGGCTCAATCCGGCCAACACGCTGCAGCCGACCAATGCGCTCGGCGACACCATGCTGGCGGGGATCTTGGGGCCGGTGTTGACGCCGGCCGAGGCAGCCGGGCTCGGCTCCGCGGCGACGGCGACGGTCGACATCCCGTCGTTCGGCGTGCTCATCAAGGCGCTGCAGACCAACAGCGACGTCGATGTGCTGTCGAACCCGCACATCCTGATCATGAACAACGAGGACGGCGAGATCTCGGTCGGGCAGAAGATCCCGTTCCCGGTGAGCACGCTCGGACTGGGCGGGGCGGGGGCCGGTGCGAGCTCTCTCGGGGGGCTGGGGCTGGGCGGCCTGTTTCCGCAGGTGCAGCGCGAGAACGTGGCGCTGGAAATCAAGCTCACCCCGCACGTCAACGAACACGACGTCATCCGCTTGGAAGTCGACGTCAAGGATTCCGAAGTTGCCTCGACCAGCTCCACCCTCGGGCCGTCGACCTCCGAGCGCACGGCCAAATCGATCGTCGTGGCCAAGGATCAGCAGACCATCCTCATCGGCGGCCTGATGTCGGACAAGATCATCAACAGCGTCACCAAGATCCCGCTTCTGGGCGACATCCCGATCTTGGGGTTCTTCTTCCGCAGCACCACCAAGCACGTCGTGAAGACGAACCTCATCATCGCGCTCACGCCTTACGTCATCAACGACCAGTCGGATCTGCGCCGGGTGCTGGAGAAGAAGATGAAGGAGCGGCGCGAGTTCGTGGAGCGCTTCGGCGGTGAGGAGCGCCCCAATCTAGAAGCGGGCATCGACTACCGCCGCAAGCGCGGGATGCTGGAGGAGATCAACCGGGCGGCGCGCGACATCGAAAAGGAAGAGGCGGAGATGGACGCCATCCGCCTCAAGGACGCGATGGACGAGTCCGGTCCGGTCGACCTTCCGGTCGGGCCGGGGATGGATTCCTCGTCGCCGGCGCCTGCGACGAATGTGGGCGGCGGCGCCGGCGCCGCCGCTCCGCTTCCAGGCAGCGCTCCTCCGCCAAGCGCACCCGGTCCGTCGCGGGTCCCCTAAAGGAGGCCGACCGGTGGCAAGCAAACGGATCGGAGAGCTGCTGCTCGAGCTCAAGCGCGGAAGCGACGCCAATTTCACCCCCGCGGTGATCGAGCAGGCGCTGGTCACGCAGCAGGCGGAAGGGGGACGTCTCGGCGAGATCCTGGTGAAGGCGCGCGCGGTCACCGAGGAGGAGGTGCTGCAGGCGCTGGGGAAGCAGCTGGGGATCGCCTACAGCGCCGAGTTGAAGGTCGACGCGATCGACACCGACCTGGCGACGGGGATTCCGATCGGCTTCGCCAAGCAGCACCGCCTCTTGGCGGTCAGGCGCGAGGGGGAGGTGGTGATGGTGGCGATGTCCGATCCGCTCGACATGGGCGCGCTCGACGATCTGCGCATGCAGCTCGGAGCGGAGGTCCAGCCGGTGTTGGTGCCGGCGCAACGGATCTTGGAAGTCATCAACGACGTCTACGGCCGCAAGCACGACAAGGGTGGCGATCTCGGCGAGAAGGGGGATGAGGAGGACGAGGGGGGGAGCGAAGAGCTGGTCGACATCCTCGAGATCACCGACGAGGCGCCGATCATCCGCTGGGTCAACTCGCTCATGTTCAACGCGGTCAAGGAGCGGGCCAGCGACATCCACATCGAGCCGGGCGAGAAAGAGGTGCAGGTCCGTTACCGTATCGACGGCGTCCTCTACGAATCGCGCCAGGCACCGCGGCAGTTCATGCCGTCAATCATCTCGCGCGTGAAGATCATGGCGGGGCTGAACATCGCCGAGAAGCGACTGCCCCAGGACGGCCGCATCCGCCGCAAGATCGCCGGCAAGGACATCGACATGCGCGTCGCCACCGTCCCCACGGTCAAGGCGGGGGAGCGGGTCACCATCCGACTGCTCGATCGCGAATCGGTGCTGCACGACCTGGCCGACATCGGCTTCGGCGACGATCACCTGCGTCAGATCGACGTGCTCATTCACAAGCCGCACGGGATCATGCTGGTCACGGGGCCGACCGGATCGGGGAAGACGACCACGCTCTACGCCTGCCTGGCCAAGATCAACTCGCCCGATCTCAACATCCTGACCATCGAAGACCCGGTCGAGTACCAGCTGGACGGAATCTCACAGACCGCGGTCAATGAAAAGATCGATCTGACGTTCGCGGCGGGCCTGCGGTCGTTCCTGCGTCACGACCCGGACGTCATCATGGTGGGCGAGATCCGCGATCGCGAGACGGCAGAGATCGCCATCCAGGCGTCGCTGACCGGCCACCTGGTGCTGTCGACGATCCACACCAATGACGCGGCGGGAGCGATCAACCGGCTGGTCGATCTCGGTGTCCAGCCGTTCTTGGTGGCCTCTTCGCTGATGGCGCTGCTCGCGCAGCGGCTGGTCCGGCGCCTCTGTCGGGAATGCCGCGAGGTCTACAAACCAGCCGATGAGGATCTCGCCAGCATCGGGATCGATCCGGCGCTCTTCGCGCAGGGCAAGGCGCGGCGGGTGCATTTCAAGGGGGACGAGGCCTGGGTTCCGCCGCCGGGGATGCTGTTCCGCGCGCGCGAGGGGGGCTGCCCGGTCTGTCTCGGCGCCGGGTACAAGGGGCGAACCGCGATCTACGAGCTGCTTCCGATCGACGAGAAGATTCGGCAGCTCACCATCAAGAACTCCGACGCTCAGGCGATCAAGGCCCAGGGCATGCGCTCGGGGATGCGGACCCTGCGAGAGGACGGCACGCAGAAGGTGCTGGCGGGGATGACCACGGCGGCCGAGGTCTTGATGATCACCACCCAGGACGAGGCGTAGGGCGGTGCCGGTCTACAGCTGGAAGGGGCTCAACACCGCCGGCAAGACGGTGGCCGGGACGCGGGACGCCGACGGACCGAAGGCGTTGCGCCAGACGTTGCGCAAGGAAGGCGTCTTCATCACCGAGCACCGCGAGGTGCTGGCCGGCGGCCAGCAGGCCGCCGCCCGCCCAGGCGCCTCGAACGTCTCGGTCCTCAATCGCCAGATCGATTTCAAGGCGATGCTCGAACGGGTGCAGCCACAGGAGGTGGCGGCGTTCACACGCCAGCTCGCGACGCTGATCAAGGCGGGGATCCCGCTGGCCGAGTCGCTGGGAGCGCTGGCCGAGCAGGGTGACAACAAGAAGCTGCAGCGCGTGCTGGCCGAGATTCGGCAGAAGGTGAATGAGGGGAGCTCGCTGGCCGACACGCTGAGCGCCCACCCGACCATCTTCCCCGACCTCTACACCAACATGGTTCGCTCGGGTGAGGCGGCAGGGAACCTGGACACGGTGCTCTCCCGGCTGGCCGACTTCCTCGACGCGGAGTACATGTTGCGGTCCAAGGTCTCCGGCGCGCTCACCTACCCGATCATCATGGTGGTGTTGGGAACGATCATCATGGGCGTGCTGATGGTGGTGGTCGTCCCCAAGATCACCTCCATCTTCCAGGACATGGGCAAGACGCTCCCCTGGAACACGCAGCTTCTGATCTTCATGTCCGACCTCATCGGCAGCTACTGGTGGGCGCTGATCGCCCTCTTCGGCTTCTCCTATTGGCTCTACCGACGCTGGTCCCGAAAACCCAAAGGCCGGGCTGTCGTCGACCGGGTCAAGCTGAGGCTGCCGCTCATCGGGCCGCTGGTGCGCTTCGTCGGCGTGGCGCGATTTGCCCGCACGTTGGCCACGATGCTGGCGGCCGGTGTCCCGGTGCTGTCGGCGCTGGAGATAACCAAGAAGGTCCTCAACAACACCGTCCTCGAGAAGGTGGTGGAAGAGGCGCGCGACGCCATTCGCGAGGGCGAGTCGATCGCCACTCCGCTCAAGCGCTCGGGCCAGTTCCCGTCGCTGATGGTGCACATGGTCGCCGTTGGCGAGCGGTCCGGTCAGCTGGAGGCGATGCTGGAGAACGTCGCCACCGCTTACGAGCGCGACGTCGAGGCGAAGGTCTCCCGCCTCACCACCATCTTGTCGCCGATGCTGATCGTTTGCATGGCGCTGGCCGTGGTGTTCATCGTGTTCTCGGTTCTTCAACCCATCATGGATATGCAGAACTTCGTGCAGTGAGGAGAAAAGTCATGAGCGAAACAGAGCGAAATACGAACGGAGTGATTGCTCGTGTGGGGCGCACCGTCGAGGCGGGTTTCACGCTGCTGGAGATCATGGTCGTGTTGGCCATCATCGCGCTGCTGGCTGGAGGCGTCGGCGCGGCGGTGTTCCGAAACTTTAAGAAGGCGCAGGTCTCCACGGCGCGGCTGCGGGTGAAGTCGGTCCGCGACGCGACGTCGCAGTACATGATCGACAACAGCAGCAACTGCCCGCGCGGGGTCGACGATCTCGTGTCGCAGAAGTACCTCGATCGCAGCAACGCCAAGGACCCCTGGGGGAAGGAGTTCATCTTCCACTGCCCGGGGACCAACGACACCGACAGCGCCGACATCTCGTCGGCCGGCCCCGACAAGCAGGAAGGGACCCCGGACGACGTCAAATCCTGGGAAATGTAGCCGCCCGCACCGACTGACGGACGCAATGACCTCGACACCACAACGTGACTCCGTGGGATCGGCGCGACGCCTGTCCCGGGGCTTCACGTTGATCGAGGTCATGGTGGCGATGATGGTGATCGCGCTCATCGCCACCATCGGGGTCAAGGGGTTCCGGACCGTCACCAAAGGGAACCTGCGGGAGGGGAGTGCGCACATGGCCGGCGCGATCCGCTTCCTGTTCGACCGAGCGTCGATCACCGGCAAGTACCACCGGCTGGTGATCGATCTGACCGAGGGGCGCTACTGGGCGGAGGTCTCCGACGATCGCTTCTACGCGCCGAACCAGGCCGAGAGCGAGCTCGATCGCCAGAAACGGGAGGAGAAGGAGACCGCCGCCGAAGAGGAGGAGCGCAAGCGGAAAGAGAAGCAGCAACTGCTCTACGGCAACGGCAGCGCGTCGAGCTCGTCTTCTAGCTCGTTTTCGGGCGTGTCGTCGTCGAGCAGCTTCGACATGTCGAAGATGGAGGTCGGGGAGTTTCGTCCCCGGCGGGCGCGCTTCGCGGCGTTCAAGGAGACGGCGCTCAAGCCGGTGACGCTCAAGAAGGAGGTGCGCATCAAGAGCGTCTACACGCCACGCATGACCGACCCGGTCACCGCGGGGCGCGTCTATCTCTACTTCTATCCGCTCGGGCAGACCGAGCCCGCCGTCATCACGCTGACCGATAAGTCTGGCCAAAGTGTCTTCTCGCTGGTGGTCCACCCGATCACCGGGAAGGTCAAGATCTACAACGTCGAGGTCAAGCCGAACCTCGGCGTCCGCTACGACGACGACGGGAATCAGGTCGTCCAATGACTGCCAGGACCGCAACCGAAAGAAAGACCGATTCCGGCTTCACGCTGCTGGAGATCATGGTGGCGGTCGCCATCCTCGCCTCGACGCTGGTGGTGCTGCTGTCGATCGTGACCAACAACGTGCGGTCGACCAACCACGCCAAGATGACCACCGCGGCGACCTTCCTGGCCCGCACCAAGATGGTCGAGATCGAGGACCAGATCCTCGACAACGGCTTCACCGACAACGACGAGAGCAAGTCCGGCACGTTCCGCGATCTCGGCTACCCGCAGTTTCGCTTTGACATGCTGATCGAACGGCTCGAGCTCCCCTCCGACCTGGCGCAGAAGACGCGCGATCAATCGACGACGCAGACGCAGGACTCCAAGGATCCGATGTCGATGATGACCGGGTTCATGGGCGGGATGATGGCGAGCTTCATCGACCCGGTCCGGATCGGCCTTCAGGAGTCGGTCCGCAAGGTCACCGTCCGCGTGCTGTGGGACGAGCATGGGCGGCGCGATCAGAGCTTCGAGGTCATCCAGTACCTGACCGATCCCGCCAAGCTCGATCTGGCGCTCAACCCCGGCGCTGGCGCGACGACCGGGACGGGCGCCTCCGGCGGCGGGGCGACCCAGGGCCCGTCGCTGAACAGCCTGAGCAAGATGATCGGAGGCGGTCACTGATGACGTCGCGGCGGTCATCGCCTCGGGCAGGTGGCTCGGGGTTCACGCTGATCGAGGTGATGCTGGCGCTGGCCATCCTCGGCTTCGTCACGACGATCATGTGGGGGTCGTTCAGCCAGACCGTCGCCAACAAGAAGGCGATCGAGTCGGCTCAGGAACGGACGCATACTGTCCGAGTCGCGCTCATGCGGATCGTGCGCGAGATCGAGATGGCCTACCTTTCGGCCTCGGAGAACACCGCCCTCTCCGAGCGGCGCACCTTCTTCATTGGCTCGTCGCACGGCGACGTCGACGAGCTCACGTTCTCCACCTTCGCCCACCAGCGGCTGCGCGCCGGCCTCGCCGAAGGGGACACCTCGCTCATCTCTTATTTCGGCGAGCGCGATCCGGACGATCGGCGGGTGCTCAACCTCATGCGGCGCGAGACGCGACGGCTACAGGCGGAGAACCCCAGCACCATCGCCGGCGAGTCGTACATCCTCTGCCCCGACGTGAGCCGGCTCAAGATCCAGTACTACGACCACAAGCTGAAGGAGTGGGTCAACGAGTGGAGCACGCTCAACGCGAGCGGCAACCAGTACCTGCCGACCCACGTTCGCATCACCCTCTCGGTCATCGATGAGCGCGGCCAGGAGATCTCCTACTCCACCGACGCCCGCATCCAGATGACCGAGAAAGTCGACTACAAGCCGGTGCGGCAGTGAACGTCTTCGCCCGGTTAAAACGATGGACGGCGGCGCGGCGGGGCCTGCGCGCGGAGCATCCGGTCTCGCGCAAACAGCGGGGCGTGGCGATGCTCATCGTGCTGACCTGGCTGGCGCTGATGATCTCCGTCATCGGCGAGTTCACCTACGGGACCAGCGTCGACGCTGCGCAGGCGGCCAACGCGCGCGACGAGCTGCGCGCGCACTACCTGGCGCGCTCGTCGGTGAGCCTGTCGCGTCTGCTCATCAAGATTCAGCAGCAGTTCATCGATCCGGTGATGGGCCAGGTGCAGAAGATGCTGACGAGCGCGATGGGGTCGAGCGGCACGAGCGGCACGGGCGGCACCAGCGGCTCGAGCGCGCCCCCCTCGCTCGGCTTCTCTCTGCGCGTGACCGACTATGCCAGCTCGCTGATGGGGTTCTTCAGCGGCTCGAAAGAAGAGGTGGCGGGGCTGGGGAGCCTCATCGGCATCGACACCACCAACGTCAAGGGGCTGGGCCTCAAGTCCGGCAACTTCGACGCCCAGATCACCGCCGAGGACGGCAAGATCGACATCAACTGCGGCTCCGGTGTGGCGTCGGATCGCAGCAAGCAGCTGATCGTCTACCGGTTGCTGATGGGGCTCATGTACTCGCGCCGCTTCGACAAGCTCTTCTCCGAGGCCGATGCGACCGGCAACTTCGCGCTGCGGACCGAGGTCGCGCGGGCGATCATCGACTGGGCCGACGGCGACGAGCAGATGTTTTCGCCCGAGGGGGGCTCGAACTCCGAAGACTACCGCTACGACTCCCGCGCCGATCGCTACCGCGCGCACGACAACAGCTACGACACGATCGAAGAGGTGAAGATGGTGCGCGGCGTCTCCGACGGGTTCATGGAGGCGTTCCAGCCCTTCCTCACCGTCTACGCCTCGGATCCCAGCTGCAAGGTGAACCTGGGGGCCATCAGCAACAAGGAGAGCGGCGACTGCACGCCGCTGGTCATGGCCGTCATTCGCGCCGCCGCCACGCCCGATCCCCTCAAGCCCCCCGCCGATCCGACAATCTTCGACGACGCCATCCTCTATCCGCTGGCCAGCATCCTGTGCGACCGGGCCTCGACCGCCGGCTTCGACAGCCTCAACACCATCACCAGCCTGCTGGCCAATCCGCAGACGGCGGTGCTCCCCGACGATCCGCGCTACCGGATGTTCCAGGGGATGAAGGCGATCACCGGCGTCGACCTGGGGAGCGTCGCCTACGTCGGCTCGCCGCGCGTCTACCGCGTCGCCGCCACCGGCGAGTCGGGGCGGGTGAAGAAGAAGATCACCGCCATCGTCGACACCGGACGCACCTTGGAAAACCCGCTCACGCTGACCCCGCAGTCCGAAAAGGCAGCCGGCGTCCTGCAGTACTGGCGCGAGGAATAGAAAAAGAATCATGGCTCACACCGTCTGCGGCATCGATCTCGGCGCGTACTCGATCAAGCTGGCCTTTCTGGAGGCTGGCTTTCGCGCCACCAAGCTGCGTGGCCTCGAGGAGATCCCGGTGCCGGACGGCGAGGCTCCGCTCCTCGAACGCCAGATGGCGGCGGTGCGCGAGGGGCTGGGGCTCGTGCCGGGGGAGGTGACCCCCTATCTGGCGGTGCCCGGCGATCAGCTTTCGGTGCGGCTGCTCGAGCTGCCGTTTACGGACGCCCGCAAGATCGATCAGGTGGTCGGCTACGAGTTGGAAGGGCAGATCGTCAACGCCATCGAGGACGTGGTGTTCGATCATTTGGTCGCTGCCGAGAAGCCGGAGGGGACGACCATCCTGGCCGCCGCGGCCAAGCGCGAGGATCTGGCGGCGTTGATCGCGGCGGCCGAGGCGCAAGAGATTCATCCCCGGTCGTTGTTCGCGGCGCCGGTCATCTACCGGACGCTGTTCCCGGCGGTGGCGTCGGTCGGCGACGGGGCGCCGGTCTCCTGCCAGGCGGTGCTCGACTTCGGCCACGAGCGGACCAACGTCTGCATCATCCGCGGCGGCAACGCCATCTACGCGCGCACCATTCGGCGGGGGGGCGCGCATCTGACCACTGCCATCGCAAAGGCGTTCAACGCCGATCCGACGCGGGCCGAGCAGGCCAAGCGCGACGAGGCGTTCATCGGCAGCGCGGGGAAGGTGCCGAGCACGCCCCTCCTGGTCAAACTCGACGCCGTCCTGCGCGAGGCGCTCGGCCCCACCATCCGCGAGCTGCGGCAGACCCTGGCCAGCTTCGCGGCCGGCTCCAAGTTGGAGATCGACGCGTTGCTGGTCGTCGGCGGCGGCGGGCGTCTGGCGGGGCTTCTCCCGTTTCTCGAGGCGGAGCTGGCGATCCCGGCGCGCCACCCCAGCGTGCGCGAGGTGATCGAGAGCGGCGGCCGCCACCTGGTGCGCGATCCGGCCAGCGTAGAGGAAGCGGCGCCCGACTCGGAGGTGCACGCGCTGGCCGGGGCGATCGCGCTGGCGGCGGCCGGCGGCTCGCGCGAGATCGACTTTCGTCGCGGCCCGTTCGTCTACCGCGCGAACTTCTCGATCCTGCGCCAGAAGGCCGGGCACCTGGTGATGCTGGCCGCGGCGCTGGTGCTGGCGGTCGGGATCGACCTCGGCGCGAAGTCTTCCAGCCTGGGGGCCGAGCGCAAGTCGCTCGACAAGGAGCTGAACAGTGCCACGCAGGAGCTGTTCGGCAAGCCGCGCGACGACGCCCAGGCGGTCACCGAGCTCATGCGGAAGGGCTTCCGGGAGGATCTGGCGCCGCTGCCCAAAGCGACCGCCTTCGATCTGCTCGATCAGATTTCGCGCAAGGTTCCGCCGGCCGACAAGGTAAAGCTGGACGTCTCGGAGCTGGAGATCCGGCCGAAGAAGACGTTCATCAAGGGGACCGCCGACACTGCCGCCGCCGTCGACGAGATCGCCGCCAAGTTGAAAGAGATCGATTGCTTCGATGAGGTGACCAAGGGGGCCATCACCGAGGTCTCGGACGGCGGCAAGCAGTTCACCCTCAACGTCACCTCCAAGTGCCCGTGAGCGAAAGACGATCATGAGCGTGCTCAGCAATCTTCGTGAATCGGTGACGCGGCTCGCCCGCCGACCGGCCGCTCTGTTCGTGGGCGAATGGGAGCGGCTCGGCCCGCGCGAGAAGCGCTGGGTGACGGTCCTCGGCGGGGCGGTGGCGACGGTCGCCGTGGCGCTCTTCGTCATCTACAAGCTCAACGACATCAGCGATCTCGAGGATGGCAACGCCGCCATCCGGGACGCGCTGTCCGCCATCTCTAAGCATCGCGACGAGTACCTCGACGCCAAGGCGCGCAACTCGATCCAGGAGGCGCGCATCGGCGATGCGCCGCCCCAGCTGGCCGGCGATCTGGAGGCGGCCGCGCGCGGGGAGAACATTCAGATCGCCGAGTCGAGCGAGCGCCCCACCGTCCCCGCCGGACGCCGGTACGTCGAGCACGACACCGACCTCAAGATTCGCGAGACCGACCTGCAGAGCCTGACCAACTTCCTCAAGCGGGTGGAGACCGGTCCGCGCCTCATCTTCTTCACGCGGCTGGCGCTCAAGCACCCGTACGCGGCCGATCCGGGCAAGCTGGACGTGGAGGCGACGGCGACCGCGTTCGAGCGGGTGCACGAGGACAAGACCAAGAAGAAGGCCGCCGGGCAGGACAGGCAGGACAGGCAAGACAAGCAGGACAAGAAGGAGTAGCGCATGGTCACCCTCTCGCCAGAACTACTGCGTCGGTTCCGCCGTCCTACGCTGTTCAGCCTTTTCGGACTCCTCGTCTTCGTGGTGGCGCTCTACTTTTCGTTCCCCTCAGAGCGCGCCAAGGAGGTGGCGATCCGGACGGCCGCCGCGCGCGATCTCGATCTCGAGATCGGCTCGGCCAGTCCCGCCTTCGGGCTGGGGGTCGTCTTTCACGACATTCTGGTGCGCACCAGACCTGCGACCGGAAAACCGACCCGCTTCACGATCGAGTCGGCCCGGCTCTCCGTCTCCCCCTGGTCGCTGCTGTCGTCGTCGAAGACCATCAGCGTCTCTCTGGAGGCGTTCGGCGGGCACATCGACATCACCGAGACCGGCTCCCCCGGTAGAAAGGGGCCGTTCGAGCTGCAGGTCCGTGCGCACGACGTCAGGCTGGGCGATCTGCCGGGCGTGCGCGACGCCATCAACCTGCCGCTCTCGGGGACGGCCAATCTCGATCTCAACATCCTTTCGCCGAGCGGCAAGCTGGCCGAGGCCAACGGCGAAGTCACCTTGTCCTGTGACAACGTGGTCATCGGTGACGGAAAGACGCCGCTCAAGGTGGCGGGAAACCCGTTCCTGAGCGGCGGATTGACGCTGCCGAAGGTGCGGCTCGACGACTTCGGCGGCCACGTCGCGATCGACAAGGGTCTCGCCAAGCTGCAGGAGATCGCCGGAAAGTCGCGCGACGGCGAGGTGGCGCTGGAGGGCGAGGTGATGCTGCACGATCCGCTGCCGACCTCGACGGTCAACGCCTACCTGCGCTTCAAGCTGTCCGATCCGTTCCTCAAACAGGCGACCGCCGTGGCGACCATGCTGCAGATGGTCGGTGCGCAGGGAAAACGCCCGGACGGATTTTACGGGATGCGGCTCTCCGGCCGCCTCGGCCAGTTGAACCCACCGGTGCTGTCGCCGACGTCGCCGATCATCAGCACGCCACCCCCGCGCTCCGGGACACACGCGGCGATCACGCCGGCGTTCCGACCGCCGGTTCCAGCGCCGTCCGTTCCGCCGCCGGCGCCGACGCCCGCGGTCATGGTCGCGGCGGCACCACCGCCTCCGCCGCCCGAGCCGGCCGCTCCGCCCCCGCCAGCACCGCCGGCACCGCCTGCACCACCAGCGCCGGCGACTGCCGCGTCACCGTCGACACCGGGGGCGGGAGGCTGGCACCCCCCGGGACCGGCGGTCGCCGATGGCTCACCCGCCGCCCCCGCCGAGGCGCCGGCCGCATCGCCACCGCCTCCCTCTCCACCCGCAGACCACTAATTGCCGCAGCAGCGCCACCGTCGTTAGAGGCTGTAGCGGCGGACCTTGTCGCAGAAGGTGGAGCGCGCGACGGCCAGCGCCCGCGCGGCGCGCCGCCGGCTGCCAGCGTGGCGGCGAAGCGCCCAGGAGAAGATCTCGCGCTCGATCTCGTCGAAGGTTCGCCCACCGATCCGGATCACGTCGTCGGGTGCGATCGCCGAGCCCGCCGGGCTCGGGGCCCCTGCGTCGGCCAGGCGAAACGGCGCCGGGTCTGGAAGCTCCAGGAGGTCGGCGTTGATCCGCTCGTCCGTCTGCCCGGAGGTCAGGATGGCGGCGCGGCGGATCGTGTTGCGCAGCTCGCGCACATTGCCGGGCCAGTCGGCCGCGCCGAGCGCCGCCAGCGCCGAGGCGTCGAGCTGGCGCGGACCGACCTCGCCGGAAACCTCGCGCAAGAAGTGTCGCGCCAGGAGCGGGATGTCACCGCGCCGCTCGCGCAGCGGGGGGAGGCGCACGCAGATCCCCGCCAGCCGGTAGTAAAGATCGGGGCGGAAGGTCCGGCGCTGGATCTCCCCCTCGAGGTCGCGGAGGGTCATGGCCACCACCCGCGTGCGTGCCGCGATCTCGCCGGAGCCGCCGACCCGCCGCAGCCGTCCCGACTCGAGCACCCGGAGCAGCTTCGGTTGCAGATCGAGGGGCAACTCGCCGATCTCGTCGAGCACCAGCGTGCCGCCCGCCGCTTCCTCGAACCACCCGGCGCGCCGCCCCGACGCGCCGGTGAAGGCGCCGCGCTCGTGTCCGAACAGCTCGCTCTCCGCCAGCTCCCGCGGGAGCGCGCCGCAGTTCACCGCCACGAAGGGACCGCCGGGGTTGGGCCCGAGCTCGTGCAGCGCGCGCGCCAGGAGCTCCTTGCCGGTGCCGCTCTCTCCTGTCACCAGCACCGGTGTCGTCGTCGGCGCCACCAGCGCCGCGCGGCCCAGCGCCGCGCGCAGGGTGGGATCGTCTCCGAGGATCGCGCCCAGGGCCGTTCGTCTCTCGTCGCCTCGCATGCGCACCTTGTCGGCCCGCCACCGACGGCAGTTGCGTCAACCGTCGAACCCTACGCGCCGAGGCCGACCCAGGCTTCGCCGCTCTCGCCGATCTCCTTCTTCCAGATCGGCGCGCGCAGCTTCAGGCGATCGATCGCCGCGCGGCAGGCCTCGAAGGCCGGCGCGCGGTGCTTTGCCGCGGCCGCGACGACGACTGCGGTCTCGCCGACCACCAGCGCGCCCGTGCGGTGATGGATGGCGACGCGCACGCCGGGCCACTCGCGCTCGACCTCGACGGCGATCTCGCCGAGGACCGCCTCGGCCATCTCGCGGTAGGCCTCGTACTCCAGCCTGACGACGTCAGGGAGATGGTGGCCGCGCCGGCGGACGATCCCGGCGAACGTCACCACGGCGCCCGCGTCGCCGCCCACATCGTCGCCTGAGACCGCCTCGATCGCCGCGGCGATGGTCACCGGCTCGGACGAGATCCGGATCGCGTCGGGCGCCGATCCGCCGGCGACCGGCGGCAGTAACGCCAGCTCGTCACCGTCGGCGAGCGCCTGGGTGTCGGCGGCCACCACACGGTTCACTGCGAGCTTCACGCCCGGCAGGAGCGCGGCCACCGACGGATGCCGGGCTGCGATCGCTGCGCGCGCGTCGCGCACCGAGGCACCCGTTGCCAGCTCGACCGTTTCATGGTCGAGCCCAATTCTCTCGCGCAGCACTGCGAAGTAGAGGACATCGAGCTTCATTCGCCCCTAGACTATGCGGGCGACGGCGCCGCATCAAACCCGCCGGAAACGCCGTATTTTGCCCTGGCCGGTATCAGTTATTCACAGGTAAAGTCAAATAACGGCGGACACGTAGCTATTTTGCGCTTGCACGCGGTGGTTGATAGGCTTTTCCCCGCTCAACCGAGGGAGCATGCTGATAGTGAGGCCCATTTGAAGCGTCCCCCGACGTCCCCCCAGGCTGCCGCTCCGTCAACTCCCCGTCGCCAACTCTCGCTGCCGTTCAACGCGGACGCGGCGCCGGAGCTCGAGGTCGGCAGCCGTTCACGGCGCGCGCTCCGGCGCGAGGCCGCCGCTCGCGAGGTTCGCCTGGCGCCGACCCTCGAACAGACGACCGACCAGATGGCGGCCGCGCTGGCGCTCTACCTGCCGCCGGGCAAGTCCCTGGAGCTGCGGCTCACGAACAACCACTACAGCATGATCTCCGTGCGCCGGAAGGCGGACGGCTACCGGCTGCGGCTGCACCAGATGTTCGTCGGCGCCGAGCCGCGGGTGGTGCGGGCGCTCGCCCGCTACGTCGTCCACAACGACCGGCGCGCGTCGACGTTACTGGGCGAGTTCATCGAGCAGCACCAGCACATCATCCGCCAGCAGGAACGCCGGCCGCGCCACCTCACCGTCCGGACGGCCGGGCGCCACCACGACCTGCAGGCGATCTTCGACCGCCTGAACGGCGAACGGTTCGGCGGCGTGCTCGACGCGCGCATCACCTGGGGGCCGGTCACCTCGCAGCGGCAGCGGCGCCGGTCGATCAAGATGGGGAGCTTCGCCGTCGAGGATCGCGTCATTCGCATCCACCCGGCGCTCGACCAATCGTGCGTTCCCGACTTCTTCGTGTCGTGGATCGTCTTCCACGAGATGCTGCACGGCAAGCACGAGGTCAAGCGCGAGAACGGCCGCCGTCGCTTCCACACGCCGGAGTTCCTCGAGGAGGAGCGCCAGTTCTCTGACTACGACCGCGCCTGTGCCTGGGAGAAGCAGAACCTGGATCGGCTCCTCCGGTCATGAGTCATAGCGGCTAGTCTCACTCACTCGACTCTCACTCTCACAGGTTTCGAAACTGGAGCGAGGCCGCCCGAGGCCCGTCGGCTGCTCAAGGCTCGGATTTCATGGAAGTCGGAGGCGGAAGATTGCAGCGGCGCTCTGCGGCGTTGGCTGGCCCGTTGATTGCTGTCGCTGACGACCATGAGACGATTGGCACTCTGTGCAGCGATGTTGCTCCCGACGAGTTGCTCGCTGATGTTCGTGAACGGACCTCCCCCCACCACGCGGTACGTCGAGCCCGGTGACTGCACCACCAGCGGCGGTTGGCCGGTCTTCGACGTGGTGCTGGCGGGGCTCGAGGGTGCGCGCACCGTCTACGCGATCACGCGGACCGACGCCGACTACAAGGGAACGTCGTTGTCCCGTCCGGCGGACATCGCCGCCGGTTCGGCCCTGCTGGCCCTGACGGCCGTTTCGGCAGGCGTTGGCTTCAGTCGGGTCAACGCTTGCAACGATGCGATCGCAGGGTCGGGCGGCAGCCCGCGCTTCCACCGTCGCGTCACCGCCCCGGCAGGCTACGCCCCTCCCGCCACCGCACCCCCGGCAGCCGCGCCCGCGCCGTCGGTCGACAACGTCAGCTCGTCCGGCCCTCGCCCGGTCGCCCCGGCGCGCCCGCAAGCCGACGACCCCGAATAGCGCTTCGCGCGGGAGTGAGATCTCACTCCCGCTCTCACTCTCACAGCCGGAAACTCCGTTGATGCGGCGTTGTCGGTATGACCAATGGCGCGACGGAGACCGGCCGGGAGTTGGACAGACGTGGCCGAGCCTCGGACGGAGCGTCCGGATGGCCGGTCAGTGCGCTCGCCAGGCGCGCGCCTTCTCCACCAGCGCCGCCCGCACGTCTGCCTTGGCCGCCGAGTACGCGAGCAAAGTCGTCGCGCCGCCCGCGATCGCCGCGCGCTTCGCTGCCGCATACGCCGCGGCCTCTTCCGGGTGCGCGCGCAGGTAGTCACGCAGCGCGAGGTTGTCGCGCCAGATCGCGCTCCCCTCTTCGACGAGCTCCAAGTTGAAGGCGCGCAGCGCGGTTCGCTTCCGGAAGTAGAGGCGTCCCGGGACGCCGGCTTCGTCGAGGTCTTCGTAGCCCAGCGCGACCGCCTTAGGGCGGATCTCCTCGAGGGCGGCCCAGACGGTCGCCGACGCGCCGAGCATTAGATCGACGATCGGTTTGCCGGCGAGGCCCGGGACGGCGGTGGAGCCGATGTGCTCGAACTTCAGTGACGCGGTGGCGAGGCCGAGGCGGACGCGGTCGCGCTCGGCGCGGTAGCGGCCCTCGTAGTGGGGATTGTAGTCGGTGATTTCGACGGGCTCGTCCACATTGGCGCTCACGGGCGCGCATGATAGCGCGCGGCCGCCCGATTAAAAGAGGCCGCCGAACGCTGGCAGTGACGCGCCCACGGTGCGGGTGCCGGTGGTGTCGAGCACGGGCGTTGGGGCGGGCATGCTGACCGCCCAGTGGCCGTCGGCGTCGCGGGCGAAGAGGGCGGGGTAGGCGGGGGCGCGGGCTTGGTCGTCGTTCGTGTCGAGATTGCGGGTGGCGAAGGCGGCGATGGCGATGCCGCCGACCAGGCCGCCCAGCGCTCCGCCGGCGACGGCCTGGCCGCTGACCTGATTGCCGCCGACCAGCAAGGCGATGCCGAGTCCGACGAGGCCGCCGCCAATGGCGCCGGCGTCGATGATGAGGACGCGGTTCCGCGACAGGTCGAAGCTGTTCGCCAGGCCGATTCCGGCCGCCAGGCTGATATCCATGGCGATGGCGCCAGTGCGCCAGGCGCCCTCGGCGCTGGTGTTCGGGTCGAATGCGGCCGCCGCCAGCAGGCCGGCTGTCGTTCCCCAGAGCAGCGACGAGCGGACGAGCTCGACGTCGCCGGCCTTCGGGCGGCGGGTGGTCGCCACGAAGATCGCGATGGGCGTGGCGACGACGCTGGTGGCCAGCGACAGCCCCACGACCCCTTTGGTCGACAGACCGAGGCCCCCGCCCCACAGCGCGCCGTTGAGGCTGCCGTAGTCGAGGCCGGTGATGATCGTCCAGGCCTGGCCGGTCGTCACCGGGTGGTCGGAGGTGATCACCAGGGATGTTCCCAGCGCCACGCCCATGCCCACCATGGGGAGAAGGACCGCAGGCTGCACGTTGTTGACTTCGATCAGGATGTCACCCGCGAGCCCCAGCCAGATTCCGTAGAGCGACGACCAGAGGACCAGGCGACCGCGCCCCTCGTTGGCTGAGGCGCGCTCGCTGATCGTCTCGCCGGGCGCGGCGGTCGCGGGCGCCGGCGCGCGTAGGACGTTGCCGCACAGACGTTCGACGGTGTCGGCCCAAGGCGCGCTCGGATCGCCGCGCAGCGCGCGGACCCCGTCGAGGCCGTCGCGGCAGCCTGAGCGCAAGACGCGCTCGAGCGCGCTGTCAGCGGGCGACGCGGGCGACGCGGGCGACGCGGGCGACGTCGCGGGCGCGGGCGCGGATTGCACCTTGGCGCCATTGACCGAGATCTCGGGGGCGCCCGATTCGGTCTGCGCGCGGGCGGGGACTGCCGCGGCGGTGACAAGAGCGAACCCGACCAATCCCCAGCGGCGGCCCTTCACGGGCCCATGGTATCGCGAATCCGCCCGCACCCTATCTTTTGAGCGCGCCCGCGATCCGGAGGGGGAGGTCCATCGCTTCGATCTCCTCGAGCGGCTTTTCGAGCGCCAGCGACCAGTTGGGCCACTGGTTGACGGTCCCCGGCAGGTTGGGGCGCTCGGGCGCGGCGACCGCGTCGTCGAGCGTCGCCAGAAGGACGCGCGACGGCGCCTTCGCCAGCGCGCGGTAGGTCGACTCGATCACTGCCTCGACGGGGGCGTCTTCCGCGAGGTCGCCGAGCGTGCGCAGCTTCTCGCGCAGCGCCTTGGTCCCGGCTTCGTTGGGATCGATCCCGATCTGCTTTTGAGACTTGGCGTCGAGGCCGGTCCAGAGGCCGGCGATGGTCGGCAGATCGTGGGTGGTGACGCTGGAGAGCGCCAGCTCGGGGAAGTGCTGCGGCGGCGCCGGCTCGAAGTAGAGCAGGCGGTACGACAGCATCCGGTAGTCGTGCAGCCGCTCGCGCACGCCGGGCTCGACTGTGCCGAGGTCCTCGCCGATGATGAAGGCGCGGGCGCGCGCGCTCTCCAGCGCGACGATCGCCATCAGCTCGTCGGCGCGCATCCGCACGTAGCTCCCCCCCTTGGTTCCGAGCGCGCGCGGGATCCAGAACAGGCGGAAGAGGCCCATGACGTGGTCGATGCGCAGACCGCCGACGTGCGAAAGCATCCCGCGGATCGTCTCGATGAACGGCTGGTAGCGGGCGGCGCGCAGGCGGTGTGGGATGAACGGCGTCAGCCCCCAGTCCTGGCCGGCGGCGTTGAACTCGTCGGGCGGCGCGCCGACCGAGACGTCGCGCGCCAGCAGATCCTGCCAGCACCAGGCGTCGGCCCCGGCGACGTCGAGGCCGATCGGCAGGTCATTGATGATGGCGATCGTCTGGGCGGCGTGGGCCATCTGAGCGTCGAGCTGCCACTGCAGCCAGCCGTGAAAAGAGATGCGCCCGACGTTGGCCTTGCGAAACACGGCGATGCCATCACCGTCGGGGCGCCGCAGCGCTGCGGGCCAATTGCGCCAGTCCTTGCCGTGCATTTCGGCGAGCACGCAGTAGGTGGCGAAGTCGATGAGCGCCTGGCCCTTACCGCGGCGGAACCAGTCGAAGCCGTCCTCTTGACCGCCTCGGCTCTCGAAGTCGGCGAAGATCGCCTCCAGCGCCTCCATCTTCAGCTTGAAGATCGCGTCGCGATCGATCTTGCGGTTGCCGTTCAGCGCGCGCCCGGCGTTGCCGAGCCGTTCGCGCGTCGCTGCGTCCAGCCGCTCCCACCCCGCCACCTCCTCCACGCGCAAGAAGAGCGGGTTGGCGAACCGGCGGCTCGACGGGTAGTAGGGGGAGGGCTCGATCGGCGGCACCGGCGTCGGCGCCACCATCGGGTTCACCATCACCACGCCGCCGCCGAGCCGCTTGGTGAAGCGCCCGATGCGCGCGAGATCGGCCAGATCGCCGATCCCCCAGCTGGCCCGCGAGCGCGCGGCGTAGACCTGCGCGGCGAGGCCCCAGGTGCGCAGATCGTTGGGCAGGAAGCACTGTCCGGGGCTGACGATCAGGGAGACGTCGGCCCCCTCGCCGTGGCCTTCGGGATGCAGTCGGTGGTAGCCGTGCGGCAGATCCGCCGGCAGCTCCCCCACGACGACGCGGTGGCTTCCGTCCTCCAGCACCAGATCGGCGCGCCCTTGCCACTTCCGATCGCTGCCGGGGACGAGGATGCGCACGGCGTGCGCCCCGTCGTTCTCGGGAGCCTCGGCGTGCGGATCGGACCACATGGCGGCCTTGAGGGCGGCGCGCGTCTCGTCCGAGGTCGTATGGGCGGCACCGGCCGCGTCGTGGAAGCCGGCGACGATGCCGAACGGGTCGGTTTCGGGGTGCTTGCGTTTGTCTAGGGCCATGGACGCGGTCGGCGGACGCGGAACGTGAGCTCGGTGAACAGCAGGCCGCGGAACACCATGGCCCAGTTGATGAAGATCAGCATGAAGGGCGCCAGCCAGAGCGGAACCTTGTTCACCGTGGTGGTCAGGCCGCCGAGTGAGAACAGCGACTGGAAAGCCATCAGTCGCATCGCCAGCGGCCCGTGCTGGATGAGCCCCGTCGGTGCCAGCAGCACCGCCGCCATGACGACGCTCGGTGCCAGCCATTCGGGCCAGTGCGCGGTGATGAATCGACCTGCTTCCATCAGGAGCCCGAACGACCGGGTCCGTCCCCCGCCGAGATAGATCATCTCGGGGATCGGGTTGAAGAACACCACCATCGTCAAATCGACCAGGACGAAGATGATGGTGCCCCGATCGCCGAAGCTGCGGGCCACCACGCTGACGACCAGCTGGATGACCCAGGTCGCGAACATGACGCTGATGACGTCGCTGAAGTGGGCCAGGAAGCTCTCGCGAAAGTCGCCGAAGCCGATCTTGCGCCCGGCGACCGCCAGGGAGAGCAGGTTGAGGTAGCTGGAGGCGAGAAAGGCCAGCAGGAACGCGAGAAGAAACCCCCCGATCATCCCCATGGGGGCCAGTAAACCACCGCCGATCTGTAGGAGCGCCGCGTACAGCGGCAGCACGACGGCGGCCGGCCAACCCCGCAACGCCAGGCGGATCGCTTTTCCCGCGAGGCGTGCGTAGAGCTTGAGCATCGGGGGGATGATACCTTAGCCGGCGCTCATGGCGTCGCACGGCCGATACACGATCCTCGGAAAGCTCGCCGACGGCGGGATGGCCGAGATCTTCCTGGCCATCCAGCACGGGGCCGAGGGGTTCGAGAAGCAGGTCGTCCTGAAGCGCATCCTCACCCAGTATTCGGCCGATCCGCAGTTTCGCAACATGCTGCTCGACGAGGCGCACATCTCGATGACCCTCCAGCACGGGAGCATCGTGCAGGTGCTCGACCTCGGCGTCGCCGCCGGGCGCTACTTCCTGGCCCTGGAGCTGGTCGACGGCTGGGACCTCGAGAAGGTCCTCCAGCGCGCCTACAAGGTGGAGATGGTCTTTCCGACGGCGCTCGGCCTCTATGTCGTGGCCGAGATCTGCCGGGCGCTCGCCTACGCGCACGGCAAGAGCCGCGACGGCAAGCCTCTGGGGATCGTCCACCGCGACATCAGCCCGAACAACGTCCTCCTGAGCGGCGAGGGGGAGGTGAAGCTGGCCGACTTCGGCATCGCCAAGGCCCAGCGCAAGCGCGAGCAGACCGCCGCCGGCGTCATCAAGGGGAAGGTCGCCTATATGTCCCCCGAGCAGGCGCAGGGAGCGCCCCTCGACCGTCGGTCGGACATCTTCTCCGTCGGGTCGATGATGTACCGGATGATGACCGACCGGCTGCCGTTCGAGGCCAACAACGACCTCGAGTCGCTGCTGCGGGTCCAAAAGGCGGAGTTCGTGGCTCCCCAGGATGCCAAGCCGACGATCGGCGCTTCGGTGGCGGCGATCATCCGGCGGGCGATGCGTCTGCACCCGTCGGAGCGCTATCAGACCGCCGAGGAGATGCTGGTCGAGGTCGAGCGCGTGCTGCGCACCGAGTTCCACTCGGCGGGGCAGACCGAGCTCAAGTCCTGGCTGGTGCAGCTGGGCCGCCGCGACAACGCGCCGTCGATCGGGCGGGCGCCGCGCGACGAGACCGGAGCGGTGAAGGACGTGGTGGGGACCGATCTGTCGATCGGGACCTCCTTCGAGCTTCGCGATCTCGAGCAGTCGGCCGAGCAGACGGAGATGCAGCGCGGTCGTACGCCCTCACCCGAGCCGAAGCCGGCCCCCATCGCGAGTCGAAGGGAGCCGCCGCCACTGCCCCGCAGCGGTCACACCGCTGAGATCGCGAAGCCGGGGACGAACGTGTCGGCGCGGAGCCGCTCGGGCGGATTCTGGTTGGGCGTCATCCTCACCCTCGGCGCGGTGGTGGGGATCAGGTACCTCTGGGTCTGGGCGGAAAATCGCGGCGTGATGACCGCGCTGGGTATTGGCGGCAACGACGGCAAGGCGCACCCGCCGTCTGCCCCCGGGTCGGCGACCGTAGAGGCGACGGGACCGTCGCTGTCGCCCACGCCGCCGGCAAACGCGGCTCAGCCCTCGCAGTCGGCTCCGCCACCCGGGTCCGGGACAGCCACAGCCGAGAGGACGACCGTGGCCGATGGCGCGTCGTCGGCTCCCACGATCGCGGCGGGCACTCCGGACGCCCACCCGGCCGTCGCCGAGGCGCCGCAAGCCGAGCAGAAGCCGTCGTCCTCCGGGTCGCCGGCCGACAAGACCGGGGAGGGGGCCGACACCGACGAGGAGGCGCTGCTCCGCAAGGCGGTGCCGAACGCCGAAAACGAGGTCATCGGCGAGGACGAGGCCGAAGCCGAGGTGACCACGAAGACCAAGCCGAAGTCGGCCGCCAGGCCCCACGCCACGCCCGGCAAGTCGACCCCGGAGATCCCGCGGGTCGAGACCGCGATCCTGCACTTCACCAGCGTGCCCGCCGGGGCGGTGGTGAAGACCAAGGCGCGCGTCCTCGGCCGCACGCCGATCGCGCTGCACTTCAAGACCGGCAACACCTACGAGATCGTCCTCATCAAGCGCGGCTACCAGCCGGCGACCCGCAAGCTCTCGGTGCACAACACGAAGGATCGCAAGGTGGCCGTGGTGCTGAAGAAGACGCCGCTGCCGAAGCACACGTTCTTCCACCCCCACCGATGAGAGCGTCGGGCTGGGAGAGCGCGCTGCCGGGCGGGCCGGCGGTCGGCCTCATCGCCGTCGTCGTTCTGGCGGCGGTCGTCGGCCCGACGCGCGCGGAGGGGGGCCTCGACGACGTCGGTGCATTGCGGGCCGCCGCGCTGGAGGCGATCGCGCGCGCCCGTACGGCCGGTGGGTCGGACGTTGTCCGCGAGGTGACGCTGCCGTCGATCGAGCGGCTGGTGGCCGACGCCGATCTCCGCCGCGCCTCGATCACCAAGCCCGCCCGTGACGACGCCTTCGTGCGCGACACGCTGGCGACCGCGCGCGCCTACGCCGAGCGGATCGCCAAGGGGGACGACCCCTACCGAACGGCGACCGGCGAGCTGGTGAAGGCCTACCGCGCCGGCTGGGACGGGACGCTGCAGCCCTACGCGGTCTATGTGCCACGCGGCTACGACGGCAAGAAGAAGCAGGTCTCCTGGCCGCTCGTCGTCGCGCTGCACGGCATGCTGTCGGACCACAAGCACAACCTGCGACGGGTGTTCGGGCTCGACAACCGGCCGGGCGAGACCGACGCCGAGGCCTCGCGCAACCAGCTCCCGCTCCCCGACGTCCCGGCCTTCGTCGTCTCGCCGCTCGGCCGCGGCGAGCTGATGGGCTACGACGGTCTCGGCGGTGAGGACGTCATGCAGGTCATCGCCGACGTCCGCCGCGCGTACCCGATCGATCCGGACCGGATCACGCTCACCGGCGCCTCGATGGGGGGCGGCGGCACCTGGGCGATTGGCCTCCGCCATCCGGAGCTGTTCGCCGCCCTGGCGCCCGTCTGCGCGGTCGCCGACTTCCGGCGCATGGTCAACCCGGCCGACGCCGCGCTCTACGATCTGGCGCGCCTCGACGCGCTGTCGCCGGCGGCGATCGCCGAGAACGCCGCGCACCAACAGGTCTTCATCTTCCACGGAGATAGCGATCCCACCGTTCCGGTCGGGGACTCGCGCCAGATGGTCGCGCGCTACAAGGCGCTCGGCTGGCTGGGCAAGAACGTCCACTACACGGAGTATCCGGGCGTCCAGCACCCGGCCTGGGTTCCCGCCTACAAGGATGCCGAGCTGTTGAGGACTCTCGCTGCGATCAAGCGCGATCCGGCCGCGCCCAAGACGGCGCTCTCGCCGCCGCCACCAGGCGAGGCGATCCCGGGGCTGGTAGGCAAGAGTGTCCCCCGCCAGCACCCGCACCTTTACGTCTACGGCACGAACGGTCCGCCCGAGGCGGTGGCCGCCGCGCGCGCGCTGGCGAGCGGCCTGGCCGACTGGGGGCCGATGATCGCCGCAAAGTTCGCCGTCAAGGGCGATCGCGAGGTGACGGCCGACGATCGCGCCAAGTTCAACCTGGTGCTGGTCGGCGCCGCCCCTCTCAACAAGCTCGCCGGCCAGCTCGCCGTTCCGATGCCGGACGCGCGCCCGCTCGGCGATCGCGCCTTCCGCGCGCTGGTGGCCGATCCACGCGCGCCCAACCGGTACGCGCTGGTCTTTGGCGCCCTCACGCCACGCGGCTTCGCGCGGCTGCAGCGCTTCGCGCGCCACAACCGGGACGCTTGGACGCCCGAGAGCAACCGCCCGTTCACGCTGTTCGACAACTAGGGCTATGACAATCGCACATTGACCGCGGTGGGGGAGAACGAAACAATGGCGAGAGGAGGCCGCATGATTCGGTCGAGAGTTGCGTTCGTGATCATTCTGGGTGGAGGCGCGTGGGCGGGAATCGGCTGCGGCGGGGGCGGCGCCTCCGTCAACGCGGTCGTCCCCAAGAGCGCGAACCAGCAGCAGAACGTCATGGTGATCGACGAGGGGATCGATCTCTCCGCGAGCGATCTGCAAGGGAGGGTCGCGGCGGCCTACACGGAGACCTGCGTCAACGATTCATCGGATGCTGGAGCGGCGGGGCCCGGAGGGGCCGTCGACGGCGGCCCGGCGTTCGACGCGCTCAAGCAGATGTACCTCGCGGCCCTGTCGCATCCTGACGACAGCTGCCACCTGACCACCGGCATCAGCGCCAAGGCCGATCCGCTCGCCAGCGTTGCCCAGTACAAGAGCCGCTGGAACGCCATGGTCCGCGCCAACCAGACGCTGCCGGAGGCCTTCAGCTCGAGCGAGATCACCAAGCTGATGACCCCGCTCAATTCGGAGTTCAATTCATTCGGTTATCACGGCACGGCCACCTCGACCACGGTGGCGCACGAGAACGCCGACGTCCGTCTGGTGCTGGTCGAGCGCCAGCTCGGGTCGGAGTCGTCGCTTCAAACCAACTTCCCTTGCATAGCGCAGGCAGATATCAACCAGATCGTCGACCTCCTGAACGATCCGCAGGTCTACGCCGCCTTCGTCAACCAGCCGGCCCAGATCGACAGCGAGCTGGCGACTGCCGAGTCAACCTACGACGTCGGGATCGTCAACGAGAGCTTCGGGTCAGCCTCCCGCGAGACGCTCGAGATGCTGCAGCAGGCAAACTGTCCCGCCCCCGTCGACCTCTCGACCTACTTCGCGCTGCTCGACAAGGTGACCAACGATCACAACGCCACGCTCAGTGGGCCGGCGGTTCTCACCGTGCAAGCGGCCGGCAACGACGGCGTGAGGATCGACACCGGCAGCGACTCGCTCTCCTGTGACCTCGGCGATCCCAAGTCGCTGCTGGTCGGCGCCTACAACCCCACCTCCCTGGCCCAGAACATGTTCTCGAACTACGGCGCCTGCGTGAACATCTACGCCCCCGGGCAAGCGATCGTCGTCGAGTACGCCGGTGGCTGGCTGGTCTGGGCCAGCGGGACCAGCTTCGCCGCCCCGCTGACGGCACGTTATGCGTCGATGACGGCGACCTCGCCCTTCGATCCCGCCACCGAAAGGACCGCGGTCGTCGCCAAGGGCGATCCGACGTCCCACTTTCTACCGGTCAGCGTGTTCCCCTCGGACTTCTTCTACCTGCCAGGGACGCAGTATCCGGAGTTTGTCGTCCCGGTGGGCGCCGCCAAGACCGCGGCGATTCACCGTCCCCCGACCGAGTACGAGCTGCACCGGGTTTTCGGACCGCTCAATCGCCTCAAACGCCTGCAAGGTCGCTGACAAGGTTGCCGAGAAGTTCGCTGTTGCGACACCTCCGCTTGGCGGTGATTTAACACGCGAGCGGGGTCGAAAAGCCGGGGCGACAGGCCTATACTGCCGCGCCTATGGCAAATCTGAAGCTGAAACCTGGGGTCATTACCGGCAACGCGCTCAAAGAGCTTTTTGCCTACTGCAAGGACGTCGACGCCGCGCTGCCGGCGGTCAACGTGATCGGATCGCACTCGGCGAACGCCGCGATGGCGGCGGCCAAGGAGGCGAAGGCGCCGGTCATCGTCCAGCTCTCGCACACCGGGTCGCAGTTCTATGGCGGCAAGACCCTGGACAACAGCCAGCAGGCGGCCTCGATCGCCGGCTCGATCGCCGGCGCGCTGCACGTCCGGACGCTGGCCAAGGTCTACGGCGTGCCGGTCATCCTGCACACCGACCACTGCGCCAAGAAGATCCTCCCCTGGGTCGAGGGGGTCATCGCGGCGGGCGAGGAGTACTTCGCGCGCAACGGTGAGCCGCTCTTCAGCTCGCACATGCTGGATCTTTCGGAGCAGTCACTGGCCGAGAACCTCGAGATCAGCGCCCGCACGCTGACCCGCATCGCCAAGATGAACATGACGCTGGAGATCGAGCTGGGGATCACCGGCGGTGAAGAGGACGGCGTCGACAACTCCGGCACCGATCACTCCAAGCTCTACACCAGCCCCGAGGACGTGCTGAAGGCCTACGATCTCCTCAGCCCGATCGGCAGCTTCACCGTCGCGGCGGCCTTCGGCAACACGCACGGCGTCTACGCCGCCGGCAACGTCAAGCTGAAGCCGACCATCCTGCGCGACTCCCAGAAGTTCATTCAAGAACAGCGCAAGACGGGGCCCGATCCGGTTAACTTCGTTTTTCATGGAGGCTCTGGCTCGTCGCCGGAGGAGATCCACGAGGCGGTCTCCTACGGCGTGGTGAAGATGAACATCGACACCGACACACAGTGGGCCTTCACCCACCCCATCAAGCAGTTCATGGACGAAAAGGGCGCCTACCTGATGTCGCAGATCGGCAACCCCGAGGGGCCTGACAAGCCGAACAAGAAGTACATCGACCCGCGCGGCTGGGTGCACGTCGGCGAAAAGGGGATCACCGGTCGTCTGGTCCAGGCGTTCAAAGAGCTGGGCGCCTTCGGCAAGTTCGACTTCTGAGGTACGCCCACCGCACCGCTGCGTTCGGCTTAGCGCGGCTCCGCGCTTTGCCCCTCGGCTTTGCTCCGGCCCGCACTCGTTCGTGTGATCGACAGCACCTGTAAGTGAAGGTGTTCTTTCAGATTTTCGCCTGAGCGGGGTCTGAGTGGGGGAGCGGACGGGACAGGTTGTCCCGTTCGGCCCCACCATGAGCCTCGCCTCAATCACACCGTTCGTCTGTCCGATGTCTGGGGCGCGAGGCTCGTTTTTCGCAACCAGGAGCATTTCAATGTCGATGCGCGCGGGATCGAAGACGGGGATTTTGACGGCAGTGGCGCTGGCGTCGCTGGCGGTCGGCTGTCGCAAAGAGGGGGTCAGCGACCAGGGGCAGATCGGTGCGGCGGTCGGTGAGGTGATGGCGAGCGCCGACGAGTCGGCGAACGGCGGCTCGACGACCGCGATGCTTCCGGCGCTGCCAGTTCTTCGCGCACCCGATCAACTGCGGCCGCCGCTCTGGCGCCGCGCGATGGGTGCGCTGACCCTGATCCCGCCGGCCTACGCGGACTCCTGCCTGCCGGTCACCTACTCGGCCTGCAGCACGGGCGTGCGGACCGCGACGTTCAACGGCTGTACCGTCGGCGCCGTCGCCGTCGACGGCTCGGTGAACCTGAGCTTCAGCGACACGGCGGCCTGCAACGTCGCCACGGTGGGTGACAGCGTGAACCGCACGGGGAGCCTGACGCTCTCGGCGCTCGGCGGCTCGCTGGCCATCACCACTCCGGGCGGCGGGCAGACGCTGACCCGGACCGCCACCGGATTCACTTTCGCGGTGCCGGGGATGGAGCGCGTCCTCACCTTGCCGAGCGGCCGCACGCTGTTCGACATCAGCACCGCGACCTCCACGCCGATCACAATCACCGGCAGCTCGCGGTCCGACCTGGTGATGGTCGGCGGGACGCTGGTCGTCACCCACAACCTGGCCGGCTACTCGGTGTCGTTGACGCCGCACAACCTGACCTGGACGCCGACCTGCAACTGCGCGTCGTCGGGCTCGCTCACCGGCATCGTCTCGGGCGGCGGCAAGGCCGACGGCAAGTCGGCCACCGTCACCATCACCGGCTGCGGCGCCGCCGACGTGACCATCGACGGCGATACGGAGAGCATCACCATGGACCGCTGCGCGGCGATCTGAGTCGGGCGCCCGCAACCCGACGACCTGCGCTAGAAAGGCGCATGTCCAAACTGCGCTTGCAGAGCTCGATGTCGCTGGACGGGTTCGTGGCGGGGCCCGACCAGAGCGTGGAGAACCCGATCGGCGTCGGCGGGATGCGCCTCCACGAATGGATCTTCTCGCTCGCTGCCTGGCGGGCGACGCACGGTCTCGAAGGGGGCGAGGCGACCGCGAGCACGCCGGTGATCGAGGAGATACAGGCCAATGTCGGCGCCGGAATCATGGGACGCAACATGTTCGGTGGCCAACCTGGCCCTTGGGATCCGCAGCAGCCCTGGAACGGATGGTGGGGCGACGATCCGCCGTTTCATCACCCGGTCTTCGTCCTCACCCACCACCGGCGCGCGCCGCTGGTCGCGAAAGGGGGGACGACGTTCCACTTCGTGACCGACGGAATCGAGGCGGCGTTGACCCAGGCGCGCCAGGCGGCGGGCAGCCGCGACATTTCAATCGCCGGCGGCGCCAACGCGGTGAGCCAGTTGCTGGCCGCCGGTCTGGTCGACGAGATGTGGCTCCACGTCGTGCCGATTCTCCTCGGACGTGGCGAGCGGCTGTTTGATAACGGGCTCGACGATCTGCACGGGCTGGCGTTGGTGAAGACGGTGCAGGGCGCCGGGGTGGTGCACCTGAAGCTCGCGCGGACGTGAGCGCGTCGGCGCGCAGCGTCCTCCGCGCGCGTTGGTGAGTCGGCCACTGGTTGGCGATTAGTTGGCGCCGGCCGCGACGCGAAACCAGACCGCGCGCGCGGCGTGACATTGCCGGCAAACCATCGCCAGCTCCCTCAGCACTCCCCGCGCCGTCGACGTCGCGTGATCGCCGCGGAGCTCCATCTCAGTCACGTCGCACTGAATGCACTGGACCGCCCGCGCTTTCGTCTCGACGACCGATGCGGACGCGACTTCGATCGGACGCTCGGGCGAGCCGCCGGGCAGCTCAGCGGCGAGGCGCTCGAGCTGCCGGACGCTCTTGCGAAGAACGCGCTGCTGTTCGCGCTGTTGCCGGCGCGGGCGGGGAGGGCGAGGCATGTGAGCGGGCGGGCGGCTAAACGACCCGAGAGATGAACCGGATCCAGAGCGACAGCAGGACGATGTTGCTGGCGCCGTACGACGACAGCCGCAGCAGGATTCGATTCGACGTCACGTGAACGAGCGAATGCGCGAGGCGGAGCGCCAGGTAGATCCAGGCCAGCGTCACCACCTTCGGGGTCACCTGGTGCGTGACGTAGAAAGCGATGCTCACCACGTAGAACAGCAGTGGCATCTCCAGCAGGTTCATCAGGTTGCGGTTCCAGACGGTCACGTCGGCCGGGACGTCCGGGCTCTCGCCGAGACGAAAGGCGCCGCTCCGGACGCGCCCACCCCTCACGGCGCGGATGCGGCTGAAGCCGACCATGAAGACCATGCACCCCGTCCAGAGCGCCAGCACGCTCATCGGCGCGAAGATCGCCTCTTGTCTCATGCCCAGACTCTACGCCATCACAGGAGTCACGGCCGACCGCGACATTGCTGTCAGCGATCTGAGGGCCCGTGCCGAATATTCGAGTCCGGAATGCTGCCCGCGCCTTGGAATCAGGCCGTTACGACGGGCATGTGGTTTGCTGCCGTTTCCGGCGGTGAATCTTCGATGGCTGGTCGCTGGGCTGTTGGCCGGATGTGGCTCGGAAGGCCTGGTCCATGGCAATACCGACCCAGGAGGAAGCGTCCTCACCGCGGCCGTCACGCAGGTGACGTTTTCCTCCCTGGGCGGCGGGTTTCGCCCCGCTCCTCCTGCCGGCGCCGCTTGCGATCCTGGGCAATGGTCGTACGTCATCTCGTTCGGCGCCGAGACGCGCGCATCGACCACCTGCTCCGTGAATGGGGCGTACGATGATCCAGCCAGCTTCGTGCCGAGCGCGGAGCAGATCACCTTCGACGACACGCAGTGGCAGGCAGTCAAGACGGCCATCGCCGCCGTCACCCTCTCGGACAGGACGACCTGCGGCGCGGATCTCGAGCAACGCCAGCTGGTGGTCGAGTCCACGACTGGATCCGTCACCTACGGCGACGATTTCTACGCCTGCCAGCCGAACTACCCGTACTTCGTCACCACCGAGAGCCTCGACAACCTCTGGACGGTTCTTTCTGCCATCCCGTAGCGGCGAGTGCGGCTAGATCACCGACTTGAGCGCCGCGACCAGGCGATCGTTGTCGTCGGGTTTGCCGACGCTGATGCGGAGCTTCGTGCGCAGCTCGGGGGTCGACCACCAGCGGACGAGGAGCCCCACCTGCTTGAGCGCCAGGTAAATCTCCTCGGCGCGCTCGCCGATCTCGACCAGCAGGAAGTTGGCGGCCGATTCGGGCCAGGTGAGGCCCATCTCGCCGAGGGCGGACTCGAGGCGCGCGCGCTGGTCGAGTGTGCGGTGGACGCAGTCGTCCAGATAGGCGCGATCCTCGAGCGCGGCGATGCCGATCGCCTGCGTGATGGCGTTGACGTTGTAGCTGTCCTTGACCTTGGTCAGCGCCTCCACGAGCGGCGCCGCGGCGAACAGCAGCCCGAGGCGCGCGCCGGCCAGGCTGTAGCTCTTCGACATCGTCCGCAGCACGATCAGGTTCGGGTGCTGGTCGAGATAGGGGAGCATGCTGGCGTCGACCCCGGCGCCGAGCGCGAAGTCGACGTACGCCTCGTCGACGACGACGATCGCCCCCACCGCCTCGTCACAGAGCGCGCGCAGCTCTTCGACCGGCACCAGCGTGGCCGACGGGTTGTTGGGGTTGGCGAGGATAATCATCTTGGCCCGCTGGCGGGCCAGCTTGTCGGGGAGCACGTAGCGACGTCCGCTCTGCACGAACGGCAGGCGCACCAAGACCGCTCCCTGCAGCGACGCCAGCGTGGCGTAGAGCCCGTAGGTCGGCCAGGGGCAGGCGACGCGCTCGCCCTCGTCGAGGAAGCCGCGGTAGACGATGGTCAGGCAGTCGTCGGAGCCGTTGCCGGCCAACACCTGTTCGGGCGCCACGCCGAACCGCGCGGCGGCCGCCGCGCGGAGCCCGCTGCTGGTCGGATCGGGATAGAGCCGCAGCGATTCGTCGGCGATCGCGGCCAGCGCCGCCCGCACGCGCGGCGAGGGGGGAAACGCCCCTTCGTTGGTGTTCAGCTTGGTGAGATCGGCGATCTGCTCGCCCGGCGTGTAGGCGGGCATCGCACGTACAGCCGGCCGCAAGAGCTCGACCGGCGATTTTTGGCGGCGCGATTGGGGTGTAAGCTTGTCTGTCATTTTGAGACGGGGGTAGGCTAACCGAGATGGCGCGCATCCTCATCATCGATGACAACGAGACGATGCGCGAGGGGCTCGGCGCCACGGTCCGCCGCATGGGGCACGAGGCGGTGCTGGCGGCGTCGGGCGAGGAGGGGTTGAAGCAGTTCGCGGCGGGGCGGAACAGCGTCGACTTCGTCATCACCGATCTCAAGATGGAAGGAAAAGGCGGGCTGGAGGTGCTGAAGGCGGTCGCCGAGCGCGATCCCGACTGCCCGGTGATGATCGCGACGGCGTTCGGCTCGGTCGAGACCGCCGTGGAGGCGATGCGGACCGGCGCCTACGATTTCATCCAGAAGCCGTTCGCGCCCGAGGTGGTGCGCCTCAAGGTGGCGCGTGCGCTGGAGCTGCGGGCCGAACGGCGCGCGCGCGAGCGGGCCGAGGCGGAGAGCGCGGCGCTGCGCGACGACGTCGCCCGCGAGTACCGCTTTGCGGAGATCGTCGGCGAGACGTCGGCGATGCGCGCGCTGTTTCAGACGATCGAGAAGGTCGCGCCCACCGACGCGTCCGTCTACATCCACGGTGAGTCGGGGACGGGAAAAGAGCTGGTGGCGCGCGCGATCCATGCGCGGTCGAAGCGCGCGCATGGGCCCTTCGTGAAGGTGAATTGCGGCGCGCTCACCGAGACGTTGCTGGAGTCGGAGCTGTTCGGTCACGAGCGGGGGGCGTTCACCGGCGCCATCAAGCGGAAGCTCGGGCGGTTCGAGCTGGCCGACAAAGGGACGTTGTTCCTCGACGAGATCGGCGACATCACGCCGGGGCTGCAGCTCAAGCTGCTGCGCGTCCTGCAAGAACGCGAGTTCGAAAGGGTGGGTGGCGAGGAGACCATCAAGGTCGACGTGCGCGTGCTGTCGGCGACCCACCGCGACATCGCCGCGGAGGCGGCCGCAGGGCGTTTCCGCGAGGATCTCTTCTACCGGCTGCATGTCGTCCCCTGCGAGGTGCCGCCGCTGCGTGAGCGCAAGGAGGACATCCCGCGCCTCGCGGCCCACTTCATCGCCAAGCTCGGGCCGCGCACGAATGCGGCCATCGACAAGGCGCACGGCATCACCGACGCGGCGCTGGCGCGTCTCGGCCTCTACCCCTGGCCGGGCAACGTCCGCGAGCTGGAGAACGTGATCGAGCAGGCGCTGGTGTTCGCCGAGGGGACGGCGATCGACGTCGGCGCGCTGCCGGCCTCGGTGCGCGGCGGCCTGCCCGAAAATGCGCTGGCGCTCCCCGGCGGCGAGATGTCGCTCCCCGCTCTGCTGGAGGATCTCGAAAGGCAGCTCATCGAGCGTGCCTACGACAAGAGCGGCGGCGTGAAGACCGAGACGGCGCGGCTGCTCGGGATCAAGACCAGCGCGCTCTACTACAAGCTCGAGAAGTACGGCATCGGCACCATCGAGAGCCGCGGCGACAAGGCGCCGACGGGGGTCGACGGTGACCTGGCCGCCGAGACGCTTCTCGAGGACGGTCCGCCCGGTGGCGGTAGAGGCGGTCACGAACGTTCTCGCTGAAGCGCGACGCGCCCGCCTGCGGGTCGTCGTGTGCGTCGCCGTCGCTGCGACCGGCGTGGCGATCGGCTGCGCCAGCGCCGCCAGCGCCCGTCGCGGGAACGCGCCCTCACGCCGCGTGGAGGAGGGGCGCGCCAGCTACTACGGCCGCGGCTTCGCAGGCCGCAAGACGGCCTCCGGAGAGCGCTTCGATCCGAACGCGATGACCGCCGCCTCTCCGTCGCTGCCGTTCGGTACGCGCGTGCGGGTCAGCCGGGCGAACGGGCGCTCGGTGACGGTCCGGATCAACGATCGCTGCGGTTGTCCCGGCGGCCGGATCGTCGATCTCTCCGAGGGGGCGGCGCGAAAGTTGGGGATGCTCAAGGACGGGGTGGTGACAGTGCGGATGGAGATTCTCGACCGATAGGCCGCCTATCGGTCGGCACGTCGTCGGGCTTACGGCGCCGCCGCTCCTAGCGGTCAGGCGGCGCCGCCGCGCCACTCGCGCCAGTCGCGGACCACCTCGCCGGACAGCTGCTTGGCCGTCTCATGCAGCCAGGGCCCGCGCCGGGCGGCGAGCTGCTTGCGCAGCGTCTCGCGAATCCGCGGCGTGCCGAGGTGCACGTTCGCCGTCTCGAATCCCATCGCGTAGAACAGCCGTTCCTCGTCGCGCGTCGACGGCAGATCGCCGATCTCTATGCGCGTGCAGTGGGGCGCCAGCCGACGAACCAGCCAGCCGTCGACCACGCGGACGGTCGGATCGGGGACGCGGACGGCGCGGGAGATGATGGAGTTGTAGGCGTCGCCCGCACCGGCGGCCGTCTCGCTCGCCCACAGCCAAGCCGACGGCGCACTGGCCTTCGCCTCACGCGCGACCCATCCGCCACGCCAGGCGGCGATCCCAACGAAGCGCGGTCGGCCGAGGCTCCCCATCCCGGCGACCCGGCGGGCGAAGCGGATCGGCAAATCGCGGGCGGGCATCGCGCCCGCGAGGACGGCCGCCGCCCCTCGATCGACGTCGGGCGCGGTCCGCAGCCCGCTCATCTTTTCCCAGAACGTCGTTGGGTCGCGCAGCTCGCCCAAAGCGACGCGCCGCAGCCAGCCGTGCGCCTCCTCCAGCACGTAGGGTTGTCCGCCGGTCTCGACGCCAGCGCGGTATCCCTCCAGGATCGCCTCACAGGCGATGCGCCGGCGTACGGCGATGTGCTCGGCGAAGATCGCCAGGTGTGCGCTCGCCGCCAGGCGGATCAGATCCTGTGTCCAGGGGAGGGTGGTCGTCTCGTCGAAGTCGTTGATCCCCCAGATGAGCCGCCCGTCGCTGTCGCGCCAGGTTCCGAAGTTCTCGAGGTGAAGATCGCCCACCGCCGCGACGGGCGCCGCGCGGGCGACCTCGCCCAGCTCTTTTCGCTTCGCCAGCCAGAGCTGACACCAGCGGTAGAACGTGGCGCGCATGAAGAGGAACGGCCCCAGGCGCATCCGTTGATGCTTGGCGCGCAGGTCGGCGCGCACGAGCGGGATGTTCCCGCCCAGCCACTGCTCGTAGCGGCGCGTGGCGCGGTGAATGTCCTCCATCCACCCGCCACTTTAAATCAGGAGGGGGTGATTTTCTTTCCGCTCGTCACGCGCAGCGTCGGACCGGTCATCGCGAAGCCCATGGCGTCGCGATCGACGGCACCGTCGATCTCGACCTTGGCGCCGTCCTGGTCGATCCCGCGCAGCGCCCCTTCGAGCACGTAGGTCTTGCCGTCGTCGGCCACCAGCTGCCAGTGCCCACCTTCGAGATCGTTCTTGTGAACCGTTCCGCGAAACTTGCCCATGCCTCGAGTATACGTCTCCGACGACGCTCGGGCTTGACGGATGGGGCCCAAGGGTCAGGTTGCAGGATGGGTCAGGTTTCAAGGATGAGGGGAGGTGGGTGATGGGGAAGGCGAAGCTCGGCAGTTGGTGGGCGGCTGGGGCCGCGGTCTGTATGTTGGTTTCGGCGGGGGTTGCGGCCCAAGGTGTGGCGCCCGCGGCGCCGGTCGCGCCGCTGCCAGACAGCGCGGCGCCCGTCGTCCAGTCTCGGCACGACGAACGCGGCGGCGGCGATCAGACGGCGTTGATGGCGCTGCACCGGCAGAACCAGCAGACGATCGTCGACGCGGAGATCGCCCAGACGCGCGCGACGACCGCGGCGGTGCGCGATTTCGCCGCGTCGGTGATCAGCAATTGCGCCACCTCGGACGCGAAGCTGATGAACTACGCGCACCAGCAGGGGATGAACGTCGACGAAATTCGCCTCGCCGCCGGGGCACTGCCCAACGGCGCGCTGACCCGGGTCGATCTCGTCAACTCGCCGCCCGCGCGATTCGACGCCGACTTCGCGGCGAAGATGGTGGCCAACTCGCAGGCGGCGGTCGATCAGACGCAGAAGGCGCAGGCCCTGGCGCGGGCGCCGGGGATGGCGCCGCTGCTCCAGGAGATCGCCCCGGTGTTGGTGCAGCAGCAGGCCGACGCGATGGCGCTGGTCGCGGCGCTGCCGACGCCGCCGACCCGGGCGATGCCGTTTGGCCCGCCGAGCGGTCTCGGAACGGTGCCTACTGGCATCGACACCGACCCCGGCATGAGGCGCTAGGGTCGCCGGCCTCAGGCGCCGAAGCGCTTGATCGAACGCGCCTTGGCCTTGGCCGCCTCGATCTCGCGATCGCGCGGAGCCGCGTGCGTCACCAGCGAGTCGACCAGCTTGCGCGCGACACGGAAGGTCTCGTCGACGGCGCGCGCGAAGGCCTTCTCGTTCTCGTGCGAGGGGTGAGCGAACCCGCTCAGCTTGCGCACGAACTGTTCGCTGGCCGAGCGGATCTCCTCGTCCGTGGCGGGCGGCGCGAAGTTGAACAACGTCTTGATGTTCCGGCACATGCCGACGAGGCTAGCATGGCCGTTTGACGGGATCGTAGCGGGTCGTCGCTAGGGCGCGGCGGTCGTCGTCCCGCTGCACTGCGAGAGGCCGTTGAGCCAGGCCCCGATCGCCGCCACGCCGTCGGTGTCGACATGGTGGGTGATCTTGGGGGGCATCTGAACGCCGCTCGGCGTGCCGTCGAGGCCGTCGCGGTGGTTCATCCGGAAGTAGGACGAGCTATGGTCGGGATCGCAGGGAGCGAAGTCCTTGGGGTTCGTGAGGCCCGTGACCGGAAAGTTGGCGTGCACTCCCATTCCCGTTGTCCACGTATCGGTGGTCATCACGCTCGTCAGCGTCGCGACGTCGAGCCGCATCTGGAGGCTCGTGTACCCAGCCTGACCGTTGACGCGGTTGTGGCAGGTGGTACCGCAGTTCATGTGGAGATAGCCGAGCGCCGCGGCGGCGGTGGCGTCGCCGGGGATCGTGAGCGGGCTGCTGGGTGGGGCGGTGAGGAGGTTGTCGGCGGTGAGGGTCGAGATCGTCACGCCGGAGGCCTGCGGCGTCGACAGCGCCACCGCCTCGAACCCGAGCACGGCGTCCACGCGGCCGTCGTGGCAGTCGTGGCAGGCGTTCTGCGTCGGAATCTCGAAGCCGTTCCCGTCGGCGTCGAGCTCGCCGGTGGTGAGCTCGGTGGTGCTCGACCCGTCGGGCGACCAGCGGTAGGTCGTGAAGTACCAGGCGCCGCTCGGCCGCTTCCAGATGAGGCGTGTCTCCAGCCGCGCGCCGCCGACGGCGAACTCCTTCCAGACCTTGGTCCCCGGGCTGAACGTCCACTCGTTCATGTCGGTCGTGTCGATCTTCGTTCCGGGCGGCAGGTAGATCCAACGGGTCTTGTCCGCTCCGTCGCTCCAGAGATGCAGCCCGGGATCGTACTGCCGCACGCCGGAGGCGACGGTCTTCGTCGCCCAGTCGGCGTAGAGACCGGTGCAGCGAAGCTCCTTCGGCTCGCCGAAGACGCCCGTCTCGCAGTCGGACGCCAGGGCGTCGGTCCCGGCGGCATCCTTCGTTGTCGCGTCCTTTGTTGTTGCGTCCTGCGGGGCCGCGTCCTTCGCCGCCGCGTCTTTCGGGGTGTCGCGGCTGCCATCGGAAACGGTGGCGTCCGCGCGTGGCGCCCGGTCCATTCCACCGTCGCTCCGGGCTCGCATGTCACCGCCGCCGTCGTGCGGAGCATCGGATGAGCTGCTGCAGGCCCCGCAGAAAAGGAGAGCGAGCGCCGACGCTTGGCAAAGACGCTGAACCACTTCCCGGCCTATATAACAGCAAACGCCGTGGGCTCGGGAGAGCCTTCCTCCTAGCCGTCGAGCTCGAGGCCGAGCAGCAGTCGGCCGGTGAGCCGGGTCTGTTGCTTCTCCGGCACCGGGTGGTAGCGGCAAGCCTGGACGTCCCGAAATAGGCGTTCGAGCCGCGCGCTGCGGAAGAAACCCGCGCCCCCGGCAACTTCCATCGCCTTCTCGACGGTCCGAAGGACGCCGGTTGCCAGCAACGTGCGCCGGATCAGCATGGCGCTGGATGTCTCGGGCCCCGGCCTGCCCGATCGCGACAGCTCGACCATGCTCGCCTGGGCGAGCTGCGCCGAGACGAGCAGGTTCTCCATCTCGCCGATCAGATAAGCGACGTTCGGGTCGTTCTTCCGCTTGCGCGCGAGCTCGAGCGCGACGTCGCGCGCCGCCTCGGCGACGCCGAGGTAGGCGGAATAGATGATGGGGAGGGCGACCAGCGCCGAGGTGTGAACGGCGAGGTGCCACTTGCCGGGCGGCCGCCGCACGCCCCCCATGACCGCGTCGGGAAGGAACACGCCGTCGATCTCGATGTCGTGCGAGCCGGTGCCCCGCATCCCGAGCGCGCGCCAGGTGTCGAGCACCTTCACGCCCGGGGCGTTGAGCGGCAGGCCGAAATGGATCACCGTCGGTCCGTCCTTGGGATCGTCGTAGATGCCGGTGGTCATGAGGACATGGCCAGCCGGGACGCCGCTGCCGAAGATCTTTCGGCCGGTCATCTTGTAACCGCCCTCGACCTTTTCGAGCCGGCCCGAACCGGCCAGCCAGTCGGAGCCCCCCGAGCTGACCAGCACCAGCCCTTCGGAGGCCACCCGGCGGAGCAGAGGCTCGGGCGCCTTGTTCCCGCTCCGCCACAGGTAGCTCATCATCGCGGCGACGTGGGTATGCATCGAGGCGGCCAGCGCCGTCGAGCTGCAGTAGTGCCCGAGCTCCCGGATCATCCCGCACAGCTCGCTGACCGAAGCGCCGCCGCCGCCCAACTCGGCGGGGACCGCGGCTTTGAAGACGCCGTGTTCCTTGAGCATGGCGTAGTTGTCGGCCACGAAGGCGTCGTTCGCGTCGTGCGCGGCGGCGCGCTCCGCGAAGGTCGGCCCCAGCTCCCGCGCAATTCCGCTCCAGTCCGTGGTCGGTCCCGGCGCCGTCGTTCCCGTTGTGCCCATCGTGCCCGTCGTGCCCGTCGTGCCCATCGTGCCCACCTCGGTCGTCGTCATGGTCGCCCCTCCGTCGCCCTTCAGTACGCCACAAAAACCGCCCACCGGTACGGCGAAAAATCTTGGTGGCGCGCGAAATCAGCTGCCGGGCTGCGTGGTAGCCTTGGGGAGATGCCGCGCCGCCCGAACGAGCTCGATCGCCGTGACGTCGTGAAGGCGCTGGCCCTCGGTCTTCCGGCCGGCGCGCTTTCGGCCTGTCGAATGGAGGCGCCGCGCGCCGCGCTGGTCGGTCTCCCGCGCCCGCGCGAGGTGGCCAACCTGGTCGACGCACAGCCGACCACCGAGGGGGCGGGCGTCCGGTTGCACCGCGCGCTCGGCTCGCGCGCGCTGCCGATGCTCGATCCGTTTCTCTTGCTCGACGAGATCCACTCCGACAACCCCGACGACTATCTGCCCGGCTTTCCGACTCACCCCCACCGCGGCTTCGAGACGGTGACCTACGTGCTCGACGGCTCGATGGAGCACCGGGACAGCCTCGGCAACCACGGCCACCTCGGCCCCGGCAGCGTGCAGTGGATGACGGCCGGGCACGGCATCGTTCACTCGGAGATGCCGCAGCAGGAGAAGGGGCGGATGTGGGGCTTTCAGCTCTGGGTGAACCTGCCGGCGGCGAACAAGATGATTCGCCCTCGCTATCAGGACATCGCCCCGGCGCGCGTGGTCGAGGCGATGGTCGACGACGCGTCGGTGCGGCTCGTGGCGGGCGAGGTCGACGGGCGGCGCGGGCCGGTCGAGGGGATCGTCACCGCGCCCGAGATGCTCGACGTCAACCTGCCGCCGCGCGGCTCGATGTCGCGCGCGTTGCCCGCCACGCACAACGCGTTCGTCTACGTCATCGAGGGGAGCGCCCTGATCGGCGGCGCGCGAACGACCGTGACGGCGGGGCAGCTCGCGGTGCTCGGACCGGGCGATCTCCTGGCGCTGCGCTCCGACAGCGGCGGTCGAATGCTCTGCCTCGCCGGCCGCCCGATCGGCGAGCCGGTCGCGCGTTACGGTCCGTTCGTCATGAACAGCGACGACGAGCTTCGCCAGGCGGTCGACGACTACCGCTCGGGCCGCCTGGTCGGCGGCTGACCGGTCGGGAAGCATCTCGCGTAAATTCCGGAGGCCCTGCCATGGTCGGCTCTGTGCACGAATACCAGCTCGTCATCCGCGAGCAACACCTCGACACCTTCGGGCACGTCAACAACGCCAAGTATCTGGAGATCCTCGAGGAGGCGCGGTGGGACCTCATCACGCGCAATGGATACGGCCTCACGGAGGTGATCCGCCGGCGAATCGGCCCCACCATCCTCGAGATCACCCTGAAATTTCAGCGGGAGCTGAAGAACCGACAGCCGATCGTCATCAAAACCTGGATGGAATCCTACGTCGGGAAGATCGGGCGTGTCGGGCAAGAGATCCGCGACCCCGACGGCAACCTTTTTTGCGAGGCCCTGTTCACCATCGGCCTGTTCGATCTCGGCGCGCGCAAGTTGATCCCGCCGACGCCCGAATGGCTCCGGGCGCTGGGGTTGACCGAGGGCGATCTGGCCTGAGGACCACCGGGCGCGCTCTCCGTCGAATCGAAACAACGTTGTCGCGCGCTCGAAATAGAAAGTGCGTACACTCCCGCCCATGAGCACGATTCATTTCATTGGTGGAGAGAAGGGCGGCGTCGGAAAATCCGTTGTCGCCCGGCTGTGCGTTCAATATTGCATCGATCGGGCGCTTCCCTTCGTGGCGGCTGACGCGGACGGTTCGCACGGGGCGCTGATGCGTTTCTATGCCGACTATGCCAAGCCGATCGACCTGACCGATCCCTCGGGCGCCGATGCCATCGTGGCGTTCGCCACCGAGACCGACCGCCGCGTCGTCGTCGATCTGCCGGCGCAGAGCGACCGGCTCCTCGGCGCCTGGATCGACGAGGCGGGGATCCTCGAGCTGGCGGCCGAGAGCAACGTGAAGGTCGTCTTCTGGCACGTGATCGACGACGGGAAGGATTCTCTGGCCACGCTGGGGCGCCTGCTGACGCGTTACGGACACAGGGCCAGGTACTGCGTCGTGAAAAATGGCGGGCGAGCGAACGTCTTCACGCTGTTCGACGAGTCGCCGGTGCGCGCGCAAGCGGCGCAGCTCGGCGCCGCGATCCTCGAGCTCCCCGAGCTCAACGCGGCGGCGATGCAGAAGATCGATCGCTGGGACGCCAGCTTTTGGTCGGCAATTCACGCGACCGTCTCGCCGGAGACATTTTCGCGCATCGAAAAGCAGCGCGTGAAGGTCTGGTTGCAAAGCACCTACGATCAGATCGCCAAGCTGGGCGATCTGTTTTAAGCGTCTGCGAGTTTCAGCGACTGCGTGCTCGAGCGTCCAAGCGTCCGCGCGCTCGAGCGTCTGAGCCTTTAGCTGAGCCTGCGGTGCGCGCGCGGCGCACACGTCCGAGGTGCGGTCGCGGCCCGTACCTGAGGAGATGTCCCGCGCGAAATCGAAGCACAGCAATGTCCTTTCTCTTTCTCTGGCCACGCTGCTCCCGCTTGCCGCGTCCTTGACGATGAGCTGCGCATCCGGCGCAGGATCGGGCGGATCGCAGCTCGACGGCGGTTCGGACACCACGGCCGATCCAGCCGGAGGGGGCGGCTCGGCCGGGAGCTCGACGAAGTCGGGCTCGGCCGCTACGGGCGGCTCGGCTGGCAGCCCCACGGTTCCGCCGTCATCGGCAGCGGGCGCTTCCGGCTCTGGTGCGCCATCGTCTGAAGCTGGAGCGCCGGGGACCGGCGGATCACCGACGGTGGGAGCCGGCGGCACCGCTGGTTCCGGGACCACGACGACGCCGCCGCCGTCCACGCCGCCGCCGTCCACGACGCCGACGACGACGCCGCCACCGACCACGACGCCGCCACCGACCACGACGCCGCCACCGACCACGAAGCCACCGACGACCACGCCAGCGACCGGCGGGACCGGCGGCGCGACCACGCCGCCGCCGACCACGACGCCACCGCCAGCGACCGGCGGAACGGGCGGCACCACCACCGTGACCCCGCCCCCCTCAGGAAGTCAGACCAAGTACGTCTTCGTCGTCGCGATGGAAAACCAGCCGTCGAGCGCGGTCTACGGAAGCAGCGACGCGCCCTACCTCAATGGCCTCCTCTCCAAGTACGCGCACGCGACGGCGTTCGGCGACCCGTTGCCTGACGCCATTCCCAGCGAGCCGCACTACGTCTGGATGGAGGCGGGCACCAACCAGTTCTCGGACGCGACCTTCACGGGCGACAGCGATCCGTCGGCCAGCAACAGCACCAAGTCGACCGCCCACCTGGTGACGCAGATGGCGGCCGCGTCGCCGCCGGTCAGCTGGATGAGCTATCCGGAAGGGCTCGACGGCGGGACGGGCGCTTGCCCGATTCACTCGTCGGGTTTCTACGGCGCCAAGCACGATCCGTTCGTCTTCTTCCAGGACACCGCGGGGAGTCCCCCTTCCGCGACGAACGCCGCCTGCGCCGCGCATCATCAGGCGTACAGCACGACCGCCTTCAGTCAGGCGTTGGCCCAGGGCGCTGTCGCCCAGTACAACTTCATCATCCCCAACGTCTGCAACGACATGCACGGCGATCCGAGCTGCCCTTCGTCCAACGTGGTCGCCGCGGGCGACGCCTGGTTGTCGGCCAATCTGCCGCCGATCATCAACTTCGTGAACGCGCACAACGGCGTTCTCTTCGTCATGTGGGATGAGCCGGAAGGCGGAGGTTCGCTCATGCCATTCGTCGCCATCGGCCCGCACGTCAAGAGCGGCTACGCCGGCCAGGTCGCCTACACCCACAGCTCGTTCACCAAGTCGATCGACGAGATTTTCGGGCTGCCAATCTTGTCGACGGTGACCGGCGCCACCGACCTCGGGGACCTGTTCCAGCCGGCGACCTTTCCGTAGGCCGCGCGACCGCAGGGGCCCAGGTGGTCTAACAGCAGGCCTAGCAGCGGGCTAGCAGCCGTCGTCGACGAAACCGTTGCAGTCGTCGTCGAGGCCGTTGCCGCAGATCTCCTTGGCGCCCGGGTGTACGTTGGGGTTGCCGTCGTCGCACTCGTCGCACCACTTGTGCCCGTCACCGTCCCCGTCGGTGGCGGCGCCCGCGACACCATGCTCGCAATCGACGAAGGTCTGCAGATAGGCCGGTCGCTTCGAGACGATGTCGCGGGCCGTCTGGGTGGCCGTCTGGATCTGGGCGGGGGTGGCCCAGGCGTGGGGATCGTCGCGGGCCGCGTCGGCGATCTGTTGCGACCAGCTGTCGATCCATCCCTGAATCTGCGTCACGTTCCATTTGGCGAGCAGGCTCTCGATGGCGTCGGCGTAGTGCACGCGCTGGGTTGCATCGCCGAAGACGACCATCCATTTGTCGCCCGGGATCGGCGCCGGCTGCGAGCGGCCCGACCACCAGTAGATCGGGTGGTCGGTCGCGCCCGGAAGGTCGAAGGTGTCCAGCCAGTCGAGGACCGCGTCGGTGTCTTGTGGAATGAACACCAACCCCGCTGCCCCCTGATCGTAGAGATAGAAGTTGTGAAACCCGCCGTAGTATCCGTCCGCGTCGTTGATCAGCGCCTCCGCCCCCCAGGTGGTCAGCGAGCCGGGCAGGTCGACGATCGCCGTCAGTGAGGCGAGATCCTTCGCGCTCTTGAACTGCATGAGACGCGCGACGTTCGGGCTGGCGGTGTTGGTCTCCGCCTGGACGCCCCCCTTCCAGAGATCGCCGTGCGGGTTGGATGGAAAGAACGCAGCCACCGTCCCGTTTCCCACGCCCTGCTCCAGCACGTAGAGGCCGTAGTAGGCGCCGTTGATGTCGAGGCGCGCGTTGACCGAGCAGGGGGCCATGATCCCCGTCTGCCGCAGCCACGCCTGCACGACGCGGTTGTGCATGAACGTCCAGTCGTCGCGCGGCATGTCGAACACCAGCTTGCTGACGCCGTGGAACGCGCCCATCGGGTTGACCTGGTCGAACGACACGTCGAACTGCATCTTGGCCCGGTCGCCGTCGAGCTTCACCGTCTGATCCCAGGACGACTGACCGTGCAGCTTGATGGCGGCGTTCGTGACCGTCTCGCCATTGAGGTGAAAGGTGATCGGGTGATAGACGGCGAAAGAGGCACCGCTCTCGAGAGCGGTGAGGTTGTGGAACTCGACGTTGATGGCGGCCATCTGGTCGGCGCTGATGTCGAACGAGTAGGTCTGGAGACTCCCCTGGTCGAAAATGTCGGCGCAGGCGAGCGGGTTTCCAGCGCCGCCGCCCGTTCCGGGGACGCCGCCGCTTCCGGTATTGGCCGCGCCCGAGTCGCCGTGCGTGGAGCTCGATCCCCCCGCGCCGGTCTGCTGGCTCGCGGGCGGTTCGAGGCCGGCCACCCGGGATGACGAGCCCCCACAGCTGAAGCAGACTGTCGCCCACAACGGCACCGTCGCCCAGACGAAACGATTGAGTTGCATGTGTCCCTCGACCGTTCGAACAGAGCAAGCCGAGTGCCGGCTGAAGACAGCGTTTCAGCGGCGCCACATCCAACATTCGTTACGTCGTATCCGGCTTCCGCCACATCCCGGAACCGCTCCGCAAGAAAAGGAACGATAGGCACGCCGGTGAAGACGACGGAAGCCGTCACGAGCGCCTGCTTTCCCCGCCGTCCGCTGCTCGATGCGCGCCCGGCCAGAGGGATGGCGCGCTGGGTTTGGGGCATTGCGCCCCGCCCCTTCGACCCCTCCGCCCGAAGATCCATAGTTGAATTGATTAAGCCAGTTACATCGCTTTGGCCTGTTGCGTTAATCTGTCAACGTGAAGTTACATACAGTTTTCATGAATGTCATTGTGTGTAGATAGGTGTCGGTGTACGGTGTTCATACAAACACAGATGACTACATCACACACATCGCAGCAGATCATCGTAGGGGCGTTGGGGATCACGTTGGGGTTGGGCGGATGCGCTGCGAGCCAGACGATGGCGCGCGTTCAGTCCGCCGATCTCCGCGGGAGCGCGCGCGTGTCGACGCCGGCGCCGCAGTTTCTCGTGGCGGGGCCGGTGGAGCTTCTTCACGTGAACGTCGACAAGAAGGCGGGGGCGCGGTTCATTCGCGTTCCCAATCGCCAGGGAGCGACGCCCGATTGCGGGAGCGGCGCGCCGCTCGCCTGGAACGGCGAAACGGATCTCTTCGTGCAGTCGGGTGAGTCGGTTTGCGTGGCGGTCGTTCGCGACGCGGGCGTCTCCTGGCACGCGCGTCAGATGCCGACGCCGGCCGAATTCCAGCACGCCAGCCTCAGATAGCTCGGCAACGCTTTCCGGCGCGATCCGCTTCCAACCGGAGGAGAGCGGGCTTACCGTCGTGGCATGCCCGTTTCTCCGCTCGCTGGAAAACCTGCGCCGCCTGACCTGCTGATCGATCCCGACCGCCTGATCGCGGCCTACTACGATCTGCATCCTGATCCCGCGAACCCGCGCCAGCAGGTCGCCTTCGGGACCAGCGGTCACCGCGGCGCGCCCGAGGACAGTGCGTTCAATGAAGCGCACATCCTGACGATCACGCAGGCGATCTGCGAGCACCGCGCGCAGGCCGGGATTACCGGCCCGCTTTTTCTCGGGGCCGACACGCACGCCGCGTCGGCGCCGGCGCTGAAGACCGCACTCGAGGTGCTGGCGGCGGCGGGCGTCGAGACGCGAGTCTCGCGCGAGGGGGACTTCACGCCGACACCGGCGCTGTCGCGTGCGATCCTCACCTACAACAACGGCCGCAAGGACGGCTTCGCTGACGGCATCATCATCACGCCGTCGCACAATCCGCCGCGCGACGGCGGCTTCAAGTACAACCCGCCCCACGGCGGCCCGGCCGACAGCGACGTCACCGACGGGGTTCAGGCGCGCGCCAATGAGCTGCTGCGCGCGCGAGCCGAGGTCCGCCGCCTGTCGTACGCGGCGGCGCGAAAGGCCTCGACGACCCACGAGCACGATTTTCTCTCGCCGTACGTCGAGGACCTGGCCGGCGTGATCGACCTCGAGGCGATCGTGCGCGCGGGAGTCAAGATCGGCGCCGATCCGATGGGGGGCGCCAGCGTGCAGTACTGGCCGCGCATCGCGGAGCGCTACGGGCTGGACCTGACCGTCGTCAACAAGACGGTCGATCCGCGCTTCGCGTTCATGCCGCTCGATCACGACGGCAAGATCCGCATGGACTGCTCGAGCCCCTATTCGATGGCCAACCTTCTCCATCTCAAGGACAAGTTCGCCGTCGCCTTCGGCAACGACACCGACGCCGATCGCCACGGCATCGTCACGCCGACCGGGCTCATGAACCCGAACCACTATCTGGCCGTCGCGATCGGGTATCTCTTCGCCCACCGCCCGGGATGGCCGGCCGGGGCGGCCATCGGCAAGACGCTGGTGTCGAGCACGCTCATCGATCGCGTGGCCGCCGACCTCGGTCGCACGTTGCGCGAGGTGCCGGTCGGCTTCAAGTGGTTCGTCGAGGGGCTGCTCGACGGCAGTATCGGCTTCGGCGGCGAAGAGAGCGCCGGCGCCAGCTTCCTGCGCCGCGACGGGCGCGTCCACACCACCGACAAGGACGGCCTGATTTTGGACCTGCTGGCCGCCGAGATCACCGCGGTCACGGGACGCGATCCGGGCCTGCACTACGAAGAGCTGCGCGCGAAGTTCGGAACGCCGTACTACACCCGCGTCGACGCGCCGGCGACGCCCGCCGAGAAGGAGGCGTTGAAGCGGCTCGATCCCGCGGCGGTGAAGGCCGCCACGCTGGCCGGCGATCCGATCGTCGCCAAGCTGACCCGCGCGCCCGGCAACGGCGCCTCGATCGGCGGCCTCAAGGTCGCCAGCGCCAACGGATGGTTCGCCGCCCGCCCGTCGGGGACGGAGAACATCTACAAGATCTACGCCGAGAGCCTGAAGAGCGCCGCGCACCTGACGGCCATCCTCGACGAGGCTCGCGCCATCGTCAGCGCCGCTCTCGCCAGCGTCGGGACGTAAGACCGAAGGGAACCCCGCGCGCAGCCTGTTGTCACTGTAGCTTGTCGTCATTGACGAGGATGCGACCTCCAACACCGGCAGGCGTCACGCGACGCGCTCTGATTCGCGGGGGGGTGGGCGCGCTGGCGATGCTCTGCCGCTCGCGCGTGACGCTGGCGGGGACGAAGCGCGGCCTGCTCTATCTCCAGCCGCTCGGCGGCGAGCTTCCGGCGGAGGACGTGGAGCTGGTTCGTCAGGCGCTCACGGAGCTCATCGGGATGGAGACGCGCCTTCTGCCGCGCGCCGACCTACCCGCGCGGGCGTTCTATCCGCCGCGCCGGCGCTACCGTGCCGAGAAGCTGCTCGATTTCCTCGACGGGCGGCTGCCGTCTGATGGGACGCGCATCCTAGGGCTCACGGGCGTCGACATCTCCACCACGAAGGGGCGCTTCGTTGACTGGGGCCTGCTCGGCCTCGGGAGGATCGGCGGCGCGTCGAGCGTCATCTCCGAGTTTCGGTGTCGAATGAGGTCGCCGGGCCCGGCCAACGCGCGACAGCGCCTCGCCAAGGTCGCCGTCCACGAGGCGGGCCACACGCTGGGGCTCGAACACTGCCCGACGCACGGCTGTCTGATGGAGGACGCCGAGGGAGAGGTCGCCACCTGCGATCGCGAATATGATTTCTGCCAGCGTTGCCGCCGGTTGCTCGCCGCCGCCGGCCGGCCCCTCCCTCCGTCGCCGAAGCTCCCCTGGCCGCGTCCGTCGATCTGAGCCGATTCAAGCGCTGCCTGATTGCTTTTCCCGAGGGCGTGGGCTCTGCTCGCCGCCGAGGGTGGGTTCATGAGCACGCAGCTCGCAGCGTCATCCAGAATGCGATTGGCAGTGACCGCCGCGGTCGTGTTCGGGGGCTGCTTCCTTGGCGCCAGCGTCGACATCTTGCTGCGGTTTCCGGGCGTCGGTACCGCCGTCGTCTTTGCCCCCTATGCCATCGTGACCGCGGCGCTGCTGCGTACCCCGGCGCGGTGGTGGTGGATCCTGCTCCTGGCGGCCTCCGCGGCCGATTTCTTTCCCCACCGGAACGGCGGCGGCAGCGTCACCTTCGTCCTGTTCGCCGAGCTGGTGAATCACTTCCGCGCCGTGTTGACCGCGATCTGTCTGCGGCGCTATGCCACGCGCCCCGGCCGGCTCGACACCATGCGGGAGATGGTCTCCTACCTGGTGTTCGCGGTCTTTCTGGTCCCCGCGATCGCCGCGCTCGGTGGTGCGGCAATCGTCGTGCGGTTCGGCGTGGTGCGCCCCTTCTGGCTCGCCTGGGAGCAATGGTGGCTGTCGAACGCCGTCACGGCGCTCACCTTGCTGCCGCTGCTGACCGTCGATTTCCGGCGGCTCGCCTCGGGCATCCACGTTTCGGCCCGACGGGCCGGCGAGGCGGCGTTGCTGGCGGGCTGCCTCCTGCTGGTGGGCGTCAGCGTGCTGGTTGGTGCCCAGGACCGCTTCGGCACCCATCCGGTTCACTTTTACTGGGCGCTCCCCTTCTTGCTCTGGGCTGCCGTCCGCTTTGGTCCGCGCGCCACGACCGCCGCGCTGCTGGCGATCGCCGTCGTTTCAGTCTGGGGGGCGGTCACCCAGCGGGGATCGTTCATCACCCAGTCGCCGACGCGGGGCCTCATCGAGCTGCAGGTCTTCCTGCTCGCCGTCTCTGTCCCGGTGCTGCTGCTGTCGGTGCTGTTCACCCAGCAGCGCCGGACTTCCGCCGCGCTCGACGAGATCCGGCGCCAGTACCAGTCGGTGGTCGAGGATCAGACGGAGATGATCTGTCGGTTTCGCCCCGATGGATGCTTCACCTTCGCGAACCGCGCCTACGGTCAGGCCTTCGGACGCGCCCCGGTCGATCTCATCGGCGGCAATGTCTGGGCGCTGATCCCACCCGATGTTCATCGCTCACGCGCCGAGCTCGAGGGGATGACACCCGGGTCTCCGGTGATCACCCGCGAGCTGAACGTCGCGCCGGAACGGGCGAACGCGCGCTGGCAACAGTGGCGCGAGCGGGCGCTGTTCGATGAGAACGGTGCGGTCGTCGAGTATCAAATGGTCGGACAGGACATCACCGACCGAAAGCTGGCGGAGGAGGAGGGGCGCAAGCTCGAGGCGCAAAAATCGGTCGAGGTGGCGCTCCGCGAAGCGGATCGTCGCAAGGACGAGTTCCTCGCCATGCTGGGCCACGAGCTTCGCAACCCGCTGGCCCCGATCGGCACCTCCCTCGAGATCTTGCGCATGGCGCCGCCGGACGGGCCCGAGGCGGCGTGGGCACGCGATGCCATCGGGCGTCAGCTCCGCCACATGACCCGCCTTCTCGACGATCTGCTCGACATCTCGCGCATCACGCTGGGGCGAATTCGGCTGAAGCTCGAGCCGATCGATCTCGGGCGCGTGGTGGCGAACGCGGTCGAAACGGCGCGCCCGCTGGTCGACACGTTCGGCCACCACTTGACGGTGCGTTTGCCGGAGGTCGCGGTGCCGATGCTCGGCGACGCTGTCCGGCTCACGCAGGTGGTGGCCAACCTACTCAACAACGCCGCCAAATACACCGAGCGCGGCGGCCGAATCGAGGTGGCGGTGCGGCGGGAAGGGGAGCGGGTGCGGCTCTCCGTGCGCGACAACGGGATCGGTGTGGCCGCCGGCGAGCTGGAGACGATCTTCGAGCTGTTCTCGCAGATGCCGAGCGGGCGCGAGCGGGCCCAGGGAGGTCTCGGCATCGGCCTCACGCTCGTGAAGCGGCTGGTGGAGCTCCACGGGGGAACGGTCGAGGCGCGGAGCGACGGTCCCAAGCGTGGAATGGAGATCGTCGTGCAGCTGCCGGCAGCGGTGGACGAGCTGTCGGCGCCGACCCGCACGCCGCCTCCCGCCCTGGTGACGAGCGCCGGATCGCTGCGCATCCTGGCGGTCGACGACAACGTCGATCTCGCCCAGAGCCTGGCCAGCGTGCTCGGTCTATGGGGGCACACGGTCCGCACCGCCCACGACGGCTCCGCCGCGCTGGAGGTGGCGAGCATCTTTTCGCCCGAGGTCGTGCTCCTCGACCTCGGGCTTCCGCGGCTCGACGGTCTGGAGGTCGCGCGCCGCCTCCGTCTGACGGATCGGTTTGCCGCCCTGATGGTTTCGATGTCGGGATTCGGACAGGAACAGACCCGGCACCGCAGCGACGAGGCCGGCTTTCATCACCACCTCGTCAAGCCGGTGGATCTGGAACTGCTGCGCGGGCTGCTCGAAGACTGGGCGCGCGCCGGTGGCCACGCAGCTTCGCCGACCGCTCTCGTCCCTTCGAGCTGAGGCGCCGAGCCCTCAGTCTTGCTGGGCCTCGACCTGGAGCCTCGGCAGATCGACGACCACCAGATATCCGCTCTCCTTGGCCAGGATCCCATTCCTGCCGAGTCGACCGAGGTGCTTGTTGATGCTCTCGCGGGTGGCGCCCACCATGCTGGCCAGATTTTCCTGCGAAAATCGTCGGCCGATCCGGCTCCGAGACGGTCCGAGCTCCTGACCGTGAGCGGCCAATAGCCCGAGGAGGCACTTGGCCACCCGCGCGGAGAGCGACAGGCCGGCCAGATCGTCGGCCCAGGCGGTCAGACGGCGCAAACGTGACGCCAGCACCGGGAGGAGCGCCACCGCGATCTTGGGACGCTCCTCGAGCAGGGTCATGAACGATTGGCGGTCCACAACGATGAGCTCCAGATTGGTAATGGCGGTCACGGTTGCGGAAGGAAGTCCACCGTCCAGCAACGAAACCTCGCCAATGATCTCGGACTCTCCGATATCAAGGAGGGTAAGAACGCGACCATCTCGGGCGGCCACCGAAACGCTGGCGCGTCCTTTGACGATGACGTAAACGCCGTCGGGGGGCAGGTTCTGCTGGACTATCTCCTCGCCAGCGACACAGCGCCTGATGCGCGCCAACCCGGCCAGCAAGCCCAGCGTGTCGGCGTCGAGATTGCGGAAGAGAGGGATCCGCTGAACGATTGCGAGCTCGATGGCTGCCAAGCCCCAACGATGCTCGCACGCAGGTTCCCAAAAAGCGACAAGGCTGTGAACTCGTTCATAGGGCGCCACCGTTGATCTGGCCTATTGCTGAGCTTCGAGGGGGAGCAAATGCCGATCGACGGGGCGACGGATGACCGTTTTGGCGAGTTTTGCGGATGGTTGACGAGGTCGCAGCCCGACCTCCGCAGGCTGGCCCTCCGGCTGACGTCGAGCGCAACGGACGCGGCGGATCTCGCGCAAGCCACCAGTCTGCGGGCGTTGGAGAAGCGGACGTTATTCGTGAGCGGCTCCTTCAATGAGCTGAAGAAGTGGCTGACGCGAATCATGTTCAACCTCCACTACGAGCGCCTCCGCGGGGCGGTGCGTGAGGTGCTGGCCGACTGGCTCGACGAGGTCCCCGCGGCGAATGAGCCACCGCCGCCGCTCTGGCTGACGGTGGAGGACGAAGAGGTCAACGCCGCGGTCGCGCAGCTCAACCCGACCTTGCGGGTGGTCTACGTGCTCTACACGGTCGATCGCTGTTCCTACGCCAACATTTCATCCCGGCTCCGGATCCCGTTGCAGACGGTCGCCACCAAGATTCATCGAGCGCGCGCGCGGATACGCCAGACGCTGACCGCCGGCCGACAGGCGACCTCCCCGGCTGGCAAGTCAGACGCAGGTGCTCCGCGTCGGGCCGTCAAGCGCTCGTCGAGGCTCCCTCCGTCAGCGCAAGGCAACGGTGAGCGAAGCGAACGATGCGCGACGACGTGCCGCCCGGAGGCAGCCTAGCTCCCGCTCGATCTAGGGCGCCTCGAGGTCTTGCAAGAGGCCGGTCATCATCTGCAGCGAGAGCGCTGTCCAGGACTCCTGGTAGTAAGTGCTGCCCGCGAGGTCGGTCAGGGTCGCCACGCTGGTGTAGGCGTCGTCGCGCAGCTTGACGTAGGTCGTTCCGGTCGCCATTGCGCCCACACCCGCGGGCCCCACGAACGAGGCGGCGCGCGGGCCACCCGTCGTCACGAACTGCGGGTGCGGCGTGCCGTTGAGGTCGTAGCCGTCGACCATGTTCGCGACGCCGACGCCCGAATAGAAGCCGGTCAGTTTTTGCAGGTAGGTGAGGGCGCGTTGCTCCGCGTTCCAGCAGTAGTCCTGGCCGAGCCGGAACGGCGTCCGGCAGGAATCGAGCTGATGGTAGAGCGGCATGCTGGTCCCGGACGGCGTCATCGGCACGCCGGCCGGCGTCGACCAGGCGGGGACGAGGCCGTTCTGGGTGTTGCCGTTCTGCGCGTTCAGCGTGGCCGTGATGACCGTGTAGCTGGTGTCGATGACCATCTTCCAGTTGGACGCCGTGTTGGCGACCCGTCCGAAGGCGCGGTAGTAGGCGGGCGCGAAGTACGAGATGTTGATGACCGATCCGTCTGACTGGTCGCCCGAGGTGAGGACGTGGTTGCGGCTGGCGTCGACCTCGTACTGCCAGATGAGCCCGATGAGCGTCTTGGCGGCGGCGAGGTACGTGGTCGAGAGAGTCCCCTGACCGCCCCAGCGCTTGTCGGCCATGATCAGCGCGAAGGCCATGTCCTCGTCGGCATCGGTGGCCGCGCCGGTGCCGAGCACCGAGTTTCCATCGGGGCTGATGTACCAGTTCATGAGCCCGTGGTTGTCGGGGAACAGCTGCTCGTACTTCCAGAGGTTGTCGAAGGTGTTTTGGTCGTTGGCGTAGACGGCCAGCAACATCCCGTAGGCGATCCCCTCCGAGTTGCTCGAGTTCACCACGGCGCCCGACGAGTTCGGCCGGCGCACGCGCAGGAACCCGCGCGCACCGTCGCTGACGACGAGGTCCGACTTCCACTTGTTGTAGGCGGCCGTCGCGTCGGCGACGCTGGCTCCGGCGGGCGCGGCGCACTGGCCGGCGCCGGGGATGGTCAGGGGCGCGCCGCCGCTCCCCGAGCCCGAGCCAGCGGCACCGCCTGTCCCCGTGCCGCCGCTTGCGCCCCCTGTCCCCGTGGCGCCTCCCGTGCCGGTGCTGCCTGCACCTCCAGCGCTACCGCTGCTGCCGCCCGTGCCACCTGTCGAGACGCGGCCGCCGGAGCCGGCGCCTCCCGTGCCCAGGCTGACGCCGCCGCTCCCGGTCGCGCCGCCCGTGGCGCCGACGTTGCCACCGGAACCGCTGCCGCCGCTGTTCCCACCGTTGCCGGTCTCTCCGCTTGTCCCCGATCCACCGGTGTTCCCTCCGCTCCGACCGGGCCCCGTGCAGGACGCCGCGCAGAGCGCGCCCGCGAGCACAAATACCAGACCTTCGATTCGACGGAAGCGTGGCGGCGAGATGGACAATGGACTGCGCTCCTCGCGTGCTCGGCCCGTGAGCCCCTCCGACGCCGCCCGCTCCCCGGCCGACACTATACGACGAGGACGGCGCGGGGATGCGTCGGCTTAGATTCCGGAAATGCGCGATTGCGGGCTGAAGCTACAGGGGGGAGCGGACGACCGTCTGCTTCTGCGCGTGCATCGGGGCCGGCTGCGTGGACCCATTCGCGGCGGCCTGTTTGGGCTGCTCCTCCCAAGGCGCTCCGTGGGGCGCTCCGTCGAGACGGATCACCCGGCCGATGACCGAGGGCGCAGCGGTCGTCGCCGGCGCGCTCGGCACCTCGAGGATCACCCGCGACCGACGCTGCCAGGTGAAGTAGGACAGCGCCCATTCCATCAGGACGGCGATTCGACTTCGAAAGCCGACCAGCGACAGCAGGTGAACGGTGAGCCAGAGCCACCAGGCAACGATCCCCGAGGACTTGAAGCGGCCGATCTGCGCCACCGCCCGGTGGCGACCGATGGTCGCCATCGAGCCTTTGTCGACGTAGCGAAACGGCAGGCGCGGCCGCCCCTCGATGCTGAGGCGGATGTTCTTGGCGGCATGCCGGCCGCTTTGAACGGCCAGCTGGGCCACCCCGGGCAGCGGCTTGCCGTTCTGGGTCTTGGCGATGAGATCGCCCACCACGAACACCTCGGGGCGATCGGGCGCGGAGAGATCGTCCTCGACCCAGACGCGTCCAGCCTTGTCGAGCGGCACGCCGAGGTGGGCAGCCAGCGGGTTCGCGCGCACGCCCGCTGCCCAGAGCACCGTGCGGGTCGAGATCGTCTCGTCGCCGAGCTCGACGAAGTCGTCGCCGAGATCGGTCACCCGCGCGCCGGTGCGAACCTCGATGCCGAGCGCGGTGAGCTGCTCGTGCGCCTTGCGCGACAGCTCCTCGGGGAAGTTCACCAGGACGCGCGGGCCGGCCTCGATGAGGATGACCCGGGTGGTCTGGGGATCGAACCGGCGAAAGTCGCGCGCCAGCGTCCGCCCCGCGATCTCCGCCAGCGCGCCCGCCAGCTCGACGCCGGTCGGGCCGCCACCGATCACGACGAACGTGGTCCAGGCCCGCTGGGCCTCGGCGGTCGTCTCGAGCTCGGCCGATTCGAAGGCGCGCAGAATGCGCCGGCGGATGTCCAGCGCGTCGCCGACGGTCTTAAGCCCCGGGGCGTGGGCCGCCCACTTGTCGTTCCCGAAGTACGCATGGGTCATCCCGGTCGCGACGATGAGGTAGTCGTAGTCGAGGTGGCGATTCTCGAACAGGATGCGCTTCTTCTCGACCTCGATGCGCTGGACGGCCCCCATGAGGACGGTGGCGTTGCGCTGGCGCCAGAGCAGCTGGCGGATCGGGGCGGAGACATCCGGGGCGGCCAGCGCCGCGGTCGCCACCTGGTAGAGCAGCGGCTGGAACAGGTGATGGTTGCTCTTGTCGATGAGCGTGATCCGGACCCCCGGAACGTTCAGCTCCCGGGCCGCGGCCAGGCCACCGAAGCCGCCCCCCAGGATGACGACGTGAGCTTGCTGTTTCCTCAACATGTAGCTCAGGCGAGCCTAGTCGACGATCGAAGGATCCCGCGTTTCCGAGAGGCCGATGAGAGGTAACAGCGCGCGGGCGACCGAAAACGCGCGAAATACCCGACGTCGCGAAACCTGCGCGCAACACGACTCGCGATAGTTTGGTGACATCCAGGAAGGGGTTTTCGTATCGACGACATGCGCGGTCACTACAGACATACGAAGATCATCGCGACGGTGGGGCCTTCGACGGAGAGCGCCGAGCGGCTCGGCCAGCTCATCACCGCGGGGGTCGACGTCCTTCGGCTCAACATGGCTCACGGGACGGGGGAGTGGGCGGTCTCGCTGGTCCAGCGCATCCGCGAGCTGTCGACCAGGCTCGGGCGACACGTCGCCGTGATGATGGACGTCAAGGGGCCCGAGATCCGGACCGGCCCGCTGGCCGAACCGATCGATTTGAAGGTGGGCGAGATCCTCGAGCTTCACACGGTGACGGCCACCGACGGCGTCCGCAGCGTGTTCGTGAACTATCCCGGGCTGCCCACCGACGTGAAGGTGGGGGCCACCATCCTCCTCGACAGCGGCCTCATGCGGCTGGTGGTCGTCGAGCTCGATCCGACGCACGTGCGCTGCCGGGTGCTCACGCCGGGCAGGCTCGGGTCGCGGCGGCACATCAACCTGCCCGGTGTCGACGTCGGCCTCCCGTCGCTGACAGAGAAGGACGAGAGAGACGTCCGCGCGGGGGTCGAAGCGGGAATCGACTTCGTGGCGCTCTCCTTCGTTCGCAAGAGTCAGGACGTCGTCGTGCTCCGGCAGCTGCTCGATCGGCTCGGCTCGAAGGCGCGCATCATCTCCAAGATTGAAGACCAGGGCGGCCTGCGCAACCTGCACAGCATCGTCAAGGCCTCGGACGCGGTGATGGTGGCGCGCGGCGATCTGGGGATCGAGATCGAGTACCAGACGCTGCCGCTCGTGCAGACGCGGATCGTCGACCTCTGTCTGACCGAAGGTCGACCGGTCATCATCGCCACGCAGCTCCTGGAGTCGATGATCAGCGCGCCAATGCCGACGCGCGCCGAGATCTCGGACATCTCCACCGCGGTGCGAGAGCGGGCCGACGCCGTGATGCTCTCCGGGGAGACGACCACCGGCCTTTATCCCCTCCAGTGCGTGGAGGTCATGAAGAACATCGTGACCACCATCGAGCCGACGGAGAAGCGGCGATTCAACGAGGTGCTCGAGCTCGTCGAACCGAAAGCCAAGATGCTCCGCGCGGCGGCGGTGCTGGCGCAGGAGCTCGGCGAGTCGGGGGTTGTCGTCTTCACGCGGAGCGGCTTCTTGGCCTATACCCTGGCCGCCTTGCGGGCGGTCGGCGTCCCGATCTATGCGTTCACCGACGACGAGGTGGTGTTCCGGCAGCTGCTGCTCCCCTGGGGCGTGGAGCCGTTCCTGATGCCCTTCAGCGACGATCCGGAGGCGACCGTCGGGAACGCGCTCGCCTATCTCCGGCGGCGCCAGTGGTGCAAGGTGGGGAGCTGGCAGGTCGTCATCACCAATGCGCTCGCCCACGACAAGGTGATCGACACGCTCCAACTTCGACAGATCCCGGCCGACGCTCCGGGCGCCGCGGGAGGGGGAACCGGCTCGTCATGAGTCAAATTCAGACGTCGCCGCCGGAGGTCGAGTGGGGCGCCGAAAATCTGACCATCCCGGAGCGGACGGAACGCGTCGAGGCGGTCGACCTCCTGATCAAGGCGCTCGGTCCCTGTCGATACCGGTCGCCGCTGGTCGCGCGGCTGGGAGATCGGGTCATGCACCACGTCGGGGAGGCGGATCGGGTCCTGCTCGACGATCGGGCCTCCAGGGTGGTGGCCGGTGGCGCCGCCGGTTTGACCGCGCTGCCGACGTTCGAGCTGGCCGGCCCTCGCGATCGGCTCTTCTTCGATCCGGCCGCCCTCCGGGTCGGGATCGTGACCTGCGGCGGGCTCTGTCCCGGCATCAACAACGTCGTGCGCGGGCTGGTCCTCGAGCTGACGCACGCCTACGGTGTCCAGGAGATCTTCGGCTTTCGCTACGGCTTCGAAGGGATCATTCCCCGATTCGGGCACGAACCGCTGCGGCTCACCCCGGGGATGGTGGGCTCGGTTCATCACCAAGGGGGGACCATCCTCGGCACCTCGCGGGGGAGCCAAGATCCGGGCGAGATGGTCGACCAGCTGGAGAAGATGGGCATCGGGGCGCTGTTCGTCATCGGTGGTGACGGGACCCTGCGGGGCGCGACCACGCTCGTCGGCGAGATCGAGCGCCGCAAGCTGTCGATCGCGGTTGTCGGGATCCCCAAGACGATCGACAACGACATCCACTTCATCGATCGCAGCTTCGGCTTCGAGAGCGCCGCCGCTGCCGCCGCCGAGGCGATTCGGAGCGCCCACGTCGAGGCGACCGGAGCCAACAACGGCATCGGCCTCTTGAAGGTAATGGGGCGGCACTCGGGATTCATCGCCTGTCACGCGGCGCTCGCCTGCCCGGAGGCGAACTTCGTCCTCATCCCCGAGGTGGCGCTGAAGCTCGACGGAGAGAACGGGCTTCTGCGGCACCTCGAGCGTCGCCTGGAACAGCGAGCGCACGCCGTCATCGTCGTCGCGGAGGGGGCGGGCCAGGAGCTCTGCGCCGCCGGTCCCGCGGTGGGGGGAGCCGCTGGCGCGACCGACGCCAGCGGCAACACGCGCCTCAAGGACATCGGCCTCGTGCTGCGCGAGCGGATCGTCCAGTACTTCGCCGGGCGCGGCGTGGAGATCACGCTCAAGTACATCGACCCCAGCTATCAGATACGCAGCGTCCCCGCCTCGCCGTCGGACAGCGTCTACTGCTGGAACATGGCGCGCAACGCGGTCCACGCGGCGATGGCCGGCAACACCGAGATGCTCGTCGGCCGCTGGCACGGCCGCTTCGTGCACGTCCCATTCCCACTGGCGACGCGCTTCCGAAAAGAGGTCGACGTCTACGACGATCTCTGGATGTCGGTCATCGAATCGACCGGCCAGCCCGCGGCCTTCGGCTGACGAATCAGCCCGTGCGTTCGGCCTCGGCGAACAGCTCGTCGAGCGTGAAGATGCGCGTCCCCTTTCCCGGGGCGAGCGCGGCGTTGATCATCGCCTTCGCCACCACGCTGCCGGGGATCTCGCGGTACTTGCGGGCGATGCCGAGGGCGTTGATGGCGGCGAGAAGCGCGCTGCCGAGCTTCTCGCCGCCGCGTGCCTGCGGGCGACCACCGAGAAGACTCGGTCGCATGATCCGAACGCGCTCGAAGCCGAGCTGCTGCACGTCGCGATCGAGCTCGCCCTTGATGCGCGTGTAGAAGATCTTCGAGCCTGGGTCGGCCGACGACGAGGAGACGAGCACGTAGGTCCTCACGCCGTTGCGCGCCGCCGCCTTGGCGAAGGCCAGTTGGTAGTCGTAGTCGACCTTCTTCTGGGCAGCCAGGCTGCCGGCCTGCTTCCGCGTCGTTCCGAGCGAGGAGAACGCCACGTCCCCTTTTACGAGCGACGACCAGGACCCCGGCGCCTCGAAATCGATGACCTGCTCGTCCAGCTTCGGATGAGACTGCCCAGTCGTCTTCCGACCGAACGCGATCACCTTGTCGAACCGCGCGTCGCTGAGGAGCTGACCCAGGAGCTGCGACCCGACCAGCCCGGTCCCCCCGATCATGAGCGCGGTCGTCACGCGTTGAGCATACCTGTATCGAAAACGAACGGCTGGCGACCGCGCCCAAACCGTCGCTGCGCGGTAAGTCCAGATAGCTCGAGCGTTCAGGCCTCAGGAAGATTGGCAGGCGAGTTGCATTGGCCGGCGGCATGCGTCTCTCGTTCTTGCAGACAGCGGCTCTTTCGGTGGGCGGGTTCGTGGTGGTCGGCTGCGCGACGCCGATGCCGCTCATTCGCCTCAATCCGGACACCCCTGACGTCGTCTGGGTGGGGGGGCGCGCCTCCGTCCAGAAAGATACGACCGGTGTGCGCGTCGCCGCCGCGTTCGAGCATCAGGACGGGGCGAACTTGGCGCTGCGGGTGGAGATCGAGAACCGCACCACCGATCGTCTGGAGGTGAGCCCGCAGGAGATCACGTTCTCGGTCTGCAGCGGCCTCGCGGTCACTTCCTGCGCCCCGTCTCAGCGGGTAGTCGATCCAGAACAGGTCTTGACCGCGCTGGCGGTCGTGCAATCGCGCGGCGCCGCCGAAGCTTCCAACACCCAGGCGCTCTATGGGACCTTGGTGCTCTTGAGCGCGGTGGGAGACGTCGCCTCGGCGGCGCACGGAAGGCCCTCGACGGGATCCGGGACGCTGGTGGCTGCCTCCGCGATGGAGGGGGCCGCCGCCGCACAGAACAGCGCCCAGGCGTCGATCGCCGTCCAGCAACAGATCTGGTCCGACCTGGCGCTCCGCCGGAACTCGTTGTTTCCCGGGCAGGGGACATCCGGGTTGGTGTATCTGCCGATCAACTTCCAGGCACGGTACATCTGGCTGCAGATCACCGTCGCCGGGCGGCTGTTTCCCTTTCACTTCGCGCAGGTGGTGACGCCCGTGGCCTTTCCGCAGACGGCGGCGGCATCGGTGCACAACCAGTGAGCGCCCCGATCGACGCGCTCGGCACCTACCTCGATCGCAAGCACGGCAAGCGCCGGTAGCGTCGTGTGCGCTCTCCAGCGTTGGCCGCGATGCGGCGCCATCACTCGCCGTTGTAGCTGATCCGCTCGAGGACAAATTTGGCGTAGGTCCACTCGCCGCCGGGCTCGACCCAGCGCGCTTCTCCTTCGCTCGCGAGGCGCGCCCCACCAAAGTCGCGGTAGCCCCCGAGCGGGGTCGACCAGGGGAAGAGCTTGTCGCTTTTGCCGTCCGACTGATAGCGGTCCTGCGAAATGAATCCGACCAGATCGCCTCCCTCGTCGAAGGAGAGGACGGCCGAGATGGTGTGGCCAGCGTTGGTGTAGGTCGCCTTCACCCGACGATCGTCGAGCGATTGCCAGTCGATCGGCGCGTCGACCAGCGTCGCGGGCGCGAGGACGCACATGTCATTGAACAGCGTCACGGTTTCGCTCTGGGTCATCAGGGGGCCGCTCGCGTTCACGAGCTCGGCCAACCCCGCCAAGCGGACCCGCATGGTCGCTGCGTTGCCGAGGTAGCGGTGAAATGCCACGAACGGGATCCCCCACTGCGTGGCCTCCATGAAGAAGAGACGCGCCGGGCCAGGCGGGCCGTAGAAACTGTGTTGCTCGACCGTCGCTCTCATCCAGCTCGCATTCGGCCGGCTACGCAGGCGCCCGCTCCAGACCGCGTGGAAGTGACGGACGTGCGGTCGTCCCACGACGCCGGCGCGCCGGAGATAGGCCTGGACCTGGGCCGGCAGGGGCGCGAGCTCCGCGTCCGAGACCGCAGTGGCCGCGGGCGATGCAACGCCGGGAAGGAGGCTCTGCACCTCCGATTCGTAGAGAGACCGAAGACTCGTTGGACGAAGGTCGAGCAGCGACAGCGCGACGGGAATGAGGACGAGCAGCGCCACGAAGACGAACATCATGCGACGCGATGCTGCAGCTCCGGTGCCACACCAAGAGTCCTCCATGTGCTGCGGCGACGCGAAATATCTGCGCTCCCATGCGACGCGACAGATCATTTTGCGCGGTCTGTGTTCACCCCGAAACGAGCCCAGCACCTGTTGTCTTGGCCTGCAAGTTGCGGTCTTGCCGCGGATGTGACGTCCGATCGGTTTTCACGATCCTGCGGCTCGACGGCCTGCGGCGCTGTGGGCTGTTACGTTTCCGGGATCGACCTGGTGCCTGGCTCTCATTTTCAAGCGGGCTATCGCCAGCGATCCGATCGACGCGACGCCACCCGCCTGACCGCGGGGCTCCCCGTTCGACGAGCGGTGCTGCTCGCGGTAGCCCCGCCGGCCCGTCAGA
>Ga0209890_10000004_pt1 | contig 108690 bp, 79 predicted proteins | sample OrgsoiDNA2013049_FD_185799 | JGI IMG/M metagenome (GOLD analysis project Ga0209890, IMG submission 185799) | Permafrost soil microbial communities from the Arctic, to analyse light accelerated degradation of dissolved organic matter (DOM) -... | ecosystem: Environmental > Terrestrial > Soil >... | reverse complement strand
GCATCCTCCTTCTTGGTGCAGGCTCCGCCGGCTGTAGCCGCCAGTAATGCGACCAGGGCCATCGCGGTCAGCTTTTCGCGCACGTATATCGACATTCGGCGAAGCTAGCACGCCTCGATTATGATCGCGCCGATGCCAGCCCCCTTCACCGCGGAGCTCATCGCCCGCGAAACGATTGCCGCCAACATCGCGGAGCTCTCCTTCGCGCTCCGCTCGCCGTCCCGCCTGGAGTTCAAAGCGGGGCAGTTCGTCTCGATGTCGATCGGGCCCGACGCGCCGGGTGCCGACCCGATCCCGCGCCGCAGCTACTCGATCGCCTCGCAGAGTGACGCCGGCGAGGTTCTGCGGTTCATCATCCGGGTCATTCCCGAAGGGAAGGCCTCCGAGTTCCTGATGTCGCTTCCGATCGGGACGGTGCTGAACATGACCGGCCCGCACGGATTCTTCGTGCTCGACCCGGGGCACCCGGGCGACGTCCTCTTCGGCGCGACCGGGACCGGTATCTCGGCCGTGATGCCGATGCTGGGCGAGCTCGGCCGCAGGCGCGAGAGCGGCGAGGAATCTCGGCGCTGCATCGTCATGTGGGGGGCGCGGGAGGAGGCCGATCTCTTCGCGCGGGCCGAGATCGAGGCCCTGGCGACACGCGCCGGTGCCGAGCTGCGCATCTTTCTAACGGCCCCGGCCCCCTCCTGGCGCGGCAGCCGCGGGCGAATCACGGCTGCGCTGCTCGAGAGCCTCCCTCAGCTGGTCACACCGACATTCTATCTGGTTGGTAACGGCGCCATGATCACCGAGGTCAAGCGCGAGCTCATCGCCCGGGGCGTCAATCGCAAGGCCCAGATCCGGACGGAGGCTTTTTTCGACTGACCCGCTTAGAATGCCCCCGATGCCCCCGGCTAGGATCGCCACGGCCGCGCTGCTGCTTGGCGCCGTCGCGGGGTGCGACCTCGGCGCGGAGCCGCCCGCCGTGCTGGTTAAGATCGCGCCCGCCCAGGCGTACAACGACGCCGCAGTGGCGGCCAACATCTATGGCAACGCGTTCCGACCCGCCTATCAGTTCGACACCACGATGGGGAGCGCCGGCGTCGAGGTCATCGGGTTCAGCGCGACGCTCGTGGGCCGAGCGTCTTCGATGCAGCCGACCACGCCCCTGACCACGCCCCTGACCACGCAGCCGACCACGACGGGCTCCGACAGCTTCGCCCTCGATAAAGTGACCTGGGTGAGCGTCGGCATCCTCAGTGCCCTCGTTCCGCCCGGAATCCCCAGTGGGGAGTACGATCTGGTCGTCGCTGATCCCCGCGGACACAGCGCGCGACTCACCCGGGCCTTCACGTCGCTGGGTGTGGACACCATCCCTCCGACGGTCAGCATCGAGAACCCGATGGACGGCAGCGTGGTCGGCACGAATTCGCAGGTCGATGTGCTCGTCGTGGCCGACGACGGCGATGGCCTCCTGACCAACTTACAGGTGACGATCACCGCCGGCACGGCAGCGCCCTCGCTGCAGCTCTGTTCGCTCACCGGAGGATCCCGCGCCTCATGCACGTTCAGCTTTCTCGCGCCAGCACCGACGGCCGAGGGAGAGATGTTGTTGATCGACGCCCAGGCGACAGGCAGCGGCGGCCTCACCCAGAAGACGCACGCCTCGCTGCTGCTGCTCCCCGCGCCCGTCCCGACCGGGATCTCTCCCGCGGCCGGCTCGACCCGGGGCAGGACGGCCGTGACGATCTCGGGGGTCGACTTTGTTGCCGGAGCGACTGAGGTGGCGTTCGACGGCCAGGTCGCGACGCTCTATCAGGTCACGCCAACATCAATCACCGCGCTCACTCCCGCGCACGCGGCCGGACCATCCATCGTGACGGTCACGACCGGAGGCGCCACCGCGACGCTGGCCGCCCCCTTCACCTACCTGCTGCCGCCGACGGTTCGCGAGGTCACCCCGACCTCCGGTCCGGTGAGTGGCTTCACCCCGATCACCATCGTCGGCGAGAACTTCCGCGCCTCGACGACGGTCATTACGTTCGAGGGCAGGCTGCTGGTCTGCCCGACCTTCGTGAACGCCAACCGGATCGAGGGCTTCACCCCGCCGGGGACGGGCACCGAGAAGATCGAGGCGTCGGACGCGCTGGGCGGCTCGTTGCCAGAGGCATACGTGCCGTACCTGTATCTGGCGACGGCGGTCGACGCCGCCGCCGCCGGAGGCGCGGGAACCGCCCTGCACGTCGCCTCCCCTCTCACCCCTGACGGCGGCTGTCCGGGAAGCGTCGCCCCATGAAGCTCCTTTCCAAGTTGACCTTGCTGGCGATCGGCGTCTCGGTCCTGCCGCTCGGCATCGCCGGCTACTCGTCGCTGCACATCGGCCAGGGTGCCCTGCGCAACGCGCTGGAAGAGAACGAGCTGACCGTTGCCAAGCAGGTGGCCGGCTACGCGGAGAGCCACATCGACAACCAGCTGTCGATCCTGCGGGTCGACGCGAAGATCTTCGATCTGACCCGCTCGTCGCAGAACGAGAGTCCGTCGTCGGAGGCGCTGCTGAAGTTCTTGCAGCTCGTCTATCACCAGAGCGACGACTTCTGTGCCGTCGCCATGTTCGACGAGCACGGCACGCTGATCGGCCAGCCGGCCTATCTCGAGAACCCGAACCGCTACGATGCCTTCAAGGGCCACGAGGCGATGCGGCCGACCGACGTCGAGGGGGTCGGTCTCATGGCCCCGCTCGGGGCGGCGCTCGGCGCTGGCGAGGGAATGGGGCCGATCTTTCTGGGGGGCCCGATGCGACTGCCGCACGTCGTGCTGGCGGTCGCCTTCGATCCAAAGCTGGGCGGCGGGCGGCGGATCCTGGCGGCCGAGGTGTCGCTCAAGCGGCTCGGCAACTACGTCGCTTCCCTGGGCAACGCCGACACGGACGTCGCGCTCACCGACGGGCGGGCGCGGCTCATCGCCTCCTCCGCGCACGGCGGCGTCGGTAGCCTCGGCACCATTCGCCTGCCGGGTGCGCGCGAGGGGGAGGCGCCGTCGGGCCCCATCGTCGCCGAGTACCTGCGCGACGGACGGCGGCTCATCGGCGCCTTTGCCCCGGTCGCCCGCTGGGGCATGGGGGCGCTGGTCGACAAGACCGTCGACGCCGCGCTGCTGCCGGTCAACCGGATCACCTGGGCCACGCTGATCTGGATCGCGGTCTCGGCCCTCATCGGATCGATCGCGGCACGGATCTTCGCCCGGCGCCTCAGCGATCGGGTGGCGGCGCTGGTCGTGGGCTCGCGCCAGATCGGCGTGGGACAGCTGGAGGCCCGGATCGAGCCGGCGGCGCCCGACGAGCTGGGGGAGCTGGCGGTCGCCTTCAACCAGATGGCCGCCGGGCTGGAGGAGGCGCGGCAGAAGATCACGCAGCAGACCGACGAGATCAAAGCCTGGAACCAGACGCTGGAGAAGCGGGTCGAGGAAAAGACGACCGAGCTGCGCCAGGCGCAGGACCTTCTGTTCCGTTCGCGCTCCCTCTCTGCGCTGGGGGAGCTGGGAGCGGGCGTGGCGCACGAGATCAACAATCCGTTGACCGGCGCGCTGGGGATCGTGCAGCTGCTGATCGCCGATCTGCCCGCTGGTCACCCGGCGCGGCCGCTCTTGCAGGATCTGGAGAGCGAGGCGCTCCGCATCCGCAAGATCGTGCAGAACATGCTGCGGCTCGCCCAGCGGCAGAGCGGTCACGACACGACGCCGGTCGATCTGGCGCGCACGCTCGATGACGCGTTGGAGCTGTGTGGGCCGAGCGACATGTCGGCCGCGGGGATCGAGGTGGTGCGGAGGTATGGCGCCACCCCCGCCGTGCGCGGCAGCGCCACTCAGCTGCAAGAGTCGTTCATTCAGATCATCCAGAACGCGCGCAACGCCATGAAGAAAGGCGGCACGCTGACGCTGGAGACCAGCCAGATCGAGGACAGGGTGGTGCGCGTCCGGATCGGCGACAGCGGGACCGGAATCAGTCCGGAGCATCTGCCCCGCATCTTCGATCCGTTCTTCACCACCAAGGGCGATCGCTCGGGGACGGGGCTGGGGCTCTCGTTCGTGCACCGCACGGTCGAAGACCATGGCGGCACCGTTACGGTCGACAGCAGCGTCGGCGGGGGAACCACGTTCATCCTCACCTTCCCCGCCGACGAAGGGCGGGCGCACCGGCCATGAGCGCCCCGCCTCCCAGCCGCAAGCTCGGGACCGCCGCGCTGGTCGCAACGGGCCTCGGCGCCCTCGCCGTCGCGGCCGTCGTCTCGCGCCGCACCCTGAGCCCACCGCGGCCGCAGGCTCCGCCGGAGTCGTTGGTGGCCCGCAACAGCGCCGTGGAGCCCCTCGCCCCGCGCGATGAGACGACGTTCCAGGTCACCACCGCCACCGGGAATGTCGAGGCGCAGCGCGCCGGGCAATGGGTCCCGATCAAGGCCGGCGACACGCTGACCCGCACCGACGTGGTTCGCACCGCTGCCGGTGGCAGGGCCATCCTGCAGCTCTCGGCCGGGACGGAAATCGAGCTCCGCGAGCGGGTCGAGATCGGTCTCGATCGGCTGGCCGGCGGAGCCACCGTCGATCTGCGGCACGGCAAGGTGCTCGCGCGCGTCAGCGGCAACGACGGCCTCGAGATCACCTCCCGCGACACCCGCACCGCCAACGAGGGTCCAGCGCACTTCGTGGTGCTGTCGGACGAGCGGGGGCGGGTCTCGGTCGCGTCCCTCTCCGGCAAGGCCAAGTTCACCGCCGGCGGAAGATCTCTCACTCTCGTTCAAGGAACGCAGTCGACGAGCGCGGCTGGCGCGGCGCCCAGCGACCCCGAGCGCATCCCCGAGGAGGTCCTTCTGGAGGTGGTCTGGCCGGCTGCCGAGCAGCGCCACGGCGCCGCAGACACGGAGGTAAAGGGGCGCGCCGCCCCCTCTTCGTCGGTGACCGTCAATGGCACGCTGGCCCGGATGGGCGCCGATGGGCAGTTCACGGCGACGGTGCCACTGCGCACCGGAAAGAACGCTGTCGACGTCCGGGTGGAGGACCTGACTGGTCGAACCCGGCAGGCGTCGGCCGCGCTGCTGCGCCGCGGCCCGCCACCGGCGCTGACGCCCGAGGCGACCGACCTGTGGAAGAAATGAGCCGCGCATGAGCACGCCCCCCGACGATTCCCCCGCACCGCCAGTCGCGCTGCCGGTTGCGCCCCCGGTTGCAGCGGTCTCCGAGGGCGAGCTTCGCCGCTTGCGCGATCTGCTGGCGGCCGCGGGACGTCTGGCGGAGTTCGGTCGTTTCGCCGCCAAGCAGATTCACGAGCTGCGCCAGCCTCTGTTCGCCATCAAGGGGCTCGCCCAGCTGTTGCTGGAAAAGGACAGCGTCGAGCTCGACGAGGTCCTGGACTTCGCCCGCCACATCGTCGAGCAGTCGGAACGCCTGACGGGGCTGGTGGCGAATCTGCGCCAGCTCTCGGTTCCTACCCAGCAGAGCGGCAAGACACGCACCGAGGTGGGCGCGGTGCTCGTGCGGGTCACCTCCCTGCTCGACTTTCGGTTGCGAAAGGCCCGGGTCACGCTGCGAACCCAGATCGCGCCCGACGTCCCTCCCATCGCCGTCGCGCCACACGCGCTGGAGCAGATCCTGATCAACCTGCTGGCTAACGCGCTCGACGCGGTCTCCGGCGCCCCCGCCCCGATCGTTCAGGTGCGCGCGCGCGTGATGGCCGAGAATCCGGGGTTCACCTTGCTCGAGGTGGCCGACAATGGCCCCGGGATCGCGAAGGCGCTGCGCGGACGTCTGTTCGAGTCGTTCTTCACCACCAAAGGGGACGAACAGGGAACGGGCCTCGGGCTGGCGGTCAGCCGCGAAATCGCGCGCGGCGCCGGCGGAGATCTGGCGCTCGCCGAAGACCCCGGGAGCTGGAACGAGCCGGTGGTCACCGTATTTCGCCTGACGCTGCCGGTGTCGCAGGAGCTCTGAGGTGCCGGCCGTCCGCGCCGTCCTCATCCTCCTGCTGCTGTCGTGGAGCGCGCCCGGGATGATCGCCCACGCCGCCGAGGCGCCGGCGCGGCCGACAGATCACTTGCCGGCGACGACGATTGCCATGACCCCTGCCCGCGCGTCGCTCAAGCTTGGCGTCGACAAGGAGGTCGACGTCGCGATCGATCTGTCGGGCCCCGACGCCGCGCGCTTCGTCCCTCTGCGCGCGCTGGCGACGGTCGGCACGATCGATGCGCCGCGGCCGGGCGCGCCGGGACATTTCACCGCACGCTATCACCCCCCTGCGGATCGGTTCCCCCAGGTCGCCCTCCTGGTGGTCGAGCTCGGCGCTGGCGCCGCGCGGCTGCACTGTGCGACGCGCATCGCGCTCGAAGGCACGACGCTGTTTCCGTTTCATACCAGCGTCGGCGCCTCGGTGACGATGCGGGTCGGCGACCGCCAGTTCGGCCCGGTCGTCGCCGATGAGCGGGGGCACGTCGAGATCCCCATCGAGGTCCCCCCCGGCGTGCGGACGGCCGAAGCGCGGGCGGTCGACCAGAGCGGCGGCGCGCGTGCGACGGAGGTCGATCTGCAGCTGCCGCCGTTCCCGCGTGTCCTCTTGCTGGCGCCCACGTCGGTGGAGGTCGGCAGCTTTACCGAAATCGCCGTGAGCGCCCTCGACGAGAGCGGCGCCCCCGCGCCCGCCGCTCAGTTGATGCTGGCGGCGTCGGCCGGGCTGGCGCATCCGCTGGGGGGGCCGCCCGGCGAGGCCCGCTTCCTGTTCGAGGCGCCGATCCACGTCGGCGCCGGCGCGGTGACTCTGACGGCGGTCGCCCCGGGCCGGGTTGCCGGTCGCACCGAACGCGACGGGCGTGCCGCGCTGGTCATTCCGCTGCACGCCGCACCGCCCAGTCAACTGGCGATCACATCGAGCGACCGGTGGCTCATCGTCGGCGATCCCCGTCCTATCTCCCTCTCCGTCTCGGCGCGCGACCGGTTTGGAAATCCGACCTCGGCCGCCGATCTGTTCGTGCGCGTCGACGGCCGCCCCACGCCGGTGGTGGTGACACCGGCGGGCGCGGCGACGTTCTCCCTGGTGCCGCCCGCGAAGTACGACGGGCGGGAGAACGTGATGGTCGATGCGACGCTGGGCGAGGTCGTGGCGGCGCAACCCCTGCACGTCACGGGCGGGCCACCGGTGCGGCTGACTTTGCAGATGGCGGCGGGGAGAATCGTGGCCGACGGAAAGCGCGGCACCCAGTTGCGCGTCCAGGCCGTCGACGGAAACGGGACGCCGACCTCTGTGTCGGGGCTGAGCTGGGAGACTCCCCAGGGACGCATCCGCGAGGTTCGCGTCCCGCGCGACGGCGAGTATCTGGCCGAGTACGTCCCGGAGCGGACCCGGGAAGCGCACCGCGAGACGATCGGCGTGATGGCCTCCCAGACGTTGCGGGCGGACGTCAGCTTCGAGGTGACGCCGCCGCCCGTGCGGCTGATCGCCGGCGTGCGCACCGGCCTCTTCACGAACTTCGGAGAGACCGTCGGGCCGGCCACCTTCGTCGAGGGGCTGGCGCCGCTGCGGGTTCCGCGCGTTCACCTCACGGCCGGGTTCTCGGCCGGGTACCTGCGCGGCGACGTCACCAGCGGTGGCGTCAACGGCAGCGGAACGGCGAGGCTCGAGACAAATCAATTTCCCCTCTTGGCCGTTGCGCGCGTGGCGTTCTCTCTGCCGCACGCGCTGGAGATCGCCGCTGAGGCCGACCTCGGCTGGTCGTGGGGCTGGGCCCGCGTCACCGCGAGCCCGGCGGGAGCGACGATGATCGACACCGCGATCGTGAACGCCCCGGCGCTCGGCGGAGGGGGCGAGCTGATCTACCCGCTCAGGCCCGGCTGGCTGACGATCGGCATCCGGTATCTCCGGATCGAGCTCGGACGCACGTCGGCTGGCGATCGGATCACCGGGAACAGCGCGGGTCTCCTGGCCGATCTCGGTTACAAAATGACATTTTAGCCATGCTAGAAGGCAGCTAGCGATGATGGGTATCGTGGAGGGTGCGTTCAGCGCACGATGGGCGACGGAGCCGACCACGCCGGTGGTGGTGAGCGTTCCGCACGCGGGCGTGCGCACGGCGGGGTACGAGGAGGCGCTGAATCCCGAGCTGGACGTGCGTGGCGACGCCGATCTCTTCGTCGATCGCCTCTATCGCGTGGGCGAGCCTGAAGGGCCAGAGACCTACGTGTCGGCGCTGCTCTCGCGCTTCGTGTGCGATCTCAACCGCGATCCCGACGACGTCGCCCCGGGGGCCGTGCCGGAACACCGGGCCCCCCGCAACGCCGACGGCCGCGGATTCATCTGGGCGGTCACCACCAGCGGCGCCCCGGCGCTGTCACGTCCGCTGACGCTGCCAGAATGGAGCGGCCGGACCGTCATTCACACCGCCTACCACGAGGCGATCGCGCGCGCGCTGCAACGTGCGCGCGCGCGGTTCGGGTTCGCCGTCCTCGTCGATGGGCACTCGATGCCGTCGCGCGGCCGCTCGGGGCACACCGACAGCGGGAACGTGCGGGCCGATGTCGTGCCGGGCGATCGCGAGGGGACCAGCTGCTCGCCGGCGCTGCTGGCGCTGGTCACGCGCCACTTCACCGCCGCGGGGCTCACGGTGCGGCCGAACGAGCCGTACAAGGGCGGGTTCATCACCACGCACCACGGACGCCCTGCCGACGACGTTCATGCGATCCAGATCGAGCTGCGGCGCGATCTCTACATGGACGAGGAGCAGTTCGTCATCGTTCAGCCGGGGTTCGATCGACTCCGCGGGCTCATCGCCGGGCTGATTGCGGAGCTGCGCGGCTTCAACCCGTAGCGCGGCGCCCTCAGTCGGGGGGCGCGGCCGACCCCCGTTCGTAGAGCGTCTCGATCGCCTGCCGGTACTTCTCGATCACCACCTTGCGCTTGACGCTGAGCTTGGGAGTGAGCTCCCCGGCCGCCTCGGTGAGATCGTGTGGGAGGAGGCAGAAACGCTTGATCCGCTCGAACGGCGCGAGCTTTCCATTGACGTCGTCGACGGCCTTCTGCAGCGCCGCTTTGAGCTCGGCCGAATCGGCGGCCGCCGGGCCATACCGCTTGGCCGCCTCCTCGGAGAACGTCAGCAGCGCCACGCAGTAGGGGCGCTTGTCGCCGAAGACCAGCGCCTGACTCACCAGTGACGAGACGGCCTTGAGCGCGCTCTCGATCGGCTGGGGTGCGATCTTCTTGCCGTTGGCCGTGACGATGAGGTCCTTCTTCCGATCGGTGATGCGGAGAAAGCCATCCTCGATGACGCCGATGTCGCCGGTGTGGAACCAGCCGTCCGGCTCGACCGACTCCGCCGTGGCAGCGGGGTTGTTGTAGTACTGGCGAAAGACAGGCGCCCCGCGCACCAGGATCTCCCCGTCCTCCGCGATCAGCGACTCCACCACGTCCATCGCCGGTCCGACGGTGCCGAAGCGGTAGCGATCCAGTCGGTTCACGAACACCCCCGAGGTCGTCTCGGTGAGGCCATAACCTTCCATGATCAAGAGACCCGTTCCGTGAAAGAACTCGGCGATCTCGGCGGAGAGGGGCGCGCCTCCCGAAATGAGGAAACGGCAGCGGTCGAGACCGAGGCGCGCGCGCAGCTTGGAGAGGACCAGCTTGTCGGCCAGCCAGTGGCCGAACCCTCCCGGACGTCCCCCCGCGCGCTCGGCCGCCGCGTAGGCCCGGCCCGAGCGCACCGCCCAGTTCGCCAGCCGGCGCTTCAAACCCGACCCCTGCTTGAGGGCGGCGGTCACACCGGCGTAGAACTTCTCGTAGATGCGCGGGACGCCGGCCATGAAGGTCGGGCGCACCGCCACCAGGTCCTCTTTGATCTGGGCCGTCCCGCGCGAGAACGTCGTGATGTAACCGGCCTCGAAGCCGACCCAGATCGTCTGGCGGGCCAGGATGTGCGCCAGCGGAAGAAACAGATACTGCTCGTCGCCTGCGTTGACCCCCATGGCGCGGACGGCGCTGCAGACGGACGAGGTGAGGTTCTCGTGCGTGAGCACCACCCCCTTGGGGGTCCCAGTGGTGCCCGAGGTGTAGACGATGGTGAACATCGACTCAGGGCCGACCGTCTCGGCGTGCGCGTTCAGCGCCCCCGCGCCGGCCTCCCCCTTTGCCGACAGCCAGCTCCGTCCGCTGTCGCGCAGAGCTGCCAGCGAACGGACGAAGTCCCCCCCCGCTGGCTCTTCGGCGATCTGCACGATCCCGGTGACGGTGAACAGCCGGTCCCTCAGCGGAAGCACCTTGTCGCGCTGGGCGACGTCTTCCACGATCACAATCTTCGCGCCCGCGTCGCGGATGATGAACTCGCACTGCTCCGGCGTGTTCGACGCGTAGATCGGAACCGTGACCCCCCCTGCCAGCAGGATGCCGACGTCGCAGAGCGCCCACTCGACCCGAGTCTGCGCCAGCAGGCAGACCCGATCGCCGGGAACCACGCCAGCCGCCACCAGCCCCGCCGCTATCTCTTGCGCCGCAGCGTCGGCCTCTGCGTAGCTGATGGTCGTCCAGGCAGCGCCCGCGAAATGGCGAAAGGCGGGCGCGGACGGCCCACTGGCGACCCGTCGCTTCCACATCTCGACCGCCGTCCTGGGCTCGTTCTTGCGCGGGTCGGAGGCAGGGAGATCGGCCGGCATCGAAGCGGGGGCGACGCTCATTGCACCTTATAGTATAGACTTTCATTCATGGCGGCGAAGCCCCTGCCTCGCTGGCGCTTGGTGGCGCGTGCCGTCGGCATTTGGGCCCGGGTCGCCAAGCACTGGACACGATTCTGGATCGGCTGGTGGCTGCTCTGGTTGCGGCGGTCCGGGCGCGATCGCCGGAGGGCTTGGCTCGGGCGCGTGGTCGTCGACCTGTTCCGCGAGCTCGGTGCCACCTTCATCAAGGTCGGGCAGATCATGAGCACCCGCCCGGATCTCCTCCCCGAGTACATCTCGAACGCGCTGGCCGAATTGCAAGACCATGTCGGGCCGTTCCCCTTCGAGGATGTCGTCCGCACCATCGAGGGGGATCTGCACCGCCCGCTGGCGACGATCTACGCGGAGTTCGCACCGGTGCCGCTGGCGTCAGCGTCGGTGTCGCAGGTGCACAAGGCGCGGCTCACCGACGGCCGGATCGTGGCGGTGAAGGTCCGCCGCCCCAATCTCATCGAGCTCTGCTCCTTCGACATGGTGGTGATGCGGCAGGGGGCGCGGCTGCTCAACCTCATCCCCTCGATTTCGACGCTGGCGCCAGTTGCCGCCGTCGAGGAGTTTGGCCGCGCCATCTTCGCGCAGCTCGACTTCCGCATCGAAGCCAACAACAACCGGCGATTTCGCAACAACTTCCGGGATCACCCCGACGTCGTCTTCCCGGAGATCATCGAGTCGCTGTCGACCGAGCGGATCCTGACCATGAGCTTCATCGAAGGGACCAAGATCCTCTCCACGCCGGGCACCCGCTCGGATCCCAAGCGGGTCGCTCGGATCGGGCTCGGCATGTTGATGAAGATGATCTTCGAAGACGGCTTCGTGCACGCCGATCTCCACCCGGGGAACATCTTCATCACCCCCGACGACAAGCTGGCGCTGCTCGACCTCGGCCTGGTCGGCGATCTCGACGAGCCGCACCGCAAAGGGTTCGCGCGCTTCTTCGCCGCCTGGGCGCAACGGGACGGCGACGCGATGGCGCACATCATGTACGGCCTTTCTGAGTCCGCCGGCACGCCGCGCGATCCAGAGGCGTTCGAGCGTTATCGCGCCGCCATCATCGAGTTCGTGGGGCGTTTCTGGGGCTACCGGCTCGGGCAGGTTCAGGTCGGCAGGGTGCTGCTCGACATGCTGGGGATCCTGCGCCGCCACCGGGTGCGGGTGAACGCCAGCTTCACCATCGTGAACATCGCAATTGCCGTGACAGAAGGGATCGGCAAGCAGCTCGACCCCGAGCTCGACCTCATGAGCGAGGCCCTCCCCTACTTCCTGGCGCATCCGGTTGAAGCCAGCGGGGGAACCGGCGGCGGGACCGGTGGCAAGACCGGTGGCAAGGCCGGTGGAGCGAGCTGAGCCGTGTTGACTGGAGCCTGACAGCCAAGGCGCCCGCCCCCCGCTTGATGCCGGGCGGCAAGTCCGCGTAATATCGGGCTGCCAGGTTGGCCCTATGACACGTTCGTCAGGGTGACGGATGGAGCAGGCCCGCGTTCCCGAACGGTATACGCTCATCGAAGAGGTGGGTCAGGGTGGTATGGCGGTCGTGTATCGCGCGCAGGACGAGACCCTGAAGCGCGAGGTAGCGATCAAGATCCTCCACCAGCACCTGGCCGGTGAGCCCGAATCGAAGGCGCGCCTCGAACGCGAGGCCCAGGCGGTGGCGAAGCTGCGCCACGAGAACATCCTCGAGATCTTCGACTACTCGGGGCTCGGTTCGGCGAGCTCGTACATCGTCACCGAGTTCATCGACGGGCAGACGCTCAAGCAGTACCTGAACGCGCGCCCGCTGGGATTCTCGGAGGTGGCGGCGCTGATCTCCGTCGAGGTCTGCCACGCGCTGGCGCACGCGCACTCCCTCGGCGTCATCCACCGTGACGTCAAGCCCGAGAACGTGATGATCCGCAAGGACGGGCTCATCAAGCTGATGGACTTCGGTATCGCGCAGGTCCTCGACTTCCAGCGCATGACCGTGACCGGCCAGCTGCTCGGGTCGCCGGCCTACATGGCGCCGGAGATCATCGAGGGCAAGCCGCTCGACTTTCGCACCGACGTCTTCTCGGTCGGGATCATGCTCTACCTGCTGGCGACCGGCGAGCTGCCGTTTTCGGGGCGCAACCCGCACGAGGTGCTGCGCCGGATCGCCGAGGGAAAGTTCCCCGACCCGCGCACAGTTGGGCGCGGCGTCGACCAGGTCCTCGCGCGGATCATCACCCGCGCGCTGGCGCACCGGCCCGATGACCGCTACCCGGACGTCACACCGATGTGCGACGACCTGATGGCCTACCTCACCGAGGCGGGGCTGACCGACGTGCGCGCCGAGCTGCGCGCTCACTTCGCCGATCCTGCCGCCTACGATCAGGCACTCCCCAAACGTCTGGCTGCGGCGCTGACCGAGTCGGCACGGACGCAGCTCGCAGCCGGGCGCCGCTCGAAGGCGATGGAGCTGTGGAACCGGGTCCTCGCCTTCGACCCGAACAACACGACCGTGACCGCGGCGCTGCGGCGTATGCAGGGGCGCCGTCGGTTGCACCAGGCCATGGCGGCGGCCGCGCTGGTCGCCGCCGCCACAGGTGGCTTTTGGGCGGCAGCCCATCACCGAAGATCTCACCCGCCGCCTGTCACCGCGGTGCTGCCTGCCGTCGCGCACCTCACGCCAGCGCCCCCGCCGCCGCCAGTCCCAGCGGCGCAGGTGACGCCGCCTGCGCCGCCCCAACGGCGCCTGGGGACCGTCGTTCACCCAACGCATTCGCCAAGGGACGTTCAGGCTGCTGCCGGGGTCGACCCGGCCGGGGCCTCGCGCACCTTCACGCTCGGGCCGACGCCCCAGAACGTCGACGTCTACCTCGACGGCAAACGACAGTTCTCCTACGCGCCGGACCACACGACGATCGCCGTCCCTTGGAACGTCGACCACGTGCTCGAGCTGCGCAGCCCCAGCGGCTGCTGTTTCGTCGAGCGGGTGGAGATCGGACCCGACCACCCGCTGCCGGCGGACGCGATCATCGCGCGCCGCCTCAAGTGGCGCCCGGCGCACCTGCTGGTGACGACCGAGCCGGCCGTCGCAACAGCGCGCGTGCTGGTGAGCGACCCCAACCGCAAGCTGGCGGCGACCGCCGGCCGCCCCGGCGAGGAGATCGACGTCCCCTTCTTCACTGACGACGATTCCAGCAAGGAGATCGAGGTCGCCGTCGAGGCCGGCGAAGCGTTCTCCACCGAGAAGATCCGGGTGCGTGCTGGCGAGCGGCTGACCCACGTCGTGAAGTTGAAGACGGGCGCGTCGGCCGAATGAGCATCGGGCTCTTGACCGCGCTGGCCGGCGCGCTCCTCGTCGCGACCCCCGCCCGCCCGGCGGAGCAGCGCGGCACGCCGCACGAAGCCTTCGATCGCGGGCGAACGGCGTTCGGGCGGGCGGAGTACAAGCGCGCCATCGATCTCCTGCACCCGCTGCTCTACCCCGACGTGCTGCTCGACAGCGAGGGCGAGGTGGTCCAGGCGCACCGGATCCTGGGCGTCTCCTACCTGTTCTCCGGTAAAGGAGAGGAGGCGAAGCGGGAGTTCCACAAGCTGCTCGAGCTTCGCCCCGACTACCGGTTCGATCCGCTGCTCGATCCGCAGCAGGTGGTCGACGCCTTCAACGCCGTGGTCAAGGCGGAGGAGACCGAGATCGTGGCGATCGAAGCGCGACGCAAGCGCCGCGATCTGGAGATCGCCGCCCGGCTCCAGCGCGAGGCGCGCCTGCACCCGCCCACCACCACGATCGTCCGCTACGAACGCCACTCCTATCTCCTCAACTTCGTCCCTTTCGGCGCGGGCCAGTTCCAGAACGGCCAACGACGCAAAGGCTGGCTGTTCTTCGGCGTGGAGACGGCGCTGGCGGCGATCTCGGTGGGCGCCTTCACCACCAACTTCGCGCTCTACGGCGCGAACCCTTACCGCAAGTGCCTGCAGCTGGCCGGATCGACCGGCCCCTGCCCGGCCGCCGACATCGATCATTCCCAGGAGAACACCTCCCGTACGCTCCTCCGCGTCCAGGTCATCTCTGGGGGGCTGTTCTTCGCGGCGGCAATCTGGGGGGTGATCGACGCCGTCCGGCACTACCAGCGCGACGTATTGATGACCGAACCGGTCGCGCCGGCGCCCCCGCCCCTTCAGGTCGGCCTGACGCCGTTCGGGCTCTCGGCTGCTCTCAGTTTCTGAAAGGACCATCCATGGCGACACTCAAGATTCAGCTTCCGGGCAAGGGGACCAAGGTCTACCGCATCCACAAGAAGCTCACCTCGCTCGGGCGCGGCGCGGAGGCCGACGTGGCCCTGCCCGATCCGTCGCTGTCGGACAGCCCGGCTCACATCCACTTCGACGGGCGCGAGTTCAACCTGGCGGCCACCGATCGGGACGCCGAGATCTTCGTCAACGGACGCAAGCGACAGAAGCAGAAGCTGGCGCACGAGGATCGGATCCGGATCGGCGCGGTGGAGCTGGAGTTCTCGCTCTACGATCAACCCGGCGCCGACGAGCCGGCGGGGGGCGGCGACGCGACCGAGCTCGCCTCGTACAAGAAGCTCTACGAGTTCAGCGGCAAGTTGATGGAGAGCTACGAGCTGCCGACGCTGGTCGACCAGCTGCTCGACGTCATGATCCAGGTATCGAACGCCGACAAGGGGTTCCTGGTCCTGATGGAGTCGGGCGAGCCGGTGGTCAAGGCGGCTCGAAATCTCCGGCGCGAGACGATCTCCGACGCCGTCAGTCAGCTGTCCGATTCGATCCTCGCCCACGTCATCAAGACGCGGCAACCGCTCATCATCTCGGACGCGCTGCATGACGAGGCCTTCAAGAACTCGCTCTCGGTGGTGAACCTCAAGCTGACCTCGGTCATGTGCGTGCCGCTTCTCGAGCGGGGCAACATGCTGGGGGTCATCTACGTCGGCAACGACAACGTGGCCGAGCTGTTCGCGGCGTCGCACCTCGAGGTGCTGTCGGTCTTCGCGGCGCAGGCGTCGTTGTTGGTTCGCAACGCGCTGCTGGTCAACGAGCTCAAGCTCGACAACCGGTCGCTGCAGAGCCGCATCGAGCAGATCCGCTTCGGCGAGATCCTCGGCTCGGCGCCGCGGATGCAGGAGATCTTCCGCAAGGTCCAGAAGGTGGCGGCCACCGACATCTCGGTGCTGATCACCGGCGAGACCGGGACCGGCAAGGAGCTGATCGCGCGCGAGCTTCACAGCCGGTCACAACGCGCCAAGCACCCGTTCGTCACCATCAACTGCGGCGCCATCCCGGAGAACCTGCTCGAGTCGGAGCTGTTCGGGCACGTGCGCGGCGCCTTCACGGGCGCTGTCGGCAACAAGCTCGGGCGGTTTCAATCCGCCGATCACGGCACGCTGTTCCTGGACGAGATCGGCGAGATGCCGCTGTCGCTCCAGGTCAAGATCCTGCGAGCGCTGCAGGAGCGGGTGGTCGTGCGCGTCGGCGACACCCGTGCCGAGGCGATCGACATTCGGGTCATCGCGGCGACCAACCGCGACCTGGAGGTCGAGATGAAAGCGGGACGGTTCCGCGAGGATCTCTACTACCGGCTGAACGTCGTGCAGCTGCACCTGCCGCCGCTGCGCGATCGCGGCGACGACATCGTCGTGCTGGCGCGCTACATGGTGGGGCGCTACGCGCCCGAGTACGGCGGTCAGGTCCGCGGACTCACCCCGAACGCCATCGCCGCCATCAAGCGACATCGCTGGCCGGGGAACATCCGCGAGCTCGAGAACCGCATCAAGAAGGCGGTCGTGCTGGCCGACCGCGCGCTGCTCGGCCCCGAAGACCTCGACCTTTCACCCGACGATCTGCCCGCCATCCTGCCGCTGGCGGACGCCAAGGAGAAGTTCCAGCGCGACTACATCAACGACATCCTGATCCTCAACAACGGCAACCGCACCAAGACCGCCCGCGATCTCGGCGTCGACCCGCGCACCATCTTCCGCCACCTCGAAAAGGGCGAAGGGGGCAGCGACGACGCCGGCGACGATCAGGCGCCCGATGCCGGCGGCCGCGAAGGCATCTGAACCGCGGAAGAGCCGTGCAAATCCACTTCACCCCTGACAGCAATGTCCGAACCGCGCCGCCTCAGGCGCGGCGAGACCCGCGCGCCCGGCGGGCCGGGGTGCTGGCACGTTCCCTGCTCTTTTCACGGTTGCTACCCTTCGTGCTCCTTACCTCCGTTTCGCCGATGTCAGCCTGCATCATCCCGGTCACGCCGAACTTTCAGGATCCGCCGAGCGTCCCGGCCTCGCCCCCCTACCTGTTCAATTTCGAGCCCCAGAACTTCGGCGGGGTCGTCACCGTTCCGGTCCCTGCGGGGAAAACGTTTTCCGCGAATGTGAGCGACGAGGACCTCAGCGCCGAGCTCCACGTTCGTTGGGTGGTCGACTATCCACCCTTCGTCGATGGCGTGACCTATTTCCCGGGCCAGACGACGACGATCTCGCGCAGCGCCAACGGTCAGACGATCAATCAGGTGATCACGCAGGCCATCGACTGCAGCTGGATCACACAGCCGCTCACGTCCACCCATCAGCTCGAGCTCATCGTTGCCGACCGGGAGCTCCTTGAATCGTCCACTTTTGGTCTCATGGCAGACAACAAGCTCGATTCGACCGACCCGAAGAACCCCGGCCACGTCGTGCGTGCCTTCTGGAACATCAGCATCTCGTGCCCGGCGACCACCACCTCGAGCTCGAGCTCGCCATGAAGACGCGCGGTCTGATGCTCCTGGTCCTTCTGACCGTGGCCGCTCCGGCGCTTGAGGGCTGCGCCGGCACCGGCAGCTCGGTGGGCATGAGTCCTGGGAGCGGAGGCAGCACCGGCAGCGGCGGGGCCAGCGGTGTCCATTGCATGACCACCTCGTGCGTCCCGCCCGTCTCGGCCCATCTGTTTTGGGCGGTGGAGATCGATCCGTCCTCCAGCCAGTCGGTCGCGGCCATTGAAGAGAGGCCCAGCGTCGATCTCTACGACGTGGGCGGTTCGCTCTCCCTCACGGCGACCCCAGCGACGACCATCAGTGCCAGCTTCACCGCCAAGGCGGGGGCGTCGGTCCCCTCGACCGCCAACGTGGTGCTGTCCGTTCCCTCTCTCATCCCCGGACGCCCGGCGTTGACCTTCCAGGCGCCCACGGCCCTCACCTCGACCGGCATGAGCAGCGTCGGTTTGAGCGTTCCGAGCGATCGTTTGGGCAGCGCAGCCACCATGACGCTGGCGCCGCTTCCGCCAGCGGATCAAGTCAGTCCGCCCCGTTCATTCTCGGTCGAGCTGGCGGACGGCCTTCAGAAGGACATTCCGACCGATGATTTCTTCATCGGCGGAACTCTGCTGGACGCGGTCGGCAAGCCGCTTGGCTCTACCTTCGTCGCGCGGGCGTTTCAGGGGGGAACACAGGTGAGCAACGCACCGCAGACGGCGTCATCAACGGCACCGATGGCCGGGTCGTTTCAGCTCGAGTTGCCGTCGGCGACGCTCGCGGCAGCTGCCAAGCTGACGATCCAGCTCACGCCACAGACTCAGACCGATCCGTGGTTCGTCTCGAACCCGATCCCGCTCCCGGCTTCGTCCCTGGGATCGATCATGCTCCCCGCGTACATCACCAACCTGAACCAGTTCAACTTGAACGTGGTGAGCGCTGCCGACCCGAACGTCAAGGTGAGCGGCGCGGCGGTCCGCGTGCAGACGACCATCGGCACCAACGAGCTCGGAACGCTGGAGTTTGCGCGCAGCGGAACGACCGATGCGAACGGCGTCGCCAGCCTCTCGCTGCTGCCAGGGAGCGGGAACGCCCCGCTCTCCTATGCCATCAACGTGACTCTGCCGACCAACTCACCCTATGCCAGCCAGTGTGCCAAGGCGTCCGATGTCGCGGCCGGGGGAAGCGCCGTCAACAGCCCATCGGCGCCGGCCCTGACGCCCACGCCCATCGCGCTGGTGACTCGGGCGATTCTGACGGGCACCGTCACCGATGGCCATGGCTATTCCGTGGCGAACGTCTCCGTGGCCGCCACGCCTGGACCGACGGCCACCGGCGCCTGCACCGCGATGGCGACCTCTCAGAGCACCACCACGACCGACGCCAACGGGAGATTCACGCTACCGCTCGATCCCGGGACCTACCAGCTCGACTTCGACCCGCCGTCCGGATCGTCTGCGCCGCGCTTCACCGAGCCGGTCCCCTTCGTCGTCAACATCTCTGACAGCGGGCAACTTCGGCACGATGTTGCGCTGCCACCGGGTGGGCTGGTTCAGGGGACGGCCTTCGTCCCCGGCGGGTCGCAACCTCTGTCGTCGGCGACGATCCGCATCTTCGAGCCCCGTTGCACCGGTGCCGCCTGCACCACGCCTCCCTGGCTGCGCGGGCAGACCGTGACCGACGGAAACGGCAACTTCCAGATCGTGGTTCCACTTCCCCAGTAACGCGGCGCCCAGCCGGATTTCGCCCGATTTGACACGCCGGGCGTCGCCTCGTAGGTTCGACGCGCTCCCCGGCGCTCCGGGGACGACGACGCGAGCGGCGCTCCGCTTGCGCTTGGACCGCGTATGTCTCCCGAATCGCCCGCCTCACCACCACCCGAATACCGTCGCTACCGCCGATTCCTGTCTGGCCTCGTGCTGACGTTCGTCTCGGTGGGGAGCTGCTATTTGCTGGTCTCCGTGGGCGTCACGATCTCGCGCCGGCGCCATGTCGAGCCCGTCGGCGCGCCGGTGGGTACCTCGGCCGCCGATCTCGAGAGCTGCGCCGAGGAGCTCGGCGACGTCGAACAGGGCCTCGAGCGTCACCTCGACAACTTCGACCACCTGATCGCGCACTACGACGCGGACGAGGCGCAGCGCTGGTCCGAGGACCGCTCCTTCTGGCTCGGCCAGTGGCAGGCGGCGGAGCAGCGCTGCCGCTACGGGCACCCGCGCCCCGGGCCGCTCGCCAAACAATGGGAACAGCTCGCCGTGATCCACGGTGAGCTTCGCGAAACCGAAGCCAGCTACGGAAAAGAGCTGGTGCGATTCGGTCAAACTGAGGCACCGCGGCTCGATCGACTCCGCGAACGCCTCGCCTCCGTCGGCCGCCAGATTGGATCGAGCGCGGCCGGCTCGCACGATTCAGGAGAGATGTAACTATGACGACAACGAACGACGACTCCGCATTCCAGATTCCGCCCCCCTCTTCGGCGCCGCCACCCGAGGGAGCGCCCGACGCGCCACCCGGAGAGCCGGCTGTCCCCACCATCACGTTCGCAGAGATGGGGCTCCACGCCGACGTCTTGCGCGCGCTGGAGGAGATGGGGTTCTCCGCGCCGATGGCCGTTCAATCGGCGACGCTGCCGCTCATCGCCGCCGGGAGGGACCTGATGGTCCAGTCGCGCACCGGCTCGGGGAAGACGGCCGCCTTCGGCATCCCCTTTGCGAACAACATCGTCCGGCCGGAGGACAAGTTCGTGCAGGCGATCGTTCTCCTGCCGACGCGCGAGCTGGCGCTGCAGGTCGCGGCCGAGCTGGCGCGGATCTGCGCCAACCGGCAGATCGCCGTCATTCCGATCTACGGCGGCGCGCCGATGGGGCGGCAGGTCGAGCAGCTGCACGCCGGTGGCCAGATCGTCTGCGGTACGCCGGGGCGCGTGCTCGATCACCTGCGGCGCGGGACGCTGCGGCTCGACCGGGTCCGCTGTGCGGTCCTCGACGAGTGCGACGAGATGCTCTCGATGGGCTTTCAGGAGGACATCGAGGACATCCTGGAGAAGACGCCGGCCGAGCGGCAGACGCTGCTCTTCTCGGCGACGGTGCCAGAGGGGATTCAGCGCCTCTCGCGCCGTTACCTCCGCAACCCCGAGTTCCTGAAGCTGTCGGCCGACTTCATCGGCGTGCACGACATCAAGCACCTCTACTATTCGATTCCGGCGCTGCACCGGGAGAACGAGCTCTTGCAGATCCTGGCCTTCGAGGAGCCGGTCTCCGCGATCATCTTTTGCAACACGCGCGAAGAGACCGGGCGCGTCGCCGAGTTCCTGCGCCAACACGGCCACGACGCGGAGGCGATCTCGTCGGACCTGTCGCAGAGCGATCGCGAGCGGGTCCTGGGGCGCATGCGGGCGGGCGGGATCAAGTTCCTGGTCGCCACCGACGTCGCCGCGCGCGGCATCGACATCGAGAACCTGTCGCACGTCTTCAACTACACCTTCCCCGAGTCGCCCGAGATCTACATCCACCGCACTGGCCGGACCGGCCGAGCCGGCCGCAAGGGGACCGCGGTGTCGCTCATCGGTCCGACCGAAGTCGGGTCGTTCTACTATTTGAAGCTCCTCTACAAGATCAAACCGGACGAGCGCTCATTGCCGTCGGAGGCGGAGATCCGCTCCCACCGCGAAGGAGAGCGCGTCCTGGTGCTACGGCGTGCCCTGACGGCCGATCCGGGCGTCGAGTGGCGTGCGCTGGCCCGCCGCCTGATCGGTGCCATCGACGGCGAGCGGCTGACCGCCGCGTTGCTGGCGCACTCGTTCGCCAGCGTCGAGGGGATGCCGGTGGCGCCCGCCCCCGTGGCGGCGCCCGTCGCGCCCCGCGCTGCCGCGCCGTCCTCGTCGGAAGCGCCGCGCGGCGAGTCGCAGGATCGACCGCGCGACCGCGATCGGGGTCGTCCGGCGTTCGGCGATCGTCCGAACCGTGACCGCCCCGAGCGTTCCAGCCGCGGCCCCCGCAGCGATCGCGGCCCCCGCGACGATCGCGGACCGCGGCCGGACCGCGCCCCGCGCGACGATCGCGGGCCTCGGCGACCCGACCGACCGGCCCCTGCCCCCTTGCGCAACGATCCGCCCCCCGCGGAAAAGGAGTTCTGGGAGGTCTGGGGCGAGGAGCGCGCTCAAGTGGCACCAGACAGCAGCAACCCGCCCGGGGCGTCGCCCCAGGCGACGTCCGTCGAAGGGGCGCAGCCGAGCGCTCCGGTGGACAACAGGGCCGAGCCGCCGCGTCGCGAGACCCCCGACAACGTCACGCGCCTCTACCTGAACCTCGGCCGCAAGGACGGGGCTTCCGAGCAGGAGATCCGTAACCTGCTGTCGGAACACACGGGTGCGGTCGACGTCTCGGAGATCGACGTCATGAACACCCACACCTATCTGAACGTCGCCCCCGCCGACGCCGAGAAGATCGTCGGCGCGCTGACCGGCAAGGAGATGAGCGGCCGGCAGCTCGTCTGCGAGCAGGCAAAACCGCGTCGAAGGTAGAGCTTCTACACGAGAGCGTCCTGGCCGCCCCGTCGGGTGGCGGCCAGGGTTCCGCAGGCTGCGCCGATCTCGGCGCCGCCTGAATACCGCCGGGCGACCGGGATACCGAGCGCCGCCAGCGCGTCGCGGAACGCGCCGAGCTCCTCATCGCTGGCGCGCTGGTAGCGACCGGTCTCATCGGTGACGTCGATCAAGCTCAGCTTGGCGCGCATTCCGGCGAGCAAATCGCCGAGAGCGCGCGCGTGCGCAGGCGAGGTATTGACGCCGCCGATGACCACATAGGCGAGCATGGCGCGCACGCCGCGCGCCTCCGCATGATCACGGACGGCCGCCAGGACGTCGACCACCGGCCAGCGGTCCTCGATCGGCATCAGGACGCGCCGCTCTGCGGCCATCGGCGCCCCCAGCGATAGGATCAGCCGGAAGTGATGTCCTTCCGCCGTGAAGCGGCGAATCGCCGGGAGCACACCGGCGGTCGAGATCGAGATCGCCTTTGCGGAGATAGCCGGTCCCGCCGGATCGCACAGGATGCGCGCCGCTCGGATGACGCTCTCGTAATTCAGGAACGGCTCCCCCATCCCCATGAAGACCACGCCCCGGATCGGACGATCCGCCTCGGCGGCGATCACGCGGTGCTGCGCCAGGATCTCCCAGGTCTTCAGGCTGCGAATCCCACCCAGGCGCCCGGTCGCGCAAAAGTCGCAGGCAAGTGCGCAACCGACCTGCGAGCTGAGGCAGATGGTGTACTTGGCCGTCGGCAGCGCCTCCAGCCCCGCGGCCAGACCGGCCCGACGCCGCTCCTTGAGGGCCCGCGCGTCTGCCGGGTCCGGTAACGGAATCCGCACCGCCTCGATGGCGTGACCATCAGCGGTCCGAAACAGGTACTTCACGAATCCGTCGGAGGCGCGTCGCCGTTCGATGACCTGGAGGTCGGGCCATTCGCAGCCGCTCTCCAACGCCGCCGACGTCGCATGCGCGAGGCCGCGCACCGCCCCGGGGGGGAACCCGGCGGCGCCCAGGCGATGCACGCGCGCGAAGACCCGCTGGACCAGCTGGCTGCTCACGCCGTACGGGGCGAGCGCCTCACCCATTTCGCTGCGGTCGAGATTGCGGAGATTCAACACCTGGCCGTCGAAGGTAGCACACGCCCCCCGAGGGCCTGGCGATTGGACGCTCCGTCGCGCTGCGTGCTATTCGTTGCCGACGTGGGGGTCGACGATCCGCGGATCTGGGCGGGGCTGACGGCCCTCTGCGGCTTTTCGGCCTTTCTGTTCTGGCGCGGCCGCGCCCGCGCCCGGGGCGCTGGGGCCAGATCGACGACGGCGGTGACAGCCGTTCACCGGAACGCGACCGTTCACATCGGGAGCGGCGCCAGCCAAACGGAAGAGGATCGGCGCTCCACCGCCAAGATGGGAACGCCTCGTACGCCCGCCTCCGAGCCACGAACGTTCGGCCGCTACCACCTGCTGCGGCGGATCGACGGCGGCGGGATGGCGGACATTTACGCCGCCGCGTTGCATGGCGCGGAGGGATTCCGCCGCCTGTTCGTCATCAAGCGGCTCCGCCAGGAGATGGCGCGCAACAGGACCGCGGTCGAGCAGTTCATCGACGAGGCCAAGCTGGGCTCCTCGCTGGTCCACCCGAACATCGTGCCGGTGTTCGACTTCGGCAAGGTCGGCGACGAGTACTTCATGGCCCAGGAGTACATCGTGGGCCGCGACATCGCCCGCCTCTTGAAGCGCCACCTCGAACGGACCGGCCGCCCGCTCGACGAGAAGATGATGTTGTACGTCGCGCACGAGGTGCTCGACGCCCTGGCCTACGCGCACACACAGAGGAACGCCAGTGGTACGCCGCTCGACCTCGTGCACCGGGATGTCTCGCCCGGCAACATCATGGTGACCGATCGGGGCGAGGTGAAGCTGTTCGACTTCGGCATCGTCAAGGCCATTGGCCGCGTCGCCAAGAGCGAGGAGGGCGTGGTGAAGGGGAACATCGCTTTCATGTCGCCCGAGCAGGCGCGGAGCGAGCCCGTCGATGCCCGCTCCGATCTCTTCTCGCTGGGCCTGGTCATCTACTACGGTCTCACCAACCAGCAGCTCTACAGCACCGACGACGGCGCTTTCGAGCAACTGCGGCGGGCGGGTGCCGGGCCGACGCCGGCGCAGCTGGACAAGATCGCACACCTGTCGATCGCGGCGCCGATCCTGCGACGGGTGCTCTCCGTCGACCCGGCGCTGCGCTACCAGAGCGCCGTCGAGTTTGCCGCTGCGCTGGCCCCTTACACGGCGGGCGCCAGGACCGAGGCCGCCGCGCTCATGCAGCAACTGTTCGGCGACGAGCTGCGCGCAGCGAGCTAGTACGCGGCGATGAGATCGAGGCTGGAGACCAGCCCCACCGTTGCATCGGGCAGGACACCCGCGATGGCGAGGGGAACGCGCACCAGCGAGCGCGCCACCAGGCGCAGGCGCGGCGTGAGCCTCCCTTCTAGCTGCAAGGAGCCGCCGAGCTCCGAGACGGCGACCTGGCCGCTCGGGTCGGCGAAGCGGGTCACGTCCCCTCCCACGCGTCCGAGCAGGCGGATTCGGGGACCAGTCAGGATGACCTGCGCGTAGGCGCTGCGGCTCTGCATCCACCCCTCCCCCGCGGCGGCGCCGAGCCAGAGACCGCCGCTCTGGCCGAACAGCCGGGGAAGATGGAGGTCGAGGCCCGCGTTGACCTCGTCGAGGTTGCCGTCCTGCTCGTGGTGCGCGTCGCCGCTCACGGCGATCCCGAAGCTGCGCCCCGGATCCCAAGAGAGCCCCAAACTGCCGTGGATTCCGCCGAGCACGCGCGGAAGCTCGTCGCGCAGGAGCGGCTCCATCTCCGGCGCCACGCCGAGATAGCGCAGCTGGACGCGGGCGCCCACCGAGGAGGAGCGCAGCCACGCCTCGCCGTTGGCGAGCTCAAGTACCGGCTGGCGATCGACCTCCGGCGCGTCGCGCAGGCGCCCGCTGGCGGCGACGCCACCACCGGCGAGCTCGAGCGTCGCCTGCCCCTGGGCCTCCCGAACCCATCCCACGGTCGGCGAATGCCGCAGGGCGATTCGTACCTCTTCGGCCGCCATCCGGATGGCGTCGTCGCGCCCGCCCGGCTGCGAAAGCGCGCCGTAGACGCCCGTCGTCCAGGCGTCGAAGGTCGGGGCGAGCGTCAGCGTCTCCGGGATGAGCCCCGCATAGATCCCCCACTCGACGGTCCCCGGCTCATTGCGCCGTCCGATCTGGGCGCCGTCGAGGATCGGAAGGCCGGGCGTGTGCCAGGGCCAGATGCGCCCCACCGCCAGCACCGTCCGCGAGTCAATCTCCCGCCGCGAGATCTCGGCGTCCCACAGATAGAATTCCGTCCCGCTCCCGGGGCGAAAGCGTGGCGGCGAAGTCGTCTGCATGCGGATGACCGAAAAGGAGGTGTCGAATCGGAAGCTCGAGCTGCCGAGCGGAAGGTGGTGGAGCGCGACGTCGAGCGTCTCGCCCACATACCGGGGCGAGCCTGGCCTGGTGACATAGACGGCGACGCCGATCCCCGCGCTCCCGGTGGCGCTGTAGGCGGTCCGCGCCTGTGGCACGAAGTCAACCTTGTCGTGCGACGACGCGGCCAGCTCGGCGGCGCGTCTCACCACCGTTTCGTTCGATTCGGGCCCGGGCAGCGCGGCTGGCGCCGGCGGCGCGGCGGCGGCGTGGCGGTTCGGCATCGCGAAGAGGTCGCCGACCGCCGTCCCTCGCCCCCGACAGACGGCGTCGTGCGCCCCGACGAGATCGATCGTGCAGCCGCCCGCCGCGAGCCCCGCGCGCGAGAATGACACCTTGTCCCCTGGCCGCAGGCCGTCGGCCGCTCCCCTGTCGAGGTAGATGCGCTTGGCAGTGACGAACCGGACCCGCCCGTTCGCCGTCGGCGTCGACGACGCCGGCGTCCTTCCCGGCGCCGAGGCGGAGATCGCCGCCAGCAGCAGCGACGCTAGGGAACTGAGCGCAGATGGCATTGGTAGCACTTGGGGTCGCTGCAGCTGTAACCCATGACCGACTGATGTTCCTGATCGCTCCGCGCGCAGCTGTGGGCGTGGCAGCTGGTGCAGGTGGTGTTCTGCGTGCTGCAGGCGCCGGTGACGACAAGCCCCGCCGCGCGCGTGTGGCACTGTGCGCAGCGGATCGGGGCGTGCGGTCCGGACGACAGCACGAAGCAGGGTTCGTGCGCGTCGAACCGGGCCGGGAAATAGGACCAGGTGTTGTGGCAGGCCTGGCAGTTGGTGTCGAAGTGCGACGCGACGTGATTGACCGAGGTGAGCGCGGCGTTGTCGTAGTCCTTCCGATGGCAGGCGACGCAGGTGAGCGGCGCCTGCGCGAAGGTCCGATCCCGCATGTCGCCGTGGCACTCGCGACAGGGAATCAGCGCGTGCCTGCCGGTCAGGGGAAAGGCCGTGCTCCGGTGCGCGTCGGGACCAAACAGCGCTTCAGACCAGCGCGTCGCTTCATGACAACCCTCGCAGTGAAGCCCGAACTCCCCGGCGTGGCGGTCGCGGTGGCAGCCGCTGCAGAGCTCCGAGACCCGGGCCCGAAATCCGGTCGCGTGGCAGGCCTGGCAGGTCACCTTCGCGTGGGCGCCGACCAGCGGGTAGCCGGTGCGATCGTGGTCGAATCGCACTTCGGTCCAGCTCGATTCGACGTGGCAAGCGGCGCAGCTGCTGGCGGCGGTCCCCTTGCCGAGGGTCGTGCCCGGGATGGCGTGCGCCGGCCCGCGGAGCGCGGGCGGCCGCTTGCGCGGCGGCGTGGTCTGGCCGCGCGCCGTCGTGCCGAGCAGGACCGGGAGCGCGGCGAGCATCAAATAGGCGGCGGTCCTCATGGCTCGAAGCCCTTGAAGTCGCCGTGGTGGAAGTCGAGGTGGCACCCCTCGCAGGCGCGGGGCAGCGGACGATAGCGAACGGTCTGGATCGACCGCCCCTCGGCCGCGAGCGTGACGGCGCGGTGGCAATCGCCGCACGGCAACCGGGCGTGCTTGCCCAAGAGAGCGTAGCTCGTGAAGCGCGCGCCGTCGTGCCTGAACCCCGTCTGTTTGAAGGTCGTCGTCTGATGGCAGAAATCGCACTCCTCGCTCCTGCGCGCGAGGCCGTCCGATGGGAGCGTGCTGGCCAGGAACTGCCCCTGATGCTCGTCCCGGTGGCAGCCGCCGCAGGAGATCGGCAGCGGTTTCCAGCGGATCACAACGGGCGCCTCGCCGGCCCGGACCTGCTCGACCCGATGGCAGCTCCCGCACGGGGCGCGTCGGTGCGCCCCCGACAGCGGAAATCTGCTGTCTCTGTCGTGCTGGAATGCCGTCATGTCGGCGAACGATTTCACGGTGTGGCATCCGCCGCAGTCGTCCTTCTTGATCTCGGCGTCGAACTGCCCCTCGTGCGGATCCTTGTGGCAGCGGGAGCAGGCCTCCGCCGCGATCTTCGGACGCAGCACCGCCAGGCTCACGACGACCGGGCGGTGCTGCCTGGCCAGCTTGGCGCGCACCTCGTCCGGGAGGTGCGCGAGCAGGCTCTTGTCGTTCGGGTGACAATCTCGACAGGGGGTGACCGCGTGCCCTCCTTCCAGGGGAAATCGGGTCTTGGCGTGCGTCTCGAGCTCGTACCGCGGCGGCGTGAACGCGGTCTCGTCGTGGCAGGCGGCGCAGTCGGCCGCCGGACGCCCCGGGAGCGCGGCGAGCTGACCGACGTGGGCGTCCTGGTGGCAGTCGCTGCACCTGGCGAAAGTCAGCCCGCGAAAGATCGCCGGCTGGTGGCCGAACGGGCCGTGACAGCTCTTGCAAGCCACGCTCGTGTGCGCGCCGCGAAGCGGAAACCGCGTCCGATCGTGAAAGCCCGGCGCGAGATCGCGCGCTGGAAGGATCACGTTCCAGCCGTCCTCGGTGTGGCAGCTGGCGCAGTTGGGCCCGAAGGATCCCTTATGGGGATCCTTGTGGCAGCTCTCGCAGGTGCCATGGGCGACCGGCTTCATCTGCATGAACTTCGGGCTCGGCGGCGACGGGAAGCTCTGCTTCCCCGAGGCGCGATCTTCGACGGTGGCGTGGCAACCGGCGCACGGCACCGGCTTGTGCTTGCCGCGCAGAGGGAATGCGGTCTGCTGGTGATCGAACGCGCCAAGCGTCGTCTTCCAGAAGAGCGCCGTGTCGCCGTGGCACTTTTGACAATCCTTGCCGAGCTGCCCCCGGTGCTCGTCGAAGTGGCAGCTGTCGCAACGCTTGGCCAACCCGAGGAAGGTGGTGCGCCCCGGTTGCGCCGCCAGCATCTGGACGACCGTCTGGTCGACCAGCTGGTGAATGGCGTGGCAGCTCTGGCACGACGTCTGGGCGTGGAGGCCGCGCAGGGGCCAACCGGTCCGCTTATGATCGAATCCTTTGACGCTCCCGCCGAAGCTGATCAGGGAGAAGTCCCGGCCGCGATGATCCGGATGGCAACTCTGGCACTGGTTCAAGACCGCGGGGGCCATGCGCCCGTGCAGTCCGTCGCGCTTTTTGATCTCGGGCCCGAGCTCCGTGTGGCAGGCGAGACAGCGGCTGGCGAACCGGGATTCCCCTTCGTCGTGGCACGCTCCGCACTGGTTGAGACCCTTGGTGTCGAGGGTGGCGTGCGACTTGGCGAGCGGTCCCGGCGAAAAGAATTGGGCCCGTGCGTTGTGGCCGAGTCCCAGCATCAGCAGGAGCAACACCCCGATCGCGCGCCCGCCGACCAGCTCCGATCTCCTCACGCCTTTCCCACGGGCCCGCTCACGACCAGAGCCACTTGAAGCCGATGCGCAGGCTGATCCAGATGTGCGCGCCGATGAGACCGAGGAGGACCAACGAGAGCGTGACGTGGAAGATCCGCCAGCCGTGCATCAGCCGCTTGAACCCGCGGTGGAAGCGCAGCTTCACATCGCGGCGACGCAGATCGATCAGCTGCGCGCGAAACGCCGGGAAGGCCCGGCCGTCGACGAACCAGGGCTCCAGCTGACGGATCGTGCGGCGCAACGTCCAGGCAGCGGCCGGCATCCGCCAGAGCAGCTGTCCGAGGGACGCGGGCATCGCCCCGGGCGCCTCCGCGAGCGCCGACAGCTGCGCCAGCGCGGCGGAGCGCTCGAGGTCCATCTCCAGACCCGGCAGCGAGCCGAGCGCGGCCAACACCGGCTGCAGCCGCCCGCGCAACTCCGCCGCCCGCTTGCCGTCCTCGGCGTCGACGCGGAAGAGTCCGTAGATGAACCTCCCGCAGAGGCCGGTCACGACCACGATCACCAGCGAGACGTAGGTGGCCGTCGCCAGCGGGTTCCCCCAGCGAAACGCCGAGTGAAAGAGAATCACCGGCGGCGTCAGAATCCCCACGAACACGTGGAAGCGCAGCCAGGGAGCGATCGCGCCTCTTCTTTTCAACCAGCGCGCCCGCTTGCGAATCGGATAGACGAAGTTCAGCAGCATCACTGCGGTCGCGAGAATCCCGATCCCGTGGCCCCACGATCCGGAGGGCTTCATCAGAGCGTGCTGGGGCGAGCGGTAGCGCAGCAGGTCCGGCAACGTGTAGTAACGGCCGCCCGCCACGCCCAGGAACACCAGGATGGCGACGCCGACGACCGCGAGCGTCGTGGAAGCCAGCCGCTCGTCTCCGGGAGAGCTCGGCTCGCCGGCGAAGGTGGGGTTGGCCATCGCCCTGTCGCCCCGGTGGCGCCGGATGTCGACCCCGACGCTCTTCAGGAACTCGCCTGGAACTTCCCCTCCGAGACAGGCGATCACGAAATCGTTGGGAACGGTGGTGGTCGCGCCGCCCGTCGTCAGGTGGACCGCCGCCGGCTCCACCGCCGCGACCTCGGACGACATGAACGCGCGCACCCGGCCCGACGCTCGCAGCGCCTCCAGCTTTTGCCGATTGAGCGCCCGCCCCCGGCCGAACTGCGGCCCGCGGTGGACGATCCCGATCTCCGCCGACGTCTGATCGGCGAGCATCGCCGCTGCCTCCAGCGCCGAATCGCCACCGCCCACGACCAGCACCCGTTTGCCCTGGAACTGGGACGGATCGATCAATCGATAGGTCACCTTCGCGAGCTCGTCCCCCGGCACGCCCAGCTGACGGGGGGTGCCGCGGCGGCCAATCGCCAGCACGACCCGCCGCGCCCGCAGGACACCGCGTGACGAGGTCACCAGGAAGTCGCCCGCCTGCCCGTCAATCGAAACGACCTTCGCCCGCTCGTGGACCTCGATCCCCGCGTCGGCGATGACCCGCTCGAGAGTCGCGAGCAGGTCTTCCTTCGCCATGAACGGCCGCCCGAACTTTCCATGAAAAGGGAGGTTGACCGCCTCGGTCATGACCACCTTGTGGCGCGGGTAGTGGGCGATCGCGCCGCCGACGGTGTCCTGTTCCAGCAGCGCGTAGGAGAGGCCAGCGGCCCGCGCCCCGACGGCCGCGGCGATCCCGGCCGGCCCGGCGCCGACGATCGCCAGGTCGACGATCTCGTCATCCCCTTGCCCTTGCCCTTGCCCTTGCCCCTGCCCGCGCCGCACCGACGACCCGAGCGCGGCCCGCACCCGCGCCGCGACCTGCAGCCCCTGCGTGAGCGCGTTCTTGATGAGGCCCATCCCCCCCAGCTCGCCCACGATGTAAACCCCGGCCCGGCTGGTCTCGAACGAGCCGTCGATCTCGGGGAGGTCGACGCCGCGCTCGGCCGAGCCGAACACCAGCTTGATGGCGCTGACCGGACACTCGGCCGCGCAACGGCCGTGGCCGATGCAGCTCGAGGCGTTGACCAGCGTGGCCACCCCGTTGATGAGGCCCAAGATCTGTCCCTCCGGACAGGCCTGGATGCAGGAGCCGCTGCCGATGCAAACGTCCGGATCGATGACCGGGTGCAATGACGGGGGAACGTGCAGCTCCATCCGAACTGCTTCGTCCAGGGTCGCGCGCGCCCGCCGGTGCTCGCGGCCCCGGGCGACGAGGTAGACCAGCGCCACGAGCACCGCGAGGCCGACGAAAAGAAGCGACCAGGCCCCGGGGCCCAGCGTCAACAGGCGCGTCGTGAGGGCCTCGACGGCAAACCGCGGTGTCAACGAACGGCCCTAGTCGCTCGGCGCCTTGTGGCAGTTGTAGCAGGAGCTCGAGTCGTAGGCGTAACCCGCGACGCTCCCGTGGTTCATCGCCTCCCCGTCCGAGCTGTGGTCGTGGCACGAGATGCAAGTGAAGGGCTTCGCGGTGGTGGGGTCCTGGTGGCAGTCGCTGCAGGCCAGTGAACCGTGCGCCGCGTCGGTGATCGAAATGTATTTGAGGCTGTGCTCGTCAGGCGAGATGGCCGCCTCGTTGCCGGTCGAGTGGCAGCCAAAGCATGCCGACGACTGGTAGACGAACCCGCTGATGTAGAGGTGTCGCGTATTCGCGAGCGCCTCCGAGTGATCGTGGCAAGAGATGCACGTGAAGTCGGCGAACGTGTCTGTGCTCTGGTGACAGTCGGTGCAGACCTGCGCCGAGTGGTGCGTGCCGTCCCCGATCGGGAAGTAGATCGTGTGCGAATCGCGGGTGATCGGGGCGGCGATCCCCGCCTCTCCCCCATCCGAGGTCTGGGGCGCCGCCCTCAGCAGGACCCGATCGCACCCGGCGCTCCCGAGAAGGGAGGCGAGGATGATCGAACCGCAAAGCGGACGCCCACCCATCGATAAGAAGCCAGGACTGCGCATTGATACAACCTGACCGGACTCAACCGTTCGTATGCCGCAACTTGTTGAAAATGCTCTCACCTCTGACTACCTGTCAAGACGCAACCAGTGCCGGGAAGACCGGCGGAGAACCGCCTGGTATTCCGGAAACATCCAGGAAATGCGCGGCCCTCCCCACCGTCGCACGGCACGCCCAAAGGACATGACCAAGTAGGTCGCGCCACGTCAAAAGACAAGGCAGCTGGTACGAAAATCCTCTTCGCCGCGCGTCAAGAAGCCGCGAAAAATCGCAGCGCGTTTTCGCCCAGAAGCTTGGTCAGTCGAGCGCCCCGCCACCCCCGGCGCCACAAGATCTCGGTGAGCCGAGGCAGATCTCCTGCGTCGCGCAGGCCGCGCGGCAGCGGCAGGAACCCGTCGAAGTCGGAGCCGAGCGCCACGCAGTCCTCGCCGCCGACCCGCGCCACGTGCTCGATGTGGTCGGCGACGCGCTCGAGCGTACAGAACGTTCCGCCTAGATACGGCGCCACGAAGATGACACCCACCACGCCCCCGCGCGCCGCGAGGGCACGGATCTGATCGTCGTCCAGGTTGCGCGGGTGCGGGAAGACGCCGGCCGCGCCCGAATGCGACGAGAACGGTGGCCGCTCGGCCCGTTCGACGATTTCCCAGAAGGTCTTCCGGCTGGCGTGCGCGACGTCGAGGCGGATCCCGGCGGCGTCGCAGGCGCGGACCAGGACGCGCCCCTCGTCGGTGAGGCCCCGATCGCGTGCGGCGGCCGTGCGGCAGGAGCTGCCGGCGCCGCTGTCACGCTCCCACAGCGGACCCAGGAACATCACGCCCGCCTCGGCCAGACGGGCCACGCCCACCTCGACGTCGTCGTCGATGGCGTAGCTCCCCTCGACGCCCAAGAAGAGGGCCACCCGTCCCGCCGCGCGGGCCGCGCGAATCTCGCCCGCGTTGCGCGCCAGTGTGAGCGAATCGGCGTGGCGCTCAGCCAGCTCGCGCGCGCGCTCGAGCTGCCGCCAGAAGCGCCGCCGCCCCGGATCGATCCGAAAGCCCGAGAACATCAAGCACCCGAGCGCGTCGAGGCCCCCGCGCCTGATCCGCGGCAGATCAAGATCCAGGCGCAGAGGGTTGTAGAACGCCGCCGGGCCATGTTCGCGCGCAAAGTCGTACTTCGAGTGGGTGAGCTTGGTGAGGACGTCGTTGTGAAGATCGAGCACCAGCGCGGCGGCGTGTGCGGCCGCGGCCTCGCCGCTCACTTCGACCGGATAACCACGCACCGCGAGCTTCTTCCACGCCTCAGGGCGTGTTGAACGGGTTCTTCAGCTCGGCGGGAGTCGACTCGCCCGGCAGGTCGATCTTGCGGTGAAGCGGATCGGCCTTGCTCTCGGCCCCCTCGTGGTGGTGGTGCGGGCGCGCGTTCTTCTCCGCCGTCTCGGCGGGGGCCACCGCTTGCGTGTGCGCAGCGGGCGTAGCGGCCGGTTGCGGGGGGAGTGGCGTCGGGGTTGCCGCGGCGGGGTTGGCGGCCGGCGCCGGCGGGGCCGCAGCGGCCGGCTTGGCAGGCACCGCTTCCGTGGGAGGGGTCCCGGCGACTGGATCGCGGGCCGTCTTGTCTCCGCCTCGCAGCGCCAGCACCAGGGCCAGCACCAGGGCGACGGCCCCCGCCACGCCGAGCCCGATCTTGGCCCTGCCGGTCAAGCCGGAGATTCCGCCGTAATTGGCCTCCGCACGCTGCGGCCGCTCATCCTCGAACGTTCCGACGGGCGGCGACACCGAGATCGCCGTCTTCGATTCGCGCGCCTTCACGTTCGCTTCGGTGAGCTTCGGATACTTCAGCGACGCCTGTCGCGGGACGAAGACGTTCGACGGCTCGAACGGCACGCCGCCCGCCGCCCCCAGCGCCTGATAGAAGGCGTCCATGTCGGGCCAGCGTTTGTCGCGATCTTTCTCCATCGCGCGCAGGCAGATCGCCTCGACCTCCGTCGGGATGTCGAGCTCGGGGCGGCGCTTGCGCGGCGGCACCACCGGCTCGAGCAGGTGCTTGGTCAGGATCCCCATGAAGCTGTCGGCGGTGAACGGAACGGCGCCGGTCAGCATGTGATACATGATGCAGCCGACGGCGTAGACGTCGACGCGGTGGTCGGGCGGATGTCCCTGCGCCTGTTCGGGCGACATGTATTCGGGCGTCCCGAAGATCATCCCGGTCTGGGTCAGGCGCGGCCCGTCGTTGTCGTCGGCGCTGACCACCTTGGCGATGCCGAAATCGAGCACCTTGACGAAGTCCGCCCGCCCCTCGCGCTCTAAGAGGTAGACATTCTCCGGCTTCATGTCGCGGTGGATGATCCCGTGGCTGTGCGCCGCGCGCAGGGCCTTGGCGATCTGCATCAGGATCGGCCTCGTGCGTGCCCAGGGCAGCTGCTTCTCTGCCCGGAGCGTCTTCCCCAGGTCCTGCCCGTCGAGGTACTCCATCGCGATATAGACCAGGCCATCCGCCGACTGGCCGAAGTCGGAGATGTCGATGACGTTCTCCTGGCCGATGCGCGAGGCGCTCTTCGCCTCCTGGAGGAACCGCATCACGAGATCAGGCCGGCGGGTCAGGTCCTGAAACAGGATCTTGAGCGCGACCCGCTTCTCGATGAGGGCGTGCTCCGCCTGGTAGACAGCGCCCATCCCCCCCTCGCCCACCTTGCGGATGATGCGGTACCGATCCGAGACCACCGTGCCGATCAGCGGATCGTCAACGGCCGGCGGACTGGCGTCTCCCACGGGCATCGAGATCTGATTTTATCACGTCGGTGCGCTACGACTCCAGCTCGCGCGCAAGGTCATCGAACTCGTCCGAGACGGCGAACTGCAGCAAGGCCATCGCTTCGGGGTTGCCCCTGACAGCCTCGAGCGTGAGCCCCGGTCCGCCGGTTCCAGGCGCCGCCAGGACGGTCCCGGAGATCTCCAGGATCACCGACAGCGCGGCCGGGAGATCGCCCGCGGCCAGCAGGCCGACCGCGTTGGCCGCATCGCGCGTGGCCGCATAGAGGGCGCCGAGGTCGAAAGCGCCCGCGCTCTCCACCGCGAACGGCATCACCTGCGGCTTGAGCTTGCGTGGGATGGCCCGCTCGGCGCGCGCCATCTCGGGGGCGATCAGGCTCTCGCGCACCTCGGTGTGTTCATAGTCGGGGACGAACTGTCGGATGATCCCGACCAGCAGCGCGCCCGCCTCTTCGGGCGAGACCGCCAGGATGGTATCCAGGTTGGTCGACGTCAGGTGCAGCGTTCGGGCCGCCGCGAAGCGCATCGCCCCCGGGCCCAGCTCCTCGATCGGCGCGCCGATGATGATGGCGGGCGGGCTCCCCGGCTCGGCGCGGAGGGCGATCGGCCCGGCCGACGCGGGGAGCGTCTTGACGTAGAGGTCGAACTCACCGACCCCCAGCTCAACCGCGACGGCGTCGAACAGCGGCCGGGGCGGCGTGCCGCGCGTCTTTCGGTCGGCCTTGTTGACCCCATGGCGGGCCAACCGCTGTGCCAGCTCCTGTCCGCTCGGGCGGAGCAGCGGCCCGAGCTGCCGCAAGAGCTGCCGGATCCCTGGTGGCAGGTCCGATGAAAAGAGCCGATCGTCGACCTCGGGGCGGCGGAGCGCCGCCAGGCTCCGCCCCGGCCGCGACGCGGCCCGAACGCCCTCCTTCATCCCGGCGCCGAGGGCGGCAACCAGCTGAGCCGCGGCCAACGCCGCGTGATGGCGCTCGCGCGCGGTCTGTAAGGTTGCCAGCGCGCGCAGCGTCTCCAGCTGCACGCCCGTGCCGGCGTGGCCGGTCAAATCTTGGCGGTGTAGTCGCACGGCGCGATCGAGCACCCCGCGGCGTCCCGGTTGATCGCGCGCCCGGTCGAGCAGCTGCGCCAGCGCGCCGACCGCGGCGAGATCGCGCGGCGCCTCGTCGACCACGCGGCGCAGCTCGGCGCCAGACCGCCGAAGATCGCCGGTCTGCATCAGGATCTCACCTAGCCGAATTCGCGTCTTGTGACGGCGAGCGGCGTCTGGCTCGCGCGCGGCCAGCCTTTCAATGATGGGAAGTGACCGCCTGGCGTCCCCCTCGGCGACGGTCAGGTCCGACAGCGCGCGCAGCGCCTCCAGGTTGTCGTCGTCGACGGTGAGGACACGTTCGTACGCGGCCGCTGCCCGCTTGGGGTCGGGGACGCGGCTCGAATAGATCTCGCCGAGGCGCAGGAAGATCCCGCGCAACGTCGCCGGATCGCGCTCGACCACCGCGCGCCGCAGGTAGATCTCGCCTGCCTCGCCCCAGGACTCGCGGCCCCAGAGCAGCTCCGACAGCCGCTGAAGCGCACGGGCGTGCTCCGGCTGCCGGCGCAGAACCGCCTCCAACTCCTCCCGCGCGGCGCCCCAGTCGCCGAGACTGCCGGCCAGCACATCTGCGCGGGTCAGCCGGAGCGAGGTGACCTCGAACGGATTGCCCGCCACCTCGATCCGCGCGGCCAGCGCCGCGGCCAGCGCCGGCGCGTCATCCAGATCCGTGAGCAGCGCGCGCAACCGTTCGAACGCCGCGTCGTGCGCCGGATCGACGGTGAGCGCAGCGCGCAAGAGCCCGAGCGACCGCTCACGTTCGGACGGACTGGCCTCGAGCGCCAGCGCCGCCGACAGCAGCAGCGCGCGCACCCGATGCGCCGGTACCAGCAGGCAGGCCGCTTCCGTCTCGGACGCGCCGCTGGTCGCCGCGCTGTTCCCGGTCCGCGCCGCGGCGATCCGGAGCGCCCGGGCCGCGGGAAGGAAGGTCGGCTCGGCGGCGAGCGATGCACGCCAGCTCTCCGCGGCGGCGGCGGGATCGCCGGCAGCCTCCGCGAGGCGCGCCCGCTCCGCCAGCGCGGCGGCGGCGGAGCGACGATCCGACTCCGCCGTGCCGAGGCGCGCGGTCGCCGCCGTCAGCGCGCGCGAACGGACGGCGCTGTCGGCGGTGGAGGCTGCGACGCGCGCCAAAGTCAACGTAGGCAAGGGCGCCGCCGCGTCGTCCGCCCGCACCGCCGCCTCGGCCAGTCTGTCGGCCGCCGCATCGTCGCCATGCCCCTCGGCGACCAGCGAAGCGAAGGCCAGCGTCCCGGCGCTGGCCACCGCCTCGTGCGGCGGAGTGCCCGCGAGCGCGGCGACCAGATCCTCCCAGCGGCCTGCAGAGGCGGCATCGACGATCGCCGCCGTGGCCGCCCGCGATTCCGCGGCCGCTCGATCCAACGGCTCGGCGAAGAGCCCGCGTGCAAAGGGGACCGCACCAGCCACGTTGATCCGCACCCCCGCGCGCCGCGCATCGGCCCCAAAACGGCCGTCGCCCACAATTCGCAACGCCTCTTCGCTGGCGGCCTCCGGCGAGCCGGCCTCGATGCGCGCCTCCATCACCGCCAGCGATAGCGCGTCGTCGCGCCCCGCGGGCGCAACGACCAGTCCGGCCAGCGCGCGCAGGCCGACCTCGCCGCCGAGCGCTGCGGCCGTCCGCGCCACCGCCGAACGTGCCTCGGGATCTGCCGGCGCCGATGCCAGGATCTCCATCGCGCACCGAAGCGCCCCCTCTCGATCGCCGCTGAGCGCGAGCGTGCTCGCCGCGGTCAACGCCATCGTCCGGCTGAACGCAGAGATCCCTGGAGACGCCGAACCGACCCGGGCCATGGCGGCCGCCGCCGCAGCTGCGTCGACACCCGGCTCGGCGAGATAGAGACCAAGCGCCAGCGGATGCCCGGCGACGACCTCGAGGGCCCGCTCGAGGGATCGCACGCGCGCCTCGCCGTCTGCCTCGCTCCCTGACCCGGTCGCTGACGACGGGATCGACGAAGCCCGCCGGAGCGCCAGCCAGGCCTGTTGCGCCGGATCTCGCGTGATGGCCTCGTCGGCGTCGAGCGCCGCCTCGAACGCCGCTCGATCCCCTGCCCGCTCTGCCAACCGCGCGACGGCCGACGCTCCGAGCGCAAACGCCGCGTCGGACAGCGCCCCGTCTCCGGCTCCGCCGAGCGCCGCCAGCGCGCGCGCCGGATCGCTGGGACCGAACTTCACGGCTGCCGCGGCGCGCAGCCCCGGAGCGAGGCTGCTCGCCTCCCAGACCTCCGCGCCAAATCCCAAAGCCGCCGCGGCATCGCCGCGCCGACCAGCGCGCGCGTCGGAGGCGGCCGCGATCCAAAAGCAGGCGGACTCGGGGGCCGACTCGACGGCGGTCTGCAGGGCCCCGCGCGCGTCGAGGCCGCTGCCGGTCGCCTCGCGCGCCGCCGCCAGCGCCAGCGCCGCCTCCGCGCGCCGTGCTGGATCGCCGCGCAGCCAGAGGTCCAGCGTCGCGGCCTCCAGCGCCGGATCGTCGGTGGCCGCCGCGATCTCCTCGGCCAGGAGCGCGAGCGGAACCGCATCGGCGTGCTCTTCGATCGCGCGCGCGAGCAGCGCGGCCGCGGCCGCCTGCTCCCCGCGACGAACGAGATCGCCGGCTTCGATCCAAAGGAGGTTGGCCGCGGCCGCCGGCGCCTTGGAGGATTCGCGCAGGCGGGCCAGGCTCGCCTCGTCGAGCGCACGGTTGGCAAGAACCTCGAGATCGATCCGGTCGCGCGCCGCCGCCGCCGTGGTCGCGCCGAGGCCGGTCATCAGGGCAAGCGCCCCTGCCGCATCTCCCCGCCGCCGCGCCCGAGCCGCGGCCCACCGGCCGACCGCTTGGGCCATTGCCGAGCCCGCCGGCAACGCCGCCAGGATCTGGTCCAGCTCGCCGGTCTCGCCGGTCTTGCCGACCTGGCCGACCTGGCCGATCCTGCCGGTCCTGTCGGTCTTGGTCCCCGCGCTCCGAGCATCGAGCCGCGCGACCTCGCGCAGGCGGCCGAGCAGGCTGGCGCCCGACGTCGGGTTCACGGTGGGATCCGTCCGGAGATCGGTCTTGAGATCGAGCTTGCGCGCCGCGGCTCGGTACGACGCGGCCGACGCGGCGTCGCGCGCCACGACGGAGAAGCGTCCCGCCTGTTCGAGAAACGCCGCGCCGAACCCGCCGCCGAGAACGCGCCCCGCCGCCGCCAGCGCCGCTGCCGCACCCGCTGGCGTGCCGCCGCGCAACGCCTCCTCGGCGACCGCCAACGCGCGCGCAGCGCCGGCGGGGATCGCGTCGACGGCCACCGCCGGAAGCGCACCCCGGCGCGCCAGCGTCCACTCCGCCGAGAGTGCGCCGTAAAACGCCCGCTCCTCGGCGGTTCCCGCCGAAATGGCCAGCCGCGCCCAGAGCGCGTGCGCCTCATCGATGTCGCCGACGCTCTCCGCCAGTCGGGCGCGCGCGCGCAGGGCGTCGGGCGCCGTCGGGGCGCGTGCCAGCGCCTCGTCGTAGCCGCTGGCGGCCTCGGCCACCTCCCCGGCGACCTCCGCCGCCCGCGCTGCCGCGGTCAACAGGCCCGCCGCCAGCACCGGCGTCTCGGCGGAGCCGCTCTCCGTCTGAAAGAGACGCGCCTCCTCCATCCACTCGTCGTGCGAGGTCGCCGGGGGATCGGCGCGCTCCGGCACGGTCACCAACGCCTGTATGCCCGCCTGCCAGATCTCGGGCTCCATCTCGGGAAGGAGCGGCGCGAACAGTGCCGGGAGCTCGGCCTCTGGCTCGGATTCGACCTCCGACTCGACGTCGGTCCTTGGGTTGATCCCGGCCGCAGCGGCCGCCGCGGGAACCTCCAGCGTGACCTCCTCGTCGAGCGCCGGGACGGTCGGATCGGTCGCGGGCGCCTCTTCGAAAAGATCCTCGAACAGCGCCTCGACATCGACCGATCCGTCGTCGCCCGACGCCGGTGGTCTCTTCTCGCCGGCCATCAGCGATCGCTCCCTTCGACGGCCCGCCGGAGCGCTGGATAACGATCGCCGAGCGCGAAACCGAGCAGGTCGATGGCGGCCGGGCTGCCCGGCACCGCCCTGGCCGCGCCGGCGATGGCCGCCGCCGCGGCAGCCGGATCGCCGCAGACGAACAGACCGAATCGATCCGCCGCCCGCAGCGTCGCCATTCGCCAGGCCTCGAGATCGAACGGCTCGAACCCGAAGCGCGAGGCCTGCAGGGTGAGCGACTTCCGATCCTTTCTCCCGACGGCCCGCGTGACGTCGCGCAGGAGGTTCTCCGCCGGCTTCGACAACCCCGCGGGAACCTGAGCGCCCGCCAGTACGGCCGCGCAAGCGAAGAGCGGCGCCAGCTCGGTGGCGCTCGTCCGCTCGAGAACGACCGCGTGCTGGGCGATGAGGCCGAGCGCCCGCCCGACGTGAAATCGCAGCGCCGGCGACGACAGCGCGTCGGGGGCCAGAATCAGGGCTGGTTCAGCGTCGTCGATCGGCGCGGCCGGAGGCGCTCCTGGCTCGCGCGCGACGAAGAGCGTGAGCCGCCCGATGCCGATGGCCGCCGCGGCCGCATTGATCCAGGCGACGCGCGGCGCGAGCTCGGGGCCGAGCGACGCCGGACGCGGACGCGACGGCGGCGGAAAGATCGCCGCCGTTGCCTCGCGCAGGTGCGGCCAGACCTCCGCGACGAAGCCGCCCGCCGCCCGATCGGCGATCTCGGTGAGAAACGCGCGCCCTGTCCTGGGGGTGACGGCGGCGGGCGCCCGCAACGGCGACGCGCGTCCGCCTGCCAACGCACGCACGTTCTCCACGGCGGCTTCGGCATCGGCGTCGGCGCCGGCACTGCCGCGGCGCCGCGCGTCCGCCAACCATTCCCCGAGCCGCTCCAACCGGCGCACATCGAGCGGATTGGCGGCCAGCGCCTGTCTCAGGTCGGCAATCTCGCGCTCGACGATCTCCAGCGCACCCCGCGCGTCGGAGGCGGCGTCGTGGAGGGAGACCAGCATCGCCGCGCCGGCGCCGAGCGGATCGAGATCGGCCGCCTGGCGGAACGCCACCGCCGCGCCGGACGGGTCGCGCGCAACGTCTCGTTCGATCGCCCCGATCTTCAGTGCCAGCGCCGCCTGGGCGCGCGAATCGCCAAGTCGCGCGGCGGCACCTCGGAGCGCCTCGACCGCCCCCCGGGTGTCCCGTCGGCGGAGCTGGATCTCGGCCATGCGCTCGAGCGGCGTCGGATCGGCCCGCCGGGCGAGCGCCGCCAGGCGAAGCGTCTCGATGGCCCGCACCGGCTCGCCGCGCGCCTCGTAGCAGGCGGCCAGGTCCAGCTTCGCCGCGGCGACCCGTTCGCCGTCGTCCGCACCGGCCGCTGCCAAATAGCGCTCCAGCCATTGCGCCGCTGCGGGAGGGTCCTGTTCGTCGAGCGCTCCCTGCGCCAATTTATGCAGCGACGCCAGGTGATTCGGGCTGATCCTCAAGATTCGCTTGAAGTCTTGAAAGGCCCCCCGGCGATCTCCCAGCAGCGTCAGCCGATGCTCCGCACGCTCGAACAGCAGCGCGATCCGGTCGCCTGCGGTCGGCGTTCCGGCCGCCAACCGATACGAAAGGAGGCCGTCGAAGGTGGCGGCCCGACCGGGCGCCTCCAGATCCCGACGGAGGAGCGCGTGGACCCGAGCGTAGACGCCCGCGTCGTCGGGGACGAGCTCGACCGCGCGAGAGAGAACCGCGATCGCGTCGTCGTCGCGCCCTGCCTGTTCGTAGGCGCTGGCCGCCTCGGCGAGCAGCGCGGCGGCCCGATGGGGATCGCGCACCAGCACGCCCAACCGCGCCAGCGCCCGCGCCTCGCCGAGGAGATCGCCGCCCGCGCGCGCCGCGCGTCGCACCCCGGTCCAGGCCTCCAGCCGATCGGGGTCGAGCGCGATGACGCTGCCGTAGGCCGCCAGCGCAGCGCCGAGCTCCCCCTGTCGCTCAGCGTCCAGCGCCGCCTCCAGATGCAGCGCGACACCAAGCGCACCTCCGACCCGGCGGGCGCGCGACCGCCGGGGATCGGGCCGGGCGGACGGCCAGGGGGCGGCACCGGCCACCGGCAGATCCGCCAGGGCCGGCGCGAACGCCGGCGGATGCGCCGTCTCCCAGACGGCGACCGCAACCGCCTCCGCAGTCTTGGCGCCACCCAGCCGGGCGCGCGCCGCCGCTCGGGCGAGGATCGGGAGGGCATCGGCGGGCACTGTTCCGTCGGCGGCCGTCAGCCCGCGCGCCATCTCGGTCAGTGATTCGGCCACCGCCTTCGCGTCCCCGGCGCGCGCGCCGGTCATGAACCGCAGCAGCGTCAGCTCGACCTGGGCCGCAGGCCCATCGGCGAACATCGGTCCCAGGGCGACGGCCGCCCCGACCGCCACTGCGCTGAGCGCCGCCTCGCGCGCCGCCGCCGCCGCGAGCGGGGGATCGTCACCGACCGCGCCCGCCAGCGCCTCCAGCGCCTCGGGCAACGCGGCCGCGCCCGGTCCGGCGGGGCTCTCGGCGGCGACGATCGCCAGACGATAGAGCGCCAAGGCGGCGTCGGCCGCCGTCTCCCCGTCGGGGGCGCGGGCGACCGCGCGACGCAATGAATCGGCGGCTCCCTGTGGGTCACCGGCTTCAGCCAACGCCTCCCCGTGCGCGAGCAGCACGCCCGGCTCGTCGCCGAGTGTGCCGTCGGGCGCGCGCGTCTCCTCGGAGAGCACGGCCACCTCCAGGAACGAGTCGCCCGCGCGGCGCGCCAGCTCGTAGCTCCAGGCGCGCGCCAGCGGGTCCCCTTCGGAGCGGAGCGGCGTCAACGCGGCCATCGCCTCGGCGAACGCGCCCGCCCGGGCGCGGTGGTGCGCCAGTCGGAAACGGAGCGCCCGCGTCCGCTCCGCCGGGCCGTTCTCGGAGGCCAGCTCGGCTGCAACAATCTCCGCGCGCGCCGCCGGCGAGGCCGCCGCCCGCTCCAGCTGCGCTGCCGCCAGTCCGGATGGATCGCCGGCCGCCGCCTCGCCGAGCAACGCCAGGCCCCGCGTAACCTGCTGCGGCTCCGACGACTCGGCGAGCGCCCGCCCGGCCATGATCCGCAGCGCGATCTCCACCGCCGGATCGCCAGCCCCGGCCGCCAGGGCTAGAAGGTTGTCGGCACGCTCGTTCGCGGGCAAACCGTCCGGGCCGCTCTCGAGATCGAGATCGCAAAGCCGCACGCGGCGCGCGCTCTCCTGCGGCCGCATGGCCACCAATCGGCGCTGGTGCGGCAGCGCCCGCCCGGGCCCCCCGAGCTCGTCGGCATAGAAAGCCACCAGTGATTCGCGCGCCCATATTTCGAACGCGACGTCCGCTTCCCCCGCCTCTTCTCCAGAGGCCGCCGCCAGTGCCGACTCCAGAATCGCCGCCGCGTCCTCGACCCGACCCCCGGCTGCCTGCAGCGAGACCAGCGCTTGCAACGCCGGACGAACCTGTGCGGCCGCGGCGGGAGAATCGATGGCGCGCTGATAGAGATCGCCCGCAACGTCGGTCTCCCCGAGCGGTCCCGCCCGGACCGCCCCCGCCGCGATGAGCGCACCGACCTTCGACCCGGCGTCGGCGTGCGTTTCGGCGTCTGCTCCCGCGGCGAAAGCGTCGGCCAGCGCCCGCGGATCCCGTCGGACGACGGCCAGCGCCAGCTCGAGCGCGCGCAGATCGGCTCGGGCGGAACGGGAGGAGTGCACCCGTGGCGTCTGCAAGATCTCCACGGCCGCGTCGGAGCGGGCGGGCTCGAAGATCGCCTCCGCGTAGCCGAGCGCGAAGTCGATCGCTTCATCGTCGCGCGCCGCCGCGAGGAGGAACGCCCGCGCGATCTCCTCGGCAGCGTCACGGCGATCGAGGGCCAGCGCCAGCTCGAGCCGCTCCGCCGCCACCAGCGGGTGCGTAGGGTCGAGGCGAGCCGCCTCGTCGAGCGTCTCGAGCGCCGCTTCGGGAGCCGCCAGTTCCCGGCGCAGGAGACGCGCCCGCTCGCGCAGCAGCGCAACGGCCAGGGCGGCGTCGACGTTCGCCAGGCGCTTTGCGAGATCGTCGAGCGCGCGCGCCGCGGTCACCGGGGGGACGTCGGCGCGCGCGAGCGCCTCGAGCTCGAGCAGCAGCGCGCCGAGCGGCGATCCGGGATCGTTGCGGCCGAGCTCCTCCTCCAACACGGCGAGCGCGCGCTCAGCACCGTCAGCCGCCCCGGAGCGCCGCCAGCCGAGCCCCTCTTCGATCACCAGCGCCGCCCGCGCGCTGGGGGTATCTGCGCGGCGGGCGAGCCCGCCCAGCGCCGCCGCACAGAGCCCCGGATCTCGCCGTCGCGCGCCGGTGAGCAACAGTGACAGCAGCGCGCCTGGGTGATCGGGCACCGCCGCCAGTGCTTCCTGGTAACAGGCGACCGCGTCGGCCGCGCGGGGAAGCTTATCCTCCAGCAGCCGCCCGCGGGCGATCAGCAGCTCGGCGCGGAGGCGCGGGTCGGCCGCGGACAACGGGGCTTGCGTCGCCTGTTCGTAGATCGCCGCCAGCTCCTCCCACTCGCCGGCGCGCGCCAGCAGGCGGCGCAGCAGCCAGAGGGCGGGCACCGAGGCGGGATCAGTGGCGAAGGCTGCTCGGCCCGCTTCCAGCGCGGCGGTCGAACCGTCTGCGCCGTCTTGTCGTTGGGCGCCGTCCCCGACCTCTCGCAGACGAGCGACCTCGAGCAGCAGCGCCCCTCGGCGCCCCCCATCTGCGGCGGCCGCCTCGGCTTCGTAGAGCGCCAGCGCGGCGGCGTGATCGTCGGCGGCCGCCTCGACGATCGGCGGCTGCAGCTCGACCACGTCTGTGATTTCCAGGATGTCGGGCGGCGCCGGCGGCGGCCCCTCAGCGGGCGCAACGCTACGGTTCGGCTCCGTGTCCCCCCCGTCGGCCAAGAATTCCGGTGCCGACTCCGGTGCCGATCCGGGTGCTGACTCGGGCGCCGACTTCGGGGGCGCCCCTCGGTCGCCCCCGCTCGGAAGCGGCGGCGGTCCGTCGATCTCGACGTCGATCTCGAACAGCTCTTCGTCGTCGCCGTCGGTTCCTGGAGGCATGCCGCGGGTGCCGGAGGTGCATTATCACGGCCGGTCGATCAGCATGTCAAATGGACAGGTCCGGTCGGTGTAGGCATGATAGGGGCGTCGACCGCGTTCCGCGTTCCGCGAAGGCACGCATCCGCGAGGCGCTTCCTGCCGAATCTCCTCGTTCCCATCGATCTCCGCGACGGCGAGCCCACAGGCCCGTCGCTGTTCGCCCTCTGCGAGAGCCGCCGTGTGGCGCACGTGGCAGGCGCCACCGTCTACGCGATCGTGATGAGCGATCGCGAAATCGACGGGGCGGTCCTGGCGCGCCTCGGACGCGCAGGCGCCGACAGGGTCCTGCTCTGCGAAGGGGCGGGCCTGGCGGCCCCGGCCCTGGACGCCACCCACGGCCCCGCTCTGCAAGCGGCGGTCGAACGAGTCGCTCCGCTGCTGGTGCTCTTCCCGGCCGGAGGCGCCGGAATCACGCTCGGGCCCAGCCTCGCCGCACGCATCGGCGCCGCCTTCGCCGGCGCCGCCGATCTCGAGGCGACGGATGCCGTCGGTCCGCTCGCCGACGGCGTGGGGCGCGTCATCGTCCGCCGCTGGCGCGGCGCCCGCGCCGCGTATCGACGGCTCGATCCGGTCGAGATCGAACGGCCAGTGGTCGCCATTCTGGCCGCCGGTGTGGCCGCGCAACAGGTCGGCAGCGAGGAGATCGACGTCGACGTGATCGCCTGCGCGCCACCGAAGGGGAACACGACCTCCGAGATCTCGTCCGAGCCAGACGACGACGAACGAATTCCGCTCGCGCGCGTGCTGGTGGCGGTCGATCCCGCGCTCGGTCCCGAGGCGGTGGCGCGGATTGCGGCCGCGGCACCGGCCGGCGTAGCGGTGGTCGACCGAGCTCGGTCCGCGGCGGCGATCGCGGCCAGTGCCCCGGAGATCGTGATCGCGATCGGCGACGTCGAGTGGGTCGCGATGGGGACGCCGCACGGCCGGCTGGGGGCAATCCTGTTCGGCGACGATGCGCTTCCGCCCCGGGCGGTCGATGTCGTCTGGCGTGTTCCAGCCGCCGCGGCCGGCGCCGAGCTCTGGAGCCAGATCGGCGAGGCGCTGGCGGCGTTCGCCGCCAAGGGCGCGTCATGAACATCGTTGTCTGTTTTCGGGCGCCGTCGCCGGGCCCAGAGGTAGACGCGCTGGCAGGCGCGGACGCCCTGGCACTGGCGCAGGCTCTGGCGCTCGGCGCGGGCGAACACCAGACGACTGCGCTCCTCGGAGGGACCTCGATGGAGGCAGGCTCGCTGCGGCTGGCGCTGGCGGCCGGGGTTGATCGCGCGATGCGGGTGGCGGCGGACGACATGGCCGCCACCGATTTCCACACCATCGGACAGCTGTTGGCCATCGCCCTCCGGCGGATCGGGGCCGAGCTGGTTCTGACCGGCATGCGCTCCGACGACGAAGGGCTGGGGGCGGCGCCCGCGGCGATCGCTCGCCACCTGGGGGCCAATTACGTCGCCGGCGTCGAGGAGATCGCCATCGCTTCTCCGGGGACGGTCGATGTCGTCGCGCGCGGCGGCGGTCGCAAACGCCGCCTGCGCGTGAAGCTCCCGGCCGTGTTGACCATCGCCACAGGCCCGGCGACGCCAGCGCAACGGCCACCACGCGCGGGCGCAGCGCCGGCCATCGAGGTCATCCCGCTCTCTGATCCCGAGGCGACCGTGGTCCGCCGCCGCACCGAGCTCCTCGGGCGCCTGGAGCCTGCTTCGCGCGGCGTCGAGACGGTGACCTCGGCAGCGGCGCTCGTCGCGGCGCTCGACCGGCCCTAGCTCTTCTTCTTGTTGTCGGGTGGCTCGCGGAGCTCCGGCAGCATCGCCTCCAGCGTCTCGCGCTTGTTGAGTGACTGATCGTCGAGCACCCGCTCCAGCAGCCGCTCGAGAATCACGCCGATCTCGCGCCCGGGAGCGATGCCGAGGATTCGCATCAAGTCCTTCCCGTCGATGGCGAGATCGGTGACCTTCAACGCCGCGTCAGCGTCGGCGACGACGGCGATGCGCCTCTGCAGCTCGCCCAGCTCCTCGTTGGGATCTTCGCCGAATCCACGGCCCTTCACGTCCCCTTCGCGCAACGCGAACAGGTCGTCCAACCCCTCTCGACCGCCCACCCGCCGGACGAAACGACGGATCGTCCCGTCGGACCAGTCGCCCATATAGAAGAACATGTGGTTCTTCACCATCGCCACCACCCGGTCGCGATCGGCGTTGGCCAGCTTGAGTCGCCGGCAGATCGCCTCGGCCATCTCGGCGCCGACGTACTCGTGCTTGAAGAAGCTGTACTCGCCGGGCGCCCCTTCGCGCGGCTGGCGGGCGCGCGGCTTGCCGACGTCGTGCAGGAGGGCGCCCAGCCGGCCGACCGCGTCTCCCTGGGTGGCGTCCACCACCGACAACGTGTGGCCGAAGACGTCGTGCTTGTGAAAACGATTTTGGGTGCAGCCGACCCCTTCGAGCAGCTCCGGCATCACCTCGCCGAGGAGGCCCGTCTGGCGCATCAGCTCGAGCCCGCGCGACGGCTGCCGGGCCCCCAACATCTTGAACAGCTCGTCGCGAATCCGCTCGGCGGAGACCTTCCGAAACACGTCGAGCGTCTGCGGGATCGCTTCGCGCGTCGGAGGATCGACCTCGAACTCCAGCTGCGCCGCCTGCCGCACGGCGCGCAGGGGGCGGAGGCCATCCTCGCGGAAGCGCACCAAAGGATCACCGACCGCGCGGATCAACTTGCGCCCAAGGTCGCCCCGCCCATCGAACGGGTCACTGAGCCGAACGTCGAGCGGATCGAAGGCGACCGCGTTCATCGTGAAATCGCGCCGGCTGAGATCCTCTTCCAGCGTGTCGACGTAGGTGACGGAGACCGGTCGTCGGCCGTCGAGATACTCCCCCTCGCCACGAAACGTCGTCACCTCGACAGGCCGCCGCGTCTCGCTGAGGACGGTGACCGTCCCGTGCTTGAGTCCGGTCGGAATGGCGAAGGTTGTGCCGAACAGCGCGACAACCGCCTCCGGGCGCGCGTCGGTCGCCAGATCGAAGTCGGCCGGCGGGCGGCCGATGAGCATGTCGCGAACGCCGCCGCCGACCAGGTGCGCCTGATGGCCCGCATCGCGCAGCCGCCGGCAGATCGCCAGCACGTCGGGGGGAATCTCCGCCCGCAGCCCTTCCAGCGCCTCGGGCGACAACGGGCTCATGGCTGGCCTTTCTTCTGATCGTGCCTGGCGTCGGGGTCGGTGCCCGGGGGCGGCTCACGCTCGATCGTCTCCAGCGCCACAGCCGCCGCGCTCTGCTCCGCCTCCTTCTTCGAGCGCCCGCTGGCGCGGGACCACTCGCGCCCGCCGAACGACAGCGCGACCTCGAACCGCTTGTCGTGGTCAGGTCCGCTCTCGGCGACGACTTGATAGACGGGCGCCGCCTGCCAGCGCGCCTGCGCCCGCTCCTGCAACCGCGACTTGAAGTCGAGCCGCGCGTGCGATTCGACGTCGGCCAGCTCGGACTGAAACAGGCGCGCCGCCACCCCGGCGACGGCGTCGAGCCCGCCATCGAGATAGACGGCCCCCATGAGCGCCTCCAGCGCGTCGGCCAGGATCGACGGACGGGCGCGCCCCCCCGTGCGCTCTTCGCCGCGGCCGACGAACAGAAACCGCCCCAGATCGAGCGTGCCCGCCGCGCGCGCCAGCCCCCCTTCGCTCACCAGAGCCGCCCGCGCGCGCGTCAGATCGCCCTCGGCGCTGGCGGGGAGGCGCCGCATCAGGAGATCGCTCACCACCAGCGCCAGCACCGCGTCGCCGAGAAACTCGAGCCGCTCGTTGTCGGCGCGTCCCGGCGGCGGCGCCTCGTTCCGCCAGGAGGTGTGCGTCAGCGCCGTCTCGGCGAGCGCCCGATTGCGAAAGGCGTAACCGAGACGCGTCTCCAGCTCGGAGAGGGAATCCCCCTGTTCCGTCTCTTGTTCCTGCCCCTGTTCCTCGCGGTTCATAGGACTGCTAGTATCTCGCCCATGTCGGACGCAACCAACATCTGCTGCGTAAAATGCAACTCGATCCTGGATAAGGCGCTCTTTCAGGGGCTCGAGGTCGACCTCTGCCCCAAGTGCGGCGGGCTCTGGTTGGATCGCGGCGAGATCAGCCGCGCGGCCAAGCTGCCCGAGGCCGAGCTGGTGCGGCTGCGAGGCCTGCTCGCCGGCAAGGCGGGACCTCCGCCCATCCCGACCGAGTCGATCGCCCCCTGCCCGGTCTGCCCGGGCAGCCTCTCCGAGGTGATGCTGGGATCGGTTCACGTCGATTACTGCAGCCGTTGTCAGGGGATCTTCCTCGACAAGGGGGAGTTGCAAGCGGCAGTCGACGCCGTCCGCGAGCGCGAGCGCAACACCCGACCGGAAGAGATCGTCGCGGCGATTTCGGGCGCCCGCTAAGCGGTCGCTCTCCCGTGGTCTAGGCGGCTTCGATCCAGCCGCCGCCCAGCACCCGATCGTCGCTGTCATAAAATACGGCTGCTTGCCCCGGCGCCACGCCGAACGCCGGCTGATCGAGCCGGACCAGCGTCGCTCCGTCGCCCGCCGGTTCGATCCAGGCCGGCGCCGCCACAGCATGATGGCGGATCTGCACCGCGCAGCGCCGGGCGGCGTCCGCTGCGCGCGGATCGAGCCAGCGGACATCCGAGACGCGCAGCCGATCGCGGCCGAGGCGATCCCGCGGCCCGACCCGCACCTCGCCGGTCGCCCCGTCGATCCGCAGGACGAACCGCCGTTCCGGGGAAGCCGGCAACCCGCGCCGCTGGCCGACGGTGAAACCATGTGTTCCGGCGTGCGCTGCCAGCGGTGCCCCGGTCTGGTCGTCGACGATCGCGCCGGCCGGCCCACCGCCGCCGCGCGCGTTGAGAAAAGCGACGTGGTCGCCGCCGGGGATGAAGCAGATCTCCTGCGAGTCGGCCTTGTCGGCGTTGGGGAGGGCGAACCGGTGGGCCAGCGCGCGCACTTCGTCCTTCGTCTTGTCGCCGAGCGGGAATCGTACCCGCGCCAGGATCTCCGGGCGAACGCCGAACAGAAAGTACGACTGATCTTTGTCGGTGTCGCGCGCGCGGCCGAGCGCCAGGCCGCCGGCTCTATCGTCAGCGATGAGGCGCGCGTAGTGACCGGTCGCGAGCGCGGTGGCCCCGACCGCGTCGACGAATGACAGCAGCGGCCCGAACTTGATCCGCTCGTTGCAACGCACGCACGGGTTGGGGGTCCGTCCGGCGCGATACTCGGCTACGAAGTCGTCAATAACCGCCACGGAGAAGGCGGCGCTCTCGTCGATCACATGGTGGGGGATCCCGAGGTGCGCTGCCGTTGCGCGCGCGTCCTCGATGTCGCGCGGACCGCAACAGCGGCCCCCGATGCTGGCCGCCGTGCCGCTCGCGTCGTAGAGCCGCAAGGTGACGCCGACGACGTCGTAGCCTGCGTCGACCAGCAGGGCGGCGGCCGTCGAGGAGTCGACGCCACCCGACATGGCGATGACAATTCGCTCGCGCGCGCCGGCGGCGCCGCCGGTGCGATCGCCGTGACCTCGCCGGCGGACGCGCGCGACGATCTCGCCGACCAGCGCCGCGGCCCGATCGATCTCCTCGGCGGTGGTGCCACGGCCGAGACCGAAGCGGAGCGCGGAGGCAGCCTCCTCGCGCGACAATCCGAGCGCCAGCAACACCGGTGAGGGATCGAGCGATCCTGAGGTGCAGGCTGCGCCGGTCGAGACGGCCACCCCCTCGAGATCGAGCGCCGCAGCGACCAGCTGGCCGGGTGCGCCGGCGAAGCCAACATTGAGCGTCCCGGGCAGCGCGCGCGCGGGATCGCCGTGGCATCGCGACTCGGGAATGGCAAGGAGCCGCTCTTCGAGACGCTGCCGCAATGAAGCGATCCGCGCGCCCGCTGACGACAGCTCCGTGGCCGCGAGGCGCGCCGCCACGCCGAAGCCGACGATACCGGAGACGTTCTCCGTGCCGGCGCGACGCTCCCGCTCCTGGTGGCCGCCTCGGCCCGCCGGGTCGAACGGGGCGCCGCGCCGCAGAAAGACTGCGCCCGAACCCTTGGGGCCGTGCAGTTTGTGCGCCGAGATCGTCAGCGCATCGATTCCCAGCGCCCTGACATCGACCGGGATCTTCCCGACCGCCTGAACGGCGTCGGCGTGAAACAGCGCGCCGCCACCGTGGGCGATGGCCGCCAGCGTCGCCAGGTCGTAAACGTTCCCGAGCTCGTGATTGGCGAGCGCCAGCGTCACCAGCGCTGTGTCGGGACGCAGCGCCGCACGCAGCGCCTGGGGATCGATCGTGCCGTCGCCCGCGACCGGCAGCAGTGTGAGCTCGACGCCGGCAGCAGCCAGCGCGCCCAGCACCGAAGGGTGCTCGATCGGCGACGAAACGACGTGCAGGCGCCCGGTGCCCTCCCGCGCCCCCCGCCCGCCGCGCAGGAGGCCGCGGATCGCCAGCTCGTTCCCTTCGGTCCCCCCCGAGGTGAAAACGATCTCCTCCGCCGTTGCGCCGACGAGCGCCGCCACCTCCGCCCGCGCCCGCTCGACGGCCGCGCGGGCCGCTCGCCCCGGCCCGTGCGGGCTGGACGGGTTGCCCGGCAGATCGCGCAGCGCGGCCGCCATGGCGTCCAGGGCTTCTGGGGCCGGCGGCGTGGTCGCGTTGTGGTCGAGGTAGATGCTCATCCGAACGACCGGCGATTCTGGGCGCCGCTGCCCGTCGGCGCAAGGCTAGCGGTTGCGATCGCGGACGGGGGGCAGGTTCGTCAGCGCGCGAACGGCGATCCCGCCGACCAGATGGCGCTCGACCACCCGCCCGAGGTCGGCGACCGTCATCCGGTTGTAGAGGATCGCGCGCGGCGAGATGAGACCGTCGGGGTCGTCGGCGTCCGACACCAGGACGTTGGGGCCGCGCAGGCAGTGCCCAAGGCAGATCTCCTCGCTGACGGTCACCCGATCCTGCAGGTTCCGCGCGACCAGGCTGGCGTTCAGGTGCGCGGTCAGCGCGGCCGATCCGCGTTTGTCGCCGCAGACCGGTCCGCGGCAGACGACCACGTTCACCTTCACTTCACCTTCACTATCCCGCCGCCTATTTGGCTGCTGATTTGGCCGCCGTGGCCGTCTCGCTGAGAGCGCGCGAGACGTGCGCGCGGAGACCAGCCGCGGTGTGCGGCTCCTCGGCCAAGAAGAGCAAAAGCTCGCGATCGGTCGAGCCGCCCAGCTTGAGCAGCGCCTCGGCCGCCGCCACCAGCGCGGTCGGATCGCGCTCGTAGCCTGGGTCAGCCCGGTACATGGTCAGAAAGTCGCGCAGTGCCGGGACCGATTCACCGGCGCCGATCTGCACCAGCGCCTTCGCGATCTCCGTCGCCGCGGCCGGCGAGGTCTCCGGCAGCCTCAGGTGCGCGTCGAGATCGGGCGCCACCGCGCGCGCCAATGGCCCAAGCGCCCCGATCGCGCGGGCCAAGATCTCTACCGGGGGTGCTGGACGCTTCGCGCTGTAGTCGGCGTGGGCCCGCAACGCCGCGGTGAACAGCTCCAGCGCGCCCGCGTCACGCCGCGCGACCAGCATCTCGCCAGCCTTCTGAATGGCCAGCGGCGACGTCTTCTCGGTCTCCAGGATCTGGAGCAGCTTGGCGGTGACGTCCCGCCCCGGCTGGCGGCCGAGCTCCTCGATGGCGAAAAGCTTGAGCGCGGGAAATCGCAGATCTGGATCGGCGATGATCTCGGTCAGCGAACCGAGAAGATCGGGCGGCGTGCTCGCTGCGGCGGTGACTGGCGGAGCGAACCCCTCGGCGTCGAAGGTCGCGCCCCGCACCACCTCGCCGGGAAGCCCGGCCTGAAAAATCCGCGCGCCGGTGACCGGATCGAGCGCCACGATCTCGCCGGTTGCGGAGGCGAACAGGATCGATCGGCCGGTGTCGGTCGAGGCCACCGCATCCTCGGCGCTGACGTAGGCCCAGCGGAGCGCAGCCGTCGCCGCGTCGAAGGCGAAGAAGAACCGGTAGTCGTGAACGAAGGCCAGGCCGTCACGGAACTGCGGACGACCGTCGGCGATCGTGACTCGCCAGAGGACGCGGTTGCGATCGAGCGCCGAGTACTCGTTCTGTTCGGGGCGGTAGCGATCGGTGTCGTAGGTCGGCCGTACGAACGCCGGCAGCTGGGCCGCCAGGTACCCCGTCGCATGGCGCGAGCCGCGCGCGGTGTCGCGCCCGAGCAAGAACAGGCCACGCGAGCCGTAAAAGAACCCCTCCGGCAGAGCGCGCACGAAGGTGGCCGCCTCCTCTGTCGAGAGGACCTGACCGAGTGCCAGGCCGGTGACGCCGTCGTAGAGCAACACGTACTGCGACTCGACCGGAACCGCGACCACCCCGCCGCGCACCGCCGGGCCGGCGACGCGCGCCGACGGCAGCATCGCCTGCCAGCGCACAACTCCGGTGCGCGCATCGTAGGCCGCCAGAACCCCAGTGGGCTTGTTGGGCGTGGTGGTCGAGCGGGTGACCACGAACAGTGCGTCGCCGTCGAGCGCGTAGCCGTAGAGGTGCTCGGACGACGGGAACGGGCGCTGCCAGAGCACCGCGCCGGTCGCCAGATCGCGCCCGACCAGCTCTCCGTTGGGCGTGGTCCCTTTACTGCCGTGAACGAGCACACTGCCACCGACCTCCACCCGGGTGGTCACGTCGGCCGGTTGGGTCCAGACGACGCGGGAGGCGGCGAGGTCGTATTCAGCGAGCCGCGCGCCGCCGGCACCGGCCAGCACGAGAAACGCCAGGCTGCGCCCCGACGCGGCGGGCGGATGCGAACGCGCGACGGCGGCGGCCACGTCGTCGGCGTTGCCTGCCCGCTGGAACGGACTGGTCGCGCAGGCGCCAAGACCGAGCGCGAGCATCGCGCCCAATGCGATCGTCGCGCGATCGTGGCATGAACGAACCGCCTTCATTGGGACGCTCCGCGCTGATCGAGCAGCTTCTGTGCTTCCTTTTTCGAGGCCCGCTCTTCCTTGGCTGGAACCGAGGCGACGTAGTCGACCAGCGCGGTGGTGGCCACCGCTCCCGACAGCCCCCCGATGGTGCGGAGAACGTCGATGCGCAGCTTGTCGGGAACGTCGGGGCGCTTGACGTACTCGCCGAGCGCGTCGGCAATGATGCCGTCTTCAATGGTGCCGTTCAGCTCGGCGATCCGCGGAACCATGTCGGGGGTGGCCAGCGCCGCCAGCGGACCGGCCACGCCGGCGTCGCCCATCGCCAGGAGCGCGAACATCCGGTGTGCCGCCTTGGCCTCATGGCGCGCCGCCAGGGCTTCGGCAGCCGCGGCGCGCACGTCCGACGCAGCATCGCCCAACCGGTCCAGCAGGGGCAGCGTCGCTCGCGCGTCGTTCACCGTGCCGAGCGCCTTGATGGCGCGGCGGCGCAGGTCGGGCGCCCGATGACCGCTGTAGAGCGCCAGCGCATCGAGCGTCGTCTGGTCGGCGCGCAGCTGGTGCGCCTCGCCCAGTTTGCCGAGCGCATCGAGCACCGCCTGCAACCGCGCCGGTGCGGCTCCCGCCGCCAACACCTCGCAGAGCGGCTCGGCCGCGGCAGGCGCTCCTGACGCGCCAAGCGTGGCAGCCGCCTCGATCGCAACTCCGTCGTCGGCGCTGACGAGCGCCAGCCGCAACGCCTCCACCCGATCCGCCGGCAGGACGGGCGTTCCAGGCGCAGCTCTGTCGGCCTTGGCGGCCTTGCGCTTGTGCGCGGCGTGCGGCGCGTCGCCAGATTGCGATGGCGACACAGCCGCCCGCGCGACACCACCCGCCGCCACCAGCGCGAGAACAATTCCCACGCGTTTCAAAGACAGAACCGTCTCGGCATTTTCACACTGTTACTCGCCCCCGCCACTCGTCTCGTCACTGGCTATTTGGCGCGCGTGTCGGCGTCGGAGAACTCGACCTTACCGCTGTAGTTGGCACCCTTGCCGAGCAGCCAGAAGGTGGTCGTTGCGATGACGCGCCCCTTGGATTCGATGGTCATCATGTAGTGCTTGCGCACGTCGAACTCCGGCTTGGCCAGCTGGATGCTGGAACCGAAGATGCGGGAGCCGCGCTCGCGCGTGTACTGCGGATCGCCGGCCACGTACTTCTTGTCGCCGTGGGTGATGTCGAAAAACTTCACCTGGATCTCGCTGTCGTCGAGCGGCTGCGCGAAGAAGGCCACGTACTCGAGGTCCCAGGTCCCCTTGTCGTCGCCCTTCTCTTCGGTCGGCCAGATCTTGTCGATCTTGCCCTTCTGGAGCGCGCTGACGAACCCCCCCGCGGACGAGAAGTGCATCGGCAGCCGGTTCTTCGTGATGATGATCTTCCCCTTGAAGACATCCTCGGCTTTCGCGGCCACGGTCGGACGCGCGAACATCAGAATCGAGAGGGCGAGGACAGTCCCAAATCGGAGCGCAAATCCCTTGTGCATTCCAGAGCTCCCGCGCCGTCGGCGCAACATTGAAACGGGACCCGATATTAGGCGAAGAACCGGGCGAAATACCAGGCTCGTCACACCACAAACGGGCAACCCGGCGAAGCGGCGATCGCCTGGAACGGACAGTCGGCTCAGGCACCCGACTCGTGGCCGCCGTTCCCATCGGCCGGCGCGACGGTGGCAGCCCCGGAGAACAGCGCCTCCAGGCGCGCCGCGCTGGCCGGATCCATACGGGCTTTCTCATTGCTTGCTTTCGCGTGCGCCAGCCGAAGCACGTCCCGGCCGACCAGACGGTAGAGCTCGACCAGCTCGGGCGCCCGCGCCGCCAGCGTCCCGAGGTGACGTTCCACCACCGTCACATCGCCCCGTTCGACCGGTCCCGTGAGCGCGCCCGGCAGCCCGACCTGGGCCAGGTTCTGGACCACGCTCGCGAGCAACGGGATGAGGACAGGCAGGGCCTGATCGGCCGGCACGCCCGCCTTGATGAGCAGCGACTGCGCTGTGTCGGCCATGGCGACCACGTAGTTCGACGCTATCACCGCGCCTGCGTGGTAGAGCGCCAGGTTCTCGGCCTCCAGGATCACCGCGTGTGCCCCGAGCGCCCGAACGATCCGCTTGGCGAGGGCACGGGCCAGCTCATCCCCTTCGATCCCGAAGGCGACCTCGCGCAGCCCTTCGACGGCCACGCGCGCGTCGGCGAAGGAGACCAGTGGATGCAGCGTCCCGACCGCGCGCACATGCGGCAGCGCGACCGCCAGGATGGTGCGCGCCGGGTTGGCCCCCGAGGTGTGGAGCAGGATCTGCCCGCGCCGCAGGCGCCCTTCGCTGACCAGCCGCGCAGCGACCTCGGGGACACGATCGTCGCGCACCGAGATGATCACCGCGTCGGACTCCGAGAGGATCTGCGGGATCTCGCCGGTCGATCCAACCACGCCGGAGATCGCCCGGGCGGCGTCGGTCAGCTCGACCTGACGTCCATGCAATCCGGTGACGGGGACGCCGGCGCGGACCAATCGCGCGGCCAACGCGGTGCCGACGACGCCCGCCCCCATGATAAACACCGAGGGGGTCGGCTCGGCCGGTCCTTCGGCCATCGCGCGCGCGTTCACTTCAGCTTCGGACATGGCGCTCATGCGGCTTCCTTATAGAGGGCGTGCTGGTAGATGTAGTCGAGAACCGCGCGCGACACGAGCCCGTCGACCGGCCGCCCCACCGCCAGCGCCGCCCGCACCTCGGTCGAGCTCACGCGCGGCAGCGCCAGGCGCCCCTCGCCCGTCTCGAAACCGGCCCGGCCAACGACCAGCAACGGCACCGACCGTTGCAGCTCCGCGCTGTCATGCCAGGACGGCAGCTCGGCGATCAGATCGGCGCCTATGACCAGCGAGAACGCGTGGCCCGGGAAATCCTGCTGGAGCCGTCGCACCGTGGGCAGGGTGCGGCTCTCGACGCCGAGATCCCGCTCAACGGCGCTGACCTTCACCCGGGGCCCCAACGCCGCCGCGGCGAGCTCGCACATCTCCAGCCGATGCGCGAACGGCGCCAGCGGCTTGCCGAACGGGTGCTGGAACGCCGGCACGATCCAGAGCTCGTCGATCGCGGTCGTCTCGAGCACGTAGAGGGCCGCCATTTGATGCGCCAGGTGCGGCGGATTGAAGCTCCCTCCGAAGATCGCGACGCGCATCGCCGTTCTAAGGATAGTCGGGGAGCAATGCCGGGCGCCGGTGCTGGGCGAACTCCCGCTCGAAGGGGGCGAAGGTGGCGACCAGCTCGCCCAGCGGCGCGTTCGCGTCGACGGTGCGGCGGACGTCACCGCCGCCGGTCAACAAATCGATGGCAGGTGGATCGGCCACGAACTCGTAGGGCTCGGTCCGCCAGCGGAATTCAGCCGGTGCCAACCGGTGCGCGCTGGCAATGAGCGCGATCCCGGTCGCGTACGGGCGAAAGGCGGCCCGATCGGTCACGTGCAGCTGCACGCCACCACAGGATCGGCCGGCGAACTTGTGGAACGTCGGCCGAAACGAAAGCGGCCGAAAGCGCACGCCCGGCAGCGGCAACTCCTTCCGCGCCATCTCGGTCAACGCGGCCACCCAGTCGTATCCGTCGAGGAACGGAGCGCCGACAATCTCGAACGGACGCGTCGTCCCCCGCCCTTCAGAAAGGTTCGTCGCCTCGAACAGACACTGCCCGGGATAGACCAGCGCGGTCGCCGGCGTCGGCATGTTCGGCGACGGCATCACCCAGGGGAGCCCCGCCTCGACGAAGTTCATCGCGCGCCGCCAGCCGCGCATCGGCACCACCGTCAGATCGCCCTCGATCGGCCGCGCGAACCGCGCCCCACCCCACGGCATCCCCGGCAGCCGCAGCCGCGCCACCTCCCCGATGGTCAGCCCGTGGCGAACGGGAACCGCCCCCAGCCCCACGAACGACTCATACGCTTGACCGACCGTTCCGCCTTCGATCGCCACGCCGCCGAGCGGATTCGGGCGATCGAGCACAATGACCGCCACGCCGGCCCGGAACGCCGCCTCCAGCGCCAGCACCATCGTCCAGATGTACGTGTAGTAACGGCTACCAACGTCCTGCAGATCGACGACCAGCACGTCGATGCCGGCCAGATCGGCTGCGGACGGCGCCAGCGACTCGAACGTCTCGCCGTACAGGCTGACGACCGGGATCCCGGTGCGCCGATCGTGATCGTCATCGACCCCGATCATGTCCTGCGCCTCGCCGCGGACCCCATGCTCCGGCCCGTAGAGCCGCGTCGGACGGACTCCCGCCTCGATGAGCCGATCAACGGCGTGGGTGAGATCGGATGCGACGCTCGCGGGATGGCAGAGGACCCCGACGCGCCGCCCGCGGAGCAGCTCGAGCCGGTCGGTGCAGAGGACGTCGAGGCCGCTCTCTACGGTCACGTCGTTCACCTTACACCACGCGTTCCCACGCCACACTTTCCCCACTCACTTCCCGATCCCAGCTCTGCCGCTCATCAGATTTTCGATACCCTCATGAGCGAGCATGGTCGGTTTGTCTGACCTGTCGCTCTCCCGCCGCACCCGGATCACGGGCAAGACGCTGAACCGGAGGACATCAAGGCGTTGGTCCGGCAGTTGCTTCGTCCAGTCTAGATATGCGCCTCCTCGTCCTGTTCCTCGGTCTGACTCTTCCTTTGGCTGGAGCGTGCAGCAGCAACAACGCCCAGTGTCCGCCACCCAGTCCTGGGCTTTGTCCGCCCCAGCTCGAATGCGTCAACGGGTATCGCCAAAGCGGCGTGTCTTGCGAGAGCGGCGAATGGGTTTGCGGCCGCGTCGCGTGTACATCCGACGCAGGCCTCGATTCGGGTACCGACTAGAACCGTCCAGCCTCGCGCCCAGACTCCACTCGCGCACGCTCGCGCCCAGACTCCACTCGCGCACGCGATCCCCGGGCCGTGCGGAATCGAAGTCTGCCGCTCGAGCTCCCGCGACCCTCCGCACGGGACTTTTTCCGGCGCGTGGGCTGCGCTCACGTTTTGAAATGGCAGCCCACGCGCCGGAAAAAGTTCGCGCGCGGAGCGGACGCGTGAGCGAGCGGGCGACGCACGAAGCGCGCGCGGTCGGTGACCACGCGCGCCCGTAACGATCAGGGACAGGGGCCGAGTCTGCGAAGGCCCGAGCGATGGGCCCGTAGGGCCCCAGCAATGGGCCCGAGTGGCGAGCGCCCGGCGATGGGCCCGTAGGGCCCGAGCAATGGGCCCGAGTGGCGAGCGCCCGAGCAATGGGCCCGAGTGGCGAGGGCCCGAGCGATGGGCGCGAGCGGCGATGGGCCCGAGCGACGGGCGCGAACGGCGAGGCAGTCAGTTGATCGGAATCGGCTTCAACGTCGCCTGCTCGCCCTGCGTATTGACCTTGAAGCGGACCATGCGGCACTTCCACTTCTGCTTCAGGCCACCCTCGATGAGGCGCAGCTTCGCGGTGAAGGCCTGGACCGTGATTCCCTTGGTCGGCTTTCCCTGGCTCTTCAGCGCGGCGACGTACTCGTTGAAGATGCGCATGTAATAGACCGGCTCGCCTTCCTGCGCGAGCGCGGCCGCCTCGGGTGAAGCAGCCGTCGTGGGGCCCGAACCCTCTTCAACCAGCATCTGGTCGGAGCGCCAGCGCGAGGTCTCTTCCTGCTCCTCTTCCGGCTCGTCCTCGTTCGGCTCCTCGCGGCCGAGCAGCCGCGCCAGCATGACGTTGAGACCGTTCGACAGCCCCTCGAAGTCGGGCCCGACCGGCTTGAACTGGTAGTCGATGTTGCCGTTGATGATCTCGGCGACGCCGAGCTCGATCTTGTCGAGCGGCCGGATGAACCGCTGCGCGGTCAACATCACAGCGGCCAGCATCGCCAGGATCGACAGGATCCCGAAGAAGAGGATCTTCATCCCGATCGACGACACCGATTCGAGCGCGTCGGAGATCGATTCCAGCGTCACGACGCCGCTGGTCTTGTCGAACGCGTTTCCATGCAGCGGTGCCGCGACCGCCGCGTACTCGCGTCCGTCGAGCGTCAGGGTGAAGACCTCGGACGGCGCCCCCTTCGCGAGGGCCTGCTGTCCCCACGCCTCGGGCGACTGGAACAGGACCTGATTGAGAGCCTGCGTCTTGTTGCCGTCCTCTTTGGCGCTCTCGCCCGTCCCCTCGGAGACGAAGCTGGAGGTGTGGACCTTGCCGTTCTGGAAGAAGGCGATCTCGGTGCCGAGCAGGTCGCGCTTGGCCTGTGCGTCGCGCGCGGTGACGACGTAGCCGACCAGCAGCGCGCCCCGGATAGTGCCGTCGGGCTGAATCACCGGCGCAACCGCCACGCGGGTCATGCTCCCCGACAGCGTCCAGATGTCCTTGGTCGGCTCACCGCGCAGCGCGTTGGCGACCGCGGGGTACTTGGAACGGAGGTCTTCGCCAAACATCGCGTTGACGTTGAGGTCACGCGCCACGACCTTCCCTTCAGCGTCGATGATCGCGACGATGTCGGCCTTGCGGGCGCCGCCGGTTTGCAAGAAGCCGTTGAGCTGCTCGCACTGTTCGAAGGCAGCCTGGCGGCGGCTGTTGTCATCCCCCTTGGAGAAGACGGCAACCACGGCCGGACGGCGCGCGAGGCCGCCCACCAAGTTGGCGAACTCGAGCGCTTCCAGGCGCGCGATGTCGCCGTGCATGCGTTGCGCGCGCGACACGTCCGCCTCGACGGAGCGAACGGTCGACTCTTTGAGCTCGCGGGTCACGACGGCGTAAATGCCGCCCGTGAGCGCGAGTAAAACGATGGCGGCGACAAGCCCGATCTTCATGCGGTGCATGCCTGGCTCCTGTGCTCGGCTTTGGGGAATGGAACGGGGTGGGAGGCGGAACGGATTGGCGCGCTCGGCAATGAAAGGCCGGCGCCCGGAAATCTTGAGCGGCCCGGATTATCGGTACCACGGCGTCGCGAGTCAAACTCTGCGAAGAAACTCAAAGAGATAGCCAAAAATTTGACCCGGCGCTCACTTGAGCCTACATGTAGGACAACTCCCAAGGAGGGCCTCATGCTCAAGAAGAAGACCTCGGATCGCATTTTGGATCGGCGTGGACAACGAAGGGCACACGGACCAGACCGACGCACCAATCGGCGGGTTAACGTCGACCTTTACATGAATCGTTTCCTCGATGGTCAGCCCTATCTGTGTCGGATGGTCGATTTGAGCCGCACCGGCGCGCGCATCGTTCCGATGATCGAGCCAGATCAGAGCCGGGCGCCTCACTATATGGGGCTGCAGTTCCAGCTTCCCGATCGCAACGAGATCCTGACGGCCTCGGGCGAGACCGTAACGCGCGAAGGACGAACGGTGGGGGTGCGCTTTACCAACCTTCCGCCAGACGCAATCTGGGCCATCGAATCCTACCTGAGCTTCGCGTAGTGACCCGCGCGGTCGAGCCGCGCAACCAGAAGAACCGAGTTCAGCCGCGCTCTCGCGAGAGACTCTTGAGCTCTACGGCGAGGGCGTTGCTTTGTTTCCGCTCGGTTCGCTTGACAGGTGCGGAGGCCGTCAGTATGGTCCGCTCTCGCTGTTGTTTCTGTGCTCACTTTGTCCGCTTATCGCCGATCAGACGCAGCGCGCGTGATGTTTACCGCGCCACCGGAGGAGCTCAGTGGATCAGAATAGGAAGCCAGGCGTCCCGCCGACCAAGGACATCAGTGACCTCAAGGCCCGTCTCGGTCTGAAGCGACCCGACGGCAGCCCTGGTGGAGCGCCCGCCCCCGGCGGAATGCCCCAGGCGGCTGCACGCCCCGCTCCGGGGCAGCCTTTCCCGCAGCCAGGGCGCGGCCCGGGAGCTCCGACTCCTGTTGCCCCGGCACCGCGCGGGGCGGCACCAGCAGGTCCGCAGCCCGCGGGGATGAACCCGTACGCGAACATGCGCGCCCCGCAAGGGGGATTCGATCTGCGCACGATCGACGACGGAGCGCCGGTGCAGAACGTCGGCTCGAGCAGGAGCAAGACGGTCCTCATCGCGTCGGTCATCGTCGGCGCCGCCGCGTTCGCGCTCGGCGGCGGTCTCGGCATTGCCTCCGTCGGCCGAGCCAACATGAACACCGCCAATCACGCCGCCAAGGCCGTGAAGGGCGAGCTCGAGACCATGCAGAAGAAGCTGGGCGACATCGGCATGGCCGTCGCGCGCAGCCAGCAGCGCCTGGCCGCTGCCAAGAAGGACACGCTCTCCTACGATCCGCAGTTCGTCGCCGACCTCAAGGCGGTCAAGCTGGATCCCCGCCCCAACACGGCAACGATCTTCCGCGTCGACTTCTTCCGCCTCCCCGATGCGGATGTCGACAAGCTGTTCAACTACTACTACGACACCATCGCCCTCTATAACGAGGTCGAGCGCCACGTCCGCCGGACCGAGAACGACACCGAGTCGCTCAAGGCCTACGCCGAAAAGACTGCTGCCACCACCAACAAGAACTACGGCGTGGTGTTCGACAACAGCTCGGGGAAGATCATCGTCGGCAACCTCGTCGAGGTCGGCGATCAGGTCTGCAAGGACGGCGGCAAGGACTGCGGAGCGGCCGATCTGGTCGGCTTCAAGATCCGCTCCGGCTCTGGCGCGCCCTGGGTCGACCGCAAGACGACCAACAAGCTCGACCTCGGGAACCTCGTCCCGATGAAGCCGACGCCGTTCATGGACGCGGTGATGACCGGCTCGCCGGATCAGGTCCGCCAGGAGAGCTACAAGCAGCGGGTCGCCAACATCCGTTCGCTTCTCACCCAGCTGACCGTCACGCAGAAAGAGCTCGTCGATGGCGTCAGCAAGGACGCCGCCCGCCCCGACATCTTCACCGTGTTTTAGCGGGTGCGCGTTTAGCGGGTGCGCGTTTAGCGGGTGCGCGTTTAGCGGGTGCGCGTTTAGCGGGTGATTGAGCGGAGGGCTGTGCGGATGAGCGCGCGGCCGACCGGGGAGTGGGACAAGGCCGTGGCCAGGGGCGGCGACGAGCGGTAGTAGAGGTCGACGGCAGCCGTGGCCAGCGCGCTTCGGGAGGTCGCGGCGTCGCGGAGCGTGCGCAGGGTAGCCACCTCGGGGGCGAGGTCAGAACCGAAGGCTGCCGTCGCAATGAAGCAGCCGGAGAGCTTGGTGTAGGGAATCGCAGGGGTACTGAAGACCTGGAAGGTCGGAGGCGAGCTGCCGCAAACACCGATGGCGCTGATTCCCACGCCATAGATGGTCTCGGATGTCAGCGCCTCGATCTTCACGGTGGTCGACGTCCCGGGCGCGGCGGCCGCCAGCCCCCCAGCCGGGGTCCAGGCCGAGAACGCCGATGGGTCGATCGCCCCGGTCGCCGGAAGGATCGCGTAGCGGACGTCATAGCCGACGACCGGCTGGCCCCCTTTTTCGCTCGACTGCAACACCTGCAGCGTCGCGCCGCTCCCGTTCGACGTCGCGGTGGCGGTGAACGACACCGGGAGCGGAACCGGCGCCGGCGTGGCCGTGCAATCGACGGATGGACAGGCGCCGAGCGTCAACGACACCCGCGCCGCACCGTTAGCGCCGTCGAAGAGCAAGAGGCGCCCCACCCCGCTGCCGGGGGCGCTGCTGATCGTGTCGTCGGGCGGCGTGACGTCGCCGGTCCCCCCACTCCAGTCTCCGTAGCCGACGATGTCGCTGGCCATGGCACCACCGGAAGCGCCGCCCAGATTGAAAGGGACCCGAAACAGAATCGACGGCTGGCCGACGTTCCCGTGCTGCCCGTCGGCGCTGTAGTACTTCAGGTCCAGCGCCGTTACCTCGGAGGGATAGCTGTTGGCGGCGTTGGTGTCGAACTCCTTGGCCACCTCGACGGCGAGCGCGTAGCTCCCGTCGGCCAGATCGCCAGGGACGATCCAGCTCCCGGTGAAGGGAGCGCCGTAGGGGGGCGTCGCCGCCGCTACCACGTCGACGTCGTCGAGCGCGAAGTACTGCGCCGAGTCGCCGGGATCGCAGGAGCCGGGGTAGCCGATCCGCGCCAGGCAAGGTGCGCCGCCAAAGTTGAACAGGTCGGCGCGCGGCGGGTAGTAGGACTGCGGCTGCGTCGGGTCGAGCACCCCCTTGGCGCTTCGGAACTGGCCGCTTGGACAGGTGACCGCGTCGACGATCTCCCCGAGCGCCATCGGCCGGCAGAAGTAGGGCTCGGGAGACGATGTGTTCTCGTGGTTCACGAGCTCGTCCTCCATCCCGTCGTTCATCGCCACGAACGGGTAGAGCTGGCCGCGCGCGTGGGCCCAGATCGGCAGCGCCATCTGCCGCCGCCCGTACGGAAAGCGCGGCCCGGAGAGCAGGTTCCAGGTCCCGGGGCGGTTGCCGATGCCGTGGATCGCCACCGCGTTCGTGACCATCAGCGTGTCGACGAACTGCGTCCCGTCGGCGCTCTCCAGCCATACGGCGATCTGTGGCCCGAAGTCGGGGTGGTTCGGATCGAAGACGCAGGCCGTCTCACCCGCCGCCCGAAAACAGTCGGGCTGAAACGTGTAGTTAAGAACCGTGCAGGGTGCGGCGACCGCGCGCAGCGACACCAGGACGGAGATGCCCGCTATCGCAACCGCCGCGCCCGTCACATCGCTAGAGCTCGAGCCCGTCCATCGGGTTGTCGTTCGACTTCTTGGACGCCTTCTTCTTGTTCCCCTCGGACGGGGAGGAACTGCTGCCGCTGGACGAGCCGGACTTGGAGTTGACCGCCGCGGGGCTGACCGCCTTGCCCGTGGTGGACGGCACGACGATGTCGGCGTGCTCTTCGGTCCCCGGCTTCTTGGTCTCGTGGCCGACGACGCGATCGATGATGTCGTCGTTCTCGTCGTTCCCGGCCTTGCCGCGATTGGTAACCGACTCGACCAGCTCGTCCTTCTCGACGGTGCCGGGGTTGACGATCTTGCGCTTGTCGGCAACGCGCTCATGCGTCGACTGGTCGTAGAGCACCAGGCAGTAGACGCCGTAGAACTCCGACCGGTCGACCAGCTTCAGGCGGTCGGGACCGGCGTTCCAGGCAAAGTGATCGAGCGTGTGGTTGATGCCCCCCTTGGTCTTCTCGTCGCGATAGACCGCCTTCGCGTTGCCGTAGCGGGCCTCCATGCTCTTGCCGAAGTCGGTGAACGACTTCCCCTGCAGCGCGTCCTTGTTGAACGCCAGGTACATCTTGTAGAGCCCGTCCTCGAAGAAGAAGAAGTAGCGGGTCCAGGCGTCTTCCTTGGTCACCAACACCGCCTCCGAGGTCCCCTGCTGGAACTCGGGGCCGACGATGGAGACGTCCCAGCCGCTCTTCTGCCCCTCGAACTTGGTGTAGCTCTTCTTGACCGCGTTGATCTCGCGGGTCATCTCTTCACGAACCCGCACCTGCTTGCCGGGATCCTGGGACGCCTCTTCGATCCGCTTCTTGTACTTCCCCTCGACCGAGAGTCGAACGGCGGCCACCACCTCTTCGGGCTTCATCCCCCACTTGAAGGTTCCGGCGTCGGGATCGCCCAGCCGCACCGCCTTCAGCTTGTCGACCTCCTTCGCGCTGGCTGTTGGCGCGCTGCCGCCCCCCTCGCCGCCCTTCTTCTTTCCTTTGTTGCCTTTGGCGTTGGCATGACTCGGCGTGCCCGCGCTGACGGCGACCACGCCGAGCGACAGAGCCAGCACAAAAGCACCAGTGATTCTCATCGGGGGCCTCCTAGTGACCGTACCGGCGGCGCCCGCCGGAGGAATTCGGAAGTTATCACAGAAATTCAGGGCTTAATCACGGCGTTTCTTGCTCTTTTTCGGAGTCGGGCGAGGGAGAAGCTCGTCCGTCCAGCGTCGGCTTGTCGGACGGAGCCTGGGGCGGTTCTTGTTGTGAGTCTTGCACCCATGAGCCGTCGATCTTGGTCGGGTGATAGCTGTCGGCGCGCCCGTTCTTGAGGTCCTGATCGGGTGCCGCCGAGTAGACGGCTCGCTCGCCCGGACCGGAGTAGTCGATCCAAAACGCGGATCGATCTTTGCGAACGTCGAGATGGACGAAGGTCGAATTTGGGTAGTAGCCGACGCCGACCTTGTCGAACGTATGCCGCAGGTAGTCGCGCAGCTCGGCGGTTCTCACCCCCTCGACCCGAAAGTCGCAGGCGAGGCCCTTCATGTGCGGGCTGTGTGGGTTCTTCGCCACGTCGGGGTGCCGGTAGCCAGAGACCACCTCCAACCGGCGCCCGGGCCAGTGGTGCCCGGTCTGGAACAGGAGCTTCATCAGGCGCGGGTCCATCTTGTGCTCGACGTTGGTGTAGTGGCAGCGCAGGAAGTGATCGAATCGGCGCTGCGTGCCCCTCACGGGGCGCCCCTTCCCGTCGCGCAGCCGCAAGGCCATCGTCTCGCACCGGTTGATTTGATAGAGGACCACCGGCGCGTTCTTGGGCACCTTCTTCGCGTTCTTCTTTCCGCCGATCTTGAAGGCCGGTTTGGCCCTTTGGCCAACCGCTGGCAGCTTCGTCGTCGTCGCCCGGGCGTGCGCCGGTGCGAGCGCCAGCAGCGCGAAGACGGTGAGGGCCGTGGAGCGGGCGAGCTTCAGCATCGTGCGGCGGCGCAGAGCGCCCTTCCCAGCATGAACGACGCAGCCACCAAATCCATCAAAACGGAGCTAAGGCTGTGGCGTCAACTTTCTCACCAGCTCGGTGAGGAGGTCGTGGGCCGCGCGGGGGGACAGCTCGTCCGGATCGATGGCGCGCAGGCGGTCGAGGATCTCCTGTAGCGCCTGGTCCTCGGGGGCCCGCGCCGGCGCCGGCAGGGAGGGTCTGAAGAGGCCGAGCTGTGAGACACCGGCCTCGGCGGCACCGGGAACGACCGGGCGCGGCAGATCGGCCGTGCCGACGCCCGCCCCCGGCATCTCGAGCGTCCGGAGGATGGCGCGGGCGCGGGCAATGACGGCGGGCGGCAAACCGGCCAGCTTGGCCACCTCGACGCCGAACGAGCGGCTGGTCCCCCCGGCCTGCAGCTTGCGCAGGAAGACCACCTCCCCCTTCCACTCGCGCGCGGCGACGCTGACGTTGCGCACGCGCGGGTGCTGCGCCGCCAGCGCCGCCAGCTCGTGGTAGTGGGTGGCGAACAGCGTCTTGGCGCCGATCTGATCGTGGATCTGCTCGGCGACCGCCCAGGCAATAGAAACGCCATCATAGGTCGATGTCCCGCGCCCGATCTCGTCGAGGACGATCAGGCTCCGCGCCGTGGCGTGGCGGAGGATCTGCGCCGTCTCGCGCATCTCGACCATGAAGGTCGACTCGCCCCGCGCCAGGTTGTCGCCGGCGCCGACGCGGGTGAAGATTCGATCGCAAAGGCCGATGCGCGCGGCGCGGGCAGCCACGAACCCCCCCATCTGCGCCTGGATTACCGCCAGCGCCACCTGGCGCATGAGCGTCGACTTGCCGGCCATGTTGGGGCCGCTGACGATCAGGATCTGCTCGGCGGCGGGGTCGAGCCGGACGTCGTTGGGGACGAAGCTGCCGGCTGCCGCCAATCGCTCGACGACCGGGTGGCGCGCGTCCGCCAGCTCGATCACGCCGCCGTCGTCGACCAGCGGCCTGCAGTAGCCATTTCGGTGTGCCACCTCGGCCAGCGCCGCCAGCGTGTCGGCGGCGGCGACGCGCGCCCCGAGCGCCAAGAGGCGCTCCGCCTCGCCGGCGACGCGCGTGCGCAGCGCCGTGAACAGCGCCAGCTCCATCGCGATCCGCCGCTCGTCGGCGGAGAGCACGGTCGCCTCGAACTCTGCCAGCTCGGTGGTGACGAACCGCTCGGCGTTGGCGACCGTCTGCTTGCGGCGGTATTCAGCCGGGACGGCGCCGAGGTTCGAGCGGGTCACCTCGATGTAGTAGCCGAAGACGTTGTTGAACTTGATCTTCAGCGAGGGGATACCGGTCCGCTCGCGCTCGCGCGCCTCGATGGCGGCGATCCGGCTGCGCCCGCCCGAGGCGATGTCGACGAGCTCGTCGAGCTCGGCCGAGACGCCGGCGTTGACGTAGCCGCCGTCCTTGGTGAGCGCGGGTGCGTCCGGGCGAAGCACGCGTGTCAGCTCGGCCGCCAGCTCGGCGCCCAGCTCGGCGGCGGGATCTTTGCCGGCGCCGCCGCCCAACCGCAACAGGTCGGGCTCGCCGGCCAGCGAGCCTCCGATCTCGCCCGCGTGGGCCTCGGCCAGCGCCTCGGCCAGCGCCGGCAGCGCCGCCAGGGAGCGTCCCAGCACCGCCAGATCGCGCGGCGTCGCCACGCCGAGCCGGGCCCGGCCGACCAGCCGTTCGATGTCGGCGATCCCGTCGAGCTGCTTGCGCGCCCGATCGCGGGCGGCATGCGCGCCGACCAGCCGCTCGACCGCGTCATGGCGGCGGCGGATCGTCGCCAGATCGACCGACGGAAACAGTAGCCAGCGGCGGAGCAGGCGCCCGCCCATCGCGGTGCGCGTCTCGTCGAGCAGATCGATGAGCGAGCCGGCGCGCCGGCGATCCTGCAGCGACTCCACCAGCTCGAGGTGCGCGCGCGCCTGCTCGTCGATGATCAGCGTGTCGGTGCGCGCGTAGATCTGAAGGCCGACGAGCGGCAGCTCGGCGCCCGGCTGGGTGGCGCAGGCGTAGCGCAGGACCGCCGCCGCGGCTGCCGCTGCGCGCGGGAGGCGCTGCAGGATGGTGACATCGAACGCGGCGCCGAACGCCCGCGGCAGCTCGATGGCAGGATCGCCGTCGTCCACGGCCGCCCGCGGCAGCCGGGGAAAACCCGGGCGGACCACCTCGCCGAGCGCGCGATCGGCGTCGCCACGTCCGAACACCAGCTCGCGCGGCGCGACGCGGCCGATCTCCTCCAAGAGGACGTCGGCGCTGGGCGCCTCGGTGGCGCGGAATTCGCCGGTCGTCACGTCGAGGAACGCGAACCCGTAGCCGCCGCGCGCGTCGCCGACCGCGGCCGCTACGTAGCTCGGCGCCCGCGGGTCGAGCGACTCCTCGTCCAGCACGACGCCCGGCGTGATCACCCGGACGACGTCGCGCTTGACGATCCCACGCGCCACCTTCGGGTCCTCGAGCTGCTCGCAGAGCGCGACCCGATGGCCGAGCTCGGTCAGCTTGCCGAGGTAAGCGCGCACTGCGTGGTGCGGGACGCCGCACATGGGGACGGGATCTTCCTTCCCCTTGTCGCGCGTGGTGAGGGTCAGATCGAGGACGCGGGCCGCATAGACCGCGTCGTCATAGAACATCTCGTAGAAGTCGCCCAACCTGAACAGCACGATGGCATCCGGATACCTCGACTTCACATCGAGGTACTGGCGCATCAGCGCGGTGGGCGCGGCGGCTTGCAAGAGTATGCGGGTGCGCGACCCGCCCCCTATTGTCTATTTCTTCGGCGCGGCGGTCTTCTTCTTGGCCGCTGGCTTGGCGGTGGCGGCGGCCTTCTCTTTGCCGGCCGTCTTCTTCTTGGCGATGCGCGCCTTCAGCTTCTTCTGCCGTGTGCGGCGGCGCATTTTCATCGACTTCCGATTGTCCCGTCGTCCCATGCGGTGGCAGTATCCCGATTCGCGCAGGGCCGTCAAGGACGCTTCGCGCGGCCGAGCGAAACTGCGGGTAAGTTGTAAGCGGTGCCGGCGCGTGCTAGCTGGCTAAGATCCGGATGAAAATCCCCAGTCTGCGGCGCCCCGTCGGAGCTTCAGTCCTGGCCGGGATCTGCGGCGCGGGGCTGATTGATGCGGCGCTGACCGCCGGTCACGGCGGCGCGGGCGGTGTCCTGGCGCTGACGCTCGGGTTCTACGGCACGGCGGCGATCGTCGGCGGCCTGGCGGCTGAGCTGGTCGCGGAAGCCATCGCCGGCGCTCGTCCGGCCGGCTGGGGTCGGCTGCGGGACGAGCCCCATCACGATCGGGCAGTGGCGGCCGGAATCCTGGCTGCGCTGGCAGCCGTATTGGTGGTCGCGATCGTGGCGGCGCTCGGCCAAAAAATGTTCGTCGGCAAGATGGCCAGCCAGAAGCTGGCGACCATCGCCGCAGCGGGGTTGGTGGCGATCGGCGCGCTACCGGGAGCCGCGGTGGCAATAGCGGTGCTCCCGCTTCTGCGCCGCCTCGCCCGCGCCCTCCCCCGCCCGCGCGCGCTCGGCGCGACCGGCTTCCTGTTGTCGGCGCTGGCGGCGGCGGCGGTGCTGGCTTTCATCTTCGCGCTGTCACGCGCCGACTGGCGGGTGCTCGACCTCGGGCCGCTCTACGCGATCGCCGCGGCGATCGTGCTCGGCAAGGCGCATGGCCTCTTCTGGTTCTGGTCGCCGCTCGGCAAGGCGCTGCGCGCGCGACTCTCGGCGGCGATCGGCTACGGGTTGCCAATCGGAATCGCCATCGCCGCGGCCGTCGGTCTGAGGGCGGGCGCGCAGCTCCCCGAGGGGTCACCCACGTTCGAGGCCGTCGCCGACCATGGCTGGGGGCTGCGCGCCCTCTTGGCGACGGCGCGCCACCTGAGCGACCACGACGGCGACGGCTTCTCGGCCCGCTTCGGGGGCGGCGACTGCGACGACACGCGCGCCGACGTCTACCCGGGCGCTGAAGACGTCCCCGGCGACGGCATCGATCAAGACTGCGAAGGGGGCGACGCCAAGCCGGTCGCCGCCGTGTCGAAGCCGGCCGCCAGCGGCAACGAACCGCTGGCGCCGATCAAGCCGCGCGACGATGGATGGAAAGGGAACATCCTCATCGTCACCATCGACGCCTTCCGCGCCGACCGCCTGGGGATCGCCGGCTACGGCCGGCCGGCGGGGCATTCGCTGACGCCGACGCTCGACGCGCTGGCCGGGCGCGGCGCCTACTTCCGGCGCGTCTGGTCGCAAGCGCCGAACACGCCGCGTTCGTTCCCGTCGATCGTCACCGGCCGCTACCCGACCGACATCGCCTTCGACAAACCGACGGTGAACTACCCCAACCTCCTGCCCGCGAACCAGACGGTCTTCCAGGTGCTGGCGGCGACCGGTCTCAAGCCGATCGGGATCTTTTCGCACTTCTACTTCACCGCCGATCGCGGGATCAGCCGCGGCTTCGCCGAGTGGTCCGACGACGGCGCCGGCAGCATCGCAGAGTCGAACAAGGACAGCGCCTCGCCGCGCATCGTGCCGCGGGTGATCGCGCGGCTGAAGACGGCGGCCGCCAGGCACGAGCGGTTCGTGCTCTGGACGCACCTGTTCGAGCCGCACTCCTCGTACATGCCGCACAAGGAGTTCCCCACCTCGCTCTCGGGCGTCCCGGGGCTGATGGAGAAGTACGACTACGAGATCGCCTTTGCTGACCTGTGGGTGAAGAAGCTGTTCGACGAGGTCAAGGCTTTGGGCCTCGACAAGAACACGGCCATCATCGTGTGCGCCGACCACGGAGAGGCCTGGGGCGAGCACAAGCAGTACTTCCACGGCACCGACCTCTACGACGAGCAGATGCGGGTCCCGCTCATCATCGCCATCCCCGGCCAGACCCCCCGCGTGATCAACGATGAGGTGGAGCTGGTCGACGTGGCGCCGACGCTGCTGGATCTAGTGGGCGCCCCGATCCCGGCGGCGATGCGCGGTCGGAGTTTGTTGCCGCGGATCGAGGGGAAGTCACTTCCAGCCGTTCCGATCTACGCCGAGCAGATGCCCGCCACTGCCTGGCCGCACCAGGCCGCGATGATGGTGGACGGCGACCACAAGATCATCCACCGCATCAGCGATCGACGCTGGGAGCTCTACGACCTCAAACGCGATCCCGGCGAAAAGACCAACCTGGCCGCGAACCCCGCCGACGCGAAGCTGTTCGAGGCGCTGCGGGCGAAGATCGTCGCCTTCGAAGAGCGCCCCCGCTAGGAACGCTCGCAGCTGGCGCTGGCCCCTCGCGCACGCTCATCACCAACCAATCGACGGGACAACGAGCAGCGCAAGGCCCCACGTCTGCGAGAAATCCGAGATGGCGGGGGAACCGTCGCACTCGAGGCAGGCCGTCGCCGAAGGCGCCGCTGCGGCAAGGAGAATCCACGGCGAGAGGGCGACCACGATCGCGCGGTCTCGCCGGACCAAGGAGACACCGACCGACGTCTGCAAGCGGACCTCCTGACGAACGACGCTGGCCACGGGAAATCCGTGCGGCGCATCGGAGCCGCTGTCGAAGCTGTCGGGGAGAGCGAGCTGATGCTCGAAAGCGCCGGCGGCCAGGCCCAGAGAGAGGACCAGCCGAAATGAGCCGTCCCGTTTGCGCGAAACGTCGGGGTAGGCCTCCACGGCGAGAAGGCCTTGGTAACTGTCGTCGCCAAAAACAGAGATCTTGCCGGTTCGTGCGCCTGCGCTGAGAACCAACGGGACGAGCTCCGCCGACGGGAGTCCAATCCGTATTCCAAGCCCCGAATCGACCCAACCGACGTCTGCGCTCACTTCGAACACCGGTCCGATCTGTCGCCGGACTCCGAACGTGAGAGGAACCAGGTTGGGGATCGGCACCCGGTCTTTGCCGACCACCTCGGTCTGCCCGTTGCCCGAGACGGGCACCCCACCGACCGTGGCGCTGGCCCTCCCGTACGCCATCGCCCACGACGGCTGAATCTCGGAGAATGAGCCACCTCTGAGCGGGCCGCCGGGGGCCGGGCTGGTCAGCGCACAGCCCCCGATGAGCGACGCCAAGACAACCGGTCCGACCCATCTCATCTCCTCCGCTCAGGCAAGAGAGCGGCCAAGCCGGCGCCCCTACCAAGCGGCACTTCCGGATGCACTAACGACGAATCCTCACCACAGCGTGCGGGCTCTCGGGCGAAATCTGACGGCCAGAACGGTCACTGACAGCGGCGCTGGCTCGGCCCCCTGCAGTTTCGTCGTCGGCTAGCCGTGTCGGCCGCGGAGAGCGTCGGAGCCTGCGTCGGCATCGGCATCCCCCGTGCCAGCGTCGTTCGCGACGGGCGGCGGTCTTCCATCGAGCGTGGCGGCCAGAACGGCACGCTGCTCCGGGCGGGCGCGGGCGAGGACGTAGGCGCGGATCTCCTGCCAGCTTCCGGCGCCGGGGTCGTTGCGAGCGCACGCGATCGCCTTGGCCCACAGTGGATCGGCCGGCTCGTCGCGCCAGCGGGCGGCGCGGATCCACTGCGCGCAGGCCTCGCGTGGACGTCGGAGCTGCTCCCAGACGGCCGCCCCACGCGCCAGGCCGGCCGCGCGGTCTGGCGTGTGAAACGTCAGCTCCGTCAACATGCGGTCGGTGCCACCGAGGCGCCCTGCGCGGCCGAAGATCAGGGCCACCAGCTCGAGCACCTCGGGCGAGGTCGGATCCTCCTCGAGCAGGATGTCGGCCCAGCGGAGCGCGCGTGGGACGTCGTCCAGGACCGCCGGGCGCGCCGCGACCAGCGGCAAGAGGCGCCCCGAGAGCGTCGGGCCGCCGAGCACCCAGTGCTCGATGTCGGGCGGCACGTTGGTCGGGATCAGCGGCGCCGGCTTCAGTGGCGGCGCGTCCGGAGAGGCGCCGCCCAGCCGCGCGGCCAGCTTGAACGCCTCGCGCGCGTCAGTGGGGGCGTCGAGCCGCTTCCAGCAGACGCCCGCGGCGGCCGCCGCTGCGGCGCGCTGCGGGAGCATCTCCCTTCCGCGCGCCGGATCGAGACGCGCCGCCGCCTCGAGGTCGCGGCTCTCGGGGATCGACCGGCCGAGGATCTGAAACATCATCGCCCGTCTCAGGAGGAGGTCAGCCAGCCGCGCCTCCTCGGCGATGGTCGGCTGGGCGCGCAGCACGGCGTCGAGCCGCCAGGCCCGTTCCAGCGCCGCCAGCGCGGCGAGCTCGATGACCGGCTCTCCCGCGGCCCTGGCCCGCGCCGCCGTCTGCCGCGCCTCGGCCGGCGTCGGCCTCGCCTCCGTGGGCGGGATCGACGGGCGACCGTCGAGTGGCGCACCGATCCGCCACGGCGGCGCGCTGCACCCGGCTGCCGCCGCGCAGACGCCGACGGTGATCGCCCTCCGCAGCTTCACGGCCGGCGCTCGCGCTCCCGCCTCGACGGGGTGGCGATGAGCGCCAGCAACGCGCCGCCCACCAGCGCGCCGGCGAAGAAGGAGAGCATCGGCAACCCGACCGGCTCGCGCAGGATCGCGGAGGGAGCCATGGCCGCCGCCAGCGGCGCGAACGCCAACGGCAGCGACGACAGAGCCGGCCTCCCACCCACCAGCATTAGCAGGATGGCGATCATCGCAGCCGCCGAGATCAGCCCCGCCCGGAGAGCTCGGTTCCAGATCTCGGAGAGCGCCAGATCGTTCGGCGCGCCACCGATCGGCTGCGCGTCGAGCTTGAACGCGTCGGCAACCTCGGCCGCCACGGGAATCCCCACCACCGGACCGATCCCCTCCAGCGTCGCGCCGCGCACCTCGTCGGCCAGAACGCCTTCGGTGGGAAGATCGGCGCCGTACAGCATCTCTTTGAAATCGAGCCGCGCGGTGTGCCGCTTCTGGACGGCCGAAACCCGGCGGCCGAGCGCCGTGGCGGTCGCGTTCAACATCGGTTCTGGGAGGCGGGCACCGTAGACGGCCGCCACCACCCCCCGCACGTCGTCGGGCGTGGCGTCGACAGCCAGCGCATTGGCGCCGAGAATCAACCGCTCGACCTCGGGGGGCGTCAGCGGCCAGGGGTGGTGGGCGGCGAAGTTTCGCACCGCGTCCGCCACCTCGGACTCGAGGCGCGGCGGATCGGCAGCCGGAATGAGCGCCGCTGCGCGCGCCACCCGCTCGACGGAGAGCGCCTCGGCTCGATTGAGCGTCCGCCCGGAGCGCGCGCAGATATGCAGCACCCGATCGCGCGCGTCGTCGGCCAGGATCCCAGCGCCGACCAGCCGCGCCACCGGCGAGGTCGACCCCGCCGAAAGGTCGATCCGCGCCAGCGAATGCCGCAGCTCGCGCTGGATGTAGCGCGCGGCATGCGCCACGATCGCCAGGCGATCGACGGTCGGATCGTCATCGAAGCGGACGCCGATCAAGGCCTCGCGACGATCGGCCGAGAGCTCCAGCCGCACGGCCGGATCGGTCCGCGCCTGAACCAGGATGCGGCGCAGCTCCTCCGGATCGTCGGGGATGCCGTTCGCCTCCTGCCCCTCGAAGGTGACCCCCAGGAAGAGATCGGCGATCGACCAGGCGTTGGCGACGCCTGGTTGCGCCCGCAGATCGTCGGCGAAGCGACGGACCTCTCGCAGCACGACCGGCTCGTCGAGATCGCCATGGAGGCTGACGAAGAACATCGGCGCCGCGCTCCACTGCCGGGTCCCGACCCTCAGCCGCGGAGAGAGCGCGGCGACCTCCAGCACGAGGGCCGCCGAGATCCATAGCACTGGGCGCAGGAAGCGTGGTCGCGCCGCGGTCACCGGGTCGCGCGCCCGCGAGCCGGTGAAGGCGATCGCCGCGGCGCCGAGCGCTGCCAGCGCACCGGCCAACCGGACGCCCGAGACCGGCATCAGGACGAACGGCGCCGCCGCCGCGGCCGCCGCCGCCAGCGCGCGGGAGAATCGGCGTCGCCCGAGCGGGAAGTGTGCCCGTCGCGCCGCGACCATCACGAAGAACGCCCAGATGACGGCGAAGCCAAGCGGCAGGAAACGGGCGCGATGTCGCCGGGGATCGGGCCAGAGCGGCCGCGTTTCGAGCCCTCCGGGGGACGGCAGCACGCCGAGACCCGATTCGGTGAGGGCCTTGGCCAACGCCGGCTCCACCCGATCGAAGTCGGGGGCGTCGACGAGAAACCGCACCCGCCGGCCGTTCTCGGTCAGGAACCAGCCGAGCGCGTCGGCGCGCCGGACGATCCTTTGACGGGCAGCCTCCCCCTCACTTTCGCTCTGCCCGCGCGCCAGGACAGGCCGCGCGCTCGGTTTGCCGCCCGCATCGACGGTGACGTCGAGCAGCCCGGCGGGCCCGAAGACGGCCCGCACGCCGGGAACCGCCGCCAGCCGCCGCTCGGCCAGCCCCAGAGCCTGCCGGTTCGCGGCGTCGTACAGATCGTCGACCTCGACCTCGATCTCCGTGAGGCCGACGAGACCGAAGCGCGCCCCGCTCAGCCGACCGCGCGCCACGGCCGGCGCGTGGGCGGGCGCCCAGGCGAAGGCATCGTCGGCGGCGTGCGCCGGACTGACCACGGCCAGAGTCGCGGCCAAATTCACCGCTACCGCCGCGATCGCGGCCATGCCGCGCAGAGCCCCAATCTTCACGCCGCCCTAAACTACACGAAGCTTGGGGGCTATCGCACGAAGGTCGCTGCGCGGGAGACGGCCACGCTCCGTTCGACCTCGGCCTCGGAGAGGATCTTGTTGTCGAGCAGCATCTCGTACTCGAGCCGCAGGTGCGTGTTCAGCAGGTACGGACCATCGGTGTTGATGGTGTAGCGGACCCCGGCGTTCTCGAATTTCCGGAGCACCACCGCCAGCTCGTCGAGGTTGGCGACCGCGCGCGTGCGCAGGTTCGAGCTGGGGCAGATCTCGAGAACCGTCCCCGTCTCGACCAGCTTGCGGGTCGCCTCCTCGCTGGCGGCGGCGGCGATGCCGTGACCGATGCGCGCGGGGGCCAGCTCCTTGAGCACGGCCAGCACGCCCGGCACGGCGGTGTAGGCGGTCTCGCCGGTGTGCACCGTCGTCCCCAGCGACGCCGCGCGCGCCCGGGCGAACAGATCTCGGTAGCCCGTCACCTCTTCGCCCAGCTCCAGCGTGTGCACCTCGGGGCCGGCGAGATCGATCCCAACCACGCCGCGCGCCTTGTACTTCACCGCCTTCTTCACCAGGATCTCGTTCAGCTCCAGCGAGAACTCGCGCGCCAGGCAGAAGATCAGCCCCGCCCGCACGCCGTATTCGAGGCAGGCCCGGTCCATCCCCCGCAGCGCCGCGTGGATGATGTGGTCGAGATCGCGCTCCCCCTCGAGGTTGCGCTTCATCGGGTTGAAGCGCAGCTCGATGAGGGAAACGCCGCTCGAGCGAAACTCCTTGCCGATAATCTCGTAGACCGAGCGCTCGATCGCCGCCGGCGACGACTGTATCTTCTCGGTCCAGTGGTGCAGGATCGCCAGGTACTCGTCCAGCGACGAGACGGTGTCCGGCTTGGCGGTCACCAGATCGCGAAACTCCCAGTAGGTTGAGACCGGAAGCTTGAAGCCCTGCTCGTGCGCGATCGACCAGAGGATGTGCGGCGCGACGGCGCCACCCACGTGGATATGGAGATCGCAGAGCTCGAGGCTGGGATCGAGCATCTATCTGCCTATAGTATTCGCCAGAGCGAGCTTAACGGCTACCGGAAGCGCTCTTCGCCGTCGCCGGGACGGTCGCCCCGGACTTACCGTCGGATTTGCCGTTCCGGTTGAGCAGCGAGCGCAGCTCCTGGCCGGGCGAAAACGTGATGGTCTCTTGCTGGGGAATGGTGATCGGCGCGCCGGTCTTGGGATTCTTCACCATCCGTGGCGGGCGGCGGCGCTTGGAGAAGGTCCCGAATCCAGGATAGGTCAGGCGAGGGCCCTGGGTGCGGCTGACGCGGGTGCGGATGAAGTAGTCGCCCATCTCGACGAAGACGGCGTCGACGATCTGGGCGACGGTCTTCTTGGTCAATTCGCGCGGCAGGTGCTTGCCCGCATACACACGCTCGATGAGCTCCGCCTTCGTCATTCGTCTCTCTCCCTGAACCCGTGCTGACGGGGGCGGCCAGACTACGGATTCGAAATGGAGGTGTCAACGCGGTCGCGCGGCGGTTCTTGGTTTATTCTACTGAGGTGGTTCGCGAGCGAGAGGACGAGCGCGACTCGACCGACCTCGCCGCGGCGCGAGGGACCTTGACTGTCCCGAAACGAATCCAGAGGACCGAACCATGAGCGCCAACAAGGTGACGTACGTCAGCCTCTCGGCCGACGATCCTGCCATCGACGCCGGTTTCACGGCGGCGATCGCCGAGGCGCGTGCGGGACTGGGTGCGCTCGCGCCGCTGCGGGTGGCCGGTACCGCGCGAGCCGGAGTGGACGGCGGCGCCATCGAGAGCCGCAACCCCGCCGACAGGCGCGTCGTGGTGGCACGAGTGTCGACCGCCGGCGAGGACGACCTGCGCGACGCCGTCGCGCACGCGCGCGCTGCCTTCCCGGCCTGGAGCGGACGCAACTGGCAAGAGCGGGTCGCCATCATCGATCGGGCCGCCGACATCATTCGCGCGCGGAAGTTCGAGCTCAGCGTCTGGATGATCCTCGAGATGGGCAAGAACCGCGTCGAGGCGCTGGGCGAGATCGAGGAGACCGCCGACCTCCTCTCCTACTACGCGGGGCAGATGCGCGCCAACGACGGGTACGTCCGCGAGATGGACCGCCTCGCGCCGACCGACCGGAACGTCAGCGTGCTGCGCCCCTACGGGGTCTGGGCGGTGATCGCCCCCTGGAACTTCCCCTACGCGCTCCTCGGTGCGCCGGTGGCGGCCGCGCTGCTGGCCGGCAACACGGTCGTCTGCAAACCTTCTTCCGAGACGCCTCTTTCCGGCGTCAAGCTGGCGGAAATCTTTCACGCGGCGGGTGTTCCGCCCGAGGCGCTGACCTGTCTCCCCGGCAGCGGCCGCGTCGTCGGCGACGGCCTCGTCGCCCACCCCGACGTCGCCGGCGTGACCTTCACCGGGTCGTACGATGTCGGTTTCAAGCGCCTATACCAGCGGTTCGCCAGCGAGTTCCCCAAGCCGGCCATCGTCGAGATGGGGGGGAAGAACCCCGCCCTGGTGATGGCCAGCGCGGATGTCGCTCAAGCCGTGCAGGGGATCTATCGATCCGCCTTTGGGATGAACGGCCACAAGTGCTCCGCCTGCTCGCGGGTCTACGTCCATCGCGCCGTCGCCGACGAGCTGCTGGCCGGGCTGGGGCGCGCCGCCGACGCCGTCGTCCCGGCCGACCCGCTCGACAAGGGGGTCTTCGCCGGCCCGGTGGCCACCAAGCAGTCGTACGAGGACTACCAGCGGTACGTCGCCCTGGCCCGTCAGGCCGGTGACGTGGTCCGCGCCGGCGGCGCCGTGCTGACCGACGGCGCGCGGGCGCACGGCTACTTCGTCCGCCCGACCGTGCTGGCCGGCCTCCCGCGCGACCATCAACTGTTGCGCGAGGAGCTGTTCGTGCCGATCGTCGCGGTCGAGATCATCGACAGCCTCGACGAGGCGCTGGCGCGAGCCAACGACACCAAGTTCGGCCTTACCGCGGGGCTCTTCTCGCGCGAGCAGAAAGAGATCGACGCCTTCTTCGACCGCATCGAGGCGGGCGTCGTCTACGTGAACCGCGCGGCCGGAGCAACCACCGGGGCCTGGCCGGGCGTGCAACCGTTCGGCGGCTGGAAAGGGAGCGGCTCCACCGGCAAGAACATCGGCGGCCTCTACACGGTCCCCTGTTACATGCGCGAGCAGAGCCGGACGGTGTGCCAGTGACTGCCTCCGCGGTAGGCGCCGCGCTCGAAGCGCTGGCGGCGCAGCCGATCACCATCGTCACCGAGCCGCCCGGCCCGCGCGCCAAGGAGATGATCGCGCGCGCCCTCCCCCATTTGTCGCCGTCGTTGATCCATTGCTATCCGCTGATGGTCCGGCGCGCGTCGGGCTGCATGGTCGAGGACGTCGACGGCAACGTCTACCTCGACGTGGAGGCCGGCGTGGCGACGGCATCGACGGGGCACTGTCACCCGGCCGTGGCCGCGGCCATGGCTGCGCAGGCCGAGGTTCTGATCCACATCTGCGGCACCGACTTTCACTACCCAGGTTACGGCGAGATCTGCGAGAAGCTGGGGACGCTGGCGCAACGGATCGGCCCCAACGCGCACCACTGGCAGACGTTCCTGACCAACTCGGGGACGGAGGCGGTCGAGGCCGCCCTCAAGCTGGCCCGGCACCATACGCAACGGCCGGGGATCATCGCCTTTCGCGGAGGCTTTCACGGCCGGACGTTGGGCTCGCTGTCGCTCACCGCCAGCAAGTCGAAGTACCGGCGCGGCTTCGGCCCGCTCCTGCCCAATGTCTTTCACGCCGCCTACGGCGAGCTCGAGAGCGTCGTCGAGCTGTTCGCCACGGTGGCGCCCGCCGAGGACATCGCGGCCATCGTCGTCGAGCCGGTGCTGGGCGAAGGGGGCTACATCGTCCCGCCGGAGGGGTTCCTGGCGGGGCTGCGGGCGCTGTGCGATCTGCACGGCATCCTGCTGGTGTTCGACGAGGTGCAGAGCGGCATGGGGCGCACCGGCAAGATGTTCGCCGCCGAGCACACGGGAGTCGTCCCCGACATCCTGCTGGTGGCCAAGGGGATCGCCTCGGGGATGCCGCTCGGCGCGATGATGGCGCCGAGCGAGATCATGACCTGGCCGCCCGGGAGCCACGGGTCGACGATCGCGGGTAACCCGGTAGCGATCGCCGCTGGCCTGGCGACCATCAACCTGCTGGAAGGGAGCCTGGTCGCGAATTCGGCGCGGGTCGGCGCGCGTCTCAAGATGTTGCTGACCGGCGCGCTGTCGGGCGTTCCAGGCGTCACTGAGGTGCGCGGGGTTGGCCTCATGATCGGTATCGAGCTCGCGACGCACGAGCTCAGCGAGGCTGTGGCTCAGCTCTGCTTCCGGCGCGGCCTCATCGTTCTCGAGTGCGGCAAGAAGGCGATCCGATTCTCGCCGCCGCTAATCCTGACCGAGGCGCAGGCCGCCGTGACCGCCGAGCTGTTCGCCAAGGCGGTCGCGGACGCGCAGGCCAGCCGAGCCGCATGAGCGCGCTCAGCGACGAGCAAGCGGCGCACGTCTTTTACACCTGGACCGCCCAGGCGAGCGCGATCCCGCTGGAGATCGTCGGCGGCGAGGGCGCGCGCTTCACCACCGCCGACGGCGCTCGCTGGTGGGACCTCGGCAGCATGACCTGGAACGCCCCCCTCGGACACGGCCACCCGCGGATGAAGAAGGCGCTGGCGGAGGCGGCTGGGCGCGGCCTCCTCGTCTATCCAACAGCGGTCTTCCCGGCCAAGGCGCGCGCCGGAGAGCTGCTCGCCGAAGTGACCCCCGAGGGGCTAGAGAAGACCTTCTTCTGTCTGTCGGGCGCCGAGGCCAACGAGAACGCCGTCAAGATGGCCCGGCTCTTCACGGGCCGGAAGAAGATCGTCGCCCGCACCCGCAGCTACCACGGCGCGACGCTGGCGATGCTCTCCCTCTCCGGCGATCCGCGGCGCGAGCCGTTCGAGCCGGGCCTCCCCGGCGTGGTCCGGATGGGCGACCCTTACTGCTTCCGCTGCCCGTTCGGAAAGGAGCCCACATCTTGCGCGCACGAGTGCGCCCAGGATCTGGAGACGGCGCTGCGGCGTGAAGGTCCCGAGACCGTCGCCGCCGTGATCCTCGAGGGGATCGTGGGGGCCAACGGCGTCTTCGTGCCGCCGGGCGGATACTGGAAAAGGATTCGCGCGATCTGTGACCGCTACGGCATCCTGCTCATCGCCGATGAAGTGCTCTCGGGTTTCGGCCGCACCGGCCGCTGGTTCGCCGTCGACCATGACGGCGTCACGCCCGATCTCCTCACGATGGCCAAAGGGGTCACCGGCGGCTACGTCCCCGGCGGCGCCGTCATCGTCAGCGAGCGGATCGCCCGCCACTTCGACGACCACGTCCTGGTCTGCGGGCTCACCAGCTACGCCCATCCGCTGGTCTGCGAGGCGATCGTCGCCACCATCGAGACCCTCCGCGACGAGAAGCTCGTCGAGCGCGCCGCCGCGCTGGGGACGTTCCTCTCCGGCCGCCTGGCCGACTTCACTCGCGATCGCCCGTACGTTGCCGAGACGCGCGGCCTCGGTCTGCTCTGGGCGTTCGAGCTGTGCGTTCCAGGCCCAACCGGCGACCGGAGCAAGGTTCCGCTGCCGCCCTCCGCAATGGGAAAGCTGAGCGCCGCCTTGCGCAAACACCACCTCCACATGCACAAACGCGACAACCTGCTCTACCTCGCCCCGCCGCTAGTGATCAGCGAAGCAGAGCTCGACACCGCCCTCACCGATCTCGGCCGCGCCTTCGACGAGGCGCTGGCTTGAGCGCCGCACGGACCAGTCGCGATAAAGTCTACGACAGCGTCAACGAAGCGCTGACCGGCCTCCTGCGGGACGGGATGACCATCATGTCGGGCGGCTTCGGCCTCTGCGGCAACGCCGAGGCCTGCATCGAAGCCATCGCCCAGAGCGGCGTCAGGAACCTCACCATCGTCAGCAACAACTGCGGCAACCAGGGGCAAGGGCTGGCCGTGCTGCTGCAGAACCGCCAGGTCGCCCAGGTCATCTGCAGCTTCGTGGGTGGGAACCCCGATCTCGCCGAGCAATACCTCTCCGGCAAGGTGAAGGTCGAGCTCTGTCCTCAAGGGACGTTCGCCGAGCGGATCCGCGCCGGGGGCGCCGGCATCGCCGGGTTCTACACGCCGACCGGCGTGGGGACCGTCGTCGCCGAGGGGAAAGAGGTGCGTGAGATCGACGGGCGCAAATACCTGTTCGAGCGGCCGCTGCGGGCCGATCTGGCCATCGTCAGGGCGGCGGTCTCCGATCGTTTCGGCAACCTTCGCTTCTACCGGACCGCCCGCAACTTCAACCCGCTGATGGCCACCGCGGCCACGGTGACCGTCGTCGAGGCTGATCGCCTGGTCCCCACGGGGGTCATCGACCCCGACGACGTGCATCTGCCGGGCCTCTATGTGAAGCGGATCGTCGAGGTTCCCGAGCACCGCGACGTCATCGAGCACCGGACCACGCGCGCGCGTGGCTCGGGGCAGCGGCTCACCGACGCGACCCGCACGCGCAAGGGGCGCGCGTGAGCGCGACCGAGACTAGGAAGGTCCGCGCGTGAGCTGGTCGCGTGAGCAGATGGTCCGGCGCGCCGCCGCCGAGGTTGCGCCCGGGCAGATCGTCAACCTGGGGATCGGGATGCCGACCGAGGTGGCGAACTACATCGACCCCGCGGCCAACGTGACGCTGCAGTCGGAGAACGGTCTCCTCGGGATGGGCCCCTACCCGCACGAGGAGGAGATCGACGCCCGCCTCATCAACGCCGGCAAGGAGACGGTCACCGCGCTCCCTGGCGCCAGCATGTTCGACTCGGCGCTGTCGTTCGCCATGATTCGCGGCGGCCACGTCGACCTGGCGATTCTGGGAGGGCTGGAGGTCGCCTGCAACGGTGACCTGGCCAACTGGACCGTCCCCGGCCGCCTCATCACGGGGATGGGCGGCGCGATGGATCTGGCCGCCGGCGCCCGTCGACTGGTGGTGCTGCAGAACCACAGCTCGAAGGACGGCGCCACCAAGCTGGTCAGCCGGCTCACGCTCCCCGCCACGGCGCTCGGGTGCGTGAACCGGGTGATCACCGACCTCGGCATCTTCGACGTCGGCGGCGATTGCTTCGTCTGCGTCGCCCGTGCCGAGGGGGTCACCCGCGAGCAGATCCTCGCCGCCACCGGCGCCCCCGTCCTCTTCACCACCGCCACCTCCGGGCGTTAGACGCAAAGATAGACCGGCGCGATCGCGTGGACGTAGCCGGGCTTTGCCCGGCGGAGTCCTTCGCGGGAGGGCGCGGGGACCCTCCCAGGGTTCCCGCACTTGACGATCACAATTCGTCGAATAGATTCCGGTCGAGCTTGTACGTCAGATGTGGATAGTTCGGCTGGCGCTGCGGCGCCCGTACACCGTCGCCGTGATGTGCGTTCTGATCCTCGTGACGGGGATCCTCTCTCTCACCCGCATGGTGGTCGACATCTTCCCCGCCATCGACATTCCGGTGGTGGCGGTAGTCTGGAACTATCCGGGCCTCTCGGCGCAGGACATGGAGCGCCGGGTCGTCCTCATCAGCGAGCGCGCCTACTCGACCACCGTCAATGGCATCGAGCGGATCGAATCGCAGTCGATCCCGGGCATCGGAATCCTCAAGATTTACTTTCAGCCTGGTGCTGAAATAGGTGCAGCTATTGCACAAGTCTCGGCGGTCTCAAACACGGTCCTCCGCATCGCTCCGCCCGGAATGACACCGCCGGCAATCATCCAGTTCAACGCTTCCAACGTGCCGGTCTCGCAGCTCACCATCTCGAGCGAGACGCTCCCCGAGCAGCAGATCTTCGACTACGGGTTGAACTTCATCCGCGTGAAGCTCTTCACCATCCCGGGCCTGTCGACCCCGGCGCCGTTCGGCGGCAAGCAGCGACAGATCAACGTCGACATCGACCCGCGCCAGCTGGCCAGCAAGGGGCTCTCCCCCTACGACGTGGTGAGCGCCCTCAACAGCGAGAACGTCATCCTGCCGGCGGGGACCGCCCGCATCGGCAACCGCGAGTACAACGTCCTCATGAACTCGAGCCCCGGCGAGGTGGCCGAGTTCGCCAGCATCCCAGTCAAGATCGTCGACGGCGCTCCCGTGCTGCTGGGCGACGTGGCCCGCGTCTCGGACGCCTTCGCCGACCAGACCAACATCGTGCGGGTCAACGGGCGCCGCGCCACCTACCTGGCCATTCTCAAGCACGCCGACGCCTCCACCCTGGCGGTGGTCGACGCCGTCCGTGACGTCCTCCCACAGATCAAGGCCGCGGCCCCCAATGGCCTCGACCTGAAGATCGACTTCGACCAGTCGCTCTTCGTGCGCGGCGCCATCGGCGGCGTGGTGCGCGAGGCGATCATCTCGTCGCTGCTGGTCTCGCTGATGGTCGGCCTCTTCCTCGGCAGCTGGCGGAGCATGGTGATCGTCTCCACCTCGATCCCGCTGGCCATCTTCTCGGCGATCGTGGGACTAAACCTCTACGGCCACACCATCAACATCATGACGCTGGGAGGCCTGGCGCTGGCCATCGGCATGCTGGTCGACGACGCCACCGTAGAGGTGGAGAACATCCACCGCAACCGCACCATGGGTAAGCCGCTCACCCGCGCCATCCTCGACGGCGCGTCGCAGATCGCGGTGCCGGCCATCGTGGCCACGCTCTCCATCTGCATCGTCTTCTTTCCGGTCGTGCTGCTGGTGGGGCCGGCGCGTTTCCTTTTTACGCCGCTCGCCATCTCCGTCGTGCTGGCGATGCTGGCCTCCTACCTCCTGTCGCGGACGCTGGTCCCTGCCCTGGCCCGCCTCCTCATGCACAGCGAGCACCACGACCAGCCGGGCGCGGCGTTGCCCGCCGGCGGCTGGAAGCGGATCGCCGTCCGGTTCAACCGCTGGCGCGACCAGAAGTTCGAGCGATTCCAGAACGGCTACGCTGCACTCCTCGACACCGCCCTCCACCACCGCCGTTTCACCATCCTGACCGCCGCGGCCGTGGGCATCGCCAGCCTGGGGCTGGTGCTCGTCGTCGGCACCGACTTCTTTCCGTCGGTGGACGCGGGCCTCATGAAGCTGCACTTCCGGGCCCCCACCGGCTCGCGGATCGAGCGGACCGAAGAGCTGGTGGCCGAGGTGGAGAACGGCATCCGCGCCATCATTCCGAAGCAGGAGATCGAGACCATCAACGCGATGATCGGCGTGCCGATCTCCTACAACCTGGCGTTCGTACAGACCGACAACGTCAGCTCGATGGACGCGGAGATCCTGATTGCGCTCAAGCCCGAGCACGAGCCGACGGCCGGCTACATGCGCCGGATCCGAACGATGCTGACCCACGACTTCCCCGGCGCCAGCGCCTACTTCCAGCCGGCCGACATCGTCAGCCAGGTGCTCAACTTCGGGCTGTCGTCGCCGATCGATCTCCAGGTCGAATCCGCCGACCTTCAAAAGGGCTACGAGATCGCGCGCCGGCTGCGCGACGGCGTCGCCGAGGTCGCCGGTTCCGCCGATGCGCACATCGTGCAGGTGATCGACTACCCGGCTTTGAAGGTCGAAGTCGACCGGCTGCGCGCGGCGCAGGCCGGGATCGCCCAGCGCGACGTGGCCAACAACTTGCTGGTCTCCCTGTCGTCGAGCGGCCTGGTCGCGCCGTCGTACTTCCTGAACCCGCACAACAACGTGAACTACACGGTGGTCGTCAAGACGCCGCTGCCGCAACTGGCGTCGGTCGACCAGGTGATGGCGACGCCGCTCACGACCGGAACGACCCTCAACAGCAACGGTCCAGGCCCAGGTCCAGCGGCGGTCCCCGAGGCGCCGACCCAGATGCTGAGCGGCATCGCCGAGGTCCACCCCGGCGGCAGCCCCGAGCAGATCAACCACTACACCGTCCAGCGGGTGATCGATGTCGGCGCCAATGTCGAGGGGCGCGATCTCGGCAACGTCGCGGCGGACATTCAAAAGAAGATCGACGCCCTCGGCAAGCTGCCGCCCGGCGTGAAGGTCACGCTGCGCGGCCAGAACCAGGTGATGAACCAGTCGTTCCGGATGCTGGGCCTCGGCCTCATCCTGGCGGCGCTTCTCGTCTACTGCCTGATGGTCATTCTTTTTCAGTCCTGGCTCGACCCGTTCATCATCATGGTGTCAGTGCCGGGCGCGCTGGTCGGAATCCTCTGGATGCTGGTGCTGACCCACACCACCATCAACGTCGAGTCGCTGATGGGCGCCATCATGGCGGTCGGCATCGCGGTTTCGAACTCGATCCTCCTGGTCAGCTTTGCCAACGATCTGCGCGTCGAAAGAGAGGGCGTCACGCCGTTCGAGGCGGCGCTGGAGGCCGGGCGGACCCGGTTGCGGCCGGTCATCATGACGGCGCTGGCGATGATCATCGGCATGATCCCGATGGCGCTCGGGCTCGGCGAGGCGGGCGAGCAGAACGCCCCCCTCGGCCGCGCGGTCATCGGCGGCCTCGGCATGGCCACCATCGCGACGCTGTTCGTGGTCCCCGTGGTATATGCGACCCTGCGACTCAAGCTGCCGAGCAAGCACGTGATGGAGCAGAAGTTCTTGAGCGAGGAACAAGAAGGGCAGGAAGGGCAGAAGGAAGGGCAGAAGGAAGGGCTCGACGCGCCGGCCCCCTCCGGGAGTCACGCCTGATGTCGTCTCCCCGACCGATCGAGCCTAGCGACGATGACCTGCCACCCGCGGGCGGTCCCAGCGACCCGCGCCCACCGGAGCCCCGGCGCTCGGGTCTCTTCTATCTGGTCGGGATCGTCGTCTTCGCGGCCACTGTGATCGGCGTGGTCGGGATTGGCCGCCATCGCAATCACGAGGCGCGGGACGACGCGCAGTCGCGCGAGGCCGACGTGAAGCTGGGCCCGCGCGTCCGGGTGGCCAACGTCAAGCAGGCCCCCAGCATCCGGCACCTGTCGCTGCAGGGGGAGGCGCGGCCCTTCTTCGAGGTCACGCTCTACGCCAAGGTGGCCGGCTTCCTCTCCGACCTGAAAGTCGACAAGGGCGATCGGGTGAAGAAGAACCAGCTCATCGCGAAGGTCACCGCGCCCGAGCTGGACGCTCAGTACACCGCCGCCGTCGCCGACGCGCGCAACAAGCGGGTCAACGCCAAGCGCCTGACCGCGCTGGCTCCGGCGGGCGTCGTGTCGGCGCAGGAGCTGGAGCTGGGACAGGCGACGGCCGACGTGGCCGACGCGACCCAGTCCGCGATCGGCACGCAGCGCGACTACCGGGTGATCCGCGCGCCGTTCGACGGCGTCATCTCCGCGCGCTTCGCCGATCCGGGGACGCTCATCCAGAGCGCCGCCAACGCCCAGAGCGGCGCCGTCCCCATCGTCTCGGTCTCCAAGGGGGACCAGCTGCGCGTCTACGTCTACGTCGACCAGTCGAGCGCGCCGTTCGTCCACGCCGGCGACGCCGCCGTCGTCACCGTCCCCGAGCGCCCCGGCTGGTCGCGCCAGGCCAAGATCGCGCGCACCAGCGGCCAGCTGTCGCCGCGGACGCGCACCATGCTGACCGAGGTCGACATCAGCAACGACGACCACCTGATCGTCCCCGGCAGCTACGTCCAGGTGACGCTGGACGTTCGCATCCCCCCGTTGCTCGAGATGCCGGCCGAGGCGCTGGTCACCCGCGGCGACAAGCCTCAGGTGGCGATCGTCGACGGCACCGGGCACGTTCACTACAAGCCGGTGGTGGTCGCCAGCGACGACGGACAGGTCGTCCGCCTGGTCAGCGGCGTCGACCCCAGCACCCGCGTCGCCCTCGACCTCGGCAGCAGCGTCCAGGACGGCAGCCCCGTCCAGGTCGTCGAAGCGAAACCGACCGCCGCCGCACCCGCCCACTGATCGCACCGAGGACGTCGCGATCGATCGCGTCGAGCGAGGACCGGCTACGCCGGTCGGAGCTCATCGCGGGGGGTGTGGGACCCTCTCAGGGTCCCACAGTCTATCGACTCCCGACTTCGAGCGCAGGACGCGAAGGGTTGTCCCCCTCGCCGCTCTGGGCGTATGCGCGAATCTCGATCGTCGACGGGGTGTGGGCGGCGGCGCTGAAGGGCCAGGCCTTGTGAACCCTCGAGCGCGCGCAATGGGCGCCGCCCCCCGGCGCGCAATCGTGCGCCATCTCGACCACCAGGACGTGCTCGCCGGCCGAGACCGACGCGCTGTAGAGCCGCCGGTAGTCGGGGCTGTGCAGCTCGGCGACGTCCTTGTCCTTGGTGACGACCGGCTGGAAGTCGAGCGAGATGATCACCGAGCGCGGCGTGTACTCCTCGGTCACCTCGTCGCGAAAGCGAATGATGACGGGCGCGCGCCCCGTCTCCTTCTGTTGCTGCGCCACCAAGAGATCGCGCATCCGATCGCGGTCGGTCTGAATCGCCTCGTCCGCGCTGTGCGGGCCGAACGTCAGCGCCGAATCGTACGCCGCCCAGGCCTTGCCGGGCGCCTCGCGCTTTTCGTAGGCGTGGCCGAGCGTCAGGTACGCCTGCCGGCAGTGGGCGTGTTCGCCGGTCGGGCCGCAGCTCTTGCCCACGAACGACTCCAGGTCCGAGACCGCCGGTTCCAGCTTCCCTTGCTTGAAGGAGGCCAGGCCGCGGTCGTACAGCTCCTGGGGCGATCCTCCACACCCGAGTGCCAGCAACGTCGCCAAGGGGGCCACAAGCGAAACACCACGAACCATGGTGGGGGGCACGGCGGGCGCCATGCTACAGCAAGTGCGGGAACCCTGGGAGGGTTCCCCCTCCCTCCCGCGACGGGCTCCGGCGAGCCGAGCTCGCCTCCTTCCACGCGATCAAGTGCGGGAACCCTGGGAGGGTTCCCCCTCCCTCCCGCGACGGCGTCAGGGGGCGGGCGGGCGCGGCGGCGAGATACCGACGCTCGCCAGCGCGGCGTTCACCGCCTTGAGGTCATCCCAGGCCATCTTCTTCTTGCTGGGATCGCGCAAGAGGTAAGCGGGGTGGAACGTCGGCATGAGGGGGATCCCCTCGTAGCTGCGGAGGTTGCCGCGCAGCCGGCCGATCGGCGAATCGTCTCGCAGCAGGCATTGCACGGCGAACTTCCCCAGCGCCACGATCATCCGCGGCCGGATGGCGCCGAGCTGCTTCTTCAAGAACGGCTCGCAGCTCGCCACCTCGTCGGGCTCGGGGTTGCGGTTGGCGGGCGGACGGCACTTGAGGACGTTGCAGATGTAGACGTCGCCCCGCGCGTAGCCCATCGCCTCGATCATCTTCGTCAAGAGCTGCCCCGCCTTGCCGACGAACGGCTCCCCCTGCGCGTCTTCGTCGGCGCCGGGCGCCTCGCCGACGAACACCAGGTGGGAGTCGGGGTTGCCGACGCCGAACACGATGTTCTGGCGGGTCGTGCAGAGCTTGCAGCGCTTGCAGTCGCCAAGCTCCTCGCGCACCAACTGCAGGCCGGCGGCGCCGCGCGGTGCGCCCGGATCTCGATCTTCGTCTGGGGGGTCAGATGGTTTCATAGTCACGGCTTCTCGCGGCGGGCTCGGTGGCGGTGTCGGCGCGATCGGGGCTGCCGCCTTCTTCGGCGCGCCCGCCGTCATCGCCACGCCCAGCAGGCCCGAGCGCCCGCGCGCGGCGATGTTGGTCCGGAGCTGCGCCACCAGAGCGCGCAGCTCCTCGCGCTCGCGGTCAGCGGCCACGCGCGCTCCCCGCCTCGGCGCGTCCGAGACTCGCGTTCTCGGGCGTGACCAGGGCGTCGACCGCCAGCGCGTAATAGAAGGTCGGCATCACCTCGGCCACCCGGACCGTCCTGTCGCGCCCCAGCGCGCCGTCATGGTCGCCGTCGCGGCGTTCAATCTCGTCCAGGATCGCGGTGTAGCCCTCCAGAAACACCGGGTCAGTCGCGATGGCGTAGGCACGTCCCAGCGCCCAGGCGGCGCAGGCGTTCCAGCTGTTCTCGTCGAGCCTGCGGGGGATGAAGGACCGGGGGGCGCCGCCCGCGATCCGTTCGCGCAGCCAGGCGCCGACGAAGGGCGTGTTCCCCTCGGCGGCGATCACGGCCAGCATCCGCGTCGCGGTGGTGGAGGAGAAGTCGAACAGCCCGCCGAGCGGCGCGGGCTCGGCCGCGAAGGGGGCCGGCGTTTTCATCCCGAACGCTCGCTCCACGAACTTCCGCCCGCTGGCGAGGAGTCCCCGATCGTCGAGCGCCCGCGCGTACTCGATGAGCGCCAGCGCAAGGAACCCGGGGTCGCGGAACTCGCGCCCCGACAGATCGTCCAGCACACCGAGGTGCGTCGACAGCACGCGGGCCGCACGATCGGCAATCGCCTGTCGGCGCGCGTCGACCCGGCCCAAGGACTGCTCCGCGGCGATGACCCAGAGGACCATGGCGCAATCGAAGGCCGCTTCGTCGTCGGTGGCGCTGTCGATGGCGTCGGGGACGAAGCGCGGCGCCGCCCCCAGGAGAAAATCCCAAGCAGCCGTCCGGGCAACGGTGAACTTCTCGACCGCCGAGAGGCGCTCGTGACGCGCCCAGATCCAGACCGCCGCCAAGGTGGCGTGAAAGTCAGGATCGGGCGCCCCCGGCCAGGGGGGAACGTGGCCCTGGTACCTGCCGGCGGTCGCCTGGCGCGCGACCATCACGCTGCCGGCAGCCGCCAGATGGCGCACCGCCTGCGGCGCGTAGCTCTTGAGGCGAGGGTCAGGCATGCGGTTTTCTGGGCGCGTCCTTGCCCTTGCCTTCGCCCTTGGGCGGCAGCCGGGATGCAAACAGGCCCCAAAGTTGGTCCGCCACTGCGCGCTTGGAGGCTCTCGGGATGTCGACGCGGCTGCCGTCGGCGAACAGCACGGTCACCGCGTTGTCGTCGGCATCGAAGCCGATGCCGGGGGAGCTGACGTCGTTGGCCACCATCGCGTCGCACCCCTTTTCGCGCAGCTTGCCGCCGGCCCGTGCCTCCAGCGCCGCGCCGCCAACGAGCTCGGCCGAAAAGCCGATCAAGAACGGGCGCCCATTCTGCCGGGCCTGCGCCAGACCTGCCAGCAGGTCGGGGACGGCGGTGAGCTCCAGCGTGAGGCTGCCGCTGGCGTCGCGCCGTGACAGCTTTCCCGCCGTTCGCGACCGCGGGCGAAAGTCGGCCACCGCCGCGGCCATCACCACGGCGTCAGCATCAGGGGTCGCGGCCGCCAGTGCCCGCTCCAGATCGGCGGCCGTCTCCACGTCGATGCGCGCGATCCTGCCGGCGCCGCTGCCGGCGCCGCTGCCGGCGCCGCTGCCTGTTTGGACGTTCGGGGTCCCCGGCCCGGCCAGCAACGTCACCTCGGCGCCGCGCGCTGCCGCGGCCGCCGCCAGCGCGGCGCCCATCTTGCCCGACGACCGGTTGCCGAGAAACCGGACGTCGTCGACCGGCTCGCGCGTCGGGCCGGCCGCGACGACCACCCGCCGTCCGTCGAGATCCGCCGGCGCCAGGAGGCGCGCCGCCGCCGCCATGATCTCAGCCGGCTCGATCAGCCGTCCTGCGCCGATCCACCCGCAGGCCAGCTCCCCGCTGTCGGGGCCGACAGTCGAGACACGGCCACCGCCAGCGGGGCCCAGCAGCCGGCCGAGGTTCGCCTGGGTCAGCGGGTTCTCCCACATGTTCACGTTCATGGCGGGCGCCAGCAGCAGCGGCGCCTTCGACGCCAGGACGACCGCCGTCAGAAGATCGCCGGCCATCCCGGCCGCCAGCCGCGCGATGGCGTCGGCCGTCGCCGGCGCCACGATCAGCAGATCGGCCTCGTCGGCCAGCTTGATGTGCCCGATCTCGGCCTCGCTGCCGAGGTCGAACAGCGCGCGCGATACAGGTGCGCCCGACAGCGTCTGCATGGTCAGCGGGGTGATGAACTGGGTCGCGGCGTCGGTCATCACCACCCGCACGGTCGCGCCGGCCTTGACCAGCAGCCGGCAGAGCTCGGCCGCCTTGTAGGCCGCGATCCCCCCGGTGATCCCGAGGACGATGCGCCGCCCCGCCAGGGTCGCCGTCGGGCCCGCTAACCGAAAATCGTCCATACCCCACGAATATGTCACGTCTCATTCCTACGCGGCGCAATGTAAAATCCCCGCCGTGACGGGACTGGGAGGGTTTCCTCGACGGTTTGACAACTACGTACTCCTGAAGCCGCTCGCCCGCGGCGGGATGGGGCAGCTTCACCTTGCCCTGACGGGGACGCCCGGCCTCGAGAAGCTCTGCGTGATCAAGCAGGTCATCCCCGACCTCGTCGCCTCCGAGAACTCCCGACGCTTTCGCGACGAGGCACTGGTCGCGCTGCGCCTCGCACACGGGAACATGGTCAGCGTGTTCGACGCCGGCATGCATGACGGACAGATCTTCCTGGCGATGGAGTACGTCGACGGCAAGGACCTGCTGGCGACCTGGAACCGCTGCGCGGACAGACGAGTCCCTTTTCCCGTCGACATCTCGGTCTACATCGTCAAGGAGATCACGCGGGCGCTCGTCTACGCGCACGCCTTCGAAGACCTCGAGCTGGTCCACCGCGACGTCTCGCCGGCCAACGTGCTGCTCTCCTACACCGGCGAGGTGAAGCTGACCGACTTCGGGCTGGCGATGTCGATCCTCAAGATGGAACGGACCACGCCCGGGATCGTCTACGGCAAGCTCTCCTATCTGTCGCCCGAGCAGGCGCGCCGACAGCCGCTCGACGGCCGGGTCGACATCTACTCGGCCGGGATCATGCTCTGGGAGCTCTTGACCGGGCGCCAGCTCTTCCCGATCGCCAGCCCCGCGGACCAACCAAACCCCGACGCGATGGCGCGCGCACGTAACCCGGAGGTCGTCCCGCCCTCGACCATCAGCGGCCGGGTCCCGCCTGAGCTCGACCGCATCGTCATGCAGGCGCTGGCGGTGGAGCGCGAGGACCGCTACCCGAACGCCGAGCTGCTGCGCGCCGATCTGGCGGCGTTCCTGGCCGAGACCGCGCCCAAGACCGACGCCGATCGCCTGGCCAGCTTTCTGCGCCCCCTGTTCGCCGACGACGCGCGTGACGAGAAGCGCGAGCGCGAGCGGCTGATCGCCGGCTCGCGCGCGATGCTTTCGGGCGGGCACGGCGTGCCGTCGGCCAGACACGGCGTCCCGTCGGTGTCGCCACGCGACGACTCGCCTCGACGGGAGGGCGAAGATCCCCGAATCGGGACCACCCTCGGCGGGCGTTACCACATCCGGCGCCTCTGCGGCGAGGGGGCCATGGGGCGGGTCTACGAGGCCCAACACATCGACATCGGTCGCCGGGTGGCCATCAAGGTCCTGCACGCCCGCTTTCACCACAGCGCCGATCTGGTCGAGAGATTCAGGCGCGAGGCGCGCGCCGCCTCGAAGATCGGTCACCCGAACATCGTCGACGTGACCGATTCGGGGAGCACGCCCGACGGCGCGTTCTACTTCGTCATGGAGTTCCTCGACGGGGTCAACCTGGAGGATCTGATCCTCAGGACCGGGCCGCTGCCGGTCGAGCGGGCCCTCCTGGTGACGGCGCAGATCGCGCGGGCGCTGGAGGCGGCGCACGCGGCCGAGGTCATCCATCGCGATCTGAAGCCGGCCAACGTCATGTTGGTGAACCGAAACGACGAGGCGGACTTCGTGAAGGTGCTCGACTTCGGGATCTCGAAGGATCTCGATCTGGCCGTCGGCGCCGCCCTCACCCGCCCCGACATCGCGATCGGCACGCCCGCCTACATGGCGCCCGAGCAGGCAGCCGGCAAGACCGCCGACGCGCTGACCGACGTCTATGCCGTCGGCGGGCTGCTCTACGAGATGCTGACCGCGACCCAACCTTGCTCGGGCGAAGACGCAATCGAGGTACTGCAGCGCAAGGCGAGCGAGGACCCGCGTCCCATCGGCGAGCTGCGCCCCGAGCTGCCGCGCGACGTGCAGAAGCTGGTCATGCGCGCGCTCGCCCGCTCGCCGAGCGAGCGTCAGGCGTCGATGGCCGCCCTCAAGGAACAGGTCGTCGCCTGTCTCACGGCGGCCGAAGGGGCGCCGACGCCGGCGCGGATGCCGAGCGCCTCGCTGACGACGCCGCGGATGCCGATGGGGAGCACAGACACGGTCATCGCGCCGTCGTCCTCGCTGCCGGTTCCGGTCCAACGCGTTCGGCTGCGCGGCGCGGCGGTGGCGGCTGCGGTGTTGCTGGCGGCGTTCGCGCTGCTCGGCGTACGTTTCCTGCGAGATCAACCGGTCCTCCCGCCCGCCGAGACCATCGCGGTCGGTGTCGCGCCGTCCGCCAGGGCGGCAATACCGTCGACAGCGCCGCCCCCGACAGCTCCGGCAGTGTCGACTTCCCTGGCGCCGGCCGTCATCGCCGCCGCGCCGCCGCGCGCACCTGTGGATGTCGAGCCGCGGAAGGTGCTGGCGGCCTCAGCCCGCCATCTGGTGACGCCCGATTCGGCAGCGGCGGTGGGCCATGCGCCCGCGGCCCACCCCTCCTCCCCGCTGCCGCCCGACGCCACTGGCGAGGCGCGCACCAAGCCCGCGCCAAGCGCCTCGCCGCTGCCCCGAGCCACGCTCGGTGACACGACGGCGATCCTCACCCGCGGACAGACGGCGTTCGATCGGGGCGACTACCAGGAGGCGATCCGGCAGGGGCGCCAGGCGATCGCCTCGGGCGCCGAGATCAACGGCCGCCTGCTCGTCGGCGACGTCTACTTTTACCTCGAGCGCTATCGGGAAGCGCTGCGCGAGTACAACGCCGCGGTGGCGCGCGACCCGTCCGACGCCTCCGCCCGCAAGCGACGCGACCTGGCCCGCGAAAAGGCCGGCCAGGCCGCCCAGGGCGACGCCCCCTAGATTGGGGCCCGTCGCTTGATGCAGCGCTACTTGATATAGCCCTTGGTCGTCAGGTACTCGGCGACCAGGATGGCTCCGCGCGCCGCGCCCATACGGGTATTGTGCGAGACGAGCAGGTACTTGATGCCGTTCGCCAGCACCGGGTCGGTCCGCAAACGACCGACGACGGTCGACATCCCGCCCTCCGCGTCGCGGTCGAGCCGGACCTGAGGACGAAAAGGATCGTCGCTCACGGAGATCAGATGTTTGGGCGCCGACGGCAGCTTGAGGCCAGCCATCTCGGCGCCGAACTCGCGCCAGGCCGCCTTGACCTCGTCGAGCCCCGCCTTCTTCTTCAGCTCGACGAACACCGACTCGGTGTGCCCCTCCATGACGTTGACGCGCGTGCAGGTGCACGACACCGTCACTGGCGCCGGGACGATGGCGTCGCCGACCAGCTTGCCCAGGATCTTGTGGGTCTCGGTCTCGACCTTCTCTTCTTCCTTGGGGATGTAGGGGATGATGTTGTCGAGGATGTCCATCGCCGAAACGCCGGGGGAACGGCCGGCGCCCGAGAGCGCCTGCATCGACGTCATGATCACCCGCGACACGCCGTAGAGGTCGTCGAGCGGCTTGAGCGTCATCGCCAGACCGACGGTGGTGCAGTTCGGGCCGGGCGAGACGAACCCCTTCCAGCCGCGCTTCTTGCGCTGAATGTCGATCAGCGCCGCGTGATCCCAGTTCACGCCGGGGAGAAACACCGGCACATCGGGCTCGTAGCGGAAGGCGCTGGCGGTCGAGATGACCGGAATGTCGGCCGCGCACTTGGGCTCGATCACCTTGGCCACATCGGCCTCGACGGCCGAGAACACCAGCCGGATGCCGTCGTTCGTCATGTGGGCCGAGTCCTCGACGGTGATCCCGGCGTGCTCGGCCGACAGCGGCTCCGAGCAGAGCCACTTCGAGGCCCCCTTCTCGTCCTTCACCGCGTCGGCGAACTTCTTGCCCGCCGAGCGGCTCGACGCCGCCAGCTTGCGAATCTCGAACATCGGGTGACCGGCCAGGGACGCCAGGAACTGCTGTCCGGCCAAACCGGTCGCACCCACCACGGCAACAGGAATACGTGACGACATCTGCTTTTTCTAAGCCTCCGGGGCGCGAACACTATCAGATGAGCGGCCGCGGTGCCGCGATCGCGTGCGATCGCGTGCGATCGCGTGCGATCGTATGAATGAAGGTCGAGCTTTCCCGACGCGGCTAGCCGCGCAGCCGCTGGCGCGCAACCTCGTAAAGGGCGATGGCGGCGGCGACTGAAGCGTTGAGCGACGAGACCGTCCCGCGCTGCGGGATGTGGAACCGGCCAGTACATCGTCGCGCCACCGCCTCGCGGGTCCCCTTCCCTTCGGAGCCGACGACCAGCCCCACCGGACCTGCGAGGTCGAGGCGATCGAGACGCTCGCCCTCACCCGCGCCGGCGGCGAGCACGGTGAGGCCGCGCTCGCGGAGGTAGTCGATGATGCGCATCAGGTTGTTGACCTCGGCGATCCGCACCCGCTCCGTCGCGCCGGCCGAGGCCTTGACCGCGCCCGCCGTCACCGGTGCCGCGCCGCGCGCCGGGATCACCACGCCGTGCGCGCCCAGAACCTCGGCGCTCCGGATGATCGCGCCCAGGTTGTGCGGGTCGGTGATTCCGTCGAGCAGCACCACCAGCGGCGGCTCGTTCGCCTGGGTCGCCGCACCAAGAATGTCGTCGATCGTGACATAGCGAAAGCGGCCTGTGACGGCGACCAGCCCCTGATGGACCGCATCGCCCGCCATTTCCGCGACCAGGCGGCGGGCACGGACCTCGACGGTGACGCCGCGCTCCTTGGCCGTCTGGACGACGCGCTCGACCTCGGGCGATCGCGTCCCCTCGGCGACGTAGATGACGCTCACGTCGCGCGGACGCGCGCGCACCAGCTCGTCGACCGGCCGAACGCCAAAGACGATGCGGGTAGATGGCTCCGCCTCGTCGGTCACACGCCGGCTTCGACTTCTCGGACGAGCTCCTCGAACGCCGCGGCTGGATCGGGCGCGTCGCGCACCGGCCGTCCGACGACCAGGTAGTCCGCACCTTTGGTGATCGCCTGGCCGGCCGTGGCGACGCGCTTCTGGTCGTCCAGCCGCCCGGCGGCCGCGCCGGGCACGGGCGCTGGTCGAATTCCCGGGACGACGATCAGCAGCCCGGGCGCCGCGCCGTGCGCCGCCTCGATCTCGTGCGGCGAACAGACCAGGCCCGCGATCCCGGCCCGCGCCGCGATGCGGGCACGCGCGCGCACCATCTCCGGAATCGTCTGCTCGACACCTTCGGCGCGCAGATCGTCCTCGGCCAGGCTGGTCAGCACGGTCACGCCGAGCAGCTTGACCCGACCCGCCGCAGCGTCGGCCGCGCGTGCCAGCATCTCGTAGCCGCCCGACGTGTGCAGCGTCAGCAGGTCGGCCTGCACGCGCGCCGCGGAGGCGACTGCCCGCGCCACCGTCTCCGGGATGTCGTGCAGCTTGAGGTCGAGGAACACCTTCCCGCCGCGGGCGCGCACGAGCTCCACCGCCCGCTCCCCTTCGGCGACGAACAGCTCCAGTCCCACTTTATAAAAGATGGGGCGACCGTCCAGACGGTCGAGGAGTGTCCTCAACGTCGCGCAATCGGGGACGTCGAGCGCGACGATCACCCGCTCGCGCGACGGGATGTGCACCGGAGGCTTCGGGGGGGTCATTATTTTCGCTCCGCTTCGATTTCGGCCACGACGATCTTGACCGCCTCGTCGATCTTCACCTTCCGGACCTCGCTGCCGTTACGTCGCTTCAGCTCGACGATCCCCTCCGCGACGCCCTTCCTGCCGACGGCGAGCCGGAACGGGATCCCGATCAGGTCGGCGTCCTTGAACTTGACGCCGGCCCGCTCGTCGCGATCGTCGTAGAGCACGTCGATGCCGGCGGCGCTCAGATCCTCGTAGAGCTTCTTGGCGGTGGCGATGACCTTGTCGTCGTCCTGCTGCAACTCCAGGACCGTCGCCTCGAACGGTGCGAGTGGTACTGGCCAGATGATGCCGTCCTTGTCATGGCTCTGCTCGATGGCCGAGGCCACGATGCGCGTCACGCCAATGCCGTACGTCCCCATCACCGCCGCCTTCTCCAACCCGTCGACGTCGAGGAAAGTCACCCCCATCGGCTTGGAATATTTCGTACCGAGCGCAAAGACCTGGCCGACCTCGATCCCCCGGTAGGCTTTGAGGTGCCCCGAGTCGCAGCGTGCGCAGGCGTCGCCGGCGCCGGCGGTCCGGTAGTCGCCGACGGCCGCTGGCTTGAAGTCGCGCTCTATGTTCACGCCGGTGAGGTGCACATCGTCCTCGTTCGCGCCCACGATGAAGTCCGACAACACGGCGACCTCGACGTCGACGTAGACCGGCACCTTCAGCCCGACCGGGCCAGCGAAACCGACCGCCGCGCCGGTGACCTCCTTCACCGCCGCGTCGCCGGCCAGCGCCAGCGTGTCGACCCCCAGCGCCTTCCCGAGCTTGATCTCGTTCACCTCGCGGTCGCCCCGGACCATCACGGCGATCGGCTTTCCGTCGGCCAGATAGATGAGCGTCTTGACCAGCTTCTCGGGCGGAACGCCGAAGAAACCGGAGACCTCGGCGATCGTATGCTTGCCGGGCGTCGCCACCTTCTTCATCCCGGGAACCCTGGGAGGGTTCCCGGACCCTCCCGCGACGGGCTCGGTCGGGCTAAGCCCGACCTCCCCCACGCGATCGCCGGGACCTCTGCTGACGGCCTGCTCGACGTTGGCGGCGTAGTCGCAGCTGTCGCAGGCGACCAGCGCGTCCTCGCCGGTCTCCGTCAGGACCTGGAACTCGTGCGACGACGACCCGCCGATGTTGCCGGTGTCGGCTTCGACCGCCCGAAACGCCAGGCCGCAGCGGGTGAAGATGCGCGAATAGGTGTCGTACATGTTCTTGTACTCGCGGTCGGCGTCGGTCTCGTTGACGTGGAACGAGTAGCCGTCCTTCATGATGAACTCGCGCCCGCGCATGAGCCCGGCGCGGGGGCGCAGCTCGTCACGAAACTTGGTCTGGATCTGGTAGAGGTTGAGCGGCAGCTGGCGCCAGCTCCGGACATCATCGCGCACCAGCGCGCAGATCACCTCTTCGTGCGTCGGCCCGATGACGAAGTCACCGCCCTTGCGATCCTTGAAGCGCAGCAGCTGCGCACCGTATTTCTCCCAGCGCCCCGACTCCTGCCAGAGCTCCGCGGGGATGACGGCCGGCAGGAAGACCTCCGAGCAGCCGGCGCGGTCCAACTCCTCCCGGATGATCTTTTCGACCTTCTTGACCACCCGCCAGCCGAGCGGCAGGAACGAGTAGATGCCCGCCGCCACTTTGCGCAGGTAGCCGCCGCGCACCATCAAGATGTGCGAGGGGACCTCCGCCTCGGACGGGGCCTCTTTGAGCGTAGGGATCAGAGTCTGGGACATCCGCATGGGGAGACGTTATTAACATAGGACGGGCAACCGGACGGACAACGACGAGATGGGCCTCGCCGAATACAACCGCAAGCGGAACTTCAAGGTCACGCGCGAGCCGCCGGGCGAGGAGGCCGCCGCCGAGACGCGCGCCGGACGTGCCCGGGCGTTCGTGATCCAGAAGCACGCCGCCACCCGGCTCCACTACGATTTTCGCCTCGAGCTGGAGGGGGTTCTCAAGAGCTGGTCGGTGCCGAAAGGGCCAAGCCTCGACCCGGCGGTCAGGCGGCTGGCCATGCGGACCGAGGACCACCCGATGGCCTACGCCGACTTCGAAGGGATCATCCCCCGGGGAGAGTACGGCGGCGGGACGGTCCTCCTGTGGGACCGCGGGACCTGGGAGCCGCAGGACGCCGATCCGCACCAGGCGTTCGCGGCTGGGAACTTAAAGTTTCTCTTGAAGGGCAGCAAGCTGCGCGGCGGTTTCGCGCTGGTTCGGATCAAGCCGCGTGGGCCACGCCAGGGAGAGGACGACGAGCGAAGCTGGCTGCTCATCAAGGAGAAGGACGCCGAGACCCGCCCCGAGACGGCCGGCATCGTGACCGAGGAGCGCCCCGAGAGCGTGGCCACGCAGCGGACACTGGAGGAGATCGCGGCCGATCGCTCGCATGTCTGGCACTCGAACCGCGGGCAGGTCGACCTGACGTCCGTCGCCGGAGCGGAGGCGGCCCCCTTCCCCTCGCCTCTCCATCCGCCCCAGGCCGCGGTGCGGCGAGCGCCGCCGACCGGCGACGGCTGGCTGCACGAGATGGCGATCCCCGGCGAGCGGCTGCTCGCCCGCGGCGAGTCGGGCGAGGTGCGGCTGCTCGGTCCCTCGGGAGCGCCGCTCACGCCGGCCGCCGCGCGCAAACGGCAGGCGGTCGCCGACGCCGTCCGCCTGCTCCCGGCGGCGACGCTGCTCGTCGACGGTGTGCTCGCCGCGGTCGCCCTCGACGGGCACGCCGATCCGAAGGCGCTCGCGCGGACGCTGGCCGGCGAAGGCCCCTCCGTCCTGACCTACTACCTCTTCGATCTCCCCTACCTCGACGGTCACGACCTGCGCGGCGTCCCGCTGGGCCAGCGGAAGGCGCTGCTCGACGCGCTGATTCGCAAGGTCGCCGAGCGGACCTGCTTGCGCTACCTCGATCACCTGGAAGGCGCCGGAGCGGACTTCTTCCGCGAGGCCTGTCGGCTCGCCATTCCGGGGATGACCTCCCGCCGCAGCGATTCCCGCTATGACCCGCGTGCCGGCTGGGTCACCGTCGCCTGCGGGGGGACGCCTGCAAAGCGCCGCCCCGGCCGTGGCCGCGACCGCGGTTAGTGGAGGATCTTGATGTCGGCGCCGTCGACAACGTAGAGCCGAGGCGCATCGGCCCGCGCGTGCTCGGGGCCAAAATGAAGAGCCCCGGTCACCCCTTCGAACGTCCCCACAGCCAGAGCGTTCGACAGGTCGCTGCGCGTCCGCGCCCCTGCCGCGATCGCCGACCGGATAGCGTTCACGCCGTCGTAGGCGTACGCCTCGGCGGCGTGAGGGTCCTGTCCGTAGGCGGCGCGGTAGGCCTCGACGAAACCGCGCTCACGCGGGTCGTCCGCCACCGCGTAGAAGCCGGGCGCAAACATCGCACCCTGCACGTAGCGCCCTGCGCTCTGCAGCAGGTGCGGTGACAGGTCGGCTGCGGTGGACAACAGCAGAATATTTCGCGGACGTGGCTTGCCGGGCACTCCCGACGGTCGCGCTGCTCCCCACGGTGCGGCCCACAGATCGGCCGCGGCCAGGGCGGGCGCGATCAGCTCCAGACGATCGGCGCCGTCGCCGACGAAGATGACCTGCGGCTGCGTCTTTTTGATCGCCGCGACGACTGACGTAAACGACGTCGAGCCTGGTGGATAGGTCAGATCGGCGGTGATCCGCCCTCCCACCTTGAGCACGCTCTCTTTGAAGGCACGTCTCAGGAGACCTGCGACGGCCGTATCAGGGCCCACCATCGCGAAATCGTGCGCGCCGAGCTTCAACGCGGCCTGGGCCAGACTGGCTGCCCGGGTTGTGGCCGAATGGACCAGAAAGAAGGTCGTCCCGAAGTCTGTCCCGTTGTCGAGAACCAGAGTCGGAACGGCGCTCCGAGCAAACAGCGGGGCGGGACCATCCCCCCGAAGGGGAGCACCGCGCGGATCGATCGCCGCCACGACACCGATCACCGATTCATCGCGCGCCAAGTCCTCCATCCGCTGTTGGGCGTGCTCGAGATCGCCTCCCGCGTCGCGCACGTAAAGCTGCGGCGCAGCCCCGGCCGGTGCCCCCGTCGCCAGCATCGCCGCGCGCAGCGCGGCCTCGCCCACGGGTTGAAACCTTCCCGACAGCGCCAGCGCCAGACCGAGCCGACCCGGATCGCCGACGGCCACCGCGCGATCGGCCGGCAGATCGATCCCTTGCGCGACTCGGGCCGACGCCGAGTCCGACATGATGTCTGCCGCGCCCGAGCTGTCGCCCCGACCGCGCAGCACCGACGCCGCGGCGTCTCCCAGCAGCGCGCGCGCGAGCCCCTTGGGCGCCGCCGCGCGGAAGGTCTGGAGGAGCGCATCGGGAGAGAGCCGAGCGGCCAGCGAGGTGATTCGCTCTCGAGCAAAGGCCTTCTCCGGTTCGCGCCCGCCGCGCGCGTAGGCGTCCCACAGCTCGATCGCCGCGGGCGCGTCGCCGACGCCGGCCGTCGCCTCGGCCACCCCGCCGCGCAGCTCGACCAGGGAATCATCGCCCGGACCAGCAGCCCCGGCCGGTGGCAGGAACGGCAAGAGAAGCTCGCGCGCCCGCGCGAACCTCCCGAGCCGCGTCTCCGCCAGGCCCAGGTAGTAGCGAGCGCTGGCCCCCGTCCCCTCGTCGGGCGGCGGCGAGGTCAGCGGGGCGAGCAGCCCCCGGGCGCTCTCGGCGTCGCCACGCGCGAGCGCCAGCCGCGCCAGCATGAGGGCCGCCGCCGGTCGCGCCGGGTGCTGCGAATGGTGCGCCACGAACGCTTCCAGCAGCGGCCCTGCGGCCACCCCGTCGCCCGCATCGAAGCGCGTCTTGGCTTCCGCGAAGTCGGCGTCGCCGCCCGGATCGTTGGTCGCGCCGCCCGAAAACTCCGGCCCGTTCGGTGCCGTCGACTGCTTCCCGGGCTCGGGCACCACCGGCGCCGGCAGCGGCTCGCCCGAGCCGAACGTCCCCGGCAGGCTGGGCGCGACCTGCCCGGAAGCCGCACAGGCGGAGAACAAGAGAACCAGGTAGATCCCGAGCCGCACCACGTCTCCTTCTACGACCGCCGCGCGACGTTGTCGCGTTTTGATCCGAGGCCCAGCGCCACGGTCTTGCGGGTGAAGCTGGAGACCCCCAGCTGCTTCATTCCGGCCGGCGCCACCCAGCGCTGATCGGCGCGCGCGCGACCCGCGCGGGCCACAACGATACGAAACACCTCCGCCGTGACATCGCGGTGAGTGAAGACTTGCCGGACGGCGCCGTGGTGCTCCAGGACCGCGACGCGTACGCCGACCTCGGCGGCCACCCGGCGGGCCACGTCGCGCGCAGCGTCCGACGCCACGGCCGACAGGACGACTGCCTCGGGCAGCGACCAGGTCCCGGCCAGCAGGCCGCGCCCGCGTCTGACCAGCAGGACGCGCGCACCGTGGGTCACGCAAGCGCAGGCGACGCGCACCACCGGACGGACCACCCGCTTCGTCCGGCGCGGAATCGCATCGACCGTTCCGGCCGCGCGCGCAGCGCAAGGCGCGCGCAGGGGGCAGAGGTCGCAGCTCGGGTTTCGAGGCGTGCAGATCGTTGCGCCCAGCTCCATCACCGCCTGCGTGAAGTCGCCTGGTCGCCCGCGTGGCACCTCGCGCGTGCCGGCCTCCCGCAGCCGCGTGCGCGTCGCCGGCAGGTCGATTGAATCGGAGACGCCGCCGAGCCGCGCCATCACCCGCGCGCCGTTGCCATCGAGCGCGAAGGTCCGCGCGCCGAAGGCGATCGCCGCCACTGCGGCCGCCGTGTACGGCCCGAGCCCCGGCAGCTCGCCGAGCGCGGCCTCGGTCCGCGGAAGCTCGCCGCCATGCTGGCCAACGGCGGCCACCGCCGCGCGCCGGAGGTTGCGCGCCCGCGCGTAGTAGCCGAGCCCCGACCAGAGCGCCGTCACCTCGTCCTCGCTGGCCGCCGCCAGCGAGGCCAGCGTCGGGAACCGTTTGATGAATCGCTCGAAGTACGGGACGACCGTGGCCACCGTCGTCTGCTGCAGCATCAGCTCCGAGACCAGCGTCTTGTACGGCGTCGGAGCGCGGCGCCAGGGGAGGTCGCGTTTGGTCCGGTCGTACCAGCGGAGCAGAGAGGGCGCGATCGGCATCGTCCGGCGCTCGCAGTGTAGTACAACGGGGCGTGGCCCCGCCCTCTCCGCCGCCCGACATCGCCGCCGCCGTGGCGCGCGGTGAGATCGAGCCGATTTACTGTCTCTCGGGCGAGCGCTATCTGGTCGACGCGACCGCCGCGGCGATCCGCGCCGCGGTGGTGGCCGAGGGGGGCGCCGCAGCTGCCTTCAATCAGGACGTCTTCGACCTCAAGGAGAAGGGTCTCGGCCCGGCGCTCGCCACCGCGCGCACGCTGCCGATGCTGGCCAAGCGGCGACTGGTGGTCGGAAAGGCGATCGACGAGGTCAAGGCAGCCGACCTCGAGCCGCTCGCCGGCTACGCCGAAGATCCGAACCCGTCGACCTGCCTCCTGCTGATCGCCGACAAGGTCGACGTCCGGTGGAAGGCGTTTCAGACGCTCAAGAAGCGCGGCTACCTGCACGTCTTCGCGCCGCTGCGCGATCAGGCGCTCGCCGGCTGGCTGCGGACTGAGGCGCGCGCGCGCAAGCTGACGCTGGCGCCCGAGGCGGCCGAGGCGCTGGCCACCGCCGCCGGCCCCGATCTCGGCCGGCTGTCACAGGCGCTCGACCTGCTGGCGCTCTACGCGGGCGGCAAGGGGATCGGCGTCGACGACGTCGAGGATCTGATCGCCGAGACCCGCCAGCGCGGCGTCTTCGAGCTGACCAAGGCGATCGGCGCCGGCAACGTCGGGCGCGCGCTGGCGCTGCTCACCAACATGCTCCGCAACCGCGAGCCGGCGCTGCGCATCCAGTTCATGCTGGCGCGCCACCTGCGGCAGGTCTGGCGCGCCAAGGAGCTGTTCGCCTCGGGCGCCGGACGCAACGACATCGCCGCCGGCGTCGGGATCAGCCCCTTCTTCCTGGACGACGTGCTCGTCCCGGCGCGTCGCATGTCGCGCGCCTCGCTCGAGCGCGCCTTCGAGCGCCTCTACGTCGCCGACGTCGAGCTCAAGAGCTCCAAGCTCGATCCGGAGATCGCCCTGTCGCGCCTGGTCCAGACGCTCGCCGAAAGCTCGGCCGAGCGTCCACGAAGCTAGAGCAGGAAGAAGCTAGACCGTAGCGGGGCTACGGATCTCGCTACTTGGCGGCGCTGGCGCCGCTGACCGCGATCGTCAGGCGAGAGACCGACCGCGAGGCCGTCCCCTTCTTGATGACCCCTTTGGAGGCCGCCTTGTCGATCGCCTGGACCGCGCTCTTCAGCAGTGGCCCCAGATTCTTGGCCCCCCCCTTGCTGCCCTGGCCGCCGAGCGCCGCGCGGAGCTTCTTGATCGCCGTCCGCATCGACGTCGTCTGCGCCACGTTGCGCGCCGTTCGCGTGATCCGCTGGCGGTTCGCCTTCTCTGATGACTTGATGTTCGCCACGTTGTTCCTTCGCTCGTTTGGGCGCGCATCATGCTGACCGCCCCGCAGGTTGTCAAGGAGGAGGGTCGCCAGCGGGCGATCAGCCTAGCCCGATCTCCTCGAGCGCCGCGTCGTCGAGACCGAAGAAATGACCGGTCTCGTGCAGCAGAGTGGTCCGGATCTCCTCGCGAAGCTCGTCCTGGTCGCGGGCAGCCCGTTCGAGGTTGCGGCGGAACAGCACGATCTGCGTGAGCCCCGGCTGACCGCCCAACCCCGTGGCGCCGTCGCCGTGAGCCGTCCCGCTGAACAGCCCCAGCACCCGCGGGTCGAGGCCCGTGGAGACGTCCACCTCGGCCGGTAGCTCGGCGATTACGATCGGGATCCCTTCGAGAAGCGCGCGCGCCCGAGTTGGAAGCTCCTCCAGCGCCCCCTCGGCGACCGCAGCGATCTCCGCCTCAGGCAACCGGTCGGCTTCGCCGGCCATACGATCGACAGCACCGGGAGCAGCATCGAGCTCCCAGGTGCGCTTCCAGGCGGCCCGCATCTCGGTCTCCTCCTCGAGCTGCTCGGCGGCGCAGCCGAGCGCATACCAGGCGTCCGCCATCGTCGGGCTCGCCTCGCACAGCAGGCGCAGGCGGTCGCGCGCCGCCTCAGCATCGCCGAGGGCCAGCTGCAGGTCGGCGATCTCCAGCGCCAGGTCCAGATCCTCCAGCCGAACCTCGGGGGGCGGCAGCTCCGCCAGCGTCCGTTTCGCCTCCTCGGTCTCGCCCATTTCGGTCTCGAGACCGGCCTTGAGCGCGACCGCCGAGAGGAACTCACTCTCGTCGTCGGTCAGATCGAGCGCGCGCGTGGCATGTCGGAGCGCCTCTGCGGTCGCCTCGGGATCGCCGGCCAGAATCTCGCCGAGCCAGAGCTCCGGCGTCGCCCAGTCGGGATCGGCCGCCGCCGCCCGCTTCAGGATGGCGATTGCCTGGGCGTCGTCTTCCTCCTCACGGCAGCAGGCGCCGAGAAGCAGCAACGTTTCCGGCGCCTCGGCGTCGAGCGCCTCGGCCTGCCGCCGCGCCTCCCCGACATTTCCGCTTTCGAGCGCCTGCCAGGCCGCCTCGACCCGGGGATCGCCCCCCTCGCCTGCCGCCTCGTCTTCTTCCGCATCGTCTGGTTCGCGCGCCATCGCCCTATCCTACGAGATCAGCTCGGGCGCGTCCGCCAACACCGCCAGGGACGCCCGCATGTACGAGGCCGCCACGTCGCTGGTCCGCCGGGCGTCGTCGGCGCTGCCGATCGAGGGCGCCACCTCGACCACATCGGCGCCCAGGAGCGGAAACGCCGCGCCGATCCGGGCGATCAACAACCGCACGAAGTCGGGTGAGAGCCCGTTCGGCTCCGGCGCACCGGTCGAAGGGGCAGCCTCGCTGTCGGTGGCGTCGATGTCGTTCGACAGATAGACGCGCCGGACGCCGAGCCCCTGGAGATGTCGAATCACATCGTCGATCACCGCGCCACCGCGCGCGCGAACCTCGTCGGCCCAGAACTGCCGGACACCGAGCGTCGACTCCCAGTGTTCCTTCGTGCGCGAGGAGGTCCGTACACCGATCTGCACCAACCGTCCGCCCCGGCCGACGAGCTCGTTGGCGTGATAGGCCCAGGTCGCGAAGCAGATCCGAATACCGAGACGCTCGGGCAACAGATCGGTGTGCGCGTCCGCGTGAACGATCGCCCACGGCTCGGCGGTGTGTCGCGCGATCGCCGCCACCATCGGCCAGGCCACCGAGTGATCGCCCCCCAGCATGAGGATTCGCAATCCGGGACGTGCTCGCAGCAATTGATCGACCACGCGCTCGGCAATCGACAGCGGCGCCACCGGCCAATCGCCGTTTGCGGCGGTCGGGCCGTAGAGCACCGCGCGCGTTCGGCGTCGTTGCTCGTCGCTCAACATGTCGTCGGTCAGGAGCTGCGGCACGGAGAACACATCGCCGACGTCGACGATCCCGGCGCGGAGCGCCTGGGCCGGGAAGTCCGGCGCCTGTCGAAGCAGCGCCGACCGTATCGCTTCGGGTCCAAAGGCAGCGCCGCGCGTCAGTCCAGCGCCGCAATCGGAAGGGATCCCGAGAATCGCCACCCGCGCCATGCCGATGGACGCCAGCGCGGCGCGCCACTTCACCTGAATCTCGGCGTCATCGCGCGCGCCGTACAACGTCTTCTGCAAAGATTCGCGCGCCGCCCGTCCGCTGCTCACCGTGTGAATGCCGCCGCCAGCGGGTCGTAAGAATTGCGCGAGGTCGTCCATTTCGTTACACCAGCGCGCGCCAGACCTGTTCGGGTTTCATTACCGCAAACCGAAACTGCCCGCGCGCGATTTAGCCCTCTTTTTTAGCCCGAAAGTCGTCCGCTTTCAGGCCGAACCGTTTTGCCCAGCGGTAGACCAGCGCCGGCTTCCGGTCGAGCTCGCGGGAGACGCGCATCATGTTGCCCTGAAATCGGCGGATCAACGCCTCCAACTCGGCGGCATCCGGCGGTGGGCGCGATTTTCGGCGGCCGCCGGCGGAGCCCTTGACCCGGGGCGCCGACAAGATCGTCCCTGGAAGATGGTCGATCGCGATCCGATCGGCGTCACGCGCAAGGGCCTCCGCAGACGTCATCACCTTCCCGAGCTCGCGGACGTTGCCGGGCCAGGGATAGAGGCAAAGCGCCTGGAAGGCGGTCAGCTCGATCGGCTTCTTCCGCGCACCCAACAGAAAGCTGGCCAGCGCGCCCAGATCTTCGACCCGGTCGCGCAGCGGCGGAATCCGGATCGGCTCGGCGCCGAGGCGGGCCGCGAGGTCGACGCGCAGCCCCCCGCTTCCCGACTGCGACGGCGCCGCGGTGCGGCTGGTGGCGGCGACGATGCGGGTCTCGATCCGCCGCGCGCGCAGCCCGCCGACCGGAGACAACATTCGGTCCTGCGTGAAGCGCAGCAGCTTCGTCTGCAGCTCGGGCACCATCTCGCCGATCTCGTCGAGAAACAGCGTTCCGTTCTCCGCCTCCTCGATGATCCCACCTTTGGCCATCGCCGCCTGCGAGTGCGCCCCGCGCGCGTAGCCAAAGAGCTCGGTCTCGACCAGCTCGCGCGGGATGGCGGCGCAGTTGATGGCCACGAACCGCCCCGTCCGGCCGCTGGCCCTGTGAACCGCCTCGGCATAGACCTCCTTGCCGACGCCAGTCTCCCCGGTCAGCAGCAGCTCCTCGCCCGCCGCCGCCAGCTTGCGCAGCTTCTGGCAGACCATGGCAAACGTAGGATTGGCCGTCGCCACCGGCCCCAGCGGATTCGCCAGCTCAGCTTCGACTGCCGCCCGCTGAGCCACCGTCGTGACCCGAAAGACCAGGACGTGGCTCCCCACGAAGATGACCGAACCGTCCCGCAACCGGACGGTCGTCTCGACCGGCTCCCCATCGACGATCGTCCCGTTGGTGCTCGAGAGGTCGGTCAGCTCGTAGACGCCATCGTCGGGCGCGGGGGTGATCGCCATATGCTGCGAGGAGACCATTCGGTCCGACAGGACCAGGGACGACTGCCCCGGCTCCCCGTGCGTTGCCTCCCGGCGCCCCACGACCAGCGACCCGGTGAACGTTGCGACTCTGTCAGCCCCCTCCGGGACGTTCCCCCGGTTGTCCCCCACTATCAGAACAAGGGGGACCTTGACGGGATCGTCCGACGCCTCGTGGCGCGGGACAAACGTGGTGCTTTCGTTGGGCGTGATCACTTGAGATCAGCCGAACAATAAAACGTAACTTCGCTTGCGTAAACGGATATAAAACCGCCCCCCCGAAACGTCTGTTTTCCGGCAGTTAAGCCCGCATTTTCGGGCTCTCCGCATTGGTCCTTCGGTTGCTCCTGGAGGTCCGAAAGGCCGCGTCAATTCGTGACGCGTCTTTCCGACCCCGCAACCACCAGACCACAAGGAGACGCCCATGCTCAAGAAGATTGTACTCGCCGCGTTATTT
>Ga0209890_10000003_pt1 | contig 120951 bp, 110 predicted proteins | sample OrgsoiDNA2013049_FD_185799 | JGI IMG/M metagenome (GOLD analysis project Ga0209890, IMG submission 185799) | Permafrost soil microbial communities from the Arctic, to analyse light accelerated degradation of dissolved organic matter (DOM) -... | ecosystem: Environmental > Terrestrial > Soil >... | reverse complement strand
GCGATCGCGCCCCTCCGTCTTGGCGCGATAAAGCGCGTCGTCCGCCGCCTTGAGGATGGCGTCGGCGTTGGTCCCATTGACGGTGTAAGCCGCGACGCCCACCGAGATGGTCACCGACGGAAGGACGATGGCTCCGTCACGGATTTCGAGATCGCGAATGCCCTATCGAAGCTTTTCGCTGCTCCTTGATCCGAAGGTTCGTCAGCGTGAGGCTGATTCGCGTAGCCCATCTCCTCCAACGTCATGCAAAGGTCCCGGGCGACGATGCGTTCGTCCTCGACGATCAGGATCGTTCGAGCTTCGGCGTCGGGAGTCCCCGTGGCCGCCAGCCCCATCGCTAAGCTCCTGCTGCCGGATGCCAGCAGGGGAGGACGACGCGCGCCAGGGTGCCCTTTCCTGGCTCGCTCTCGAACACAATCGTTCCGGCGAACGACGCCACGATACCGTGGCTGACGGAGAGACCGAGGCCGGTGCCCCGACCGACGGCCTTGGTCGTGAAGAAGGGATCGAAGATCTGCTTCATCACTTCGGGCGTCATCCCGGCACCCGTGTCGCGGATCTCCGCGACGGCGCGTCCTTGCAGATCGGTGGAGGTTGTCACGACGATCTGGTTGGTCTGCCGTTTGGCCGGATCCAGCGCTTGGGCAGCGTTGAGGAGAAGATTCACGAACACCTGACCCAGACGGCCGGTGCCGGCGTCCACGGGTGGCACCTCGCCCAGGCTTTGCACCACGCGCCCGTGCTCGCGCAAGGCGTGTCCGGCGATCTGGATGCTCCAGTTGAGGACCTCGTTCAGGTCGGTTTTTTGCCCCGAGTCGATCGTGGGTCTCACGAAGGTCGTGAGATCGGCCACGATCTTCCCGAGCCGAATGGTCCCATCCTGGGCGTCGACCAGCGCCGCCTCGATCGATTTCATCCAGTCGCCATCGGCCTGGGGCAGAGGCGCGTCCCGGCGCCGTCGAATGCCCTCCAGCACGAAGCCGACGTTGGTAAGGATGAAAGCGAGGGGGTTGTTCACCTCGTGGGCGACCTCGGCAACCATCGTCCCGATGGTGGCCAAGCGATCGGCCAGCTCGAGCTGACGCTGGAACTGCCGCCGCTCGCCCACGTCGCGAAAGACCATCACCGCTCCCAGGACCTCGCCGTTCTCGCTCACGATGGGTGCCGTATTATCGGAGATGAATCGATCCTTCTCCTCACCGCGGACCAGGACCGCCTCCACGGTCAGCGAGCGGTGTTCGTCCAGGGCCACCTGCAGAGGGTTCGGGATGGGCGTTCGCGACCGATCGTCTTGGACCATCCGCAGGATCTCGTCGGCCGGGCGTCCGTGTGCCTGCTCCATCTTCCAGCCGGTGAGCGCCTCGGCGATGGGGTTCATGTAGTTGACCCGCCCAAGCGCGTCGGTCGAGATGATGGCGTCCCCGATCGAGCGCATGGTGGTGGTCAGCCAGCGTTCGCGCTCCCGCAGCCGCTTCTCCATGTCGTGCTTGAAGAGCGCGATCTCGACGGCGCTGCGCAGCTCGCTGGCCCGGACCGGCTTGAGGAGGTAGCCGAACGGCTCGGTCGCTTTGGCCCGCTCCAAGGTGCCCTCGTCCGCGAACGCCGTGAGGTAGATGATGGGAACGTCGAATCGCTCGCGCAGGATCGACGCCGCCTCGATCCCGTCGCGCTTCCCTTTGATCCGGATGTCCATCAACACCAGATCTGGGCAATGCTCGGTCGCCAACTGGATGGCCTGGTCGGCCGAGGCCGCCGTCACGGAAACGCCGTACCCCAGATCCAGCAGGCTTTGCTGGATGTCGCGGGCGACCACCCGTTCATCCTCGACCACCAGGATGGTCTTGGCAGCCCGCAACATCCGGCGGCTCTCGTTGAAGCCGGGCATCGAGGCCGGCATCATGTGGGGCGCGGTCTTAGCCGAGACGTCGGCGACAATCTCGGTCACGGGTCCACCTTGCGGAACCGGAATCGATAGGACGAGCCGAGCGGATCCAGGCTGGCTTCGATGAGGCTCCGCTCGTAGGCCGACGGGACATCTGCCGGCGTCACCTGCGCCTTGTCCAGGCTCTGCTTAGTCGGTCGTGCTTCCCGCATCCTCGCCCTCCCTCACCCTCCGACCCGAACGGCCGATCCCTGAACGTTACAGTTCTCTATTAACTCTCTGGAAGCTAGGACTATTGTCCTTGAGCTTCGTTGAAGACGCGCGCGCAGGCCCCTCTCGACCGTCCCGAGAATCAGTATGCGGGCCGACTCGTTGGGGCAGCCCCGGTCGTTTAACGCGCCCGCCGACGCGAGCGTGTGAGCGCAATCGCTGCCAGCAGTAGCCACAACGGCGCCGTCGACGTTCCGTTCACGGCCACCGTGCACGAGCAACCGCCGCTCGAATTACTGCCGCCGCTGCCCGTACTGCCGCCGCTGCCCGTACTCCCACCGCTGCCCGTACTGCCGCCGCTGCCCGTACTGCCGCCGCTGCCCGTACTCCCACCGCTGCCCGTGCTGCCGCCCGTGCCCGTGCTGCCGCCCGTGCCCGTACTGCCGCCGCTGCCTGTGCGGCCGCCGCTGCCCGTACTGCCGCCCGTGCCCGTGCTGCCGCCCCGTCCACTCATACCCCCGGAACCACTCCCTGCCGTTCCCCCGGTGCCGATCGAACCAGCAGCTCCGCCGCCCGTCGACCCACCCGCGCCGCCGCCGGTCGAGCCAGCTGAACCGCCGCTGCCGGTCGAGCCGCCCGCGCCGGTCGAGCCGCCGGCGCCAGTCGAGCCGCCCGTGCCGGTCGATCCTGGCGGCGACAACAGGTACATGACGGCGCTGCCCGCGATCACGCTCGCCGAGACGCCGCTCGTCATGCCGGTGACGTCCGTGCGCTGCCAGACGTCGCGCACCGCCGGCGTTCCCGTCACGCCGAGCTGAGAGAACGTTACCGAGACGGTCGCGGTGGCACTGCCCAGATTGAAGAGGGCCACCGCCTTCTGGCCACCCGTCAGATCACGCGACCAGACCTGGGTGTTGTTCGACGAGGAGAGGCGCTTCGAGTGCGTGCCGCTCGAGTCCTGGTTGATCGCCAGCACCTCGGGGTTGGTGAGCAGCGCCGTCGTCCAGGTGTCCCCGCTCAGCTTGGTCGGATTGCCGCCGAGAATCAGCGGCGACGGCATGATCCCCCACAGCGACATCACGGCCACCTGATTGGCGTGGTTGAGGGCGCTCATGAAGTTCGTCCGGTTCCCCGCCCCGACCGGAGACCGCGGCCCAACGTACCCGAGCGGCAGCATGTCGCAGTCCGGCCAGTGCCCCGGCGTCAGCGTCGTCTGCGCCTGCCAGTTGCCGGCGGCGGTGAACACGTCGGTAAGGTTGCTGAGGCCGTTCGTGTCCCAGAAGTCGTTGACCGTGCGCCACTGGTTCGCGTTCGCGATGAGGTCGGCGACATTCGCCGTCTGCATGGGGCCGGGCGACAGGCTGAGCACGATCGATCGGCCGGACTTGTCGATGGAGGCGCGTATCGCGTCCACCTCTGTCTGGTGATAGTTCGTTCCGGAGATCATGTCGTCCACCTTCACGAAATCGAGTCCCCAGCCGGCGTACTGGGTGAAGATCGAGTCGTACCAGGCCTGGCCCGCGACCGTGTTGCCACGGACGCCGTAGTTGTGAGAGTCCCAGGGGCAGGTGTCGCTGCTGTTACCCGCATCCGTGGCCTTGTACGTCGAGTTCGCGATGGGCGAGTTGGCGGTGAAGGCCTTGCGCGGAATCCCACGCATGATGTGGATGCCGAAGAGGAGTCCCATGGCGTGGACCTGGTCGGCGACGGACTTCAGCCCCACACCGCCGGCCGACGACGGCCACTTGCTCGGTGACGGGAGCCACCGCCCGTTGCTGTCGATGTTGTCCTCGGAGTCGAACCAGAGGTAGTCGATCACGGCCGTGTTCCAGCCGTAGGGCTGAAGCTGCGACTTGAGCGCGGTCGCCGCCGCCAAGAACTCGCTCTCGCTGACGCTCGAACCGTAGGAATCGTAGCTGTTCCAGCCCATGGCCGGCGTGAGAGAGTAGGTGTTCGAGGCCGCGATGGTGTACGTGGCGGTCGCCGAGCCCGACCCGTTGCTCGCGGTGACCGCAACCGGGTATGAGCCGGCCGCCGGCGTGGTGCCGCTGATCGTCCCGCTGCTGGAGGCGAGGGTGAGGCCCGACGGAAGCCCGGTCGCGGTGAACGAGAGAGGCGCCTGCCCCGTTGCGGGGATCGTAAACAAGAACGGCGTTCCCGGCCGCGCCGCATAAAGGGACGGCCCGTGCAACTCGGGTTTCGCCGGCGCCGCCGACATCGAAATGGTCTGGGCGCTCGCGACGCCGCCTAGGGCTGGACCGAGGCCGATCCAGAGGGCGCCGAACAGAAACGTGACGGTCGATGCGGTGCGCATGGGGGACTCCTCAACGATTGCTGCTCCCTGATACTGTCGTTTCCGCGTCCGGCCCCAGCGGTCAAGATGTTCGGAGTCGGGTCTATTTGTGACTGGGCTGCGGATGGGGTCGGCCTGGCGCCGGTCAATCCTCAGCGCAGGGATCGTCGGTAGACCGCAGGGCTCGCGTGAAGAAAGCGACGGAAGACCTTGCCGAAGTGGTTCACGTTGGTGAATCCCCATTCGCCCGCGATCTGCTTGAGCGGCTTGTTCGTCGCCAGCAGCCCGCGAGCGGCCTCCTGGAGCCGCACCTCGGTCATGAAACGCGCGGGCGTGAGGCCCGTGCGCGCGCGAAAGTAGTGGCTGAAATGGCTGCGGCTCATTCCCCGCTCGGCGGCCACATGGTCGACGCTGGGCGGGAGCCGGGGGTTCGCGAGGATTCGCGCGCGCAGCGCTTCCAGCAGGCGTTCGCGCTCTCCTTCGGGATCGCTCAGCTCGTGCGCCAGCCTTTCGTAAGAGAAGAGGAGCTCGAAGAGCGCAAGCTCGACCTCATAGCGGTCGCGGAAGTCTTTCTCGAAGGCACCGCGCACGAGGCGCATCATGTTCGCCGTCAGCACGCTCGCCGGCGTCACGCGCAGCGTCGGGCCGGTCGTGGCCACCTGCTTCGCGATGCGGTTGATCAGATAAGGGTGGTAGATGCCGATCCAGCAGAATGTCCACCCGGGGGAGGCCTCGGGAAGGTAATAGCGATGCGGCGACGGGACGATGGCGAAGAACGCAGTTCCGGGCGGGATCTTCTGCGCGGTTTTTCCGTAGAGCTCGAACTCGCCCCATCCGGCCAGCGTCAGCTGAAAGAACACCAGCGGCTTGTCGTTTCGCCCCAGCCGCTGCATTCCGTCCCAGCGGTAGCTACGCGCGTCGGTCCGGGTCTCGACGTTTCCGAAGTAGCCGCTCGCCGGGGTCCACCATGACGGACCTTCGATCGGGGCGCGAGACGCCCTCACCAGTTGCTCCAGGTGCGGCGCCCACGCCGCGGGCGGCACCGGCCCCGGCTGCTGTCCCGCGACGAAGTCCGAGGTCATCACCTCGAGAGAGCGACGGCGCCAGAGAGACGACCGCGAGGGGGACCGGGGGGACCGCTTCCGGGTCACAATTGAACCATAGTCCGGACACGCCAGTCGTCGCCAGCCCCACTCCGCTGGCGGGGGCGACCGGCCGGCCAGGCGGGGACGGGCATCGGCCCGGTCGCCACGGCGCCCTCTCTGCTCCCTCAGGCCGGGCCCGTTCCCTCGAGCGGCTCCGCGCTGGGTGCGCGGGAGAACGCGGCCACCAGCCGGTCCTGCTCGGCTCGCAGCTCCTGGCTGAAAAGGGCCGAGAGGCGGGCCGCGAGGTCGGCTTGAGCGCCGCTGGCCAAAAAGGGTCCGATCGCGGCGGCAAACTCGGCGCTGGTCTGGAACCGCCGGTCGGGATCGACCTCCAGGGCGCGCATCAGGATGGCCGGCAGCGGATCGGCAAGGGCGGCGATGCGGGCGCGATGTTCGTCGGTCGGCCCGGTCGCCGCAGCGGTCAGCAGATCGTAGAACGTGTCCCCTTGATAAATGGGCTCTCCGGACGCGGTGTAGAGGATCACCATCCCGACCGAGAACAGGTCGGAGCGGTGGTCGACGACCCGGCCGCGTGCCTGCTCCGGCGACATGAATCCGACGCTCCCTTTCACCGTTCCGCTCTCGGTCTGGGAGACCCGCTGGTTGGCCTTCATGACGCCGAAGTCCAGGATCTTGACCTCGCCTCGATCGGAGATGATCACGTTCTCCGGAGTGATGTCGCGGTGGACGAGCCCCAGCAGGTGACCGGCATCGTCGCGTTTGTCGTGCGCGTACTGCAGTCCGGTCAGCACCTCGTGCGCGAGATACAGAATCACCTTGGTGGACAGGGCCGCCTCGCCGCGGTCGCGCAGCCGGCGCAGGAGGCGGCCGAGATCCCGTCCCACCACGTACTCCTGGGCCAGGAAGTACGACCCCGTCGCCTCGCCGAAGTCGAACACCGGGACCACGTTCGGGTGCACCAGGGTCGAGGCCAGGTTGGCCTCGTCGATGAAGAGATCGACGGCGGTGGTGTTGTTGTTGAGCTCGGGGCGTAGCCGCTTGATCACGAACGACCGGCGGAACCCGCCGTACCCGAACGAGACGGCGGTAAAAACCTCGGCCATCCCGCCCTCGCCGATCTGATCGACCAGGACATAGCGGCCGAGCGGCATTCCCGGTCCCGGCAGGACCGGCGGCCCGGGGGCCAGCGTCGTGACCGCCTTGCCGAGCGCCGAGGAGGCCGGCGGGAGCCCGAAGCGGGTCGCGCCATGGCCCGGCGGCGCGTGGCGGACCGATGGCGGCGATGCATCGACGGACCGCTTGCGCAATCGGCGCAAGGGGATCGAAAAGGCGCCGATCGCGAGCGGGATCGCCACCGCCCAGAGCAGCCACCGCCGGGACCGATCCGCGGCGACCGTGGCCTGCACGAAGGCGCTCGCGCTCCCGACGGCCCAGACCCAGAGCCCGGGGGCGATCGCGACCGCTGCCGCTCGGACCGCCGGATCGGACAGCAAGACGTCGCCGCTCTCTTCCTGTCCCACGGCAGGCCCGAGCAGCGCGCCGGCCTCCGGTCCCCCGCTCGCCAGCGGCCGATGCCCGTCGCTCACCAGGATCGGGCGGCCGAGGCGCCTGGCCAACGTCTCCACGACCCTATCGTCCAGCGTCCTGGTCAGCAGCAACACCGCGGAAGCTTGCCCGGTCCCGAGCGGGTCCGGACTGGCTGCCACCAGAAATGCTGCCTGTTTGCCGGAAATCAGTCGGGCGGCCCCCTTTCCTGTGGCGCTCACCTCGCGGATGATCTCTCGGATCTGCGCTTCGTCCGTCCCGTCGGTCTGGGCGAAGGCCAACTTCCTTCCGTCGTAGGAGATGGCGGCCCGAAGGTTCCGGTATGGCTCCCACCACGACTCGGTGGCCAACAGATCGGCGAAGGTTCGGCTGTCGACCCGTCCTCGGAGAGCGGCCAGGAATCGGGGATTGGCGACCGCGTTCTGGGTCATCAACGCCAACGATTCCGTCTGCGCGGCCAGCGCCTCGCGCGCCCAGTCGGCGGCTTCGTGGGCCTTGCGCGCCGCCTCCTCGCTGACCCGCCGCTCGCCGTTGTTGGATAGGGACCGATCCGCGAGAGACGCGAGGACGAGAACGAAGGCCGCCGCCCCGACTCCCGCGAGCGCTCCCTTCAACATCTTTTGATCCGTGGCCCGCAAGATCAATAACCGAGCTGAGGTTGGCGAGGTTTCCCGTACTTGTCGGGTACGACCACCAGCGCCTGTCGATCGCCGGGAATCCGGACCGCGAGGCCGCGCGCCCCATCGGCCCCCACGATCACGGTTTGCTTCACGACGTTCGCCGACGATTCGTGCCAGGCGTAGAGCTCATAGCGGCCGGGGGTCACGTTGCGAATGACGAAGGCCCCATTGGAGCGCGGCTGGGTGAAGTAGGCGGAGTCGACGACGTAGAGGTACCCGACCATCGACGCGTGGATGTTGCACAGCAGCTCGACGGGGCCAGGTCGGGTGAAGGTCTTGGTGTAAGAGCGCCCGGCGTCGTACAGACCGGCGTCGAAATGCTGGCCCGGGGTCAGCGAGAACACGTTGTGAAAGAAAGGATCATCGTTGCGGAAGTCAATCGTCTCCCCGAGGGGAATGGCGAGCACGTGCGGGACGAAAGTCTTGTTCGACTGGCTGACCAGCCGCGGCCGTCGCGACGGCCGTGGCGTTGGAGTGGGACCGTCCATGCTCTTCAGCCAGAGCACCGCTCCGCCGGGACCGATGGCACCTCCCCCGGTCACCGACCCGGATACCGTCGTCCTGAGCGACGTGGGAAGGGTCGGCGGGGCCTCGGCTGTGGTCGGAGGCGCGAGCGGTGATCGAGCGGAAGGCGTCTCGGTCGCCGCGCTCGGCACGCCGTGCTGGCGCAGCGCCTCCCCGAGCAGCGGCAGCACCGCGCGGGAAACCTCCGCCGGGAGGTTGGGGATCTTGAGCAATGTCTCCCACTCGCGCGCCGCGCGGGCGAAGTCGCCCGCCTCGTAGGCCAACCGCCCCTCGGCCATCAGGTTGAAGATGAGGTACTGCCGCTCCGCCTCCCCCTTGAACACGAGGTCCTGGGGGCTCCTCACGGAGATCGGCAGCGGCATCTCGTGACCTGACCAGACCGGTCCCGGAGAAGCGGCAGGGGTGGGCGCGGAGGTGGTGGCCATGCCTGCGGCCCCACCGAACGCGAGCCAGACCAGCGCTGCGCGCATCACCACGTGTACACCACCGATGTCGTGAACACGTTGTTGTCCACCTGGGGCGCGCCGGCCAGCTCTTGATTGAGGAGAAATTCGACCTTCACGATCAGGGCCTCCGAGAGCTCGGCGCGGAGGCCGCCCGTCACCCGTGCCACGGTGATGGGACGGAATCCCTCGAACCACGCGTGGCGCTGCTCGTAACGGACGTACGGGGTGACGACGCGCAGGGGGCCGAAGGGAATCGGCACACCGTAGGCAGCCTGGCCCCAGAATCCCCGGGCGTGGAACGCCGAGGCGATCAGGTATGCGGCCGCGCCGGTCTGTTTGCCGCCGGCCCCCTCTTCCTCGTCGACGTGCACATACTCGCCGCTCAGCGAGACGCCGGCAAAGTAGAGGCGGGCGTCGAAGCCGAACATCTCCAGCAGCGCCGACCGGTCGAACTGATCGTTCCGGGGACCACGCAGGCCGCTGCCGCCCAGCTTGAGCTGCGCGCGCGGCAGGTCCAGCTCGTACCCGAGCCGGGCCGAAAGCAACGGGACGCCGGTCAGGCTCGCGTCCGTCGGCTGCAGCGACTCCACGAAGTTCGACCCGTTGGTGGCGGCCACGTTCAGGCTGACCGCGGACCAGAGGCGCGCGATCTGCTTCCGGTAGAACCCCTTCAACCCGAGCGCGGTGCCCGTGGTGTAGCGGGCCATCAGCGACGGGGTGATTCCGGTCCGGTAGTTGGCCTCGGTTTCCAGGTACTCGATGCCGAACACCGAGTCGAACTTGCCGCCGCTGACGAAGAACTCACGCCCCTCGAACGGCGTCACACGGCCAAAGGCCTGCGCGACCAGGAGGTCGGCGACGTTGCCGCGGCCGTCGCCGCCCCAGCGAGGCAGCGCCTGGATCCGCACGAAGGCCATGACCGGGACGTGCGTCGACTGATAGCGCAGGTCCTGGCTCACCGTGTTGAGCAGGAACGATGGACGCCCGCCGATGTTGACCGAGCGGGGCAGGAAGCCGTTGGTGGCGCGACCGCCGGCGTCGATGGAGGCAACGTCGCCGCGCGAGTTGACAGCAGGGGCGAAGGTGTCGACGCCGTAGTCGGCGGGCACGCGGTTGTCGCCGGGGGGAAAGCTCGTGCCGTCGCCGCCCGCGTCGGCGAAGCCGAAATCGACGTATCCCATCAAGGTCAGCGGCGGCGCCATCGGCGTTCCGGACGGGAGCACGAATCCCTCCGGCTGGGTGTCGAAGTCCTCGGGATCCAGCTCCCCCGTCGGCGCGGGAACGGGCGTCTCGACGCTCGTCTCGGCGCGCACCTGGCCGGTCGCCGCGGCGCGGGCCGCCGCAAGCACGGCCCAGATCAACGCGGACCGCGGGCGTCGCCCGGATCGTCCCCTCACCGCCCGATCCCTTTGCCGCCGTAAAAGACGAGCGGGGTGCAGGCGGTGACCTTGGTGGCGACGATGTTGGTGGCGCCGAGACTGTCTTCGATGCTCCCTTGGGAGTCGAGCCAGGTACACCCCGAAGGGAAATCAGGCCGGGTGAAGCAGGCGACGTCGGCGCTCGCGATCTTGGTCGCGTTGGCGGCGACGCGGCCCCGGTACGCCTCCGGATCGATACCGCCAGCGGTCAGCAGCGCCGCCGCGTCGGGGGCCGCGTCTGGATCGAACGCCGCCGCCGTCGCGGGCGCCACGGCCAGATACAACCGGCTGTACGCCCCGAAGCGGGGCTTTCCACCCGGTGCGTCGGCGGGTCGGCCCGCGAACGGCGGACCGCTTCCCATCACCCGGGGCGCTCCCAGCGGCGCAGGCGACCCGTCGGGTCCGCGCCGCGCAATCACGTAGAGCGGCGTCTCCTCGACCTCCAGCGACGCCGCGTCGTAAGTGAAATTGCTCGACCCCTCGCCGAAGTATCCCATCTGTTCGCCGTCGACCCACGCTGTGGGCGCCGATGACAGGAAGCTGGCCACCGGCGTCTGCAGATACGGATGCACCGGGGGCGTCGCCCCGAGCGTGACGGCATCCGGACGGACCGAGTACGTCCAGGGGGAGCCGGGGTAAATCGCGAGCTTGTCGTCGAAGATCCGTTCTGCCGAGGTGTACTGCGAGACGTCCGCACCCGCCGGCAGGACGGCGTAATACACCTGCCAGAGCGGACTGTAGAAGAGGCTATTCGGCCCCACATCGAAGACCGGTGCCGCGTTCGTCCCGTCGGCATTCTTGGCGCGATTCTGGGTCGGGCTCTGGCTGTTCCAGGCGGTCACCAGCACATACCAGGGCTGCACCCAGACTTCGTCGAAGTCGACCCACAGCTCCGGCATGACGTAGGCGGCGGGCGCGCCCTCGCTGTAGGCGGGGATGATGTTCAGCGTCGCCGATCCGTCCGCAGCCGGAGCCAGGATCTCGTGGGGATCGATGCCCTGCGGAAGGCTCGGTGCGACGGCGACCGGCGACCCCGTGACCAGCGCCTGGGAAACATCGAACAAGCTCCAGAGCCGCGGCTGCTTTTCGCCGTCCGTTCCGGGCTCGCAGGCGCCGCCCGCGGTCATCGCGCAGATCAGCGGAACCAACGCGCGCGCATTCGGTCGCAACAACGTTCGGCCCCCCACTGGCGCAAGGTATCCCAGGGAACTACCAAACGGTCGTAAACAATAGGTCAAGATCGCGGGGATGGAATGGGGAATACGCCTGGTTCTCGGGCGGAACGACGATCCCGGACGTTGAGCACCGGACGCGCTTCACTTCGCCAAAACCGATCGCGCCTTCTTGGCGGCTGGCCGGGCTGATCGCCCGGTACGTCGAGGATCTGCTGACGACGCTCGACACCGACGTCCCGCGCCATCCTGATGCGCGTCCTATGCCCCTTCACCCTCACGCCCGACGGCGACAGCTACAGAATCTCCGGGGCCCTCGACCTTTCGGCTGTCGTGGGCCCCGGAGTCTCTGAAAAATCCAGTAGCGGGGGCGTGATTTGAACACGCGACCTTCGGGTTATGAGCCCGACGAGCTACCAGGCTGCTCCACCCCGCATCAAGTTCCGAAGCGGGGGAACCTTGCCTGATCGTGTCCGAGGCGTCAAGGGTCGATCTTCTCACTTCATTTGGTCACAGCGAGCAGAACGGGCCCCCAGGGGTCTTCGGCTCGGCTAGAATCGATGTCTACTTGGCTGACGCTTAGACTGGACAGACACTTGATGTACGCAGGTCTCAGTAACCGAGCATTCGGCTCGAGCTCTCTTATCTTCTGGCTCACGGTAGCCGTCTGCGCGATCGGAGCTGGATGCTCGGGGGGATCGAGCGGCGGATCGACGGCCGAGGGTGGCGCGACCGGAGCGGGTGACGCGAACGGAACGGGCGGCGCGACTGCTGGGCATGACGCGGGGAGCATCATGCCGATGGACGGCTCGTCCGCGTCGGGGGGGTTCACCGGCACCGGGTCTGGCGGCTCGCCCGGGACCGGCGGCTCGACCGCGACAGGCGGCTCGACCGCGACAGGCGGCTCGACCGCGACAGGCGGCTCGACCGCGACAGGCGGCTCGACCGCGACAGGAGCGGCCGGCGCGACCAGCAGCGGTGGCTCCAAGGGAGCCGGCGGATCCAGCAGCAGCGGCGTTGGCGGCACCACCGGCAATGGCGGCACCACCGGCAATGGCGGCACCACCGGCGCGGGCGGCAAGTCGACCGGTGCCGGCGGAGCGACGTCTGGTTACGCTGGCTCGAAGGGAACCGGTGCCTCCACCGGCGCCAGCGGGGCGACGGGAGCTGGCGGGGCGGGGACCAGCGGATTCTGCCCGGCAGGTGCGATCTTCTGCGCCGACTTCGAAGAGGCGAGCGGCGCTCCCCTGAACAGTCCCGTGGGGACCGCAACCTTCCAGGACCCGAACGAATCGGGCGCGACCTTTGGCGGCGGCGTCATGGACCTCGACGCGGGCGACAGCCCTTTCGACGGAAAGCAATCGCTGAGGATCAGCCCGTCGAGCGGCGTCAGCGTCCGCACGTTGGTTGTCGCGGTCCCGGCGACCTTCTGGGTCCGCCTCTACATCAAGAGCGACATGGCCATCGGGCAGCAAAACCACAACTCCTTCTTTGGGGCGGGAACAGATCCCGTCTACAGCATGGGCAACTACGTCGAGCTGTCCGAGCAGTATGGCTGCGTCCTGCTGAACAAGAGCGGCATGCTCTATCCGACGGGGACGACCTGCGGGGCCAACAGCGCCCTGTCGGCGAACAGCTGGCACTGCATGACCGCCGAGTTCGACGGCACGACGGGCAACGTCCATGTGTTCTCAGGCTCGACCCAGATCATCAACGCCGCGGGCTGGGCGCCGGCGACGGAGGCGTTCAACTCATTCTCGTTCGGCTACTTTGCCTACAATCCAAACGGCGCCTCCGTCTGGTACGACGACGTCGTGATTTCGGCCAGCCCGCTCTCCTGCCCGTAGCGCGGCGCGTCCGCGCAGGCGGACGCCGTACTCAAGCCGCGGTGGCTCGGGTAAGATTGCTCCCCTCCCCTCTGCCCCTCCCCTCTAGCCTGGAGATGCTTTAGATGGACGTACGCCCCCGCGACGGAAGACTCGGTTCACGTTCTCTCATCCTCTTGGCCCTGGCGATGGCGACAGCCGTCTCCTGTGGCGGAGGGTCGGGAGGGACGACCGGCTCGGGGGGATCGATGAACACCGGCACCGGCGGCACCACCAGCACCGGCGGTACGACCGGCACCGGCGGCAGCAACACCGGCTCGGGTGGCGTCACGGGCTCGGGCGGTGCGAGCAGCACCGGCGGCACGACCGGCACCGGCGGCAGCAGCACTGGTACGGGCGGCGCAACCGCCTCGGGCGGCGTCACGGGCTCGGGCGGTGCGAGCAGCACCGGCGGCACGACCGGCACCGGCGGCAGCAGCACTGGCACGGGCGGCGCGGCAGGCGCAGCAGGGTCGAAAGGCACGGGCGGCACGACCGGCTCGGGCGGATCGAGCACCGGCGGCGCGACCGGCTCGGCCGGAACGACCGGCACCGCAGGGACCAGCGGCTGCCCGTCGAACGCCACCTTCTGTTCGGGCTTCGAAACCGCGGGGCTCCCGAGCGGAGCGATCTACATGGTCAACGCGAGCCCGGGTGACTGGAGCCGCGACTTCGCGATCGACGCGACCCAGCACCATGCGGGCGCCTCCTCGCTGCTGGTGAAGAACCAGTCCGCCTCGGGCAGCTCCGGGAGCATGTACCGGATGCTGGCGGTACCGGGAACGGCGGGAGCGTTCTGGGTGCGGTTCTGGATCCAGAGCGATATGCCGATCGGCGGAACCGACCACAACGCGTTCGCCGGCGGCTCGATCGGGAGCGGCCCGAACGATCTCATGATCGAGTTCGCCGAGGATGTCGGGGTCGGGTTCAACACCTCCGACTCCGATCAGTGGCCGACGGGCTACGGACGGCTCTCGGGCGGCGGTACCAACCCCTACACCTTGCCGACGATGACCTGGGAGTGCGTCGAGATCTCGTACAACGGCACCGGACGCGAGCAGCAGCTCTTCATCAACAACGTCCAGTTGATCGACGCGACCAGCTACCCGGGCTCGACCGAGGCGCTCACCTACTTCAAGTTTGGGTTCGATGCGTACCACGGCCCGGCACGCCAGGTCTGGTACGACGACGTGGCGGTCGCGCCGACGCGAATCGGCGGCTGCCCAACCGTCGCCAAGAGCAACCAGTAACGACTAGGTCGCGGCGGTCGCGGCGCTGGTGTACTTGGCGATGAGACGTCCGATGCGCGGCACGGCTGCCTCGACGTGTTTCTTGCCCGTCGGGCGCAGCTTCTCGTAGGTCTTCTTGAGGGTGCCGTTGGACGAGCGCGCGGCGCGCTCGTCGCTGATCGTGAGGAGCGCGTCGGCCACCTGAGCCGCGCGCGCGTTCATCAGCGCGCCGATCGGCTCGTTCTTCGCCTGGGCGTCGGCCCAGAACGGCGCGAGCCGATTCACGAAGTCGTCGAGCATGTGATCGACCGCTTCGCCGATGAAGCCCGGCTTGACCGCCTTGACGACGGCGAAGGCGGCCTTGACCGCGAAACCCGAGAGCCCCCCCTTCGAGTCGACCTCTTCCTCGATCAGCTTTCCACAGTCGGCGACCACCTTCGGGCGGTTCCCCGGCACCAACAAAATGTCGTTTAGGTTCGGCATGGCGGGGAATCTACACCACGTCCGGGCGACGTGGTACGCAGAGGCATGCCGCGCCGGATTCTCCCCACGCCGCGCGCCGCGCTGGCGATCCTGACGGGCCTGAACTTTCTCAACTACGTCGACCGTTTCATCCCGGCGGCGGTGATGCCGGCCATCATCGCGGCGCTGCATCTCAAGGACTCGCAGGCCGGATCGCTCTCCACGCTCTTCATCCTGTCCTATTCGCTGGTCTCGCCGGTGGCGGGCTGGCTGGCCGATCGAAAGCCGCGCTTCCAGCTGGCCGCCATCGGCGTCTTCGTCTGGAGCCTGGCGACCTTCGGATCGGGATTGGCCCCCACCTTCCTGGCGCTGGTGGTGGCCCGCGCGCTCACCGGTGTCGGCGAAGCCAGCTACGTCGTCATCACGCCATCGCTCGTCTCCGACTACTACCCGCCGGCCCGCCGAGGACGCGCGCTGGCGACCTTCTACGCCGCCATCCCCGTCGGCTCGGCGCTGGGCTACGTCCTCGGCGGCGCGATCAACGCCCGCTTCGGATGGCGCTGGGCCTTCTTCCTGGCCGGGGCGCCCGGCGCGGCGCTGGCGTTCGCCCTGCTCTTTCTGCGCGATCCACCGCGCGGGGGGATGGACATCCCCGAAGGTTCCGGCGTCGCGACGGGCGGCGCTTCGCGCCACGCGCCCCAGCCGGCATCGCCCCCTTCTCCGCCGTCTCTCGGAGCGCTGCTGCGCATCCCCAGTTTCCTTTTCAACACGGCGGCGCAGATCATCTACACCTTCGTGGTCGGGGGGCTGGCGACCTGGATGCCGACCTACTTCGTGCGCGTGCGCCACCTGCCGCTCGCCTCGGCCGACCTGATGTTCGGCGGCGTGCTGGCGGCGGCTGGACTGGTTGGGACTTTGATCGGCGGGCGGGTCGGCGATCGGCTGGCGGCGCGCCATCCTTCGGGCCACTTCCTGCTGGCCGGAATTTCGCTGCTTCTGTCGGTTCCGTTCGCGGTCGTGGGGATCGTCGCCCCGTCGCCTGCTATCTTCTGGCCCGCGATGTTCGTGGCGCTCACCCTCCTCTTCCTGAACACGGGACCGCTCAACGCAGCGATGGCCAACGTCCTGCCGGCGCAGCTGCGCGGGTGGGGCTTCGCCATGAATACGATGGCGATTCACCTGCTGGGTGACGCGGCATCACCGACGGTGATCGGCGTCGCCTCCGACCGGATCGGCCTCAAGCTGCCGGTGCTGCTCACGGTGACGCTGCCGTTCTTGGCCGGTCTGGTGCTGCTGGCGGGGCGATCGGCGCTGGCGCGCGATCTGGCCCGGAGCGGTGCCCGATGAGCGACCACGCCGGCGAGCTGGAGACCGCGGCCAAGATCGCGCGCGAGGCGGCCGTGCTGGTGCGCAGCTATCGTGGAAAGCGGCTGCACATCGAGAGCAAGGCCGGCAACGAACCGGTGACCGAGGCCGACAAGGCCGCCAACACCCTGATCCTCGCGCGGCTCTCGGCTGCATTTCCCAAGGACGTCATCCTGTCCGAGGAGGTTCCGGACTCGGGCGCGCGCCTCGGACGCAGCCGGATCTGGATGGTCGATCCGATCGACGGCACCAGCGACTTCATCCTGGGCGACACCGGCTTCGTGGTGATGATCGGCCTGGTGATCGACGGGCGGCCGACGGTGGGCGCGGTGGCCCACCCACTCTCCGAGAAGGTCTACGGCGGGATCGTCGGTGGCGGCGCCTGGGTCGAAGAGAGCACGGGGGCGCGGACGCCTCTGCACACCTCCACGATCGAGCGGGCGCCCGGCATCCGCCTGGTGGCGTCGAAGACGCATCGGACGCCGCGCATCGATAAGATCAAGAAGGCGCTGCAGATCGAGGATGAGATGAACGTCGGCAGCGTAGGCCTCAAGATCGGCCTCGTCAGCGAGTCAGTCCGCGACCTGTACGTCTACACGGGCGGTCGGACGAAGATCTGGGACACCTGTGGGCCGGAGGCGATCTTGCGCGGCGCCGGCGGCACCATGACCGACGTCGACGGTGAGCCGCTGGTCTACGACCGGGAGGATCTCTACAACCGCCGCGGGATCGTCGCCTCCAACGGCCCGCTGCACCCCTTCGTGATCGAGACGCTGGCGCCTCACGTCCGGACGACTGACTAGGCTGCGACTACCTCTAGCTGCCGGCGATCATCATCTCGGTGACCCGGAAGGTCGGGCACTGCACCGACGAGCGCGTGTCGAGATCGTCGCCGATGGCGTCGACCCGTTTCCAAAGGTCGTCGAAGCTGGCGGAGACGGTGATCTCGGTGACGGGGAAGGCCCGTTCGCCGCGCTCGATCCAGAAGCCCCCCGCCCCCTGCGAGTAGTCGCCGGTGACGGCGTTGAAGCCGAAGCCCATCAGATCGGTCACGTAGAGGCCGCGGTCGAGGCGCTCCAGCTCGGCGGCGGGCGTGCGGCCAGCGCGCAGGATCAGGTTCGAGACGCCGACGTGCGGGCCACCGCCAATGGCGCGCGTCGCCGAGCCGGTCGAGCGGCGCCCGAGCTTGCGCGCCGCGTAGACGTCGCAAAGGAACGTCCGCAGGATCCCCTCGGAGACGAGCACGTTGGTGCGGCTCGGGAGCCCCTCGCCGTCGTAGGCGCGCGAGCCGGGGCCGCGCCGGATCAGCGGATCGTCGACCAGCTCGCAGAGCGATGAGGCGACCGCCGTCCCTTCGCGGCCGGCGAGGTAGGTGCTGCGGCGCCAGAGCGCGCCGCCCGAGAGAACGCCGGCCAGCTGACCGACCAGACCGCGGCCCGCTTCGGGCGAGAAGACCACCGGGGCGGCGCCGGTCGGGATCTTGCGTGCCCCCAGCTTGGCGAGCGTCCGCCGGGCGGCCTCCAGGCCGATCGCCTCCGGATCACCGAGGCCGCTGGCGAAGCGCGAGGCGCTCCAGTAGACGCCGTTGCGCTTCTTGCCGTCGGCGTCGTCGCAGATCGGCTCGACGGCGAACGAGACGTGCGTCCCGCGCGCCGAGCCGGAGAAACCGGCCGAGGTCGCGAACGCCGAGGCGCCGACGCTGCGCCCGAAGACGGCGCCGTCGGAGTTGGTGATTCGCTTGTCGAGCTTCATCGCCGCCGCCTCGCCGGCGCGGGCACGACGCAGCCCCTCGGCGACGTCGAGAGAGAGCACCGACTCGTCCCACAGGTCGAGATCGGGGAGCTCGCGCGCCATCTCTTCGCGCGCCGGCAGCTCGCCCGCCGGATCGGGCTCGGAGAGCCCCGCCAGCTCGACGCTCTCGCGCGCGAACCGCTCCATCGCCGCCGGCGTGAAGTCAGAGGTGTAGGTGACGGCCGAGCGCGCGTCCTTGAGCAGGCGCAGCCCCAGCGCCCGGCTGCCGGCCTCTTTGATCAGCTCCGTCTCGCCGAGCCGGACCTTGACCTCGAGCTCGGTGCCGTCGCGCACCAGCACCTCCGCGCCGTCGGCGCCGGCCTTGAGCGTCAGCGCCAGCATCTGCTCGGCGAGCCGCTGGCAGGTCTTGGGGTCCGGCAGGCGCCGTCCCGTCGGTTCGACGCGCGCGGCGCTCATCGTGACCTCATCGGGTTTTGGTCCCACCGACGGTGATCTGCTTGATCTTCATGGTCGGCGTGCCGATGCCGACCGGCACCGACTGCCCGTCCTTGCCGCAGGTCCAGGTCCCCTGCGACAGCTCGAAGTCTGAACCCAGCATCGTCACGTTGCGCAGCACCTCCGGCCCGTTGCCGATCAGGTTCGTCCCCTTGAGCGGCGCCGTCAGCTTGCCGTCCTCGATGAGGTAGCTCTCGGTCAAGGCGAAGACGAAGTCGCCGTTCGAGATGTTGACCTGCCCGCCGGCGAACCGCTTGGCATAGACGCCGCGCGTGACCGACTTGATGATCTCCTCCGGATCGTCTTCCCCCGGCGCCAGGAAGGTGTTGGTCATGCGCGGGAGCGGCTCATGTCGAAAGCTCTGGCGGCGCCCGTTCCCCGACGGTGCGATGCCGAAGTGCTTCGACGACAGGCGATCCTGCATGTAGCCGACCAGCACGCCGTTCTCGATGAGGACGTTGCGACGACCGGGGTTCCCCTCGTCGTCGACGTTGATCGACCCGCGGGCATTGTCGACGGTGCCGTCGTCGACGACCGTGCAGAGCGACGAGGCGACCGGCTGTCCGATCCGATCGGCGTAGTTCGAGGTCCGCTTCCGGGCGAAGTCGGCTTCGAGACCGTGGCCGACCGCCTCGTGCAAAAGGATCCCCGACTCGCCCGGCCCCAGCACCACCTCCATCGGACCGGCCGGCGCCTCCACCGCATGCAGCATCCCGATCGCCAGGCGGGCCGCCTCGCGCCCCTGCTCCTCCGGGCTCTGCCCTGGCCGCGCGAAGAACTCCAGCCCGAAGCGCCCGGCACCCCCCGAGCGCCCGACCTGCCGCTGCCGGCTGGCCCCCTCGCCCTCCTCGGCGACGGCGCTGACGCCGAAGCGGATCATCGGCTGGCTGTCGCGCGCCAGGTGACCGTCCGACGTCACGACCAACATCTCCCGCTGCTCCTCGGCGAGCGACGCCTCCACCCGCACGATGCGCGGATCGAACGCGCGCGCCGCGGCGTCGGCCCGGCGCAGGAGCGCGATCTTGTCGACGCCGGCGCGCGCGTCGGTCGGCTCCGAGACAGGGTAGCGATCGGCAAGCGCCACCGGCTGAATCGAGATCGGCCCCGGGGCGGCGCCGCTCGAAGCGATCTGCGCCGCCGTGCGGGCCGCCTCCAGCATGCGATCCTCGGCCAGCTCCTCGGTGTAGGCGTAGCCGGTGGCGTCGCCGCGCAGCACGCGGACGCCGAGACCCAGCGTCACGCCACGACCGACGGTGCGCACGCGTCCGTCCTCGAGCACGAAATCGGCGCCCGCGCGGTGCTCGAAGTAGAGATCAGCGTAGTCGCCGCCCGAGCCGAGCGCAGCCGCCAGCAGACGCTCCGCCAGCGTGACATCGATGGCATCGAGGATCATGACCGCTTCTCCGAGGCCCGTCCCGGGAGCGACGCCAGCGCCGCGTCGACCGCCGCGGACGCCTGCCGGATCTCCTCCTCGCCTCCTCCCAGCCAGACGCGCCCCACGGCGCCAAAGGTGACCACTTCCAGAACGCCGATCTCCGCGCGCTTCTCCGCCTCGTTGGCGGCGAACGCCGCGTAGCCGGCCGGCGCAACCTCGAGCGTGTAGAGGGTCTGTCCGTCGAGCAACATCTCTCCGTGTCGCATCCGGTTGATCATGGCCGACTGGTGGCCGTCGATGCCAGTGATGATTTCGCGCGACAAGATCCGTGGCGCCAGGCGCTCATTTTCGGTGACACCAAGCTTGGTCAGGATCGCGGCCGCCGCTGCCCGCACCTCCCCTTGATCGAAGGCGTGCAGCTCGAGAAGGCCGTAGGCGCGCTCGACGATCTGCATCCCCGGCGTCACCCGCGCCTGCTTGAGCGCCACGTCGGTGAGCGCGTTGATGGCGATCCCGGGCGCGATCTCGACGACCAGCGAGGACTGGCCGTCGAGCGGCAAGAGGCCCTGCGACACCGTCTGCAGAAATCCCGCGAGCTGCGGTTGAAGGACATCGAGGAAGGTGAGCGCGCGCAGCTCCACGACACTCAGTATTGCGGATTCACGCGCCGGCGGCTACCGCGCTCGCGGAGCCGCCTGCGATTCTGTCGCGCTCGGGCCTGACGCTCTTGCGGCCAGTGGTCAGAAGCGTTCGGGCGGAACGCCGAGCTCGCCGCCGGTGTCGTCGTTCTTGATCTTGCAGAGCCCCCGCACTTCGACCTGGCGGATCCGCTCGCGGGTGAGGTTCAGGATCGCTCCCACCTCTTCCAACGTGATGCCGCCGCGATCGGCGACGTCCAGCGAGCAGGTCTCCGCCATCTCCCAGACTTCCAGATGCGGGAAGTTCAGCTTGATGGCGCCCGTCTCCGGGTTCACGTCCAGATAAAGGTGGTGAGAGCACGACACGAACGGGCAGGGACGGGCCATCTGGCTGCAGTGCTCGCGCATCTTCGGCCGGTCGACGTCGTCGGGATAGACCAGCAGCTCCGACAGCCGGCGCTCGTCGCGCGTCAGCCGTTTGGGGGCAATGGTCTTCGAGCGCACCCGTCCGTCGCGGCCGGCGGAGTGCACCTTGCGGCGAATCCGCGCCACCTCCGGTTGCGGCGCGTCCTCGTCTTCGACGCTGCCAGCGTGCTGCGGTTTCAGATCGTCGCTCTCGTCCAATTCATCCATGGGCTCCTCCTCGGTCGGTCGGCTTGGCCACGGGTCAATAAAGGTCGCTCCCGGCGGCTGACGATCCGCCCGTGGGCGACTCGTCGGCTTGTGCCGAAATTCTTCGTTCCAGGCTGCTAATCCGGCGCACCAGATCTCCGGCGGCGCGCTTGGCCTCGGTGATCTCGCGCTCGAGCTCGCGGCGGCCGTCGGGATTGCCGGCAGGCCCCTTGGCTTCGCGCTCGAACCCGGCGATGAGATCGCGCAGGTCGTTCTCCACCGTCTCGATCTCGTCCTTGAAACGGACGAACGAGCGCTGGATCTCCTCGATGGTCCGGTCCGAGGCCATCATCCCCTTGACCACATTCACCCGCCTCACGACGTGCGCCGGGTAGAGGCCGCACGATCCGCGGTGCTTCCCTTTGCGCCCTACCCGGACCGAGCGGGGCAGAAGTCCCAGCTGCACGTACTTGCGCAGCGTCGCTTCGGAGAAGCGGATCCCTCGCGTCTCGAAGACGTCGACGATCTGGCGCGAGGTGAGGCCGTTCGGCCAGGTGCGCTCGATCTCCTCGATCTCCCGCTCATCGAGCAGTCCGCGAACCGCGGGAGACGATGAGGTGAGAGGACGCTTCATTGTACGGGTTTGAAGGTAATCTATTGAATAGAATCTCCTCAATAGAAAAACGACTGTGAATCTGTTCAGTTCCTCCTCGATTCAGCCGACGGCGAGTGCTCCCTCACCGTCGGGTGGGCCGCTTAAGACCCTTCTTCCGAGTCTTTTTCTCCGCCCTATGCCCGCGCCCTATACTGTGCGGGAGATGAAGGCCGCCCGGACCATCGCCGCTTTTACTGTCGCCGTATTCGTCGCACTGGCGCTCTCGATCGCGGCGCGCAGCGACGGAGCGACCAGCAATCGCGAGCGGCGTTTCTACAACGCGCGCGCCGGCGTCGGGGTGGAGGCGCCGCCCGGCTGGAGCCTTTCGGCGCACACCGGCTACCTCAACATCCTCTGCTTGCTCGTTCACCCGAGCGGGAGCCGGATCTCGCTGGCCGTCGATGCGGCGGGCACCGTGAAGGACGCCGCCGCGCTCGCCGAGCAGAGCCGCGCCGGCCTCGTGGCGCAGGGGATCGAGATCACCGGGGCTGCCCCCGGTCCGCGGGGCGGTGTCGTCGTCGATGCGCGTATCGCCCGCCGCAACCAGGCGCTGCGCCAGCTCTACCTGGTCCGCACCGTCGAGGGAAACCCGGCCTGGCGGCAGGCCATCGTGCTCACCTTGACCACCACATCATCCGATCTCGCGGCGGCCAGCGGCGCGCTCGACTGGGTGATCGCCCGGCTCGATCTCGAAACGCCCGTCCGCCCCGACGACAAACAGAACCGCCCCGACGGAGGGGGTTAGGTCGATCGAGCTCGGGACCTGCGCGATGAGCGCATGATCAGCTGGTCAGCTTGGCGCCGGTGAAAAGCGGGGGGAGCTCGTTGCGGATGAGGCGGCCGAGGGCGGCCACCCCTTCGGCACCGAGCGCGCCGGCGGAGGGACGGCCGTAAGGGGCCTGCATGTACTTCCACATCTTCTTCCACCAGCGGACCGGCCCGCGATCCGCGCAGCCGAGCCGCCGGTCTCCCGGATCGCAGTAGAACCGCACGTGCATGTGGTCGTCGTGCGGCTCCGAGTCGCTCGGCTCGTGGATGATGTAGGCCGCCCTTTCCAGCAGCGCCGGATCATCGCCGGCTGCTGCCGCCTCCCGCAACAGCGATGCCCCCAGGCTTCGCTGCATGAAGATCCACTGCACCTCTGCGTCAGGATCGCTGAGCAGCGCGCGCACGAAGGCCCAGTTCCGGCGCGCATCGAAGCGGTAGCCCGGCACCGGGCGGGCCGGCGCGCGCGTCCCCTGCGGCGGCGACCAACGAACCGCGCGGCCGTCGGGCCCGAAATGCATCATCGCGTCGGTGAGCCGGGCCGGTCGCCCCTCGCCGTCGACGGCGTAGTAGAAAATATCGACGTCGCGGCCGTCCTGATGCGATCGATGCTGAACGGACCCGCCACCCGAACGATGCGACAGATCCCCGACGGCCGCGCTGCCGCCGGGCGCCTCTCGCTCGACCGTGCGCGCCGCGCGCGCCACTGCCCCGACCAGTGATTCGGTCCCGTAGTTGGCATGCCGCGTCCGCCAGAGCGCGGGGACGGCGTATCCGTCACCCTCGAACGGAAGCACCGCCGGGTGGCGGAGCGTCCCGTCGCCGCTGGTCCCCAGCGAAGCGCTCGAAAAATCCATCGCCAGCGGTCCGGCACAGCCGGCCAGGCAGAGCACGGAAAAGAGCACGGAGAACGGCAGAGAGACCAGCCGCAGGAGTACCCCGCAGAGCGCTGCCGTGCGTAGAACCCGTGGCCGGTTCTGCGCAGGCGCGCAAGAGGCAGACGGACCGGCCGGCGGGTTGTGCGCTAGCCGTACGCCTTCTCGATCCGTTCCTGATCTTCCTTGCAACGGATACAGAGCGTGGTCTCGAGCCGCGCTTCCAGACGTTTGATGGAGATCGGTTCTTCGCACTGCTCGCACACGCCGAAGCTCCCATCTTTGATCTTCTCGAGCGCATGATCGATCTTCTGCAAGAACACCTTCTCCCGGCCGCGAAGCCGGAAAGTGAAGGAGTGCAGGTACTCGGACGATGCCAGGTCCATCTCGTCCGGAAGGTCGTCCGAGTCGAGCGTCATGTCCTCGTTCAGCGTCCGTTGCGCGTTCCGCAGGATCTCTTTCTTTTTCGCGAGCAAAATGTCGCGAAACCGCTTGAGGTCCTTCTTCTTCAGCCCGGTCCCTTCCATGAACTCCGTCCCCGCGCCCGTGGTGCAGACGTGCAAGTGTAGGCTGCAACTGTAGGCGGCGAAATGGCCCGGTAAGATAGTCCGGCGGCGTACAGTCGTCAAGGTAGTCCCTGGCCTTGACACCTGACGATACGCCAACTTACACTCTCCCACTCCCTCTCTCCATTTGCCACGTTCCCACATTGGAGGCTTCGTCACCACCATGGGCGGTTCCGACAAGCGCAAGCAAAGCCTGTACTTTCCTGAAGAGATGCTGAAAGAGATCCAGGACGAAGCCACCCGGCAAGACCGGTCGCTCTCATGGATCGTCCAGAAGGCCTGGAAGATCTCCCGCAAAGAGATCATGAAGTACCCGTCCGTGAATGAGTTTCCGGGCGAAGAGGACGAGCGGGGCGCGACCGAGTAGTTTTGGCCGGACGAGATTTTCTGTTGATAGCCGACGCGGTGGCTCCGCTCGGCGAAGGGGCATCGGCCGTCGGGGCAAGCGGGCTCAGTCGAGCGCTCGCGGGCCTTGGTAACCGGGCAACGGTCCTCACGCTGGCGAGCGTCGAGGCCGCGAGCCGCGTGCCTGGGCTGGCCCGACGGCTGCGCACGGTGACCGCCACGGTCGGCACTGAAACGCGCGAGCTCGCCTTCTACGAGGGGCGCGCCCCTCTCAGCGACGCGCAGCTTTTGGTGTTGGCAGCGCCGACCCTCCCCGCGCGCGCCGAAGCAGCGGCAATCTTGGCCGGCGCGACCCGTTCCCTGGCCGCCGACAAGATGATTGCGCCCGAGGTAGCGATCGGCTGGGGCGAGTCGTCGGCCGCCGCCCTCTCGGCGACCTCGGCCGCGGCACGCCTTTTTGTTTTGCCGACCGGCCGCACCGGTGCGCCGCTCAGCCCCGACGAGGCGGCCATCCTGGGGCCGCTCCTGCTCGGCGACGACTCGGCGTCGCACTCGTTGGTCGCGCTCGGCTGCCTGGGCGCTCACGCCATCATCGCCCCCAGCCCCAGCGCCGCGCGGTCGACGGAGTCGGATCCCGGTCTCGCCTCGCGCCCCTCCGACGAGCCGATCATCAGTGTACGGTTCGGCTGCGACGATCCCCCGAACGATCCGGCGACCGATCAAGCGCTGCCGGCGCAGTTCAACGCCAGCAAGCTCTTGCAGAAGGCGGAGTGCCGCCGCGCGCTCGCCCGGCGCTGCTCCCTCGCGATCGGACCGCGCACGCTCCTGCTCACGACCGGTCCGCTCGGCCGCGACGCTGGGACAGATGCGATCCTGGCCGCCATCGAGCGACTGGCCCCGTTCGACCTGGTCACGGTGATCGTGCCGCGCGGAGAGCCGGAGGCGATCGAGCGCGCGCGTCTGCTGGCGCTGCGGCAACCGGGCCGGGTCGCGCTCCTGTCCGGGACCGAGGCGGCGGACGAGCGCTTCACGCGAGGCGCCGCCGACGCAATTCTCCTTGGAGACGATCACGATCGGATCGGCCGGTCAGCCGGCCTGGCCCTGCTCTACGGCACGCTCCCGATCGTCCCCGACGTCGGCGCCAACCACGACTATCTGGTCGACTACGATCCGGCTTCCCGCACCGGCCAGGCGATCCTCTACAGCGTCGACACGCCGTTCGAGATCGAAAGCGGCGTTCGCCGCGCTCTGACGTTGCGCGCCGACGGGGATGTCTGGGGGCCGCTGGTAAAGTCGATGATGGATGCCGCCCCCCGCTGGTCGGCCACCGCCGCAGCGCTGGCCGAGATCGTCGAAGAGACGATCGCCTCTGCCCTCGTCCTGTAGATCCCCTCGGCGCTGGGCGCCGAGCCGCTAGGGGCGCAGCAGTCGGGTAACCCGAACGCCCAGCTCCCCGTCGACGTTGCAGAGCTCTCCCTCTGCCCAAATCTCGCCCCCGGCGCGCAGCAAGACGGCGCGACTTCGATCGGCCGTCACCGTCAGCACGACGCCCGGCGCTAGCCCCAGCACCTCTTCACCCCGAAGCGTGATTCGCGCCAGCTCGGCAACGATCTCGATCGGCGCAGCCGCCAGCGCCGCGGTCGCCATCTGCGTTGGCCCCGTCACGTCCATCGATTCCTCCTTGCCCTCCATGACGATGCCGACCTTCCGCCCGTCGGCCGCACCGGTCAATTGAAAATCTCCGGTGAGGACCAGGACGCCGTGCGGCTCGATCCGCAGCGGCGCTCCGTGCACACCAATCGTCAGTTGCGCTGGCCAGGCCGCCTGCGGCGCAAACGCGCTGAAGCCGACTCCGTCGAACACCAACGCGTCACCCAAGGAGATCCGAGCCAGCTCCGCCGCCGGCAGCTGCGTCGCCGCGATCTCCAGGCCCGCCTCGACCGGCAGGCTCGAGGCGCGCTCCCTCCAAGGGCCCGAGGCCGAGCCGGACACCGGTGCCACCGCCCTGCCGATCGCCGGGAGGTCGAGCCAGAGCACCCCGGCGCCGAACGGGCCTTCCACGTTGACCGCGATCGCATGGCTCACCGTCGATTCGGGCGCCGTCGCGAGGTCGGTCGACCACCCGATCGCGTCGAGCAGGGGCGCGATCAGCGCCACCAGCACACCGCGCTCAGCCGGTCCGAGAGCACGCGCCGCCGAGAAAACGCCGCGGCCGCCGAGCGCTGCGTCGACCAACCGCGCCGCGAATGGATGAGGCAGCGACAGGCGCCCCCGGGCATTTCCCCGAAGAATCGACAGGACGATCGCCTCCGAAGAGGTCGGCGCGCGATCGATCCCGGCCACGGCGAGCGTGGCGAATCCCAACGGAGGGAGCTCCGCCTGCCAGGATCGAGGAAGCGCGGCAAGCTCCCGTCCGATCGCTCGCGTCGCCTGTGCCTCGGCCGACGGCACCCGCGGGCAGGCACGAAGGTCGAACGGCGCGGTCGTCAACGACTGGCCTGCCACCGATCGCCCGAACCGTCCGGCTCACCCGACTCGCCGTCGCGCCGGTCGCGCTGGCTCGGTCCGTCGCTCTCGGGCCGGTTGCGGCCGACCGACGACGCCAGCGCGATCCCCTTGTCGCGCAACCGAAGCCTGATCTCCTCCATCGCCACGAAGAGCGTCTGCCGCGAACCCACGGTCGGTGTCAAGAGCTGAGCCGTGACCGCCTGCGAACCGGCAGTGGTCGTCAACCTGATCTCGGCGCCCGCCAGCGCGCCGGCGCCTATGCGAATGCGCGCTTCGGCCTCGCCCCGGCTGCCGCCGATCAGGATGCGATCGATTTCCGTCTGTGCTGCGGGCTTCGCCGAGGCGGTGGGCGCAATCTTCAACGCCGGGGGCGCCACGCGGATCGGTTCGGGGTTCAACCAACCTGGACCTCCGGCCAGGCCCGCGGCTTCGGCGGACTCGCTCCCGGCCACATGTTTGAAGGCGTCTCGAAATGGCTTGCTCGGCCGAGAACGCCCGTGGACCGAGTCCCTGCCGGAGCCACCCGACTCATCCGTTCGAGCAGCCGGGGCCCCACCGGTGGTGGTCAAATCACTTACCTGCACGGCTCGGTTATCGACCCGAGGCTGCAGCAGGTTGCGCGCGAATCAACGTTGATGGGGTATGATTCCGCGAAACCGAGGCCCAAAGGGGCCATCGAATAGGTAGATGAGAGGCGCCGGGCGCTGCATGACGAGATCAGGGCCGCGATGAACTGTCAGGAGCTGATCGAGTTCTGTTTTGACTACATCGAGGGCATGTTGCCCGACGATGAACAGATCGGCTTTCGCCAACACCTGTCGCGGTGCCCGGATTGCGTCACGTTCTTTGAGACCTACCGAAAGACGCCGGAACTGACCCGCGAGGCGCTGGCGACAAAGATCCCGTCGTCGGTGCGCGAGTCGATCCGCAGCTTCTTGCAGTCGCGCCGCGACCGATAGCCCGCCGGGCCAAGGCCGCTCGAAAGCGCGACTGAGCGCCGAATGAGCGCGGGCCAACGGAGCGCAATGCGCCCTTTTTTGACAGATGTAGTTTTACGACTACTCTGTCCTACATGTACGACACACTCTCACTTGGATCCGACAATCGCCGCCTCGCCCAGCGTCTGCGGATGCGGGTCTTCCTGAACGAGTACGTCGGCGACGACCCCTGCCAGGCGATCGTCAGAGACGTGAGCGAAACCGGGCTCTCCCTGGTGAAGCTTCCCGAGAAGAAGCTGCGGCCCGTCGAGGTCGTCACGCTCGAGATCGAGCTGCCGGGAACCAACGAGACGATCTGGGCCAGCGCCCAGCCCCGATTCGATGCGCTGAGCCCCGACTACCAGATCTCCGGGCTGCGCTTTGTTTCGATGGCGCGCAAGCACGAGCGCCTGATTCGCGACTATCTCCGCGAACGGCGCGAGCGCCTCGCCCGCCTGTTCTCTCCGCGCCCCCGTATCGTCAGCCGCTTCGCTTAGCTTCTTCCTTCTCCTCGGTCGGCCTCCGGCGCGGCAATGGTGCAGCGCCGGAGGCCGTTTTTTTAGCGATTCTTGCTACCTTTGAGGGGTGAGACGTCGGCTGGCATTCGCGGGCGTCCTCGTCGCAGCGGTGGTCGGCGCTGGACCGGCGGGCGCCGACTGGCAGGTTCATCGCGACGGCTCGCGCGCCCTCGTCGATGGCGCTGAACAGGCACTGCGCGCTCGTCCGGACGACGACGCGCTGGCGCGACGGCTGGTCCAGATTGCGGGACGGAAGCAGACGGCCGGATTGCGCGAGCGCTTTCGAGCCCGCGCCGCAGCGTCGACCAGCTATGGACCAACGGCTGCCTATGGGCAGCTCCTTCTTGCGCTGCGGGACGCACCGGCGGCGGCGGCGGCCTTCGGCGAGGCGTTGGGTGTGTCACCCGATGCGCCGGCGGCGTTGGCCGGTCGCGCGCGGGCACTGGCGATGACCGGATCCCCCGAGGCGGTCGCCGCCTATGAAGCGGCGATCAAGCACGAGGCTCGGCCGCCGGCGCGACGGCGGCTGATCGAAGCGGAGCTGGCTCTCCTTCCTCCCGTCGCGGCTGGCGTCGAGATCGGCGGCGCGCCCGGTGTTGATCTCGAGCGGATCGTCGGGCTCCGCCGCGAGCTCGCGCGCCTCGCGCCCGAGAGCGATGGCGCCGCCGAGCAGCTGGCCGACGCGCTCGCGCAGGCGGGGCGACCGGGCGAAGCGGCCCTGATCCTCGAGCACCGAGTTCCACCCGGTCATCCGCTGGCGAAGCTTTCGCTCGTGCTTCGGGCGGCGCGCCTGCGTCTCGCCGATCGCGATGCCTCGGATGCGGCGCGTGCCGCCAAGACTCTGAGTGCGCTGCTGAAGGCGATACCGCCTGGCGCGACGGAGAGTCGCCGCGCCGTCTGGGCCTGCGCGCGGGAGGTGGCGCGGGTACGCGGCACGCTGGGGGCCCTCGCCGAGGCACTCGCCCGGGCGCCAGGCCCGGTCGAATGGGATCTGCTGGGCCAGGTCCGCGAGGAGCTCGGCGATTTGGACGGCGCCCTGGCGGCGACACAAAGAGCCGAGGCGCTCGCGCCGCGCGACGCCGCGCTCGGCGACCGCCTCGTGAAGCTCCTCGATCGGCTCGGCCGCGACGAGGACGCGATCGTCGCGGCCCAGGCGCTGGCGCGCCACCTCCCCGCTGAGGTCGGATTTTCTGTGGCGCTTTGTGAGCGACAGTGGCGCCACGGGGATCGGCCAGCAGCGGCCGCCACCTTCGATCGCGCGTTGAGACGATTTTCGCGCGCGCCGACCGCGCTCCAGACCCTGGCCGAGACTGCCGCGCGCTCGGGCGACGACAAGCGGGCGCTCGCGGCATGGACGCGGCTCGTGCGCGTCGATCCGACCAGCGAGATCGCCGTCGTCGGGCTCGGCGAGGCGCAGTTCCAGGCGGGCAAGCGCGACGACGCCCGCCGGACCTGGACGACGATGCGAAAGCGGGCTCTCTCGCCGGCGAAGGGGCACCTGCGCCTCGGCGAGCTGCTGCTCGAGCACGACCTGTTGAACGACGCGATCGAGGAGGCGCGGCGTGCGGAGGCGGACGACGTCGCGGACGCCGGTCCCCACCGTCTGCTCGCCCAGATCGACGAGCGCCAGCGCAAGCTCGACGACGCGGTCACCGAGTGGCGACAGGTCCTGGCGCTGGCGCATGACCCGCTCCCCGAAGCACAGGGCCTGCGGCGTGAAGCACGGACGCGTCTCCTGGCGCTGCTCGGTCGGCAGGGGCGCGGCAAGGTCGACGCCGAGGTCCACCGTCTGCGCGACGAGGCGAGGGCCCACCCGGACGACCCCGAGGCAGCGATGTTCCTGGCGGAGGCCGAGCAGCGCCTCGGCGACGCTCCGGCGGCGACGGCGACGTTGCGGGCGATCGCGGCCCGCGGCGCCGGCGCGGCAGACGGACGGGCGCGCGAAGCCGGCGTCGAGGCGGGGTTCGCGCTGGTGCGTCTGCTGAAACAGAGTGGACAGCTCACCGAAGCGGCTGCGCACCTCGGCGACCTCGCGCAGCTCTCCCCGGCCCGCGCCAGCGAGGCAGAGCTGCAGATTGCCGACATCTCGCTCTTGCGCTACGACCTGCCGGGCGCGCTCGCGCATGCCGCCGCCGCGGAAAATGGCGCCGACGCCCCTCACCTCATCCGCATCGCCGAGATCCGCGAGCGAGCCGGCGCCGACACGCTGGCCGTGGCGACCTACCGTGAAGCGATCGCGCGCGACGCGGCGCCGACAGCGGCGTTGGCGCTCTCCCGCCTCCTCGAGCGCCAGGGGGACGCATCAGGGGCCGCCGGCGTGGTCGAGGCGCTGTTGCGCCGCTCTCGCGACGACGCGTCGGTCTCGGACGCCGCGCGGCGCGCGCTGGAGCTTGACGAGGCGCTCGGCCGTCTGCCCGATCTCGCGGAGGCGCTCGCGCCCGACGTCGATGGTCAAAAGGAAACGCCGGCCCACCGTCGGGCCCTGGTCGACGTGCTCGAACGGCTGCTCCCGGCGCTCTACCGCGACCCCGCCGCCGACGAGGCGCGCGCCCGCCTCGGACGGACCGCACTGCGGCCGCTCGTCGATCTGGCGATCACCGCTGACGTTCCGCCTCGAAAGGCGGTCGAGCTCCTCGGGATGCTGGGGAACACGGACGCTGCGCCAGTGCTTGCGCGCATCGCGTGGCGCGGCACCAATCTGGTGACCGAGAGCGGGCGGGTGACCGAGAGCGGGCGGGTGACCGAGAGCGGGCGGCGCGCCTCAGACTCTCTCGCTGCAGGCGACGCGCGCGCGACGGCCCTCGTGGCTCTCGGACGGCTCGGCGATCCGCGCGGGCTGGCGCCACTCGCGGAGGCGACGACGGCAGGACCGGCGACGACGCGGGCGGCGGCTGTCTGGGGTCTCGGACGAATCACCGACCAGCGAGTCCCCTCGATCTTGGAACGCGCAATCGAGGATTCCCGCCCCGAGATCCAGGCGCTGGCCTGCCTCGGGCTCGGCCGCCACGCCGATGCGCGGACCGTCCCGCTGCTGGCGCGGATGGCCGCCGATGCAGCGCGGCCGAGCGAGATCCGGATCGCCGCCACGCTGGCGCTCGGGCGCGCGGGAGGAGCGCAGGCCGCCGCCGCGCTGGTTTCGATCCTCGACCGTGGCGACCAAGAGCTCGCACGCGCTTCCGCGCTGGCGCTCGCCTGGACACGCGATCCGCGCGCGCTGCCGGCGCTGCTGGCGCGCGCGCTGTTACCTGGCGAGTTCGCCCTGGAAGACGCCGGAGCGCCGCTCGCCGCGCTTGGCGCCTGGCAGGCCGGAGGACCACCGCCCGATGAGGCTCGGTCGATCGTCGGCAGCGATCTATCGATCCCCGCGATGTTGGCAGCTCTGCTCGAGACGGCGCCGGCGCGTGATCTCACGCCACTTTGGAGTGCGCACACCGGCGAGATCGACGCGATCCTCTCCGACGCTCTCGCGCGCGGTGGGGGCGCACGACGCGCCGCACTGGAGGCTCTCGACGCCCGAACCAACGGTCTGGCCCTGGGCACCCTCACACCGATGGGCGACGCGCCCTCGACGCCGGAGGCAGCCGTCGCCGCGCACGAGATCGCCTGGCCCCTCGCCGACGGGATCGCGCCCGCGCTCGACGACCCGGACCGCCGGACCCGCGCTGTCGCAATACGCGTGCTCGCGAAGCTCGACGATGAACGGCTCACGCCCGCGCGACTCGCCGACGCCATCGCCGACGGTGCGCCGGTGCTGGCCGTCGCCGCCCTGTCGGCCGCCCAGATCCTGGTCCGGACCCATCCGAGTCTGGCCGTTCCGATCGCCGGCGCGGTGGCCCGGCTCGTCACCAACGACGGCTCGGCAGCCTCCTGGAGTTGCCGGCTCGCGGCGGTGGAGCTCCTGGCATTGCTCGGTCCGCCCGGCCTGCCGCCGCTCGATCGGGCGGTCAACGACCGTAACGCCCTGGTGCGGGCGGCGGCGCTGGATGCCGTCGCGCGGGCCCGCCAGAGCGACCCAAGAAACGACCCAAGACTGCCCCGCAGTTGAACCGGCCCGCCGTCTGTGTCCCTCCCCGACCCGGCACCCGCTTGACTTGTGGGCCGCGCGGCCGAAAATGCCGGGATGCTCTGTCCGAACTGCGGCGCGGAAATCCCCACCGGCAATCGATTTTGCGGAAGCTGCGGCAACAAGATCGACGTTGCGCCGGCGCCCGCCAAGACCATGTTCTTCGGCGCCACCCAGCAAGCCCCCGGGCGGGCCAAGCTGACCGTCATCAAGGGCGAGGGGACTGACGGCGTCACCTACCTGCTCAACGCGAACGAGCACATGGCCGGCCGCCTCGAGGGCGCCATCATGTTCCCCGACGACTCGCTGCTCTCTCCCAGGCATTGCAGCTTCATCTATCGCGAAGGCAAGCTGCACGTCGTCGACGAGGGCTCCGTCAACGGGGTCTTCATCCGCATCAAGGCGCCTATCGACCTCGTCCCCGGAGCGCTGTTCCTCATCGGCGAACAGCTCCTGCAGATCGAGCCGTCGCCGCCCGATCTCGGCCCGCAGCCCGACGCCGAGGGGACCTACTTCTACGCCAGCCCCAAGCGCCCGTCGAAGATGAAGCTGATCCAGCGCCTTCGAGGCGGTGAGATCGGCATGATCTATCGTTCGCGCAACGACACCATCTCGATCGGCCGCGAAGGGAATGACGTCAACTTCCTCGACGATCCGTTCATCTCGGGCAAGCATGCCCAGATCACGATGAACGCCGACGGTCAGATTGCGCTCACAGATCTCGGATCGAAAAACGGAACCTTCGTCCGGATCACGGACGAGCTCACGCTCGACCACGGCGACCACGTCTTTCTGGGGCAGCAGCTCCTGCGCGTCGAAATCAGCTGAGGTCGCCGGCGCGATCCACCGCGGGGCTGGATTTCCGGCTAGAAAGCTCCCGTCGCCGGCGGCACCGAATTGACGATGGACGCCCGCCATGTTAGTTGCGATAGGCTTACCGGGGGTCTCTGTGATTACCTGCAACCGCTGCGGCAAAGAAAACCAGGACCACTACAAGTTTTGCCTCGGCTGCGGCAGCGAGCTGGCCAAACCTGCGGCTCCCGCCGCCGTTGCCAGCCCGCCATCGCACGCCCCTTCGCATGCTGTCGACAGCCGCGATCCGGCACTCGATCGCACCGTGCTCCCCCCCGCCCCGATGGGCGCGGCCGTCGCGGGCGAGCTCCGCACGTCATCCCCAGCGGTTCCCAAGGCGCGCGGCGGCATCCCCTGGGGCGATTCGCCGAAGATGCCGGCACAGATCCCCTTCCAGCTCCCCCCCAACCCACTTGCCTCTGCAACGCCGCCCCCGCGCGTCACCTCGGGAACAAACGGCGGCGCCATGGGTATTCCGGCCGGGGCGACCCCCGCACCGATGCGTGTGACGGGTGGCCCGGCGCCGGCCGCCTCCCCTGTCAACGCGAGCGGCGAAATCCCCTGCCCTACCTGCGGCAAGATGGTTCAGGTCGGCTTCGCCTTCTGCGGTGCCTGCGGCGGCCGCATCGGGCGGCAACCCTCGAGCGTCGGCGCTGCGACCGGGCCCCGCACCATGTTCATGGCCGGATCGACCAACGCCGCCGCTGCGCCGGTCGCCATCCCTCGCGGCCGGCTGATCTTGATTCGCCCAGACGGCTCGGAAGGGGGCGCCCATCCCCTGCATGAGGGAGAGAACATCGTCGGTCGCGGGCAGGCTCAGCTGTTCGACGCCGACGCCTACCTCTCTCCCCGTCATGCCGAGCTTTCGGTAGGCCCCGAGGGCGTGACCATCCGCGATCTGCAGAGCCTCAACGGGGTCTTCTTGAAGATTTCGGACGAGGAGGCTCTCGAGTCGGGCGACATCTTCCGGATCGGCCAGGAGTTGCTCCGCTTCGAGGTGATCTCACCACCGCAACCGCTCGAGGACGGGACCGAGATCATGGGGACGCCGAACCCGGGATTCTGGGGTCGGCTCTCGGTCATCGTCGGGCGCGATGTCGATGGCTCCGCCTTCCCCCTCTTTGGCGAGTCGATCGTGCTCGGCCGCGAGCGAGGCGACATCCTTTTTCCCGAGGACGGCTATGTCTCCGGAACGCACTCTCGGATCGCACTCCACGACGAGCACGTCTACCTCTCGGACCTCGGCTCCTCGAACGGGACGTTCCTGCGGCTCCGCCACGAGCGCACCGTCCCGACCGGCGCGTTCATGCTGATGGGCCAGCAGCTCTTTCGGCTCGAGTTCCGGTAGATCGGGGGGCGTCGCTCGCTACGCTCGCTTGGGCCCCCGCGCCCCCGGCTCGCTTCGGGCTGGCGAAACCACCCTCCGCTCGCTTCGTCGAACGCGTCAGCGCTGGGCGAGCGAGTCAATGGTGGCGCTTTTGCGCCTCGCGTCTTTGGCGCCTCGCGCTCGGCGGCTACTGCTTCTTCTCGACTTCGATCTTGCTGCCGGCCGGAGCCTTCTGGCCACCGAAGAACGCCTGGCGAGTGTTGTCGCCAGAGGCGGGCTCGACGTAGCGGAAGGCATTGGGAATCTTGAAGGTGCTTCCGTCGTCGAACATCACGGTGACGTCGACGGGGCCCTTCTCATTGGGCGGCGTGACGACGCGGATCTTGGCGGTCGAGGCGATGGTGACGGTCTCGGACTTCTTGTGTCCGAACTTCACCTCGGCCTGGGTCTTCCCCGGCTGAAAGCCTCCGCCGTTGATGGAGATCTCCTCGCCACCGGCAGTGGTCCCCTGCGGCGGTTCGATCGACTCAACTTTGAGCGGCCCGCCACCTTGCGTGCACGCCGCAATCGTAACGAACGCAGCCATGGAAAGGGCAAGACCGAGGACACGCTTCATCGTGTGTTCGCCTCCGAGAGAGAGAAGGAGGCGACCATAGCCCCCGTCGCCAGGTCGGTCAACAGATCATCAACCCAACCCGCCCCGATCCGGCCGAGCTTCAACGGTGAAGCTGAAAGCGCCGATCGCGGCGAGGCGGGGTCGTAGTAGACGCTAGACTGACTCTCGTTTTGCCATCGCGCGGCGCATCTTGACCAGCGCCTGCTCCTGGAGTTGCCGCACCCGCTCGCGCGAGAGTCGGTACTCGTCGCCAATCTCCTTGAGCGTACGCTCGCGGTCGTTCACCAGGCCGAAGCGCTTGCGCAGGATGTCGGCCTCGATCGGCTTGAGCGAGGAGAGAAACTTGAGCATCTCGCTCTGCGTCTCCGTCGACGCCATCTGGTCTGGCACCGCCGGCCCCTCGTTCGGATCGACGAGCACGTCGATGAGGCGTCGTCCGTCCTCGTCTGAAATTGGCCTATCGAGCGAGACTGGCGTCTCCGACAAGAAGGTCTTCATCTTCTCGAGCTTGTCGGCTTCGATTCCGGTGGCGGCAGCGATCTCCTGCGTGCTCGGCACCCGTTCGAGCTTCGACTGCAGCTCGCGCTGCGATTTCGCGATCCGGTGGTAGGCGTCGATCATGTGGACCGGCAATCGAACCGCACGGCCCTTGTCGGCCAAGGCGCGCGAGATCGCGTGGCGAATCCACCAGCTCGCATAGGTTGAGAACCGGAAGCCGCGGCGGTAGTCGTAGCGCTCCACAGCCTTCATGAGGCCGATGTTCCCCTCCTGAATGAGGTCGGCGAGCGGCAAGCGGCCATGGTTGAACCGCCGGGCGATCGACACGACCAACCGGAGGTTCGCCTTGACGAATTCGTTCTTAGCCGCCTTGAGACGAAACGCTTTGCCCCCGACGGCTCTCACGAAGTCGGAGAAGGCCTTCGTCGAGGTGGAGAACGGCACCGTCCCTTCGAAGGGAAGGCCCTGTACCCCGCGCCCGACCCGCTGGATCTCGGTCAGAGCTGCGTCCAGAAAGATCCGATCGATGTCCAGCACCCGGAGCTTGGTCCCGAGCGCGGTCGCCGTCTTCTCGAACCGACCGCGCTCCGGAATCGACGATTTGTGCCGCGCGCGCGCCGCCGCAGCCCGGTGAAGCTTCGCCTCGGGAAGCGGCTTGCCAACCTCGCGCTCCACCACGTCGAGTATCCAGTCGGTCCCGGGCGCGAATCCCAGGATTGTCTTCCAGAGCTGGAGCTCCATCTCTTCGATGTTCCGCGCCGTCTCGAACTCCTGCTCGGGACGCAGCACGTCCAGCTCCGCCATGTCGCGGAAGTACATCGCCAGGAAGCTGGCCGGCTCGTCGTCGCCCCGAACCTTCTTCTTGGCGCTGACGCTAACCTCGGGGGCCGCTTCCGCTGCTTCCTCCTCTTCTTCCTCTTCTTCCTCGGCGTCCTCATCGGCCGCGTCTGCAGCCCGGACGTCGCCCGCCACCTCCTCGGTCTCGTCAGTCTCGATCTCGACACCTGGGGTGGCCCCCAGGGTCCCTTCGACCTCGAGCTCGTCCGGCGAGGGGCCTACCACTGGCAGACCCATCGCCTCGGCCGACAGCGGCAGTGTATCGTTGGCTGGTACCGGTCGCGCCGCGGGAACCTTTGCCTTGGCGTCCCGCGCTGGACGGCGCCCCAGTGTCGACGCCGGTTTACGGGCTACCTCGGCCGGACGACCCTTGCGGGACAGTTTCGCTTTGATTCCTCGTGCGCTCATTGTGCTCATCTCCATCGAGCCGTGTCGCGATCCAGACACCTTCGAACCTGTAAGGGATATACGGACCTGGGTTGAAAAATATTCCGGGTCCGACCGCGCCACGCCTCGTAGACTCAGATGCTTGCGCCGGCGCTTTGGTTGCAAGTTGCGCACGCCCCGCAAGATGGGGAGCGCTGACACAAGCACAATGGCCGCGCAACGGGATTTTCGATGTACCGGCGCGACGCGTCAGACGAGCGGGAAATCAGCCTTCGTCTTCGCGCTTTTCGGCCACGATCAGCAAATTGCGGGAAGCGCTGCCAAAAAAGTCACCTCGGGTCGCCAGCCCGCCTGAGACGTCGATCACCCGGAAGCCGGCCTGACGCAAAAGCCGCCCTATCTCGTGCAGGCTGTAAGCCCGGACCGAGAGCTCCTGTTCCAGCTGCCGACCATCCTCGAAGACAATCGAACGGTGGGTATTGATCCGGCTGGTGTGGAAGTTGAAATCGACCTCTTCCAGAACCACGCACCCGGTCCCCTCCCACCAGACGCGGACCGGCAGATCCGCGACCACGTAGTCGCGATTCAGGATGTCGAGGAGAAGACGGCCCCCTGGCTTGAGGGCGCGCCCGATCCGTTCGGCAACACGCAGGTTCGTCTCCTCGTCGAAATATCCGAATGAGGTCAACATCGAGTAGGCGCCGTCGAACTGCTTTTCGAACGCCATCTCGCGCATATCGGCGTGGACGAAATTGACTGACAGCGAGCGCCGCTGAGCCTCGTCGGCCGCGCGGATCAGGAGCGGCAGGGAAAGATCGAGGCCGGTGACGTTGAAGCCGCGCTGGACCAGCTCGATCGCGTGCCTACCATAGCCGCAACCGACGTCGAGGATCTCCGCGCCCGGGGTGGCCGTCAGGGCAGTCGAGATGAACTCCGCCTCGCGCAGCGTCTGATCCGCCCGCATGAACGGGAGCGTCCGCAGGTAGTCCTCGTCGAAGACCTCCTCGAACCAGGGCTTCGAGCGCTTCGGCCGGCGCGGCCGCTGGGAGAGAGCCTCGGGCAGCGCCGGCAGGATCGCATGGCCCGGAAGGCCCGCCAGAGGAGGCCCATGGGCCTCCTCGACCGGAGGCGGCGGAGCCCCCTTCAGCTCGGGGCCGGGCGTCTTCAATAAGTTACCCGGAATCGGCGGCGGTGTCGGGGCTGGTGTGACGGCGGAACGTGGAGCCGGCGGCGGTGTCGCGGATGCTGCATCGGCCGCCAGGCTCGCTTCAATGCCCTCCTCGACCTCCAGATCATCGGATCCCTGCAGATCGACATCGTTTTCGCTGGCGGGCACCGGGGTCGGCGCTCCGATCTGGTTCGCCAGATCGGACGAGGCGGCGCTGCCGTCGCTTCCCATCGCCCGCACTGGCAACGCCCCTTCGACGTCGGCGTTCGGGGCCTCCAGCGGCTCGGGGGCCGGAAGCAGCGGGGGTGCGGCCACCGCGGCCACGGGGGGCGCAGCCGCCGCGGCCGCCGCGACCACCGGAGGCGGGGTCGGCTGCATCTCCTCCGGCGGCTGGGCCGAGATAGCTACGCTGGGCTCTGACGGTGGCGCCGGTGGCGCCGGTTTGGGCTCGGGCGGTGGCGTCGGGCCGGCGTAAGCGACCTCCGGCGGCGGGGTCAGCGGACCCGAATCGAGCGCGCGGACCGCTGCCGCTTCGGCTGCCAGAGCCGACGCCTCGCCGTCCACCGGAGTCGCCCCGAAGGGGCTGTCGGTCGGCAGCGGCGGCGGCGCTCCCGCCTGGCCGGAAATACCGCCGTCGACGAGATCGACAGGCGTGGCTCCGACCGGGGGAGTTTCCGCCGGTGGCGGCGGCGGCGCAGGAGGCGGCGGCGCGGCAGCTTCCCGCTCGACTGCCTCGGGCTCGGCCAATTCAGGCTCCACCACCATCGGCATGGAGAGTGGGATCCCTGCCGCCGGTGTGCCGCGGGGCTGGGTGATCGTCCGCCTCCGCACCGATGGCGTCGAAAAGTCTCCGCTGGCGATTCCGATCGGCCCGCTGCGCTCGCGCGCAACCGCGGAGCCGACGCGCGGCCGCCGAACGCCGGCGGCAGTCACGGCAAGCTTGGTGCTCTGGAGATCCTCTGCTGTCGGCGCGGGCGTCGCCTGGTCCTCAGGAGAGGCCGTCGTGCGGGAGGTCTCGTCGTGGGATTTGGACACCATCAGCCTCGCGGAACCGCGGAAATATCGTTCTTCGCCCGGGACCGCCCGATGCTTATGCCCATCTTCATCGCCTCACCAGCGGCAAAGGTCCCAAGCTCTGCCCGCCCGGGCTCGAACACGACGATCGTGGTCGAGCCGAGGTGGAAGGTGCCCAGCTCTTCGCCGCGCCGAATGGGCTTCGGGTCGTCATATCGACGATGGCGGACGGCCGCGCGCGAGAACCGGGAGCGGTGCGTGGCCACCGCTTCATCATACGACACCGTCACGTGGCCGACGCCGATTGCCGCCACCATGACGACCGCGCAGAGCCCGCCGCCCTCCATCTCGATGAGCGTCACGAACCGCTCGTTGCGGACGAAAAGCCCGGGCTCTGAGGCGACGCTCTTGGCGCCGACGGAGAACAAGCTGCCGGGGATGTGCCGCCATCCGATGACGCGCCCGCCGACCGGCGAATGCACCCGGTGGTAGTCCTTGGGCGACAGGTAGGTGATGAGGTACGCGCCTCCCACGAGACGCGCCGCGATCTCCCCGTCACTCAGCAACTCGGTCAGATCGAACAGGGTCCCCTTTGCCTGAATCAGCTTTCCGGCAGTGGCGAGACCGCACTCGACCACGATTCCGTCGGCGGGTGAGACGATCCCGCCCGGCTCGTCGGCGATCGGGCGCGCGCCCGGGCGCAGCCGGCGGGTGAAAAGCTCATCGAAGTCGGCGTAGTCCCCGAGCGGCTTCTCCGCCTCGTCGAGATCGATGCCGTAGGCCCGCGCAAACCGCGACAGCATCATGCCACGGAGACTCTGCGGCAAGCCTCGGCTTGCCCCCCAGCCAATAGCTCTCGACACGGCGCGTTTGGGGACGATCCGCCACATCGAGCGCCTGGCTCGGTCGCTAAAAGAGAGCCCACCCATGGGAGTTGCGGAGCGTTGGGGGCTTCCGCGGACTTCGAATCTTAGGCCAGCGTCAGTTCCCCGTCAAAGGCTAAGGGGCCGCCCCCATTTCAGGAACGGCCCCTTCTCCGTCGGAAAGCCCCTGATCGACCGTACCTGCGACCGGTACCTGCGACCGTGGCTGCGACGCTAATTGTCGAAGTAGAGGGCGAACTCGTACGGGTGCGGGCGGAGGCGGATGGCATCCACCTCGTTCTCGCGCTTGTAGTCGAGCCAGGTCGAAATGACGTCCGGCGTGAACACGTCGCCCTTGAGCAGGAAGGCGTGGTCCTTTTCGAGCGCTCGGAGCGCCTCGTCCAGCGAGCCAGGGGCCTTGGGAACGTCCTTCGACTCCTCGGGTGACAGCGCGTAGATGTCCTTGTCGAGCGGCTTGCCCGGATCGATCTTGTTCTGGATGCCGTCGAGGCCGGCCATCAGCATCGCTGCGAACGCGATGTAGGGGTTGGCAGTCGGGTCGGGGCAGCGGAACTCGAGCCGCTTCGCCTTCGGCGAGCTCCCGCCGATCGGGATACGGACCGAAGCCGACCGATTGCGCGACGAGTAGGCCAGGTTGACCGGCGCCTCGTAGCCCGGTACCAGGCGCTTGTAGCTGTTGGTGCCCGGGTTGGTGATCGCGCAGAGGGCCGGCGCGTGCTTGAGGATGCCGCCGATGTAGTAGAGGGCCATGTCCGAAAGCCCCGCGTACTTATCGCCTGCGAACAGGTTCTTCTCGTCCTTCCAGATCGACTGGTGGCAGTGCATGCCCGAGCCGTTGTCTCCGAAGATCGGCTTCGGCATGAAGGTCGCGGTCCGGCCGTTGGCGCGGGCGACGTTCTTGACCACGTACTTGTACCACATGGTCCAGTCAGCCATCTTCTTGAGGCTGTTGAACTTCATCGACAGCTCACACTGGCCGCCGGTCGCGACCTCGTGGTGGAACACCTCGACGGGAATTCCGACCGCCTCCAGCGTCATCGCCATGTCGGCGCGGAGATCGTGCAGCGTGTCCGTCGGCGGAACCGGGAAGTAGCCCCCCTTGTGCGGCGGCTTGTAGCCAAGGTTCGGCCCCTCCTCGCGATCGGTGTTCCAGCGCCCTTCGATCGAATCGACCATGTAGCTGGAACGGTTCGGACCCTCGGAAAAACGGACCTCGTCGAACACGAAAAACTCCGGCTCGGGGCCGAAGTACGACGTGTCACCGATGCCGGTCGACTTCAGGTACGCCTCGGCCTTGGCCGCAATCGTGCGCGGATCGCGCGAGTACGGCTGCTTGGTGATCGCGTCGACGATATCGCAGGTGAGCGACAACGTCGGCAGCTTGAAGAAGGGATCCATCACCGCCGAGCCGGCGTCGGGGATGAAGATCATGTCGGAGGCGTGAATGGGCTGCCAGCCGCGGATCGAGCTGCCGTCGAAGAAGTAGCCGTCCTTGAAGACCTCAACGCCAAGCTTGGCGATCGGCATCGTGGTGTGCTGCCAGATCCCCAGGAGATCGACGAACTTGAAGTCGACCATCTTGGCGCCGCTCTGCTCGGCGAGTTTCAGTGCGTCAGCTGGAGTCATTTCAGTTCCCCTGTTCCGTTGTGTTGGTTGGTGGTTCCCGAAAATTCTCTGCTTCGTCCGATGCGCGCGAGCAGCGCTTTTATTTGGCGGCTTTACAGGGCGTCTTCGCCCCGCTCGCCGGTGCGGATACGAATGGCTTCTTCGATTGGGGTCACGAAAATCTTGCCGTCACCAATGCGGCCGGTGCGGGCAACCGACATGATCGCTTCCACGACGTCGCGGACGATGTCGTCCTTGACGACGATCTCGATCCGAACCTTGGGGACGAAATCTACGACGTAAGCCGAGCCGCGGTAGACCTCTTTTTTACCGCCGGTCCGGCCGAAGCCTTTGACCTCGTAAACTGTCATTCCCTGGACGCCGACCTCGCGAAGACGATCCTTCACATCGTCCAGCTTAAACGGCTTGATGATGGCCTCGATCTTCTTCATTTGCTCACGCTAGCGCGTCAATGTTTCGCGCCAGTTTCGCAACAGTTAAATCGTCGTAACCCTGGGCAGTCAAGCGGAAACGTCGCGTCCGATCAGGTAGTTTTGCTGGCTGTTTTCAACCCGTGCGAAGGGCGCCGACGAGCTCGCGCACGTCGCTGATTCCGTCCGCGCGGAGGCGCTCGGCGAGATCACGAACGATATGCCCCGAGGTGTCTGGGTCGACGAAGCTTTGGGTCCCGATCTGCACCGTACTGGCCCCAGCGAGCAAGAATTCGATGGCATCGGTGGCGTCCTGAATTCCGCCGATGCCCGAGATCGGGAGCGGCACGCCCGCCCGCTTCACCTGATAGACCATCCGCAACGCGATCGGCTTGATGGCCGGGCCCGACAAGCCGCCAAAGATCGTCGCGATCTTCGGTTTCCGCGTGCGGGCGTCGATCGCCATCCCGGTAATCGTGTTGATGATAGAAAGGCCGTCGGCCCCGCCGTCGGCGCAGGCCTTGGCGAGCGAGACGATGTCCGAGGTGTTGGGCGTCAGCTTGATCCATAGCGGCTTCTTGATCACCTCGCGACAGGCCCGCACCAGGTCACGGAGCACGCGCGGGTCGGTCCCGAACTCGATCCCCCCTGCCTTGATGTTCGGGCAGGAGACGTTCATCTCCAGGCCGTCGACGCCGTCGAGGCGATCGAGCCGCGCCCCGCAGTCGACGTACTCGTCGAAGGTCGCTCCGAAGAAGTTCACCAGCACGCGCGTCCCGCATCCGCGCAGGTAGGGGAGCTTCTCGCGCTCGAACCCCTCGACCCCCACGTTCTCGAGGCCGATCGAGTTGAGCATTCCGGACGCCGTCTCGCAGATCCGCGGCGTGGCGTTCCCGAACCGGGGCTTCGGTGAGATCCCCTTGGTGACGAGGCCCCCGAGCGCGCCGAGGTCGGTGAGTCCCTCGAACTCCTTGCCGTAACCGAAGGTCCCGGACGCGGTCAACACCGGGTTCCGAAAGGCAATTCCGCCGGTCTCGATCGCCAGACTGACGTTGCTCATGCCGGACAGGCCGCGGGCGCGACGGGCGGATTCTGGTCGACGTCTAGGACGTCGGCGGCGTCGAAGACCGGGCCGTTGCTGCAGACGTAGCGGTAGGGGCGCGAACGCGCCGGAATGGCACAGCCGAGACAGACGCCAATCCCACAGGCCATCTGCTCCTCTAGCGAGATGAAGCAGGGGATGTTCTGCGCCCGCGCCAGCCTGGCGATCGCCCACAGCATCCCGTTCGGGCCGCAGCCCATCACCCGCAGCGATTTGCCGCGGTGGTGGGCGAGCCGCGCTTCGAGCGCGCGGGTGACCAACCCCTTGTCGCCGACCGCGCCGTTCTCGGTCGTCAGGAAGAGCGCGAGCCCCATCGTTTCCATTTCGCGCAGGAGAACCAGATCGGGGGCGCCGCGACCACCGTAGATCATTTCGGATCGATCAGCCTGACCGCGCCCCGCGGCCACCGCCGCCTGCATGAACATCGGGGGGAGACCTACGCCGCCGGCGACCAGCAGGTCGGTCGTATCGGCCCGTGGCTCCGGGAAACTCGTCCCAAGCGGACCCAAAATGTCGATTTCTGCTCCAGGCAGCGCGCGCTCGAGCAAAGCGGTCCCCCGACCGACTGTTTTGGCCAAGATCTCCGCTCGACCGCCCGGGCCGACCGACATCAGAGAGAACGCTCGGGGCAGAAGTGGGTCACGCCCCCAAGCGCCTCGAATCATTACAAATTGTCCCGGCTGGGCGGACGCAAGCGACTCGCAGCCTACGAGCTGCAAAACGAAATAACCGCCTCCAAGTACCCGGTTTTCCGAGATTTTTGCCTGGAAGTAACGCACGAGCTCTGCGGCCGTCTTTCTACCTCGAACTGGCTGGAATTGCCCTCTTATTCTTGCAGGGGCCCCAGACCTGTGTTAGTCACCGAACTCTAAAGGGGCGCCGCCAATGGACTTCATGTTCGAGGACGAGGTCGACGAAGTCGGGTCGGACGTCGAGGCATATTGCCCCAAATGCAAGGGCGATACCACGCACGTCGTCATCTCGAAGTACGAGGACGAGATCCGCCGGGTGCAGTGCAACCCGTGTGGAGACGTCCATTCATTCCGCAAACCGCGGGGTGATGTCGAGGATGATGTTCCCGAGCCGATCGCCGCCAAGAAGCGCGCGATGATGAAGAAGCTCACCTTCGACGAGTTCTTCGCCAAGCACAGCGACAAGAACGCGAAGCCTTACGAGTTTCGCGAGCACTATCACGAGAACGTGATCGTGACGCACCCCAAGTTCGGCAAGGGATTCATTTCGGAGATCCTGTCCGACAGCAAGGCAGAGGTGACCTTCAAGGATTCTCGGCGCGTGCTGGTTCACAACCGGAAGGACATGCCGGGACTGCCACTCGCCGCGGAAGGCGACGGTCACCCTTCGGACACGAAGGTCACCAAGACCGGCAAGCTGGCCGGCAAACTGACGGGCAAGGTCACTCCGGCCAAGGCCGCCGCTCCCCCCAAGGACGCCCGCAAGGCGCCCCCGAGCGCGCCTGTCAAGGCCGCCGCCCCCGCCGCCAAGGTGGCCGCCAAGCCGGCAGTCCCCGCCCGCTCTCCGAAGGCGGCCGTCAAGACCGCTCCGGCCGCCAAGGCCGCCAAGCGGACGACCAAGCCTGCTCGTCCGGTCCGGACGGCGGCTCCCCGCCCGCGTGCCGCCGCCAAGCGCCCCGCCAAGGCGGCCAAGCGCGGCAAGAAGTAGCGACCCCGCTTACCCCGACCAGGCCTGCCGGCCGCTGCTCCTGTACGCTCCTCGGCTACTTGAGGAGAAACACGTAGAGATCGTAGAGCGCGTGCGTGTACACGGCGATGGCGAAGCCGCGGTACCAGAACAGCAGGCCGAAGCACAACCCGGCGAGCACGCGGAAGGTGAAGATCCCGGCGTGCAGAGGATCGCCATAAGGCGGGATGTGGTGCATCGCCGAGAACAGCACGGCTGAGAGCAGGAGCGCGAGCACGAACGCGATCCACCGCCGGAGGCCGACCACCCGCTCGAACAGCACCACCAGGCCGGTCAGGATGCCGAGGCGAAACACCGTCTCCTCATAGACCCCGGCGCCGAGCGACATCACGATGCGGGTGCCGAGCCCCTGCTGCGCCACGAAGCCCCCGCCGCCGCCCGCGAGCTGCGGCGAGATCCCCAGGGCGCGCGTCATCACGAACACGATGAGCGACCCCATGGTGAGTGCGTAGATGGCGCTTTCGACCAGCACGGGAACGATGAGGTGCGGATCGAAGCGCTGCTTGTGGCGGAGCACCACCACCGCGACGGTGAACCCCACCGCGACGGCGAAGGTGTAGGCGAGGTAGCTCCCGGTCGACAGACCCAGGTTCCGGAACAGGAACACAGTCAGGAAGTCGGCCCCGTTCAGGACCGGCAGCGTGAACAGGACGCCGATCTGGTAGACGAGAAAAAGCGGGAACACGAGCACCAAGCTGGTGAGGAGGTTGCGGGGATCGTGGGCGACCTTGCCGCGCGGCTTGGCGCTCGGCTTGCCTGGCCCCTTCTTCGTGACCGCCCTCATCGGCCTCGCCTGGTGTGACGCTCGGCGGGATGGCCGGACTTCTTGTCGAGGTCGGTGATCGCCTCCGTCAGCTCCTGCTTCATGCAGCCGATGTTCGTCCCCCCCCAGCTGATGGGGCCCATCCGCCGGGCACGCAAGCCCCGCAGCGTCGGCAAGGCTCGCGCGTCGCCCAGCTTGCGCAGCTTCTCGACCCAACCCTTCTTTTCATCGCAGGTGTCCGCCTTGCGCAGCTCGAGCATGTCGAGCGAGACGCGGTCGATCCGCTTTTCCTCGTCGAGGTCGACGAGCGCGGCGGCCGCACGGCGACGCCGCGTCAGATCGCTCCCCTCGTTGGCCGCCTTGCCCAAAAGGTCGGCCGCCGGATCGCCGACGTGGTCGATGAGCAACGAGAGCGCGGCGTCGTCCACCTTGGGATCGGCCAGCATCGCATCGAGGTGACCGAGCAGCACCGGATCGCCCCGGAAACCGGGGTCGAGCGCGATCGCCGCCCCGTAGTCGTCGAGGGCCTCCTGATGTCGATCCTGGGCGTAGGACACGCGCCCCAACATATAGCGCACACGCGCGTCCTTGGGCCGTGAGGTGAGCATCGTCTCCAGCGCCAGCCGGGCGGCGGCCGCGTTGTCGTCCTCCAGCCAGCCCTCGACCTTCTTCATCTCGGCGGCCTGGTCGGGCGGCGGCGGCGCCGGCTGCACGGGCAAGACCGCCAGCGCGGCAACCCGGTGGTGCGCGATCCGGCGCTTGACGGCGAGCGATCCCACGCCCACCACCAGCAGTGCGAGCACGATCGGCAGGGCGTGCAGGCGGCGCGCCGGCCGTGGCAGGTCGATCTGCGGGATCGTCGCGCCGTCGGCGAGCTCGTTGTCGCGCTGACTCTCGACCTCGGCGTCGTCGAGCGCCTGCATGAACGCGGCGGCGGTCGCGAACCGGTTGTCGCGCGACTTCTCCATCGCCTGCAGCACCGCCTGCTCGAGCGGCATCGGGAGATCGACGGCCGGGCTCACGTCGCGGACCCGCGGGGGGGCATGCGCCAGGTGCATGGAGATGATCTTGACCTTGTCCTCCGACTCGAACGGCCGCCGACCCGCCAGCATCTCGTAGAGGATCACGCCGGCGGCGTAGATGTCGGCACGCGCGTCGACCGCCTCGCCGAGCGCCTGCTCGGGCGAGAGGTACTCGGGCGTGCCGAAGATGACGCCGGCTTGGGTCAGCGCCTGCCCGCCGCTCTGGGGCTCGGTCACCTTGGCTATGCCGAAGTCGAGGATCTTGACCACGTCGCGCTGGCCGTCGCGCTCGACCAGCATGATGTTCTCCGGTTTGAGGTCGCGGTGAACGACGCCCGCCGCGTGCGCGTGGTCGAGGCCCCGGAGGATCTGGCGCTCGATCGCCAGCGCGCGGTCAATGTGCATCGGACCGGCGGCGATCGCCGCCCCCAGCGAGACCCCGGCCAGGAACTCCATGGCCAGAAAGAGCGACCCGTCGTTGGTACGTCCGAAGTCGGTCGTGGTGATGATGTTGGGGTGATCGAGGCGGCTGGCCGATTCGGCCTCGCGCTCGAACCGGCGGGCGAACTCCTCCTTGCCCGACAGCTCCGGCAGCAGGACCTTGATCGCCAGATCGCGGCGCATCATCGTGTGCTCGGCGCGGTAGACGGCCCCCATCCCCCCGACCCCGATCCGGCTCACGATCCGATAGCGCTCACCGACGATGGTGCCGATGAACGGATCGGTCACGGGCGCGCCGCAGCGGGCGCAGAAGGTGTCTTCCAGCTGAACCTCGGCGGAGCAGCCAACACAGCCCGCCACTTTAGCGCGCCCCCTTGTTGCCCCGGGCCGCGCGCGCCACGGTGGATGTCGGCAGGGCCTCGGGTCGCACCACCGCGATCGTCTCGCGCTTCGGATCGATGAACCGGCGCGCCGCGCGCGCGACGTCGGGGGCGGTCACCCGCGCCAGCGCGGCGGGGAGTTGGCGGTAGGTCATGAGCGGAAGACCGTACGCCTCGTCGGTCGCGAGCGCATCAGCGATCGCGACTTCTCCGCGCAACGCGAGCGCGCGCAGACCGCCGAGGCGGCGCGCGGCGCCCTCGACCTCGGCCGCGGCGACACCATTGGCGGCGATCTCGGCGAGCGCGGCACGGACCGCGGCGACGGCGGCATCGACGCTAGCCGGGGCGCAGGCGACGGTGACCGTCAGATCCCCCGGATCGACGCCCGTCGCGGCGGTGGCACCAAATCGGTAGACGTTCGGCGTCGCGGCCAACCCGCGCTCGAGCGGACCGCCGCGCCCGTTCAAAACCTGGGCGAGCACCTCGAGCGCCGCCCGATCGGCGTCGCGCACCGGCGCGCCGGGATAGCCGAGCACGATCTCGGCGACATCCCTGTTCGTGGTGTGAAACAGCGCCACCGGCTCGGTGTGGACCGGCTCCGGCGGCGGCTCGGGTGGCAATGGGCCGGCCGCAGCGTCGGTGAACAGCGCCGTTAACGTCGCCACGACCTCCTGCGGATCGATGTCGCCGACGACCGAGACGACCAGACGTGAAGCAGGGTAGTGACGGCGGTAGTGATCGAGAAGACGGACGCGCCCGAGCGCCGCCAGCGAAGCTGCGCTCCCCAGCGGATCGAGCCGAAAGGGATGACCCGGCCAGAGCCCCTCGCGAAACAGTCGTCGGGCGGCGCCCGCCGGATCGCCGTCGGCGACGCGCGCCCGATCGACCACCACGCGCCGACTGCCGTCGACCTCACCCGCCGGGAAGCTCGGCCGAAGCAGGCAGTCGGCCAGGAGCCCGACGCCCCGCGACCAGGCACGGGGCAGAAACTGGCCGCGGAGGCCGAAGTGGTTGCGATCGGAGAAGCCGGCCAGTGCACCGCCGGTGGCCTGCAGCTCGGCCGCGATCTGCGCGGCTGTGCGGGTGCGCGTTCCACGATCGAGCAGCGCCGCGATCAACGCACCGGCGCCGTTCGACGCGGCGTCCTCCGCCCGCGCGCCGCCGGCCCAGGCCGCCTCGACCGCCACCATCGGTGCGGCCCGATCGCGCAGGACGAGAATGCGCGCTCCCGAAGGGGCGACGGCGCGGACGACATCGCCCCCGCCCTCCCCTCGCGCCACCGCGGCGCCCACGGCCGGCCTGTCGTTCCGCGCCGCCGCGCCACCGACGATCGCCTGCAGCCGGGCCATCTCGGCCGAGGCTGCGGCGGGAGCGACGCCCGGATCGAGCACGGCCAGCGTGAGGGCCTCGGGTCGTAGCAGCCTGGCCGCGGCCGCACGCAGCGCCGGCGGATCGATCGCCTCCAGGCGATCGCGATAGTGGACATCGTAGTCGTCGTCCTCCGCGATGGCGGAGGCGAAACCGAGCCGCCGCGCCCGCCCCTCGACGCCGTCGGCAGCGCGGCCGAGATCGCTCTCCAGGAGGCCTCGCGCACGGCCGAGCTCGTCGGCCGGGATCTCGTCGCGCCCGAGGCGCAACGCCTCGTCGATGGCCCCCTGGGTGGCCGCCTCGATCCGCTGCGGCGCCGGCGCCAGCATCAGCTCGAGCAGCGCGCCGCCGCGCGCCCGAAAGGTCAGCCCGTGCACGGCGGTGGCCACCTGCCGGTTGTCGGCGAGCTCGCGGGCGAGGCGTGCGTCGCCCCCGCGGGTCAGCAACGCGGCGATCAGATCGAGCGCCGCGGCGTCTTCCAGGCGCGGCGCCGCGACCCGGAATCCGAGCGCCACCTGCGCCTCGAGCCCCGCCACCGTCGAAAGGAGCGCGCGCGGGCCCGACGAGGCGTTTGGAGCGACAACCGCGTGCACGGCAGGACGCCCGCGCGGAACGGCGGCGAAGGCGCGTGCCACCGCCTCGCGCGCGGTGCGCGCGTCGACGTCTCCCACCACGACGACGGTCATGTTCGCCCCCAGGTAGGTCTCGACGAAATGGGCCGCCAGCGCGTCGCGCGTGAACGCCGCCACCGCCTCGGGCTTGCCGAGCAGCGGACGGCCGTAGGCGTCGCCCGCGAAGGCGCCGGCGCGCAACATCTCGCTCGCCGCACGGGCCGGATCGATCGCGTCGCGGGCGATCTCGGCGGCCACCAACTTTTTCGCGCGCCCGAGCTCGGCCGCATCGAAGGTCGGAGCCGTGAGCGCATCTGCCAGGACGTCGAGGCCGAGGCCGAGAGACGGCGCCGCCAACGTCGCGTGATAGACCGTCTCGTCGAGGCCGGTCCAGGCACCAATGGTCCCACCGGCCGCCTCAATCTCGCGCTCGCCCGCGCCCGGTGCGCGACGGCGCGTCCCGCGAAAGACGAGGTGCTCGTAGAGGTGCGCCGCACCGCCGAGCGCGGGGGGATCGTCGGCCGCCCCTGAGGCGATCCAGACCTGCACCGCGACGACCGGCGCGGCGTGGTTCTCCTCCACGACGACACGCACACCGTTGTCGAGCTGCGCTTCGGCGCGGGTCCGGGGACCACCCATCATCATCGGGGTGACGGCCGTGGCCATCGCCCCCTCGGCGACGGTTCCGTCGGCGGCGGACAGCCTGGCTTTTCCGGCGCCCCCGAGCGAGCGGCAACCCCCGAGAGGAACCACGAAGAGCAACGACGCGAAGGGGAGCGCCGCGTGAGCGAGCGACACGGATCTCACGAGCGGTTTGGAGATTACCATCAATATCGGGGCACGCGGCGCGTGGCGACCTGCCTCTTGAAGGCACCTGTAAAGCCGCCTGCCCGGTTCCGTGGCATGGTTGTAGTCTCGGGGATTGATGAAGCGACGGGCGTTCTTGCGCGGGGCCAGCGCGGCGGGTGGAGCAGCGTTCGCTTCGCGACTCTGGCGTCCGGCTGAGGCATCGGGCGCGAGTACGCTTGATCGCCTGCAGGAGGCGAAGATCGCGGTGGTGGCGCGGGTGGCCGATTCGGGCGCCGCCGCTACCGGTCTCGCCGAGCTGATGCTTGGACACACGGTCTCCGCCCGGCGCGAGCTCGCTGCTGGTACGCTCGCGCTGCGCGCGGTGGCCGTCCCCGGGAGCGGCGACGGCGTCGAGCTCTTTGTCACGTTTCGCGCCAAGCCGCACGCCCCCGCCGGCCGCATCAGCCTGGCGCTCGAGCTCGACAGCTGGTCGCCCGACAACTACGTGATGCTCCCGGGCGCCTGCTACGCCGGGAATCGGTTCGAGTCGCGCTTCGTCGGCTACCCGCCTCTCCTGACCGAGCCGGCCGACATCGGCCCTCACGTCCCGCCGATCGTCACCGACATTCCCCGGCTGAACCTGCACCGGGGCCCGTCGCGGCTGGAGATCGCCGCAGCCGATCTGGCGACACCGGCGGTGGCGGTCTTCCTGCCGGCCGCCAAGCTCGGCCTCCTCCTGTTCGTCGATCCGGCGACCTCCGTCGGGCGGACGGGTCTCTCCATCGTCGAGAGCGACGATCGCACGCACGCGTCGATCGCTGCCTCGACGCCGTTCGTGCACGAGGGTCACCGCGCCGAGAGCGCACCCGGACCGCGCGAGCGACCGACGCCGCCCAAGCCCGGTGCGTCGATCACGCTGCGCGCGCGCCTCCATGCCTTCGACTGCGAGGAGATCGGGCAGCTCACCGAGCGACTGTTCGCCCTGCGCAAGGCGCTCACTGGCTCGACGACCCGGGCGCACATCCTGCCGTTCTCGGCGGCCTTCGCCGCGCACGAGGCGCGGGTCAACGCGCGCTTCCTCACCAAGCAGGGCTTCTTCGCGCTCGGCGCGCGAGACAGCGCCTACTCGATCTGGCAGACGGGCTGGTGCGGCGGTTTCGGCCAGACGTTCCCCCTGCTCGCCGCCGGGGGAAAGCAGTCGCGCGCCCGCGCGCTGCAGACGATCGCCTTCGTCGTCGAGGGCGGTCAGGCCCCGTCCGGTTTCTTTCATGGCGTCTCCGACGGCAAAACCTGGTACGACGACGGCTTCACGGCCCCCCTGCCGCCGGCGCCCACCGATGCCTGGCCGCCCCGCGCAGCCCCCTATCACCATCCGCGCTGGCACCTGGTCCGTCGCAGCGCCGACGCACTCGCGTTGTTGCTCAAGCAGCTCGCGCTGCTGGATCGGCAAGCGGCGGCGGCCCAGTCAGGACGGAGCGCCGAGCCGCCGGCGCCCGTCGATCCAGCGTGGGCGACATCGGCCCGACGCTGCGCCGACGCGCTCGCGCGCCTGTGGGGGCGGCATCGACAGTTCGGGCAGTTCGTCGACATCGCCAGCGGCGAGCTGATCGTGGGCGGCTCGTCGTCGGCCGGGATGGCGCCGGCTGCCCTGGCGCACGCCGCCGCGTACTTCAAGGAGCCGCGCTACCTCCAGATCGCCGAGGAGTCGGCGCTGTACTACTTCGAGCGTTTCGTGCAGGTGGGCCTCACCTGCGGCGGCCCGGGCGACGCGCTCCAGTGTCCTGACAGCGAATCGGCGGGAGCGCTGCTGGAGTCGTTCGTCACCCTTTACGAAGCAACGCGCGACCGGGACTGGATCGCGCGCGCCCGCGCGGCGGCTCATCTGCTGGCGAGCTGGGTCATCTCGTACGACGCGCCCCCGGCCGGCCGCGGCTGCCCGCCGCCTGGCCCGAACCGCGCGACAGGGGCCGTCTTCACCGACGCGCAGAACCGCACCGGCGCGCCGGGATACGTCCTGTCATCAGGCGCGGCGCTGTTTCGCCTCTACCGCGCGACCGGCGACGTCGCGCTGCTCGAGCTCCTGCGCGACACCGCGCACAACCTGGCGCAATACCTTCCCCTCGCCGATGACGACGTCCGGCCAGCAGGGGCCGGGGGGCGTGATTCGGGCGACTGCTCCCGCGCCGACAGCTCGAATTGGCTCGTTGAGAACGGAAGCGTCGTGCCTGCCTCCGGCCTCTACGACGCGATCGCGCTCCTCACCTACACTGAGCTCCCCAGCGTGTACGCGCAGACCGACGCGGGGTTCGTGTTCGCCTTCGATCACATCGAAGCGCGGGTGAAGGAGCGCCTGGGCGGCCGGTTGGTGGTCGCCTTGCGAAATCCGACGGCGACCGAGGCGACCGTACGTCTTTACGCCGAAAGCGCCGCCGACGCCGCCATCCCCCTGCACGCCGACGCCATTGTCGGGGCGCCGACTGCGGTCGTGGCGCCCGGAGCGACCGTGGAGGTCGCGATGCCTCCGCTGACCGCGCGCCGCTGAAATCGCGACCTCTGCTAAGATTTCTCCGTGGCCACGGGCGGTCTTCTGTCGGTGCGGCTCGGGCAAGTTCGACGGCGGCTGCGCCTCTATGCCGCGCTCGAAGGGGGCGTGGCCGGGGCGGCACTGGCAATGCTGGCGCTGGCGGTCGGCGTGGCGCTCGCTCGCGGAGGTGGCAGCGCGCCGGGGGTCGAGGTGGTGGCAGTGTTGATTTTCCTGGGCGCCGCCGCGGGGGCGATCGTGCGCGGCGCGCGGAGGATTCCGCTTGCCCGCTGCGCCCGGCTCGCGGATGCGGCGCTCGACGGTCAGGATCGGCTGCTGTCTGCGCTCTTCCTCGACGCGGCCGATCCGTCGCCGTTTGCGCGCGCGCTGGTGGCCGATGCGGTTCGACGGGCGGAGAGCCTGATGCCGCGCGCCGCGGTCCCCGCGCGTCGTCCCGCGGGGTTGCCGGCGCTGGGGATCGCGGCGCTGGCGCTGGCGGGGGCGGCGCTGTTTCCTGCCTCTCTGCGCGCCGCCCGCGTCCTGCCGACGGTACCGATTGCGGAGCGCCGCGCGCCGGTCCCGGCCGGCACGCTCGACGCGGAGCGCGAGGTGGCGCGCGCGTCGGCCGCCGAAGCGACCCGGCTCGGTGACGAGCGGCTGGCGGCACTGGCGGCAGATTTCGATCGGGCGCTGCGCCGGCTCGCCAGCGGCACGCTGAGCGATTCCGCCGCGCTCGAGCTGCTGCGTGCTCTGCAGGCGCGCGCGGCCTTGGCGGCCTGGGCGGCGAAACGGGACGCTCAGGCGGCGGAGGCAGCCGCGACGGCGCTGGAGGCGAGCGCCGAGACGCGCGCGGCCGGGAAGGCACTGGCGCAAACCGGCGGCGGCGCCAGTGACGCCGAACAGGCGTCCGCCGCGCTGGGCGCCAGCGCGACGGCTCACCCGACCGAGACGGCGCGCGCGCTGGCGTCGGCGGCGGCGAGTCTGGCGGACGCGCCGGGCGAGACCGGCGAAGGGGCCGACGCGAAGGACCGGCCGCGCCGTCTTTCACGCGACGGTTCGAGCGCGGGGACCGCGCCTGAAAAGACCGCGCGCGAGGGCGGCGATCCAGAGGCGCGCCACCTGGAACAGCTCCGGCGCGATCTCGACGGCGCCGCGTCGGCCTGCCGCGACGGTGCTCCAGGCTGCCGGTCGCGCGCCGAGCAGGGCGGACGAGATCTGGCGCAGCTGGGGCGCCAAGGGGCAGCGCGAGATTCGCTGCAACGTCTCCAGCGCTCGGCCGAACAGCTTCGCGCCCGCGTCGGCCGCGGCGAGCTCGGCGTCGGCGACACGCAGGCGATGCGCAGCTTTGGGCGCGCAGCGAAGGGGAAGAGCGCGGCGCCGAACGGCACGGGCGACGCCGTGAGCGCCAGCGTTGAAGATGCCCAGGGGGATCGCGACGGCACGGGATCGAGCCGCCCAGCGGGCGACGATGAGGGCGACGATGACAGTGACCGTGACCGTGACGACCCGCGCGAAGGGACGAGCGGCGCCGAGACCGCCGCGGCATCGGCTGCGATGGCCGCCGAGGGTGGCGGCGCGTCCCAGGACGAGGCGGGGAGCGGCAACGGGATCGGACACCAGCCGGGCGGCGCACCGCTCGGCCCGCGCCCCGGGGATGCCACGGCCGCGCGCGCAACCGAGGCCCATGACAACGTTCCGCTCGCCGACGGTGCCGGGCCCGGACGCGCCGAGGTGATCGGAACCGCGGCCGGGCGCGGCTTTGCCAGCCCAGGCTATGCGCGCACGTTCAGCGACTACGCGGCCGCCGTCGAAGACGCGTTGGGCGCGACCGCGGTTCCCGAAGGAAAGCGCTATCTGGTACGCCGCTACTTCGATCTCATCCGCCCGCGACCGCCCAGGCTTCCCCCGAGGAGCGCCCGGTGAGCGCCTCGCGTCCGAACCAGATCGACCTCAGCGCGGAGGCCGTCACGGCGGCCGTTGCCGCGTTCCGCACCGACCTCGATCGGCTGTTGGCCGAGATCGGGCGGCGGCTGGTCGGCCAGACCGACGTCGCCGGCGCCGTCGCCTCGGCGCTGCTGGCCGGCGGCCACGTGCTCATCGAAGGCGTCCCCGGCCTCGGCAAGACGCTGCTGGTGCGGACCGCCGCGGCGGCGATGGACCTGACGTTCTCGCGCGTCCAGTTCACACCCGATCTCATGCCCGCCGACGTCATCGGCACCAACCTGATTGTCGACGAGGCAGGCGGCCGGCGATTCGAGTTCCAGAAGGGGCCGATCTTCGCCCACGTCGTGCTGGCCGACGAGATCAACCGCGCGACGCCCAAGACGCAGTCGGCGCTGCTGGAGGCGATGCAGGAGCAATCGGTCACCGTTGGCAAACAGACCTACGCGCTCCCGCCGCCGTTCTTCGTGCTGGCCACGCAAAACCCGATCGAGATGGAGGGGACCTACCCCCTCCCCGAAGCGCAGCTCGATCGCTTCCTGTTCAAGCTGCGGGCCCTGCCGCCGACCGGCGCAGAGCTGCACCAGATCCTCGACCGCACCACCGGCGCCCCCGAGGAAGCGACGCGTGTGGTGCTCGGGCGCGAGCGCCTCCTGGAAATGCGCGCGCTGGTCCGGCAGGTGCCAGTCGCGCGGCCGATCCAGGACTTCGTGGTGCGGATGGTCGAGGCGACCGATCCGGCGCGCTCGCCGAGCGCCGACGTCGCGCGCTTCGTCCGCTACGGCAGCTCGCCGCGCGGCGCCCAGGCGCTGATCCTGGGGGCCAAGATCGAGGCGCTGCGGGCGGGGCGCTTCGCGCCTTCCTTTGCGGACGTCCGGCGGGTGGCGATCCCGGCGCTGCGCCACCGGGTGCTGCTCAACTTCGACGGCGAGGCCGAGGGGATCACCGCCGATGCGTTGATCGAAAAGCTGCTGGCGACGCTGCCGGAGATGCCATGACCGTTGCGCGGGCCGACGAACCGATCGCCAGTCGGTTCGACGACCGCTTCCTGCGCAAGCTGGAGTCGCTGGCACTGACGATTCGACGCACGACGGCCGGGAGATCGCACGGGATGCGACGCAGCCGCCGGGTCGGCGCCGGACTCGAGTTCGCCGACCACCGGGACTACGTGCCGGGCGACGATCTGCGCTACCTCGATTGGAACCTCTACGGCCGCCTCGAGCGTCGGGCGTTGCGGCTCTACGAGGAGGACGAGGACCTCTCGATCGAGGTGCTGGTCGACGCCAGCGCGTCGATGGCGATGGGGCGACCGCCCAAGGTCGATCTGGCGTGCCAGATCGGCGCCGCCCTCGCCTACGTCGGCCTAGCCAACCTCGACCGCGTCGCGGTGACGGCGCTCGGCGCGGAGGCGGGCGCGCCGCCACCGGGGCGCGGCAAGGCCCGCATCCTGCCGATCCTCCGCTATCTCGACGCCGTTCGCCCGCTTGAGTGGACGTCGCGAACCTCGGGGACGTCGCTGGCTGCAGCCGTGCGCGAGTTCCTGTCGCGGCGGCGCGGCCGGAGGCGCGGGCTGGTGGCGCTCGTCTCCGATTTCTACGATCGGGCGGGGGCGCGCGCGGGGCTGGAGCTGGTCCGGCGCAACCGCCTCGAAGCGATCGCCGTCCAGATCTCCGCCCCCGACGAGCTCGCGCCGCAGCTGCGCGGCGACCTGCAGCTCTGCGACGCCGAGACCGGCGAGGCGCGCGACCTGACCATCTCCCCGCGCGCGCTGGCCGACTACGCGCAAAGGCACGCGGCGCTGTTGCGCGACCTCGCCGGCTATTGCCGGGAGCGCGCCATCCCCTGTTTTACCGTGAGCTCCGACCAGCCGTTCGACGCCGTCGTGCTGCGGATGTTCCGGGCCGGTGGGCTCCTCGGCTGAGCGGGGCGATGAAGCTGCAAGGCCTCGAGAAGGTCATCGATGGCGCGTCCGGCGCACTCCCGACGGCGGCGGGCGCTGTCATCGGCGTCGTCGGCGCCGCCGCCATCACGGTGCTCTATCTGCTGCGTCTGCGCCGGCGCCAGGTGCTGGTCGGGTTCGCACCGCTCTGGCTGGGCGCCCCAGGCGCTGAGCGCGCCGCCCGCCGCACCCGCCGGTTGCGCCACTGGCTGTCGCTCGCGCTGGCGCTGGGGCTGTTTGCCGCGATCTTGATCGGCGCCGTTGATCTCGGGGGCGACACGCGCGAGCGCGGTGCCGTCGATCAGAGCGGGCGCAGCCTGCGGGGCGGTCGCAGCGTGGTCCTGCTGATCGATCGGTCGGCGTCGATGTCGGCGACCGACGAAGCGGGATCGCGCCTCGCCGCCGCCCGACGCCGCGCGGAGGAGATCATTGGCGGCCTCACCACCGCGGACCGCGCACTGGTGGCGTCGTTCGCTGCCGACGCGACGGCGGAGAGCGGCTTCGAGTCCGATCCGCACCGTCTCGCGCGCGCTATCGCCGGCGTGGCCCCCAGCGACGAGCCCGGCGACCTGCAGCGCGCGCTGGCGTTCGCCGCGGCGATCCTGCGCGGCCGTCCACGCCCAACGGTCGTGCTGGTGAGCGACGGCGGTTTCACCGATGACGCCCGCCGCGTCGCGCCCGCCGACCCTGACGGCCGCGCGCTCGACGTCCGCTACGCGCCTGTCGGCCGGCGCAACGACAACGTCGGCATCCTGTCGCTGGCGGCACGGCGCATCCCCGCCGATCCCGGCGCCGTCGAGACCGCGCTGGTCGTGCAGAGCTTCCGTCCGGCGCCCAGCACCGTGGCGGTCGACATCTCCAGTGGCGGCAGGACCGTCGAGAAGGTTGACCTGACGCTCGCCCCCGGCGAACGACGGCGGCTGACGCTCCCCAACCTGTTCGCGCCCGACGCGCGCATCGAGGCGCGCCTCACCGGCGCCCATCACCTGACGAACGACCTGACGGATGACCTGGCGATCGATGATCACGCGATTGCGACGATTCCGCCACTGCCGCACCGGCGGATCCTGCGCGTCGGCGGCGCGGACCTCTACCTCGACGGCGCGCTCCTCGGTCTCGGGCGCACAGTGCACGTCGATCGCCTTCCGGCGGCCGACGCCGATCGCGCCGCCGCCCGTGCGCGCGACTACGACCTCGTCGTCTTCGACGGCGTGACTCCGTCTGCGCCGCCAACCGCGGGGCGCTTTCTCTACTTCGATCCGCAGGGTCCCGGCAACCCATTCGCCGCCGCAAGAGAGGCGCGCCCGGTGCGGGATCCGGTGCTCGACCCGGCGTCGCTCCACCGCGATCACCCGCTCCTGCGCCAGCTCGATCTCGCCGACGTCAACGTGGCCGAAGCGCACCGGTTGGCTCTCTCGACCGGCGACGTCGCGTTGGCCGCCTCGTTCGGCGTACCGTTGATCGTCGTGCGCGAGCGCCCCGGTCTGCGCGTTGCCGCACTGGCCTTCGACCCGCGCCACTCAGACCTGCCGATGCGGCCCGCCTTCCCGCTGCTCGTCGCCAACGCGCTCGCCTGGGCAACCCGCGACGATGCCGAGGTCGCCGCCGGCACCGACACGCCACCGGCCGACTGGGGCACCGCGCGCGACGCGCGGGAGTCGGACACGACGCCCGCCCCCACGCTGATGCTGGGGGGACAGCTGTTGGCGCCGCCCGATCCGCCCGCGCGACAATCCCGCGCGCGATTCGGGACCTGGGCGCTGATGCTGGCGGCCGCGCTGCTGCTGTTCGACTGGCTGAGCTACCACCGGCGGTGGACCACATGACAGCCCTCACCGCGGGCGCACGGTTGGGGTTCGAGCGACCGGCCTGGCTGATGCTGCTCCTGGCGACACCGGCGCTGTTCGTGATGCTTCGGCGCTCGCTGGCCGATTTTTCGCCGGGGCAGCTGGCACTGCAAGCCGCGTTGCGCACGTTGGTCCTGGCCGGCGTGGCCGCCGCGCTGGCGGGTGTGGAGCTCCGCCGGCCCGCACGCACCCTCTCAGTCGTGGCGTTGGCCGACGTCTCGGACAGTGTTTCCGACGACGCGCTCGCGTTCGAGCGGGCCGGTCTCTCGGCGCTGGCGCGGGACGCCGCCGCGCGCGGTGACCCGCCACCGCTGGTCGTCCGCTTCGCCGCCCGGCCCGAGGAGGTCATCTCTCGCGCGCCGATCGGCGTCGCGTTGTCCCGTTTCCCGGCGCCCGAAGGCGCGGCCACCGACCCCGCACTGGCGGTCGGCTTCGGCGCCGGGCTGGTCGACGCCACCGCCGTCCCGAGGCTGCTGCTGCTTTCGGACGGGTTCGCCACCCAGGGCGATCTCGACGGCGCGGCGGCACGCCTCGGAAAGCGCGCGCTTCCGATCTTCGCGCTGCCGCTCCCTGCATCAACGGCCGGCGACGCGGCCGTGGCCGAGCTCTTCGCGCCCGTCGACGTCCGCCCGCGGGTTCCGTTCCGCGTCGACGTGCGTGTCCTCTGCGACCGCGCGACCGGCGCGCAGCTGCGTCTCGATGGAGACCACGGCGCGACCGTCGACGATCCGGACCGCGCGATCGCGCTGGCGGCCGGCGCGACGACCGTCAGCTACCAGGTGCGCGTCGCGGAACCAGGGACGACGATCTTGCGGGCCCACGTGCTGGCGCCGTCCGATCGCCACCCCGAGAACGACGAAGGGGTGCTGGCAATCGCCACCGACCGCGATCCGCATCGCGTCCTCTGCCTCGAAGGGACACCCAACGCCGCCGCGTCGTTCAGGCGCGCTCTCGCCGCCGAAGGGATCTCCGCCGACGTCCATCCGGCCACGGCAGGTGCAGCCGGCGACCTCGGCCGTTACGATCTGGTGGTGCTGGCCGACGTGCCGCGCGCCGCACTCTCGGACGGCGCGATCGCGGCGCTGGAATCGTTCGTGCGCGGCGGGGGCGGGCTCCTCGTGGCGGGCGGCACGCAGAGCTTCGGCCCCGGCGGCTACCTCGGAACGCGGCTCGCGACCATCCTCCCCCTGCGCCTCGACGTCCCCGATCGGCAGGAGGAGGCCTCCCTGGCGCTGGCGCTGGTGATCGACAAATCGGGTTCGATGGCCGGCGAGAAGCTGGACCTCACGAAGCAGGCCGCGCGCGCGACCGCCGAAGCGCTGCCGCCGTCCGATCAGATCGCGGTGGTGGTGTTCGACAGCCAGTCACAGCCGGTGGTGCAGCTTCAGCGTGCGGCGAACCGCCAGCGGATCGCCAACGACATCGGCCGCATCCAGGCGAGCGGCGGGACCAACATCCTGGCCGGCCTGCGCGAGGCGGTCGAGGAGCTGCTGCCGGCGCGGGCGCGCAAGAAGCACATCATTCTCCTCTCCGACGGGCAGTCCCCCTACGACGAGATCCCCGATCTGGTCGACGCCGCGAGCGCCGCCCGGATCACCATCTCCGCGATCGGCGTCGGCGACGGCGCTGATCAGACGATGCTCAAGATGATCGCCGAGCGCGGCGGCGGGCGCTTCTACCAGACGCGCGATCCGGCCAGCATCCCGCGCATCTTCTCGCGTGAGACCTCCGACCTCGACGACCAGCTGATCGTCCAGCGGCCGACCTCTGTCCGCGTCGCCAAGCGGATCTCTGCTTTCGCCGGGGTCGACCTTTCGCACGCGCCGCCGCTCGGGGGATACGTGGTGACCCGGCCGCGCGCCGAGGCCGAGCTCGCGCTGGCGACCGCCGACGGCGCGCCGCTGCTGGCCCGCTGGCAGCTCGGCCTCGGCCAGGTCGCCGCCTGGACCAGCGATCTCGGCGCGCGCTGGGGGGCCGCCTGGGCCCGCTGGGCGCCGTTCGACAAGCTCTGGGCGCAGCTCGCGCGCGCCACCATGCGGAAGGGGGCCGCCAACCACTTCGCGATCCACAGCGGACGCAGCGGCGATCGCGTCTCCGTGGCGGTCGACGCGATCGGGGCCGACGACGCCTTCATGAGCGGCCTCGACGGGCTCGTCGAGATCACCGCCGTCGGCGCCAGCGGAGAGGCCGGGCCCGCCCGTTCGCTGCCGCTCCCCGAGACCGCGCCCGGTCGCTACGAGACCAGCTTCCGCCCCGACATCGAGGCTGGGGCGCTGCTCTTCACGGCGACCTTGCGCGCACACGGCGCCGATGGCCTGCTGGTCGCCGACGCCAGCGGCCGGCTCACCCTCCCCTTCGCGGCCGAGCTGACCCCTCGGCCACCGACGTCGACCGAAGGGGCGGAGGCGCTAGCTCGCGCCGCGACCGCCAGCGGAGGGCGCGTCGTGCATGACGCGGGCGAGGCGCTCGATCCGGGTGGCGACCGGCGCGACACCGAACAGCCCCTCCGCACGCCGATCCTGCTGCTCACTCTGGCGCTGTTCATCGCAGACGTCGCGCTCCGGCGGATCCGCCTCCCCGAGGCGGCGCCGACCATTGACTCCCGACGGTAATTTTGGCATGAACCCCCTTCACACTTTTTCGGGGCGTGGCGCAGCCTGGTAGCGCGTTCGGTTCGGGACCGAAAGGTCGGAGGTTCAAATCCTCTCGCCCCGACAACTGTAAGTCCGCGTAGAGCCTTGGAAGCGGCTCCGCGGCGCGAGGGCTCGTGGTTCCGCTTGAACCCCGCGCATCGCCGGCGTAAGACGCCCCGGGCCAGCATGATTACCGTTCAAAACCTTTCCGTCGCGTTCGGCAGCCAGCCCTTGTTCGAAGAGGTGGACGTCAAGTTCACGCCCGGCAATTGCTATGGGCTCATCGGCGCCAACGGCGCCGGAAAGTCGACGTTCCTGAAGTGCCTGGCGGGCAAGATCGAGTCGACCTCCGGCTCCGTGAGCATCGAGCCGAACAAGCGGCTCAGCATGCTTTCCCAGGATCACTTCGCCTTCAACGAGGTGCCGGCGCTGACGGCGGTCATCATGGGCCACAAGGCCCTGCACGCGCTGATGGTGGAGAAGGACGCGCTCTATGCGAAGCCAGACTTCAGCGAGGCCGATGGCGTGCGCGCCGGTGAGCTGGAGGCCGCGTTCGCCGATCTGAACGGCTGGAACGCCGAAGCCGAGGCTGCCAAGCTGCTGAGCGAGCTCGGGGTCCCCGCGGCAAAGCACTCTTCGCTCATGAAGGACCTGCCGGACACCGAAAAGGTCCGCGTCCTCATGGCACAGGCGCTCTTCGGCAATCCGGACATCCTCCTCTTGGACGAGCCCACGAACCACCTGGACGTCGATTCGATCCTCTGGCTGGAGGAGTTCCTGCTCGACTTCCCGAATACCGTGGTGGTCGTCTCCCACGACCGGCACTTCCTCGACAAAGTCTGTACCCACATCGCCGACATCGACTTCGGCAAGGTGACGCTTTACTCCGGGAACTACACGTTCTGGTACGAGACCAGCCAGATGGCGCTCACGCAGCGATCGAATTCGAACAAGAAGAAGTCGGAACAGATCGAGGATCTGAAGGCGTTCATCAGGCGGTTCAGCGCCAACGCCTCCAAATCGAGACAGGCGTCCTCGCGGAAGAAGCTGCTCGACAAGATCACGCTGGACGACATCCGGCCATCGTCCCGCAAGTACCCCTTCATCCAGTTCAACGCGGAGCGCGCCCTCGGCAAGGAGGTCGTGAACGTGGAGGGCCTACGCAAGAGCATCGGGGGAGAGGTGCTGTTCGATGGGTTGACCTTCTCGCTCGGCCGTGGCGAGCGCGTCGCGCTCGTCGGCGACGACCGGGCGATCTCGACCCTCCTCGACGTCCTGGCCGGAGAATCCAAGCCCGACGCCGGCACCGTCACCTGGGGACGCTCGACTCAGGTCGCCTACTTTCCGAAGGACAACAACACGTACTTCGTCACCGACAAGAGCGTCCTCGAGTGGCTGCGCCAGTACGCGCCAGACACCAAGGACGAGACCTCCATCCGCTCGTTCCTGGGTCGCATGCTCTTCACCTCCGACGAGGTTCACAAGAAGGTCGAGGTCCTTTCGGGAGGTGAGCGGGTGCGTTGCATGCTCTCCCAGCTGATGCTGAAGAACCCGAATACCCTCCTACTGAATCAGCCCACCAACCATCTCGATCTCGAGTCGATCACGGCGCTCAACAATGGCCTCTTGAAGAGCGAGGCCTCGATGATCTTCGCCTGCCACGACGTGCAGTTCGTGGAGTCGCTGGCCACCCGGGTCATCGAGCTTTCCGGGAAGACCTCCTATGACCTCCGCATGAGCTACGCGGACTATCTCGCAGACGTTGAGAGACTGGCCCGGGTCGGCCGGGCCGCGGCGTGAGTCCGAGCCTCCAGCTCGTCTGACCGTCGATAGCCGAACCTCGGAACGCAGTCCTACCTCTTCGTCACGAAGCTGAACGCAGACGGAACGGCGGGGTGGACGTTCAGCCGGGAGATTCCCGGAAAGGTGGTGTCGACCGCGACCAGCTTCCTCGTGACCGGGTCCAACGGCAACTATGACTCCGACATGGATCCCGGCCCCGGCATCGACACCGTTGGCGGCGCGACACTCTACCTGTCGCGTTTCAACTTTTGACGAGCTCGAATCAAGGCCCTGTCCGGCGGGGATCCTGGCCTTTGTGCACTCCGAGCGGCGCGGTCACCTGGCGCAACCAATTGTCGATAGGTCCTTTGGCCCACGCCGGCAGGTGAGGGAGGGCGAAGTAGAACGCGCCCCCGATCGCCGCCAGGACCAGCGCCGCGCCTATGATCATCCGGCGCAGCCAGCGCTTGAAGCGCACGACCACGCCGGGCGTGGTGGTCGATTCACCGGCCAGGACGTCAAGCCGATCGGCCCGCGCCAGCTCGGCGCCCAGCGGGTCCGCGCGGGTGGGGGCGCTGCGAGCGGTCGGTTCGGGGCGGACGCGGGAGGGGCGCGTCTCGATGACCGCGGCCGGATCTTCTTCGACGATCGTCGGCCCGACCTCCTGCAGTTCCAGGTCCAGGCTGCCGAGCTCGACGGCGATGCTGGGATCGGTCACCGCGGTGGCGTCCGCAGCCGGCGGCGTGGCGCCGTCGCGCTCGGCCAGCGCCTCCAGCCAGCGCTTCAGCGGGGCCGGCCCACTCGGTTGCGCCAGCTTGACCAGGATCGCATCGATCCGGTCGGCCATCTGCTCGGCGCTCTGCCACCGCTTGGCGGGATCGGCGCGCAGGGCGCGGTTGATGAGCCGTTCGATATCGGGATTCAGATCCTTGATGACCGTGGACGGCTTCTCGGGCCGCGCGCGCCGGACCTCCATGATCACGTCGAGGTCGGTGGGACCGTCGAACGGCTTCTTTCCCGCCGTGAGCAGATAGAGCACCGTGCCGACCGAGAACAGATCGGAGCGTGCGTCGAGGGGCGCGGCCCGCGTCTGCTCGGGCGACATGTACGCGAACTTGCCCTTGATGACCCCGGTGGCTGACCTCTCGCTCCTGTCGACCGCCTTGGCGATGCCGAAGTCAGCGAGCTTCACCTCCCCCTCTTGGCTGAGCAGAATGTTCTGGGGCGTCACGTCGCGGTGCACGATGCCGAGCGGCCTACCGTTGCGCTCGCGCGTGTGGACGTAGGCGAGGCCGCGGCAGAGCGCGCCGACGATCGAGAGGGCGAGCGGGACCGGGAGCTTCAGCTTGGCCTTCTGGGCGCGCCGCCGGACCTGCTCGAGGCTCCAACCGTGGACGAACTCCAGCACCAGGAAGTACTGGTCGCCCGCCTTCCCGAGATCCAACACCTGGACCAGGTTGCTGTGGTTCAGCGTCGACGCGATGTGAGCCTCGTCGACCAGCATGCGCACGAAGGCCGGATCCCGGGCCAGGGCCGGGAGGATCCGCTTGAGCACGACCGGCTTCTGAAACCCCCGCTCGCCTTTCTGCAAGGCCAGGAAGATCTCCGCCATCCCGCCGTGGGCGATCTTGCTGACCACGTGGTAACGCGCGCGCTCCATGCGTCCCGGAGAATACCCTGCCGGCGAAGACCGGGGGTACGCCTCAACTGTGGAGGCGCGCTCAGGGGCGGAGAACTCGACGCCGTGGTACGTGCGCAACGCCTGGCCCGTCGATCGGCCCATGCGGCCCCGTCGTCGTGCGTGAACCCTTTCCGTCCGCCGTGGCTCAAACCCAGGATGGCAAAGGGTTCAACGGCCGGTGCCCCCGCACGTGAGGCGATAGAGAGCGCGCTCGTACTGGCTTGCGGCGCGTGTGGCGCGAAGAACGCGACGCCTGGCTCCGACCTCTCCGCGCGCCGGCAGTGCCCCGCATGTGAGGCCGAGCTGGCTCCAATGGCTCACCCACTGGACGTCGATGCGGCCGCGTTGGCCGCCGTCGTGATCTCCGCGCGCGTCCCCGTGCTGATCGATTTCTGGGCACCCTGGTGCCCCCCCTGCCGCGTCGCCGGGCCGATCGTGAAGAAGGTAGCGGCAGACCTATCGGGGAAGGCGCTGGTGCTGAAGGTCGACATCGATCAGCATCCGGCCCTTGCCGCCGAGTTCGGCGTGCGGGCGATCCCCACGTTCGTCGTGATCCGAGATCGCGAAGTCGTGAAGCAGCATCCAGGTCTTGCGATGCCCGGAACGATCAAACGTTGGTTGGCCACGAGATGACGAAGAGCCGTTCACGAAAAGGAAGGTCGAATCATGTGTCAGCGAATCACTTGTCGTAAATGCGGGAAGCCCTCGTTCGCCGGCTGTGGCCGGCACGTCGAGAGCGTGCTGGGGGACGTGCCGGTGGCGAAGCGGTGCCCGGGCCATACGAAGGACCGCACCTCAGCCAGCGCCGAAGGATCACCAAGCCTGCTGAAGCGGCTCCGCGACTTCGTCAGCGGTCCGTCGGAGGGGGGCCGATCATGAAGGTGTCATCGAATCCCCCGGAAAGATCGGGAAGCCGGCGTGACCGACCGAGGGTCACGGATCGGATCGGGTAAGCTCCAGCGGTGAGCGACGTTGCCCTGTCGGACGATGCGCTGCTCGCCGGCGCGCGCGCTGGTGAACGCCCCGCGATCGAGACGTTGCTCGAGCGTTACCAAGACCGCGTCTTCGGGTTCGGCCTGCGGATGTGCGGCGATTCCGAGGATGCCAAGGACGTCCTGCAAGACACTCTCCTCGCGGCGTCTCGAACGGTCGGCGACTTCCGGGGTGACTCGTCGGTGTCGACCTGGCTCTACACGATCGCCCGGAGCTTCTGCATCAAGAAGCGCCGGCGGAGCAAGTTCGCTCCCGCCAGCGAGGTCTCTCTCGAGCAGAGCGCGCCAGTCTTGCCGTCATCCATGCCAGCACCAGACGAGCTGGCGGCCCGCGGCGAGGTCAAGCGCGCGCTCGCCGTCGCGCTCGAAGACCTGGATCCCGCCTCGCGCGAAGTCCTGATCCTGCGCGACATGGAGGGCTTGACGGCCCCGGAGGTCGCCGCCGTCACCGGCGTCAGCGTCGATGCCGTCAAGAGCCGTCTTCACCGCGCTCGCGCGACCGTTCGGGCCCGCCTCGCGACGGCCCTCGGCGACGTCGCGCCGCCGCGCGCGCCAGGGTGCCCCGATGTGTTGACGGCGTTCTCGCGTCAGCTCGAGGGCGATCTCGAGCCCCGACTCTGCGCCCAGCTTCAGGAGCACGTCGACGGATGCGCCGCCTGTCGCGCCACGTGCAACTCGTTGAAGCAAACGCTCGCGGTCTGCGCCAGTGAACCGCCGGGCCCAGTGCCCGTCGCCGTGAGAGAGGCAGTACGCACCGCCCTGCGATCGGCTCTGCGATTGTCGGTTACCGCCGAGGGCAGATAGGAACCGAGGCTCGGCCGCGTGGTTCGACGATGCGCGGCCCAGGCAGATCTCGGTGAGGACCGTCTGACTGCGTCCGCCTTCTTGTTCGCGTTCATGGCCGATGAACGACGAGGCCCACGAGACCGGCCGCCACGATCACCAGGGGCTCGGGCAGCTTCTTGAATCGGCTGAAGAGAAACCAGGTCGTGAGCGCGATCAGGATGGCACCGACATCGGTGAGGGCGCGCCGGCCCAGCACGAACGCCGCGCCTGCGATCGCACCAGTCGCGGCGGCGGTCACCCCATCGACGAAGGCCTTTACGCGTGGGTTGTCGGCGAAGCGTCGGAAGTACGGCGCCGGGATGATCACGAACAGGTAGCAAGGGAGGAACACACCTACCGCGGCGGCCGAGGCACCGAGTGGGCCCGCGACGAGGTAGCCGATGAACGCGACCGTGATGACGACTGGCCCCGGCGTGATCATCGCGATCGCGACGGCGTCCAGGAACTGGCGCTCGGTCAGCCAGTGAAACTGGTTCACGACGCCGCCGTGCATGAAGGGGACGATGGCCAGCCCGCTGCCGAACACGAACGAGCCCGCTTCGGCGAAGTAGAGAGCGATGCGGCCAAGCAATGGCCACGTCGGCACCGAGGGCGTCACCACCGCCGCCAACGACAGGTTCATGCCGGCGAGGGGGAGCCAGGCACCGGCCGAACCAGAAGAGCCCAGCTTCCCTTTGGGTGGGAAGCGGACGAACAGCGTCACCACGCCGCTGCCCAGGAACAGCCAGATGATCTCGGACTCTGTCCAGGCCGTCGCCAAGGCACTCGCGGCGAAGAGGATCCAGAGCAGCCGCGCCCTCGGGCTCAGCCTGGCAGGTGGCAGCGGCTGGGCCATCGTGAACTACAACCTCCACGAGGGGGATGTCCGCGCCTATTGGGCAGGGAACCACACGCAGACCCTGGCGGGAGGACTGCCACTGCTCGTGATGGACATGTACGAGCACGCCTACGCGATCGACTACGGCGCGGCCGCCGCGAAGTACGTCGACGCGTTCTTTCAAAACATCAACTGGGACAGTGTGAACGGGCGCCTGGAGGCTGCTGAGAAGGCGGGCGCTCTCCTTCGGCGCTGAAGAGGGTGTCCGTAGGTAGCGCGCGATCGGGCTCGCCGCGCACGCGTTCGCTTTCTCCAAAAACTGGCAATACTGCGGCATGCGCGTCCTCTTCACCTCCCTGCGGAACTCCAGCCACTTCCTGCCACTGATTCCCTTCATCGACGCCTGTCGGCGCCGCGGGCATGAGGTCGGCGTCGCTGCGCCGCCCGAGTTCGCCGCGCGCGCGACCGCCGCGGGCGCCGCCTTCTTTCCGTTCGGCCACCCGGGCGACGAGCGGCTGGGGCCTCTGTGGAAGCGCCTGCACGGCGCGTCGCCCGCCGAAGTCAACCGCATCTCCGTCGGCGAGATCTTCGCGGGCGTGTGCGCCGGCAGCGCCCTGCCCGCCCTCCTCGAGACCCTCGAGTCCTGGCGGCCGTCGCTCGTCATCCGTGAGTCGCAGGAGTACGCCGCCCTCGTCGCGGCGGCCAAGCGGGAGATCCCACAGGTGCGCGTCGCGATCTCGGCGCCCAGCGGCGAGGTCTCTCTCTACCAGAACGCCGTCCCATACCTCGACGCCCACCTACGCGCCGCGGGGCTGCCGCCTGATCCAGCGGGCGCGCGCCTCGCAGGCGAGACGGCCCTCACCCTCTTCCCGGCGTCGCTGGAGCTCTCAGCGCCCGCTGCGCCCGTGCACCGCTACCGCGCCCTGCATGGGGAGGCCCCGCCGCTCCCCGACTGGTGGGGCGGGCGGCAAGGTCCGTTCGTCTACGTGACCATGGGGACCGTCGTGGGCGGATTCGAGATGTTGCGCTCGGCGTATCGCACGATCCTCGACGCCCTGGTCGACCTCCCGGCGCGCGTCCTCCTCACGGTTGGCGGTGATCTGGCCCTCGAGTCGCTGGGCGAGGTGCCCGCCCACGTCCATGTCGAACGCTTCGTGCCCCAGGACGAGGTGCTGCCGCACGCCGCCGCCGTCGTCTGCCACGGCGGCTCTGGCACGATGCTCGGCGCAGCCGCGGCGGGCGTCCCCCTGGTCGTGACACCGATGTTCGCCGATCAGCCCTTCAACGCCGAGCGCGCCGTCGCGGCTGGTTCCGCCCTCGCCCTGCCCACGCGCGAGCTCGCGACCGCGCCGCTACGGGAAATCCTGACGCGCGTCCTGGCGGAGCCCTCGTTCCGCGTCGCGGCGAAACGCATCGCCACGGAGATCGCTGCGCTCCCGTCGATCGACGAGGCCGCCATTGCGATCGAGCGAATGGCCGGGAGCTGACGAGTTCGAGAGGACAATCGCGGCGCCTGTCGCCAAGGCGACGGCCGCGTATTGAACCAGCGTCAGGCCGAAGAGGCGTGCGTCCGAGTGGCGACCGAGCGAGGCCAGATCGTCGGCGCGCAGGCACTCGATTCCGAAGCGGCCGAGCGCGAAGAGCAACGCGGTCAGCGCGGCGGTCTGTCCGGCGGGCGGGCGAGGGATACGGCGCAGGCGGACGCGCGCGATGGCGAAGAGTGCGAGCGCCAGCGCCGCTTCGTAGAGGCCGAGGTCGTGGCGGGTGCCGCCCGGGAACAACACGCCGAGCGGCGAGCGGGTCAGGCGGCCGAGGTGATCGTGATCGATGAAGCAGCCGAGACGGCCGATTGCCCACCCCAAGCTGAGAGCGGTGACCAGGTTGTCGGCGTGCGACGCGAGGCCGCCCGGCGCGTGGCGCAACGTCAGCCAGCCGACGAGCGCCGCGCCTGCGATGGCTCCCAGCGAACAGACGCCGCCCGAGGCGAGCGCGCGCCAGCCGCCGGCGGCGAGCTCGAAGGGGCGATAGAGCGCGACGTCGGCGACGTGCCCGGCAAGGAGCCCGAACGCGACCATCGCGCCGAGCGCGTCGACCGAGCGCCGGACCGGCAGCCCGAGCCGGCGCGCCCCGGCCCGCGCGACGACGATCGCGGCCGCGGCGCCGGCGACGACGAACAGCAAGCTCACGGGGAGCTCGAGCGATCCGAGCTGCAAGACCACCTGCGCCAGTGAGCGCGCTGCCCCGACGGCGGTTCCACTTTCAGCGCCGGTCACTGCGACGGCTCCCGTCGCCGCGATCCCAGCACCAGCGCACTCACCACCGCGATCTCGAGGAAGCCGTGGAAGAGCGCGACGTTCAGGTAGGCGCGGCGGGCGCCGTCGAGCGAGAGGCAGGCGATCGCGGGCAGCGCCAGCGACAGCGCCACCGTGGCGAGCGCGGCCGGACGGCCAAAGTCGGCGGCGAGCAGGTCGAATGAGCGGCGAAAGCTGGGCGGTCGTTCGGAGGCGCGCTCGGCATCGGGAACCAGGCGCAGCCAGGCGGCGTAGTGAATTGATTGCGCGAACGCGAACAGCGCGACGAACCGTCGGGCGACCGTCGGGCCGCTGCCCGTCGGAGCAACGGTCGCGAGCGCGTCTTGCCACGCCCCGCCCGCGAAAGAGGCGATGGGACCGCGCCCGAGCAGACCGTCGCAAGCGCCTAGTCCGAGCGCCAGCATCCCGGCGCCGAGCGCCAGCGCCGGGATCCAGCCCGCCCGGAGCTTGTCCTTCACGAGGTAAGCGGCCAGCGCGATGGCGACCACGTTGTGCCCCTGGGCGACGACCAGCGCCGCCGCGTCGGGCCTGCGCGCGCCGCCGAGCGCGGCGGCCGCCACCAGCGCCACGAACAGCGCGCGGGCGGCCGGCTTTGCGGGGACGGACAGGCCGGCGACCAGCACGGCGGCCCCGGCAGCGCCGAGCGCCATCGACGACGCGCCCGCCGCGCCGGCCACCGCCGTCACCGCCAGGAGCGCCAGCATCGGCCTCCGCGCGTGGGGCGCCGGGCCACCCGCCGCGCGACGCACGACCAGGTACCGGAGATCGCTCGCCACGTGCGGGATCCCGAACAGCAGCGGCGACAGCGCCAGCACGGGCGACGTCGCCAGCACGGCGAGAGCGAACGCCGCGCCAATCGACAGAGTGGCCACCGCCGTCAATCGAACCTCGCGTCGACGTCGCGCCGTCGCCACGCCCGGCAGGCGCCCGACGCGACGGAGCGTCGCGCGGCGGGCCCAGTCCAGCGCGTCGAGCAGCGTTGTCTCGGCCAGCGACAGCGCCGCGGCTCTCACGACGGGTCCATTTTGCATCCGCAGGTCGGGGCGATCGGGCCGCCTCCGCCCCTGCTGCGATATGCTGCGCGCGTGACGGAGTGGGCAAAGGCGTTCGCTTGCACGCTCCTGCTCGAGACGCCCGTGTACCTGTTCGGTCTCTCGCGGGCGACGCAGATGGCGCGTGCGACGCCGCGCGCACCGCGGCGCTCACGGTCGCGCGCCACGTCGCGCGCCACGTCGCGCGCCACCTTGCGCGCCACCTTGCGCTTCGTCGGCATCGCTGTGCTCGTGAACTCGATCACCCACCCGTTCGCGTGGGCGCTCACGCGCGCCTGGTCGTGGCCTCGGTTCGCGGCCGTCGAGGCCGGCGTATGGGTCGCGGAATCGCTACTGCTCATCGCCCTGGTTCGGCCCGCCAGCCCGCTCGCGCTGGCCGCGGTCGCGTTCACGGCGAACGCTCTGTCGGCGGGCGTCGGTCTTCTGCTCTGATCCGGTTCTTGCGCCGGCCACCGATCCAGGCGAGGCCCAGCCCAGCCGCGAGCACGAGCCCCGTCCCCGTGGTCCGCCTGGTGCGCGCGCCCCGACGGAATCCGACGACCTGCCCGTCTCCCGCGTCGGCGCCGTCAGGCTGGGCGTCGCGGCTGTTCTCATAATGGCCGCCGCCGAAGCAGACGTCGGCGCGCGCCGGGCGTGCACCGACCCCGAGCACGGCCAGGGCACCAACGGTGAGCAGGAGCGACAAGCTTCGTCTGGTGCTTCTCTTCATGGCGGTCGCGAGCATTCGGTCCTCCTTGTGAGCGGGTGCGCGATTGTCTTTGCAACGCGGATACCAGGACGAAGGGTCCCGGAGGCCGCTGAGTTTCGCCAGCGGACGGCCGTTGAAGAGGCGAAAGCGCGACGAAGATGTCGCGGCGAGGTCCCCCCACCATCCCTCCCCTATTGCTTACGGCCTGATCCTTTCCGGCGCGCGGACCCGGTCAGCAACGCCGTCAGGGTGGCGGGTACGATGGCGGTCAGCTTGTCGGGCGAGGTCGCGAAGGCGCGGTGCGCGCGGACGAGGGCGCGACGCCCTGGGGGCGCTCCATGCGCGGACCGTGACCGCAGCCCGCGCCGCGCGGCCGCTCGCCGACCTGTTGGATGACGACTTCCTTCCCGCATCGTTGCGCGGCGCGCCCGCCGCGGTGCAACCCTATCTGATCACCCGCGACACCTTCGTCCAGCGGCTCTACACCGAGCACGCCGGCTACTGGCAGGCGAACGGCGACGGCATCGACACCTTCACGCGCGTCGACCCGCACGGCGCGCGAGCTCGAAGCGCGGGGCGACGCCGGGCTGGCCGGTGGCCCTTCCGGCCGCGCCCGCCGCGTCCGCCGCCCTACCGGGCACCCTTCCGGGCGCGGGAGAGAATGCCGGGCAGCTCGACACGGGCTGGCGTGGGTACTTCACCGGCAGCGCGTTGCACATCACGAACGAGGAGCGCGTCGTCTTGACCGTCCGATGGTGAGCACAGCGCCAGCATAAGGTCTCCGCATAGGGGCGCCGGGCGGGCTCATCGGAGGACGGCGGCTCACCCAAGAGGCGCTCACATCCGCTGGTGGAGAACGGCGATCCCGTCGAGATCGAAGCCGGCGGTCGGTCCGCTGGAGATCGGATCGACGATCCCGCGCCCGAACGAATCGAGCGTCGCCCCGTCGCCGATGATGTCGACGATTCGGACATATCTGATAGCGGTTAGATCAACAGAGCCGTCGCGCACCAGGGGAGAGTTGCGGAGCGCCGCCAGATCGAACGGCGTTCCATAGCCGACCATGTAAGCGCCGGCCAGACCGCCGATCTCCGCAGCGGTGCCCGAACATGATCCGCAGGGTGTCACCGCGCTCTGAAAGGCCGCATCGAAGCGGGCGAAGTGACTCCCATCGCTCGAGACCTCGACGAAGCCTAGCTCGAGGAAGAGATCGCTCGCGAAGCTGTTCTCGAAGACCGCGAAGTCCCAGCTCTCTCCGTCGGTGATGGGAGAATCGAAGGTGAGCGTAATCGTTCCGCCGTTGCCGAGCACGACGACGGCGGTGGTGTCGGTCCCGGCCGGACCGAAAGCCTGGCCGGGCATCATCCACTTGGGGTCGCTCACCCCGTTGCCAGGAAGATAGCTTGCGACCGCCGTCGCCCAGTTGACGACTCGAGGATCGTTGTACGCGACCGCGGTCGTGGTCACGTCCGGCGGCGCCGGCGCGTAGGTGGCCCGAACGTCGTAGACCGCGTTGAACGACGCCGGGACACATCCGGTCGCCGTGGTCCGGGCCAGCACCCGCGTGAGTCCCGAGAGCGCCGCGAGGCTCAGCGAGCTCGCGGAGTGAAACAGCGCGGTGGAGATCGCCGCCTCCGCAGGAAGCACGGCGAGCTCGATGGCAAGACCGTCGGGCGCGACGAACTTCAACGCTTCGTCATTGGCGATGACCGAAAGGTCGGGCGCGAGCGGGACCGGACATGCGCCGCCGTCCGTGCTGACGCTCGCATCGGGCGAGCCACCGTCGGGAGACTGCGTGACAGCGTCGCTGCTCGTCGTAGCGTCGCTTTTCGCCGCGGCGTCACTTTTGGTTGTGGCATCGCTACCGACGGAACCGTCCCCCGCCGAGGGAAGGGGCTCGCTGCTTCCACAGGCGATGGCGGCGAGGCTGAGACTCGCGAGAGCCGCCATCGCTGTCCAACCGATTCGACCATCTCGTCCGTCGGGCATGGAAGACCTCCGCCTTCAGACCTGCTACTGGCGGGCCAACACGACATACTTGGTGCTCGACGTCCCGCTCACAGCGACCCAAAGGCGCTGCGACCCGTCGACCAGGAACGACAGCCCCTGCGTTTGCCCCGACGGCACCGTCAGAAGCGGCGAGGAGACGCCCATGGCCGCCAGACCGCTGGTGGTCGTGAACTTCTGCTGAACGACCCCCAGCGGGGCAAAGGTCGCCGAATCGAAAGGTTGGAAGAGCACCAGGCCCGGCTTGCCCGCGCTCGGCGCCAGCGCCGCCAGCGAGCCTGCGAAGCCTGGCATCGAGAAGAGGGTGGCGCCGGTCGTCGCGGCGGATCCGCGCGCGACCGAGCTGGCGAGGAATCCCCGTGCTTCCTGCGTGCTGGTCGCTAACGAGGTCATCACGGCGAACACGTCGCCGTCCGAATCGGTCGCCACCGGTCCGGCGTTGTCTCCCCAGGTGGCAACCAGGGCCGATGCTGAGCAACCCGTGCCCGTGCCGAGAGCCTGCGCCGGCGACGAACAGGCGTCCGCCGCGTACAGACCGGGCACGCTCGTGGTCGGCATGCCCAGGGGTGAAAGACCGGTGTAGAGGAGTCGTCCCAGCGACGAGGCGGCCGGAACGGCGGCCGCACCGTACGGTCCGTTCACGGTGTAGCTCGTCGCGATGGCGCCGCTCGCGATCATCTCGAATTGGCCGGTGCTGTCGGGGAAGGGATTCGTCCACGAGATCGCGGTCCACCCGAAGAACGGAAGATCGAGGGCCTGCGCGCCGATAAAGGTGCTGGCGGGAAGCCCCGCTGCGACGGGCGTCGTCTGAACGGTCATCGCGCCTGTGCTCCCCGCAGGCGCCGTCCAGCGCTCCAGGGTCACGCCCGTGCCGGTGGCGGCCGCCTGAACGACCAACGGTCCGCCGTGCGATCCCCAGGTGGGAGCTTGGTAGCCGATCGACTCAGAAGCGGTGTAGACGGCAACCGCGCAGAATGAAGCGTCGGCGATGGTGAAAGCGGAAGAGAACGTCGACGGGTCGAGACAAGACCCAGCGGCACCGCCCAGGGACTGTCCACCCGCTCCACCCGCAGGCTGACCACCGGCCCCGGCTGAAGCGTGACCAGCGGCGCCGCCCGCAGGCTGACCGCCAGCGCCCCCCGCAGACTGACCACCGGCGCCCCCCGCAGGCTGACCGCCGGCCCCGCCCAACAACTGTCCACCGGCGCCGCCCGCAGGCTGACCGCCGGCGCCACCCAAGGACTGCCCGCCCGCTCCGCCGCCCTCCCCCGTTGTCCCCGCGGCCGCGCCCGCTTTGCCACCTCCGCCCGCGGCACCGCCACCGCCGCCGGTGCCACCGGGCGGCGACGAGCTACCGCCGCAAGCCGCGATGAGGCCGCTCGCGAGGATCACACCGAGACCAGTTAGACGACGCATCGAATTGCTCCTTTGGGAAGATGGGAAGACGTTGGACTTTGGACATCGGGCTCGGCCCGGACTCGGGCGTCGCCGTCTGCGCGGCACGCAAAAAACCCCTCGCTCGAACACGAACGAGGGGACGGTGCCGACCTCTGGGGAGCAAAGGACCGACGCCCGCTCTCCGTCCGCGCGGAGAAAAAAGCTTCAGCCTTCGGTAGGTCTCCTGGCTCGTGGATCGCAAACCGCAGACTTCGCGATTTGCGGCCACCCTCCCCTTCCCCGACCGTTGGTCGAGTGGGTTCGTGAGGGCGGCCTCCACTTACAGTGGCGGGACCGCGCCGGCTTCGACCGGCTTCCCTGTTATGCCCGACTGGGCACCGAAGGCACCTATTCAGTTTTCAGACTACGGTTGCTTTCAACCATCGCGCGCCGGGGCTGTCAAGCGGCCGCAGCGACCACGATGGACCGATGGACGCGCTCGAAACATTCAACGTGGTGGACGCCGCCCTACTTTCCCGCGAACGTCTGGCCAGCGGCGGCTCATGACGGAACCCATCCCTACCCTGGAAGCGATCGGATTCGACGCGCAATTTCGAACCCGGCTGGCCGCCCTGGGCGATGACCTCGTCCCGGCGCGAATCGCGATCGCCCACGGAGATAGCTACATCGCCTGGACGGAGCGAGGCTCTTGCAAGGCGGTGCTGGGTGGGAACCGTGTCACCGATTGGCAAGAGGCGATCGATCGCCCCCAGGTCGGAGATTGGGTTGCGGGGACCACCTCTGAATCCGCAGAGGCCTTCGTCGTCGCGCATCTGCTGGAACGTCGCACCTGCTTGATCCGTCAGGCATCTGGAAAGCGCCCCGAACCCCAGGTCATCGCTGCCAATGTCGACGTGGTGGGGATCGTCAGCGCCTTTGGAGAAGGCAAGAGCGCGCGCGATCGGCGCCTCATCAACGAACCGCGCGTTCGGCGCTTCCTCGCGGTCGCCCAGCAGAGCCGCGCTCAACCGATCCTGATCGTCAACAAGATCGATCTCAGCGAGGATCCCACGGCGGTGACCGATCCGTTCGGTCAAACCTTTCCGGGTGTACCGGTGGTGCTCACCAGCGCCATTCGTGGACTTGGGCTCGACGCGCTCGGGCCGTGGCTCCCGCCTGGCAAGACGCTGGCCTTGATCGGCATGTCGGGCGTCGGCAAATCGACGCTGGTCAACGCGCTGGTCGGCCGCGCCACCCAGCGGACGGGTGAGGTGCGCGAGAGCGACGCACGGGGCCGCCACACGACCACCCACCGCGAGCTGATCGTGCTGGGGAGCGGGGCGCTCCTGATCGACACGCCAGGCATGCGCGAGCTCGGGCTCTGGGAGACGGACGTCGACAAGGCGAACGAAGGTGGCGGTAAAGGCTTCGAGGACGTCATCGCCATCGCGGCGTCCTGTCACTTCGGCGACTGCCGGCATGTGACGGAACCGGGTTGCGCCGTCCGCGCCGCGCTCGAAGCCGGCGGGCTGTCGTCGGAACGCTGGAGCAGCTACCAGAAGCAAGGCCAGAAGGTCGATGCGACGCAGAGCCGCCAGCCAGGGCGTGGAAGGCGCGGCGTCCGCGACTTCTCGGGGCCTCGCAAACGCTGAACGACCGGCCGGCAGAAATCTCGGGCGTTGATGACCCCCGAGATGCGCGCTCAGGAAGAGCGTCTCCGCCTCGAGGTCGAGCGGCAGAAGGCCAAGCCGTAGTCCGCGTCCCTAGGTCGTGATACGGACCGCCAGGTCGAGAAGCTTGCTGGAATAGCCCCACTCGTTGTCGTACCAGGCGATCAGCTTCACGAAGGTCGGGTCGAGCTGGAGGCCCGCCTTGGCGTCGAAGACGGACGTGCACGATTCGCCGCGCATGTCCGCCGACACGACCTCCTCGTCGGTGTACCCGAGCACCCCTTTCAGCGCCCCTTCCGAGGCCCGCTTCATCGCCGCGCAGATGTCGCGGTAACTTCCTTCGCGGACCAGCTCGCACGTCAGGTCGACGACCGACACGTCGGATGTCGGCACGCGGAACGACATCCCGGTCAGCTTGCCCTTCAGCGTCGGAAGCACCCGGGTGACGGCCTCGGCGGCGCCCGTCGACGCCGGGATGATGTTCTCCAGGATGCCGCGCCCGAAGCGCCAGTCTTTGCCCGAGACGCCGTCGACGACCTTTTGCGTCGCCGTCGTTGCATGAACGGTCGTCATGAGGCCGCGCTTGATACCGAAGGCGTCGTCCAGCACCTTGGCGACGGGCGCCAGGCAGTTGGTGGTGCACGACGCGGCTGAAATGACCGGCTCCCCCGCGTAGGCGTCGCTGTTGACGCCATAAACGAAGATCGGCGTGTCGTCCTTGGAGGGGGCCGACATGATGACGCGCCGGGCCCCCGCCTGGAGGTGGGCGCCCGCTTTTTCCTCGGTCAGGAAGATGCCGGTCGACTCGATCACGACGTCGACGCCCACGTCGCCCCAGGCCGAGGCTGCCGGGTCCTTCACGGCCGTCGCGCGGATGGGCCGGCCGTCCACCACCAGGAAGCGATCCTTGAATGCCAGCTCGTGCCGAAACCGGCCGTGAACCGAGTCGTGCTTGAGGAGATAGACCAGGTGCGGAAGCTCGAGGAGATCGTTGACGGCTACGATCTCCACGTCGTCGCGCTCCATCGCCGCGCGGAACGCCACCCGGCCGATACGCCCAAATCCGTTGATCCCGATCTTGATCATCTCCTGTCGATAGCGCGACCCCCCGTTGGCCCAAAGGACAATGACATTGCAGTTTGAGCCACCGGCGACCACCATGAGAGCATGCGCCGTCGCGCACAGCGGGTCTGGTTTCTCTTCGCTCCCGGCACCGGCGTCCTGGACATCGCCGGTCCTTGGGAGGTGCTGGGTCACGCGAACGATGTGCTCGGTCGGGTGGCGTATGAGCTAGAGATGGTCGGCCCCCGGGCGCCCGCCGTGCGGACCCGGTACGGGCTGGTGGTGAGCGGAGTTCGCCCCCTCCCTCGCGCCGGCAGCCAGCTTCCGGACGTGGCCATCTTCGCGGGCGGCTCGCCACGAACGCCACTCCCCGACGGAGAAGCCCGCCTGGTCGCCTGGCTGCGCCGGCATCACCGGCGGCTCCCGACGATCATTTCGATCTGCACCGGTGCCTTCGTCCTGGGGGAAGCGGGCCTCCTCGACGGGCGCCGCGCCACGACGCACTGGCTCCATCTCGCCGACCTGCGGACGCGCTTTCCCGCGGCCCACGTGGTCGATGAAGGGATCTTCGTGCGGGACGGCGGCGTCTGGACCTCGGGGGGCCTCACCGCGGGGATCGACCTCACCCTCGCGCTGGTCGAGAACGATCATGGGCACGGCGTGGCGATGGCCGTCGCGAAGAGGCTGGTGTTGTTCCTGCGGCGGTCCGGGAATCAGGCGCAGTTCAGCGCGGCGCTGCAGCGTCAGGAGAAAGAGCCGCCCAAGTTGCGCGACATTGCGGCGTTCGTTCTCGAGCACGTCGACGAGCCGCTGCCCGTGAAGCGCATCGCGGCGGGGATCGGGATGAGCCCACGCACGCTCAGTCGCTGGTGCCGCGCGCACTTCGACGAATCACCCGCCGAGCTGGTCCGCCGCCTCCGGATCGACGAAGCCCGGCGCCTCCTGGAAGAGACGTCCCTTCCCCTGAAGGACCTCACGGCGCGAACCGGCTTCGGCGATGCGAGCACGATGTGGCGCGCGTTCACCCAGCGCCTCGGCGTCACGCCGGCCGCCTACCGACAGCGCTTCGCGTCCGCGTCGGCGCGCTAAGGAGACGAATTCGACTCCTGGATGGTGGACAGACGGGGAACCGCCCCCATGTTCGCCTTCAGTAACTGTGCCTATCCCTGCCCAAAGTGGATGGCGGCGCCGGAGCAGCTGGTCGCGCCCCCTCCTCGCCGTTGCCCTCACGGGCGGGATGGCCTGCGCTCACCAACCGCAGGCACCGCCCAAGAGTGCGGCCACGCAACCGGCGCGCGATCCATCGCCCGGGGCCCGCACCGAGGCAGAACGCACGCACGTGCTCGAGGCACAATGGACCGAGGTGGTGGTCAAGGCGCGGAAGGAGGGTGATGCCGTCGTCTCGGCGATCAAGCTGGTAAAGCCCAAGATTCGGATCCTTCATGCCGCCCCGCCGCCCGACGAGGCCGGGCCGGACCAGAAGAAGAAGGAACCACCGGCGCAACCGAACGAGGTCGTCGATCTGAACGAATTGCTGCACAAGATCACGCCGCTCGACGTCGATCACATCGACATCCTCGACGGCGAAGTGGCGTTCGTCGACACCAGCCGTCCGGAGCGACCGGAGCTCTGGCTGCACGATCTGCAGCTCTCGATCGAGAACCTGACGAACCGCGTGCGCCTGACGGAGGGGCGGCCGGTCCTCCTCACCGCCGGCGCCACGCTGGGGCACAGCGGCGTGGTCTCGATCTTGATTACCGCCGATCCCTTCGAGAAAGGGCTGACCTTCTCGGGGCGGGCCGCGATCGTCGGCCTCCAGACGTCGGAGCTCTATCGGTTCATCGAACCGGCGACCAATCTCCACGCCCCCGAAGGGACGATCGACCTCTTCGTCGAGTTCGACTGCCGCAACGGCGAGCTGACCGGCGGCGTGAAGCCGGTGCTGAAGAACGTCAAGATCCGCCCCGACGACAAGCACTTCTTCAGCGTTCTCAAGGCCTGGGCGACCGACCTGGCGATCAAGCTGTTCTCCGACCGAGTCCCTGACCGAAACGCCGTCACCACGGTCATCCCCATCAAGGGGACGCTCACCGGCGCGAACGTCGACCTCTGGCCGGCGATCTTCGGCGTCATGCGCAACGCCTTCGTCGAGGGGCTCACCTCGGGATTCGCCCATCTGCCCCCCGCGACTGCCGAGGCGCCGCCCACGCCGGGCGCGCGGACATCCCCGTCCGAGAGCCACAGCACCTCACCCCCGGCTGCCCCATGACCGATCAACGACACTTCGGTCTCACCCGCGTCATCACGCTGGGCGTCGGTCTCGGCCTCGGGCTCGGCTGCGCGCACACGCACGCGACGCCTCCCCCTCCTGCCGCGGTCGCTCCCACCAAGCCAGAGCGCGAGCGAGCGGTCGAGACCGGCTTACCGATCTCCAGCACCTCTCACGGCATCTTGCAGGAAGGAGCCGAGCTGAAGATCCAGCGGCGCCTTGCCGAAAAGGGATTGCTCGACGGTGAACAGACCGACGGGCAGCTGGATCCCAAGACCCGCGAGGCGCTGCGCAAATTCCAGAAGCACGAGGGGCTTCCCCCCACCGGGTTACCGAGCTACGAAACGGTGCGCCACCTGCACCTGGAGCTCGATTCGATCTTCCAGACCGTCAGCCATCCGCGCGAGCGACCGTCGTCTTCGTCCAGCTGAGGGCTGCTAGCACCTGCTAGCGCCGCGCGGCGGGCTTGGAAGGGGCGATGGCGACCACCTTGCCGTTCTTCCAGCGGACGTCGCCGATGAACTGCGGATCGCCGACGGTCCCCGCCACCTTGGCGTCCGCGCTGACCTTGCCGCCGAGAGTCTCGACCTGCTCGTTGAAGCGCGCGATCCAGGCCACGTCGAAGTCCCTGGCCACGACCTTGCCGTGCACCGGGATCTTCTTGGCGTCGATCCCCTTGGTGACGGCCGGATAAGCCAGGTTGACCCGGGCGGCGGCGTTGACGCGGAGCTCGCCGCCATGAGCGGAAGCGAATTCGACATCGGCGTGCGCCGCGCGATCTTCGTAGGTCAGGTGAATGCTGGCGTGGCCCAGATCGATGGCGTCCGGTCCTTCGGTCGCGCTGGCGGGCCGCCTCACGCTCAGGTCGCGACCGTTGACCGTCAAGGCCACCTCGGGATCCCCGGCGCTGCCGGTAACCCGCAGATGTGCGGTCATTCGGCCGGCGAAGCCGGGCTTCATCCCGGCGCCTCGGAGCGCCTCGTCCAGATCGAGTCTCTCGACCGCGAGCCGCAACTTGAGGTCGCCTCCCGCCAGCGGGTCGACCGGCAGGTGAAAGCCGCCGCTCATCTCCATGAAGGGCGCGCGAACGCCCAGAGTGCCGTCGACCTGCTGGTCGGCCAGAGTGGCATCCACCGAGGCGGCGATCTTCGAGAAGGTCCGGAAGCGGCCCTGCTCCAGCCCCACCCTCACGACCACCTTGGGATTGTTCAGCTCGCCGGCGGCCTTGACGTCGAGGTCGAGCGTCCCGCCCAGATTGAGATCCCGGGCGGCCACCAGCGTCGGGAGCAGGTCGAGGCGAAACCGCGTCAGCGCGACGTGCGCGTCGACGCGCTCGTCGTCTTTCCACCCATCGACGGCCAGTTGCTGGCGCTCTGATTGAAGGCGAAGACCCGCGAGGGAGAGCTTCTGCTCCTCGAAACGGAGGTGAGCGCTCCCCTCCGAGACCCATTCGGCTTTGGGATAGGAGAGCGACAGATGTGACAGGACCAGCCCCCGCCGGTCGCCGTCGACCTGTCCAGCCAGCGCCACACTGATCAACTCGGGAGACGCCAGGGTCGCCGACAGAGAAATCATCTCCTGGCGAACCTTGGCGCCGAGCTCGATCTTGCCGAGCTTGGTAGTTCCGGCGACCACCGACGCGATAGTGACGGTCAGATTCACCTCGCCCGGAATCTTCGCCAGGTGCGCAGCATGGCCGTCAATCGATAGGTCGGTGATGGTGTTCTCTGCGAAGCGGAGATGATTGAAGAGTACTTTGCAGTCAGCATTCAAGCTGCCGGGCGCGCTCGCCAGGGGCCCTTCGACGGAGAGGCGGAGATCGCCATGGCCTGCCATCGTCGGCACCACCGAGGTCGTCAGGACCTGGACCGCCTTGCCGGTGCGGGACAAGTCTTCGAGCGCCAGTCGCGTCTCGAGCTTGAAAACGTCCGTGCCGCTGCCCTGTCCGCCGTTGGCCGTCAACTCGAGGCCCGGAATCGCCAGCACCAGGTCCAGCTTCGGGATCGCCCCGGGTCGCGCCTGTCCGTCAACTCGCAGCGGGCCCCAGCCGTAGCCCCCAATCTCTGTTTGGGGAATGAAGATCGCGACCAGCGCATCGGCGGCTTCGAGATGTTGACTGTCAACGTCGCCGCGGGCCTGGAGCGTTCCGCCCAGCAGCCGGCCGTTGAGCGTGAAGTGGGTCTGACTCCCTCGGACACGCGCCTCCGCCTTGATGGCCAGCGGTCCCAGCGGAGCGAGGACGCTCCGACCATCGAGCCGAAAGACGAGGTCGGTCGACCCGTTTCCCGTGGCGTACCGCAGGCTCAGAAACGACTGCAGTCCTTCGAGGTGAACGGTCTCCTTGTGCGCCGTCCCGTCGGTGGACGCCAAGAGAACGCCCCCGTCTCGGAGGTCGAAGCGATCGAGGCGAATCACCCAACCCTCCTTCAGCGTCTTGGGCTTGGGCGGGGGCTTGGGGGGAGCCTTCTGTCGTGGGGCGAGGGCGCGCGACAGGTTCATCCCCGCGGCGTCGGATTCGGCCAACAGACGCGGCGACTCGACGACCACCGCGCTCACCCGCACCTCCTTGTGCAAGAGCGGCATGATGCGGAAGTCGACCTCGGCGCGCGCCACCTGCGCGACCTGATTTCCGTCGGGGTCGCGGAGGCTCACGTCCCACACGATCAGGCGATCGCCGCCGAAGGAGAGCCGCCCGATCGCCAGCTCTCCCTGGATCTGGTGGTTGACGCGCTTCACCACGATTCGCCGCAGACGCTCTCCACCCCAGCGCGTTTGCAAGAGCAGCATCACCGCGCCGATGGACATCGCGATGACGGCCGCCACGACGCCAGCGACTCGCAGCGAAATGACGCCTGCCCGCCCGAGATGGGTGTGTTTCTGTCTTGGCTCTTGGCTCACCGGGCTCCTTACGTACGCGACGTAGAGCTTCTGAAGCTAAGCACTCCCTGAAGAAATCGGTAATCTCCTGACCCTTTCACCAAACAAGGCCCCAAGTTCACGGCTGCATGTTTGTTCTTCAAGCGATCTTCGGGCTCGTGACCAAGTCTGCAGGGAAGATCCTGAATGCCCTGTTCGGATGGTCGGTCCGCGCGCTCTTCGGCCAGACCACCGGAAAGGAGCAGACCTACCTGTCTGTCGTGGTCGGCGCGGCTGTTGCCTGGCCGATCCTTCTGACCGGGGTGGTGGCGCCGAAAATCGCCGCCCTCCTGCTCGCGTTCGTGCCGATCCCTCATCGGGTCCCTTCGTGGATCATTCGGCTGGTATGGGTCGGCCTGGCGCTCGTCATCCCGATCGCCGTGGGGATCGCCGTGGCGAAAAAGGCGCCGGCGTTCGCCAAGAAGGAATCTCGCGCTCTGACGATCCTGCGCGGCTTCCCCATCACCGTGGGGTTGGCGGCGGCCTTCCTCATTATGTTCGTTTCGGTCCCCGTCATGCGATTGGTCACCGCCGTACGCCGGCGAAAGAGCGCCGACATTCCGCTGATCACGAATGACGCCGCCTACCACGAGGTCGCGGTGACCATCTGCGAGGTCTTGAATCGGCACGGATTTTCGTTGCGTCGGGCATCCCCCGGTTGGTGGGTCTCAGCGCCGACGCGCATCCTCGGCGTGCTCGGCGGCACCGCCTTTCGTTCTTACGTCCCAGAGGAACTGGAATATTTCGTCTCGCCCGACCTCGAGCTGTCGCTCTATCCGAGCGGCCTGCTCCTGCGGGGGAAGGCCAAACAGCTGACGTGGGCTCATGGCCTCGTCGCCGAGTCGGTGGTTCACACCGAGGGTCTGCAGACGGTCGATCCGAAAGCCCAGAAGCTGGAGAAGCGAATGCATGGCCTCTGGAAGACCTATGACGAGGACCCAGCCAAGAACAAGAACTCCGCCGACCTGGATCGGGATCTGGACCAAGTGACCCACGACCTCGGCGAGCTGGAGGTCGATTTCGATGACTGGCAGGTTCTCTACCGCCAGATCCTCCAGGTCGGACGCGCCATCCATGGTCATCGACAGCTGATGGACCTGGGAGCCTCGAAGATCAAGGTTGGAACGAATTCGCCGAGGTCGCAGGCCGCACAGCGGGAAGCGGTCTAGGCGCCTTGCGAGCAGCTGGAGCATGGTTAGGTTTCTCCCCTAGGAGGCAACACCCATGTCGCTAGAAACCGTTCTGATCTGGATCGTGATTGGACTCATCTCCGGCTGGCTGGCCTCTGCCGTCGTTGGTGGGGGCTACGGAGTGGTCGGTGATATCGTCATCGGCATCGTCGGGTCATTCCTCGGTAGTTTGATCTTCCGTAGTCTGCACCTCCACTCGCCGATCGGGGGGCTAGCGGGCACGATCCTCGTCGCGTTCGTCGGCGCCATCGCGCTGCTGGTCGTCCTGCGGCTGATTCATTCGGCCGGCCCACGACGCCTGTAGGCGGCGCCCGCCTCGATCTTGACCGCCGGGCACTCATTCTCGAGCATTGCCCTTTTCAGGTACGGACCTAGGTTCCGGGGTCCATGGCAACCAGGGGCTCTCGAGGAAGGATTGCGCCGAAACCACTGAAGGGCCAGACGACAGGGCCGGCTACGGTCAGGGGTCACGGCGGAGAGCCGCATCAGATCGCAGGCTCGCCGGCGGAGGTCCTCACCACGAACCAGGGCGTTCCGATCGCCGACGACCAGAACTCGTTGCAGGCGGTCAAGCGGGGCCCCGTTCTGCTGGAGGACTTCGTCCTTCGCGAGAAGATCACCCACTTCGATCATGAGCGGATTCCGGAGCGCATCGTGCATGCGCGCGGCTCGGCGGCGCACGGGTACTTTCAGCCCTATCGGTCGCTCGGCAAACTGACGCGCGCGACGTTCCTGCAGGATCCCCAGAAGAAGACGCCGGTCTTCGCGCGCTTCTCCACCGTCGCTGGCGGCGCCGGCTCCGGTGACACGGCCCGGGATGTGCGCGGCTTCGCCGTGAAGTTTTACACGGAGGAGGGAAACTTCGACCTGGTCGGCAACAACATCCCCGTCTTCTTCATCCAGGACGCGATCAAATTCCCCGACCTGATCCACGCCGTGAAGATGGAGCCCGATCGAGGGTTCCCTCAAGCCGCCTCGGCGCACGACACCTTCTGGGACTTCGTCTCTCTCCTGCCGGAGAGCATGCACATGCTGCTCTGGGTGATGTCCGATCGGGCCATACCGCGGTCGCTCCGCATGATCGAAGGGTTCGGGATCCACAGCTTCCGGTTCGTGAACGACAAGGGGCGATCGACCTTCGTCAAATTCCATTGGCGGCCGACCATCGGCGCCGCTTCGATCCTCTGGGACGAGGCGGTGAAGCTCTACGGAGCGGATCCGGACTTTCACCGACGAGACCTCTTCGAGGCCATCGCCAAGGGCGCCTTCCCCGAGTGGGAACTGTCCATTCAGGCTTTCGACCAGAAGACCGCCGACAAGCTCCCCTTCGACGTGCTCGATCCGACCAAGCTCATCCCGGAAGAGGTCATCCCCCTCGATCCGATCGGCAAGATGGTGCTCGATCGGAACCCCGACAATTTCTTCGCCGAGACGGAGCAGGTCGCGTTCCACCCGGGCCATGTCGTGCCGGGGATCGACTTCACGAACGATCCGCTGCTGCAGGGGCGTCTGTTCTCGTATCTCGACACCCAGCTCAGTCGACTGGGTGGTCCGAACTTTCACGAGCTGCCGATCAATCGCCCGAAGTGCCCCATGCGAAACTTTCAACGTGACGGCATCATGCAGATGGAAGTTCCCAAGGGGCGCGTCAGTTACGAGCCGAACAGCCTCGCCCCGCAAGGGCCCCGAGAGCTCCCGGGCGGCGGCTTCACCACCTTCGCCGAGCCGCTGGCCGGTGCCAAAGAGCGGGTTCGCCCTGAGAGCTTCGCCGATCACTACAGCCAGGCGAGGTTGTTCTTCCGCTCGATGACGGAGCCGGAGCGGCGGCACATCGTGAGCGCCTTCGCCTTCGAGCTCGGCAAGGTGGAGACGGCGACCATCCGAAGCCGCATGCTGGGTCACCTCGACATCGTGGACAAAGCGTTGGGCGACGGCGTGGCGCAGGCGCTCGGGATGGAGGGGCAGGCCGAGAAGATTCGTCCGGCGCAGGCCCCGATCGATCTGCCGCCGTCGCCGGCCCTGAGCCTGATCGGCAAGGCCAAAGAGACGCTCCGGGGACGCAAAGTGGCCGTGCTCGTTGGTGACGGAAGCGACCCGGCGCTGGTCGCCGCGCTGCGGGCGGCCTTGAAGAAGGAAGGTGCCGAGCTGGCGGTGGTCGCTCCGAAGATCGGAGGTGCCCATGGCAAAGGGGGCCAGATGATCGCGGCTGACCATGCGCTGGCTGGGGCGCCGTCGATTCTCTTCGACGCCGTGGTCCTCGCTCCCTCGGCCGAAGCAGCAGCCCTTCTGACCCAGCAAGCGGCCGCCGTCGATTGGGTGAGAGACGCCTTCGGTCACCTGAAGGTGATCGGACACGTCGCGGCGGCCGCGCCCCTCCTCGAGCAGGCCGGGATCGAGCCAGACGCCGGAGTGATCGCGCTCGAAGGTCCCCGGTCGATCGCAGATTTCATTGTCGCGGCAAAGACCGCACGGATCTGGGAGCGGGAACCGAAACTACCCTCAGGTCTGTAAGCGGGTCGCGTCGGCGAACTCGCGCCTATCCTTAGGCGGAGCTCAGAGGCGTCTCGGCAGGATCCTTCCCCGCGGCGACGTCCGCGTCACGGATCTCGGTGGCGATTTCGGTCGCCACGGCCGCGGCCTCTGCCGGCGACGCCCCGGCGGTTTCCCGGGCGTAGGTCCGCTCAGCCCGGGCGTCTCGGGCGCGCAGACGCGGATCGTCCGTGTCATCGCCAGGCAGGTCGACGCGTAGTTCTTCGATCAGCATCCGAAGCGCAGCGGCGATCGGCAGCGCCAGGAGAGCTCCCATGATCCCGCCCACCTTGCCGCCCACGAGCAGCGCGATCACGACCACCGCTGACGAGAGCCGCAGGGCTTTACCGTAGACCCGCGGGACGATCACCCGACTCTCGAACTCCTGGTAGGCGATCATTGCGACCAGCACGATCGTCGTGACCGCCGAGCCGCGCGAGAGCGCCACCAGGACCGCCGGCGTGGTCGCCAACAGACCGCCCACAAAAGGAATCACGTCCGTCAGCGCCGCGAACGCCGCCAAGGCCAGCGCGTTGGGCACCCGCGTAATCTCCAGAAGGGCAAACGTGAAGATGCCGATCGCGACCGAGGTGATGATCTGGCCGCGCAAATAGCCGCCCACGATGGTCTCCAGGTTCAGGAGGACCCGGGCCAGGCGGACATGGAATCGCCGCGGAAACAGCGCATAGAGGGCCCCACGCGTCCGCTCGGCGTCGGCGATGAAGTAGATCGCCAGCACCACCGAGGTGGCGACGTACCCGATCACCTCGACGACGCCGAGAGAGGCCATCAAGGCGGCCGTCACGTTGAGGCCTTTGACGCGGTCCTCGGGTTTGAAGGTGCGAATGGCGCTGGCAATCGGTCCGGTGAGGCGATGGGAGTCGAAGGTTCGCGCCAGACTCTTCTGAATTTCGGGCAGGTGGTTGATCGTCTCGCTCACCTGAGCAAACAGAGACGGAATCGTGATGAGGCCAGCGCCCACCACGACGATCCCGCATCCGATGAACACAACGGCAATCGCCAGGGGCCGCTTGACGCGGTGTTGTTCGAGCCAGCCGACCACCGGACTGAGAGTCCCGACGACGATCAAGGCGACCACGATCAGTACCACGATCGGCAGCAGGAGATTGAGCAGCCAGATTCCACCCACCGTCAACGCGACGGCCATGATGCTCCGGTAGGAGATCTCGACCCGATGAACAACGGCCGTTCGCTCGGCCCTTTCGTGACTCGATTCGTTTTCAGGCATCGCTTGACGTATCTCAACCATAGTAGCGAGGGCACGATTAACAACCCCAGCCCCATTTCGTCCGCTCGGACGCCGGCAGCACGACCAGCGCCGCGACGTCTTCGGGCGTCGAGAAACGTCCGGTCGCGGACCCGCCCATCCGCCGCCACGATCTTCTCTCGCGCCCGTTGAGCGTCGGTGCCGGTCGCCCTGGCGACAATGCCCCCCTTGCCTAGCGAGAGATCCGTGCTTAGCCGCCCAGGCGAGACGGCGTTGACCCGGACGCCACGCGGGCCGAACTCCATGGCGATGGACTCGTGAAGTTCACCAGGGCGGCCTGGGCGGCCCCGTAGTCGAGGACGCCCGGCGGCAGTGGTCACGAAGCAATCTTGGGCGGGTCGTCTCTCTCCGGCAACTCGACCGAACCGGTCACCACGACGTCGCCAACGCGCAAGCGGCTCACGGCGAGATCGTGAATCTCGAGCGACACGACCTTGGCGTTCCCGACGGCCACGCGGCCGATCGCCAACCAGCGAATCGTCAAGGCACCGACCGCGAATGCGCCGACCGCGGCCGCGCCGATCGCCGTCGCCACCACCGCCAGGTCACTCAGCCCCATACGTCTCTGCTTCAGGAGATGTCCCATGTCCGCGGTCTCAAGTTGGTCATGCGGCGGCCTTCCAGCCAGGCGAGAGGCAAGGACGACCCTGTCAGAATTTCACTCTTTCTAATAGAGTGCGGCCGCTTCCGTCCCAGTCATGATGAAGACGAGGATCCTCCGCTCGTGGCGCACGCTCCTGGAGAGCGTTCACGGTTGGCGCGCGCGGGCCACCTGGTCTCGGGAGGATCTCCGGGCTTTTGCCCGGCCCGCGCTCGCGACGCTCGCCACGTTCGTCGTGCCGATTTACGTTTTTCTGCTCTTCAACGACGGGATGAGGCACAGCGGCGGGTGGGGCGACGAGGGTTACTTCGTCTGGTGTGGCTGGTCGCTCGCCAAGGGCCTGGTTCCTTATCGCGACTTCATGGAGTTCAAGCCCCCCTTCGTGTACCTCACCTACGCCCTCGCGTTGAAGCTGTACGGGTTGGACGGGTTCGCCTACCGCTCGTTCTTCACCTATTTCCCTCTGCTGTCGGTCCTGGCGCTCCAGGCTTCGCTCCTGACCAGGCGTATCGACAAGGTCTTGGCGATGGGCCTCTCCCTCGCGCTCATCCATCTGTGGGTCACGCACGCGTTCCATGACAGCGCGCTCTCCGATACGGAATCGATCGGCCTCGCCTACTACTTCCTGGGGACGGCCTTTCTCTTCGCGCGCACCCGCTTTCCAGCCGCTGCGCGGGGGATCGGAACGGCCCTCCTCATCTGTTGCACCCAATCGAAGGATCCATTTCTCCCCTGCGTCGTAGTCACCTGGGCCGCCTGCTTCCTCGCTTCGGAGCGGACCGGGACCTTTCGCGACGACGCCGTCCGGTACCTCAAGCACTCGACCGTGGGTGGGGCGGTCGTCGTGCTCGGGCTCGTCATCTACATGCTCCCGACGGGTGCCCTGCGCGCCTACGTCCAGATGGTCGAACGATACGCCGTGATCTACCGCGATCCGGTCCTGTCCTTCTGCGTCGCCGGCGGGGTCTTCAAGCCGACGACGCCCTTCAACGACCTGCTGCGCCAGGCCCATGCCCTGACGAGCGACTACGCGAACCTGCAGACGATGGGGTTCCTGCTTCCGTTCGCGGCCGCCGTTGCTCTCTTCACCCGACGGCGCTCGCTGCCGCTCATCGGGACCGGTCTCCTGGCCCTGCTGATGTCGGTCCTGGCGGTCGCGGCCAGCAACTGTCCCTGGAAGCACTATTACAACATGTTGCTGGGGGGCCTCTTCTTCGTCCTGGCTATTGGACTCGATCTGATGGCGGCGCAATTCAGCACCCTGCCGACCGCCACCCGCTGGCTCACCCGAGTCGCGATGTTGACGGGGCTCGTCGTGGCGATCTGGCCGCGGATCGATGCAGAGCGGGCGGTCTACGGGACACGCGCCTCGCCCCCAGCCATGACTGAGCCGGCGCCCGGCGTCTTCGACCTCATCCGTAAGTACACGACGCCCGCGGATCGGATCGTCACCAACGGCAACCCCATCCTGTACGTCCAGGTCGACCGGCTGGCCGGCGTGCGAGAGAGCAACTTTCTCGATCCGATCCTCGGCTACTACGTCGGGGACACCGACGAGCAGAAGCTCAAGCCTGTCTACGACGAGCTCATGCGCAGTCGTCCGAAGATCGTGGTGCTCGATCCAAGCTTTCTTTACGCGCGCGGGCGCCATCACTGGGCACTTTGGGCTCCGTTCCTGGCCAACAATCACTACCGGCAGCTCACCGACAGCGTCTACCTGCGGCCGGACTGAACCTCAGCGCGAGAAGACTTCCCGCGGACGCAAAACTGGTTGTAGTGTCGGGCGCCAAGGCAACCCGATGAGCACAAAATCGGCGACTTCTCGGCTCGCGCCGTTAGACGCACTTCGTGGCCTGGCCGCGCTGGGCGTCTCGGTCTTCTCGCACTATCAGCACTTCGGCGGCGAGCGGGCGAAGTATCCCCTCATGGGATATCTCCCGGTGCACTGGGTGTATGACAATGCTTGGCTGTTCGTCGATCTCTTCTTTCTCCTGAGCGGCGTCGTCCTCACCTATCGCTACCTCGATTCGATCGGCGGCGGCGACATCGACGGGCGGCGGTTCTTCAGCCTCAGGCTGTCGCGACTCTATCCGCTGCACGTGGCGGCGCTGTTGGCGTGCGCGTGCGTCGAATGGACGCTCATGGCGCGCCACGAGCCGGCCGTCATCTACCAGGGCAACAACGACATCTATCATTTCACGCTGCAGCTCCTCTATCTGCACACGTTCTTCGAGCGCGGCTGGTCGTTCAACGAGCCGACCTGGTCGGTCTCGGGCGAGGTGCTGGTCTACCTGCTGTTCTTCCTCTACGCGCGCCGCGCGCGCGGGCAGTACGTCGCCGTCGCGCTGGCGACCGTCTTCGTCGGCATCGCGGTGCAGCAACCCAACTGGAACCTTCCCATCCTGAACTCGCAGCTCGGGCGGGCGCTGGTGGGCTTCTTCTTGGGGTCACTGGGGTTCGTGGCGATGCGCGCGCTCGACCGGCGCGGTTACGGGCAGATCTTCGGCTGGGCCTGTCTCTCGGCGTTCGCCGCGATCTGTGTCCTCGCCTCCTTCATCGGTTACCACGAATGGATCGGCATGACGCCGTTGCCGAACGTGCTGACCGTCTACCCGCTGTTGATCTTCGCGACGCTCCGGGTGCCGCCCCTGGCGCGCATCCTGTCGCTGCGACCGCTCACCTTCCTCGGCGATATCTCCTATGCCGTCTATCTGATTCACGTCCCACTGCAGATGACCTTCCTGGCCATCACCCGGGCGCGCAAGATCGAGATCCCGACGGAAAGCCCCTGGATGCTCGCGGGATTCGCCGTCGTCCTCATTCTGGCCGCTACCGCCACCCACTACGGCTTCGAGAGGCCGATTCGCCGCTGGCTGCGGAATCGAAGCGAGCAAGTCGCCACGACCGGCGCCGTCGCGGCGGTCTGACCGACATGGCCGACCCATCGCGACCGATCCGACTGGCGCCGCTCGACGCCCTGCGCGGGTTCGCCGCGCTCGCGGTGCCGGCGTTCACGCACTTTCAACACTTCGGCGGCGACAAGAGTCTCTACCCCTATGACAGTCTGGCCCTCGGGCATTGGCTGTACGTGTACAGCCAGTTCTTCGTCGACCTGTTCTTCGTCCTGAGCGGGTTCGTGCTGACCTTCCGCTATCTCGCGCCGCTCTCACGAGAGCAGATCGACGGACGAGAGTTCTTCTTTCTTCGGTTTTCCCGCCTTTACCCGCTCCATCTCCTCACCCTGCTCGTCTGCGCGGGCGTCGAGTGGTCGCTCATGGCTCAGCACCAACCGACGGTGATCTATTCCCAGGACGACCTCTACCATTTCGCCCTGCACCTGACCTTCCTCCAGCTCTGGTTCGAACATGGGTTGGCCTACAACTACCCCTCCTGGTCGGTCTGTGCAGAGGTGTTCGTCTACCTCCTGTTCTTTCTCTACGCGCGAAAGCGCTCGGGGATCTTCTCCGCTGCCTCGGCCTTGACGGTATTCGTGGGCATCGCGGTTCTCACCAGCTGGTCGCTCCCGCTGCTGAACCGGAACATGGCCCGCGCCATGGTCGGCTTCTTCATGGGTGCGCTGGCGTTTCAAGCCACCGAACGGCTCGACCGCGCGCGTCTCGGCCACACCCTGGGGACCGCGTGTCTCGCCGCCTTCGTCTCGATCGTCGTCATCGCCAACCGCATCGGGTACGACAGCTGGATCGGCAGCGATCCGCTGCCGTACGGTCTCATTCTCTTCCCGCTGTTGACCGTCGCCGCGCTTAAGACGCCGCCGTTGGCCTGGTTCCTCTCGCTGCGACCGCTCACCTTCCTGGGCAACATCTCTTACGCCGTTTATCTCTCGCACGTCCCGATTCAGATGATCATTCTGGCGGTGACTCGTGCCCGCCATGCCACGATCCCCACCTCCAGCCCATGGTTCTTTTGGGTCTGGATCGCGACTCTTGTCTCCGTGGGCACTGCCGTCCATTACGGCTTCGAACGCCCAGCCCGGCGGTGGCTGCGCGATCGGCTGGTGGCGCGCGCCCCGGTCCCCGCTGTGGCGGTTCCCGCGGCCTGATCGCCGGCCCCGGAGCTTGTGGTAAAAGCGTCCGGCGCCGCGAGGCAGCTCCCTGTGAAGACCCTGATCGTCATTCCCACCTACAACGAGCGCGAGAACGTTCGGCCGATGTGCGAGCAGATCGGGGCGCTCGGGCTCGACGCAGATCTGCTGTTCATCGACGACGGATCACCCGACGGGACGGGCGCGGTCCTCGAAGAGCTGACCAAGGAGCATCCGCGCTTGCGCGTCCTCCACCGTCCGGCCAAGTCGGGGATCGGGAGCGCGCACCAGGACGGCATCGCGCTCGCCTATGCCGAGGGGTACCAGCGCCTGGTGACGCTCGACTGCGACTTCACGCACTCGCCCGATCTGATCCCGGTCTTTCTCGAGCGCGCCGAGACCGCCGACGTCGTGGTGGGCTCGCGGTACATCGACTCCGACAGCCTGCCGGGGTGGACGATCGTGCGCAAGGCGCTGACCGCGGGCGGACACCTCCTGACGAAGAGCCTCCTCGGCATTTCCCAGGACGCCACCGGTGCATTTCGTGCCTACGACCTCGCGCGCATCCCGCGCGAGATCTTCGGCCTGGTGCGATCGCGGGGATATTCGTTCTTCTTCGAGAGTCTCCTGGTCCTCGCCCGCAACGGCTTCGGCATTGCGGAGGTCCCCATCAAGCTCCCCGCCCGCACAGCCGGCCACTCGAAGATGACGTTCGCCGAGATTCAGCGCAGCGTCGCCACACTCGCGACGCTGTTCTGGGCCAGCCAGACCGACCCGGGGCGCTTCCTGCTCCCCGGCGTCCGCCCGCCCGCGCGCCCATCCGCACGATAGCGGCGACCGTCAGGTCGGCGGCGCGCCGAGTGACTCCTCCATCATCATCTGGGCCAGCTGCTCGAAGCTCACCCGCGGCGTCCACCCGAGCGACCTGAGGCGCGTGGGGCGCGAGACGAGCCGCGGGAATTCGCCGCGGCCACCCGGTTTGGCGCGCACGTGGTCGCGCCAGTTGCGGCCTACCGCGGAGAAGCAGCGCTCCAACCAATCGGCGATCGAGTGCCCCTCTCCCGAGCCGATGACCGCCTCGGTGACGTCGTCCTGCTCCACCAGCGTCAACATCGCGCGCACGACGTCGCCTGCGAACGTCCACTCCTTGATGACCGCGGTGTCCGCCAGCTCCAGCACCTCCTGGCTGCCGCGGCCGATGCGTTGAGCCGCCGAGGCGATCAGCTGGGCGACATGGCGCGGCCCGCGCCGGGGGCTGTCGTGGTGAAACAGGTAGCCGACGTACGTCCGCACTCCCAGCGATCGAAAGTAGCGGGCCGCATAGACCGACTGGATCCGGGCGACGGCGTACGGGCTCGAGGCCTCGAACGGCGCCTCCTCGTCAATCGGCTGGCCGACGTTCTTGAACTGGACGGCGGAGCCGGGAATGAACACCCGCGCGGCCGGAGCGTGCAAACGGGCGCTCTCGAGGACGTTGAGGGCGCCGGTGGAGATCGACGCGTGATTGTCGAACAGCGCCTCGTGCCGCGTGGTCGAGCTCGCGGCGAGCTGGAAGATGTAGTCCGGCTGGGTGCCCCGCACGGCGGCCTCGACCTCGTCCCGGTTGGCGACGTCGCCCCGTGTCCAGGGGCCCGAGCGGGAGACGCCGACGACGTCGACGCCCTTTTCGCGCAGCGCCTCGCAGAGATACGGCCCGTCCTGGCCGTTGGCGCCGAAGACGAGCGCTTTCAACCCCGAACGACTTCGATCTCGGGCAACGGAAAGATCATTCCGACGCCGGCGGCCATCGTGGCCTTCTCGCGCTGCAAGAACTCCTCGCGGAAGTGCCAGGGGAGGACCAGGTAGTAGTCCGGTTTGGCGGCGCGCGATTCTTCCTCGCTGACGATCGGGATATCGGTGCCGAGCGTCCGCGCGCCGTACTTGTCGGGGTTGCGCTCGGCGCAAACGTCGACCAGCCGGTTGTCGACGCCGCACCACTGCAGGATGGTGTTCCCCTTGGTCGAGGCGCCGTAGACGTGCACGCGCTTCCCCTCGCCGCGCAGCTTCCTGAGGAGCGAAGAGAGCTGCTCCCCGTGGACATTCACCCGCTCCTGAAAGTGCCGGTACGGCTTGTCCGTGTCGAGCTGCAGGTCGAACTCTTCCTGGCGCAGCTTCCGGATGTTGTTGGTGAACTCGTCCCGCCGGTAGCCGACGTTGGAGGCGTGAGTCGCCCACACACGGATGGAGCCGCCGTTGCTCGAATTGAGGCTGACGTTGACCAGGCGCATACCCGCCTCGCGCAGGATGTGCTCGAGGACGGCCAGGCTGTAGTATTCGAGGTGCTCGTGGCAGATGGTGTCGTAGCTGGTCATCTTCAGCATCGTCGGCATGTACGACATCTCGATGCACCAGAGCCCCTCGGGCGCGAGCACCTTCTTCACCGCGCGGCCGAAGGCGATCGGATCCTCGAGGTCGTAGAACATCGCGATCGAGGTGACGACGTCCAGCTGGGCGCCGTTCAGCACCGACATCAGCTCCTCCGATGGGAACAGCTCTCGGACGACCTTGATCCCCTCGGGGACCTCGCGCGCGAGGTCTGACGGGTCGATTCCGATCTTGGTGAAGGCCTTGGGGAAGGCCGCCAGCAGCGTCCCGTCGTTGCACCCGATGTCGAGGACGCGACCGGTCGGCTTCCCCAGAAGCGCCGTCGCCTCCTCGGCGATGCCGGCCAGGTGGCCGCGCATGGTGGCGTTGGTGCCCGAGCGATACCAGTAGACGGAATAGAGAACCTCTGGCGGGACCGTGAACTCCATCTGCAAGAGGCCACAGGCCTTCTCGTCGCGCATCGGATCGCAGCGGACGAGCGAGGTCGGAACTTTCCGCATTGGCGGCTGTTGCCGCCCCGGCTTGACGAACGATCCCTGAAGATATTGCTCACCGAGATCGATCACCTTGGTCAGCGCGGACGACTGACAGACGCGGCAGGTCTTTCGATGGACCAAATGCATACGATCCGATACACCGTCCTCAACGGACCTTCAAGCATGAGCCGAGGGCGTTGCCCAGCTCGCGCCGCGAACGGGGGGCGTGATAGAAGGCCCGACGTCGACCTCGGAATGAACGATCCCGTCAACGACAGGGCGCCCCCGGCGGGTGCCCGAACATGGCCTCGGCGGCTCGGTCGGGCTTGGCCGACTGCCGTCTGGCTGGTCGCGTTGGTCGTCTGCCTCCGCCTGCGGACCTGGAGCAGCTTGATCTCTGCCGCCCTCTGGGGCCTGCTGCTTCTCGCATCCTTCGTGAGCTGGGGGACCTTCGTGCTCCGGCGCGTCGGCGACGACCGCCGGTTGGGCTGGGGGCTCGAGGCTTGCCTGGGAATGGCCGCCACGCTTTGGGTCTTCGGCGCGCTGGCCTGCGTCCGGTTGGTCTCCGTGCCGGCGGTCGTCATATGGACGACAGCCGGTCCGCTCCTCTTCGCGTGGGAGCGGGCGCAGGGGGGCGAGAGGACGACCCGGCTGCGCCTGAGCGACTGGCGCGGGGCCCTGCGCGGACCGCAGTTGCCCCTGTTCGCGATCGGGCTCGGTCTGCTTCTGGTGGTCGCCGGACTGCGCTACGCGAGCTCGGTGATGAACGTCACCTTCAATCCCTGGGACGACGAGATGGCTTACCGGTCGTTCATCCGCCAATTCCTCGATGCGGGAACGCTCACCGACGGATTCTCGTTTCGCCGCGTGGGCGCCTACGGAGGGACCAGCCTGCTGCAGGCGATGGTGCTCGCGCTGTCCGACCGCGATCGCGTCCACATCATGGACAACGGCATCTGTCTCCTCGCCACGGTCGGTCTCATCACCGGCTACCGCGGCAGCTCGCGGAGCGGATTGCGCGCGGCGCCGGTGCTGGTCGCGGGGCTGCTGTTCCTCACGCTCCCCTACTACATTCATAACCTCGGCGGCGAGATCTCCGGCCTGGCCTTCTTCCTAGCGCTCTTTCGTCTCTACGACGATCCCGGGTTCGAGACCGCCTCGCCACGTTCGAACGCAATCTTGGCCGGCCTTTTGGCGGCCGCGATCTGTACGCTCCGGCAGAACTACATCAGCGCGGCGGTCGGATTCGTGGCGATCGTCCACCTGGCGCTCCTCTTGTTCCCCGGCCAAAGGCAGCGCTCGGAGTGGCTCCGGCAAGGGGTTCGGGCCGCATTGGCCATCTTCGTTTTTCTGCTCCCCTGGATGATCCTGTCGACGATCGCCATCCACTCCCCGTTCTACCCGGTCGTGCGGGGGAACGTTCGGGCCGACTTCGGGATGATCGGCCGCGTCACCTTCGACGAAGAGGTTCGTTGGGCGCTGACGAACCTCTTCATGTTCACGCCGATCAGCTCGATCGCGCTGTTCTTCGTGGCGGTCTTCGTGCTGCGCCCGTCCCGCCAGCACCGCGCGATCCAGGCGTTCATGCTCACGAACATGGTGGCGTTCGCCCTCATGATGCACTTCTTCCAGACGTTCCACGACGCCGACAGCATCGCCCGGTACTACTTCGCCTTCAGTGTGGCCTTCTGCCTGGCCGCGACCCTCCGCGTCCTCGAGGAGAGCCCCACCTGGGCGCTGCCGAAGCCGACCGTGGTCGCGGTCGGGCTGGTGGCGATGGCGGTCGGCTATCAGGTCGTGACCAGCAAGGAGGTCATCCTCCAAACGGCGTTGGCGGACGTCAGACAGTTCAACGGTCTGGTGCGCGCGCGCGGACCTTTCACGCGGACGGCGTTCGATGATCTCTACAAACGCATCCAGGCCAGCGTCCCACCCGGTGAACCGATGCTGGTCATGCTCGATCACTCCTATCTCTTCGACGGGCGCCGCAACCGCATTTTCAACTACGACCACCCGGGGACCATGGGCCCCAAGGGGGGGCCGCCCGCCTTCAAGGGTCCCGAGGCGCTCGCCAGCTATCTACACGGCCTCGGTATCCGCTACCTCGCCTACCAGATCGGCCCATCATCCAGGGAGTACGACGTCGACTACTGGGAGCGCATGGCGGCGAACGCGGTCGTCATCCACGGGCGAGGGAACTTCTACAAGATCCAGTCCCGCTTCGAGCTCGACACCTTCAAGACCTTCCAGGCGCTGGCTGCCAGCCGACGCGTCGTCTTCTCAGAAGGGGAGATTCGGGTGCTCGATCTCGACAAGCGAACCTAGGGCAGCCAGGCCCCACCCGGGGCGCGGCGGTCAGGTCCGCTGCTTGCGGCTCGTCCGAAGCACGTACTCCCGGTACATCTCCTTGCCGATCATCGCGCAGAGTTCGAGTCCAGTGCCGATGTTCTTCGCCTTACGGACGCCGCCCGCGCGAGGCGGCTCGTCCGAAGGGACCTCGGCCGTCCTGAACCCGAAGCGGGCGAACTGAATCGAGCCCTGCGTCGGAAAACAGAGCCCCGGGCTGTCCATCTCCAGTTGCCTAAAGGCGCTCTTGCGGTAGGCGCGGTAGCCCATCATCGCGTCGTCGTAGTGGGCGCGAAAGACGATGTTGATGAGCTGCGTGAAGCCCCAGTTGCCAAGCCGCGTGATGAACGTGTCATCGTAGCTCCGCGCGCCCGCCATGTAGCGCGAGCCAATCACCAGATCGTACCCCTCGTTGATCTTCGCGACCAGGAGCGGGATCGTCTCGGGCTTGCAGTTCCCGTCCCCCATGAACTCGATGATGATCTCGCCCTGAGCGCGCCCGATGAGCTCAATCATCCCGCGGCCGTAACCACGCTCCGTTTGGCGCAGCACCGGATAGCCGAGGCTTTCGCAATACTCGATCGTGCCGTCCGTCGAGCCGCCGTCGACGACGATGATCTCGTCGACCCACTCGCGTTTGACCTGGGGAAGGACCTTCTGGATGGCCTCAATCTCGTTCAGCACGAGGACAGCAAGCGTCGATTTCAAAGCTGAGCTCTCCACGGCAATGAATGAAGCGGCGAACGGAGGCGGAAAGTATCGCCCCTCGGTGGCGATGTCCACCACGCCGGGCGCAGGGGAAGACGCGGCGTCAACCCTTCGCGTTCGCCGACCGTAGCCCGCCGATCGCCCCGCGGTAGTCCCCGCCCTTGGCGTGAAACACCGCCGAGCCGGCCACCAGAACCGTCGCGCCTGCCGCCACCACGGCCGGTGCCGTCTCGGCGTCGATGCCGCCGTCGACCTCGATGTCGATCTCCAGGCCGCGCCGGTCGATCTCGGCCCGCAGGGCGCTGATCTTGGGGACCACCGCCTCGATGAACTTCTGGCCGCCGAAGCCGGGGTTGACGGACATCAAGAGCACCATCTCCAGATCGGGGAGCACGAGGTCGAGACCGTCGAGCGGCGAGTGCGGATTGACCGCCACCGACGCCTTCTTGCCCGCGGCGCGGATCTGCTCGACCAACCGATGCAGGTGCGGCGACGCTTCGAGGTGGACGCTGATCAGATCGGCGCCGGCGCGGGCGAACTCGTCGATGTAGCGCTCCGGCTCGACGATCATGAGATGGACGTCGAGCGGCAGCTTGGTCACCTTGCGAATCGCGGCGACCACGGGGGGGCCGACGGTGATGTTGGGGACGAAGCGCCCATCCATCACGTCGACGTGCAGGAGATCGGCGCCCGCCGCCTCGACGGCTCGCACCTCCTCCCCCAGGCGGGCGAAGTCCGCCGCCAAGATCGACGGCGCGATCCGCAGGGGCCTTCGCACTACCCGCCCACGAACACGAACGGGTAGCTCACCGCCAGCCCGCCGCTCTGCGACTTCGGGAAAGCCCAGTGCGAGACCATTCCGCTCACACAGTTGGGGAGCGAGGTCCCCTGAAAGGCCGGGGCGTCGACCTTGGTGCCGCGCACGTCGCCGCCGGGCCCGACGTCGAAGCTGACGATCGCCTTGCCGGAGCGCTGTTCTCCTTCGCGGGAGATCCGCAGGAAGCAGGCCTTGACCCCCGGAAGGTTCTGCCGAATTACCTGCTGGATCTCCTGCTGGGTGAGGTTGGCAGGAGTGGCAACGGTGTCCCTCTTGTTCGCTTTGTCCTCGCCGGGCGACGGCTGCTCGTGACGGGCCCGGCGCACATTGCCCATCAGCCCCTCGCCGCGATCGTCCTCTACGTAGAACGCGTCGACCTCTTTCGACGCCAGCGCCGCCCACTTCTGATCGAACTCCGCGCTCTGCGGCGCGGGCGCAGTCGCGACCACGGGCGCAGGCGCACTGGCGCCCCCCCCGCTGTCACCGCCGCGCTTGGCGCACCCGAACAGCGAAAGCCCCACGACCAACGCGACGGCCGATCTCCGCATGACCGCTATATTACCTGTCAGCCGCCGCCGGCGGGCCGAAAAGGAGAGGCGCTCTGCGCGCGTCGGACGCGCCGCAGAACGAACTGCCAGAGCGCGACAGACCCGACGGAGATCAGAACCCAGATCCGCGGGCCCAGCCCATGGTGGAGCGCGTAGTCGTAAAGGCCGTGGAAGAGGATCGGCAGGAACAAACAAAAGAGGCGATCGCGCCAGAGCGTCGCCCCGGGCCTCGCGGTGGGGTCCCCATCTCCATGCTTGGCGCGGCCGGCGTAGTAGCCCATCGTCGCGCCGAAGAGCGCGTGAGCCGGCACCGCGAAGAGCGCCCTCTGCCAGGCGACCCCCAGCCCCAGCCGCAGCACAAACAGAAAATTCTCCAGGGTGGCGAACCCCAGCGCCACAGCCACGCCGTAGACGACGCCGTCGAGCGGTTCGTCGAACTCGTCCCAGTGGTAGATCGCCAGGATCAACACCACCCACTTGGCGAGCTCCTCGATGGCGCCCGAGAGGACGAATGCGTCGAAGACGCGCGCCCATTCGCCGCCGGTCGCCAGCCATTCCGCGGAGACCCACCCTTCCGCGGTGGTCGCCATCCCCTGCGCCGCGATCATCGAATAAAGGCCGAGACCGAAGGCCATCAAGATATGCAGCAGCGGCTCCCGTTCGTAGCGATCCTTCAGGTAGAAGAACGTCAGTAAGAAGAGCGAGGGAGCTGCGGCGACGACGATGAGCAGGCCGAGCTTCACGGAGAGACTTTACCCCCGCGCGCGCAGCCGGACGGCGAAGAACGCGTCGGCGTCGTCGCGCTGCGGCCAGGTCCGCACGGCGCCCGACTGATCCATCAGCCGGTCCCAGGGGACGCGGCCGCCTGCTGCGGTGGCCGGCTCGATCTGAAACGTCGGGTGACCGCGCAGGAAGGCCGCGACGACCTCCTCGCACTCCTGTCGCTCGAACGTGCAGACCGCGTAGGTGATGAGCCCCCCCGGGCGCACCGCCGGCGCGACGGTCGCGAGCATCGCCAGCTGTTGCGCCGCCAGCGCCGCCAGATCGTCGGGCGAGCGTCGCGTCAGCGCCTCCGGATGCCGGCGCAGCACCCCGAGCCCGCTGCAGGGGGCGTCGAGCAGGATCCGGTGATAGCCCTGCGTCGCCAGCGAGCTGTCGAGCGGCCGCGTCAGATCGCCCTCGACGGTTCGCGCCGACGTCAGCCCGAGACGCTGCAACGTCCGGCGGGCGTCGTGCAACTTGGCGGGCGCCTTATCGACGGCGTCGACCTGCGCCTCCCCGCCGGAGAGCGCCAGGAGGTGGGCCGTCTTGCCGCCGCCACCGGCGCAGGCGTCGAGGATCCGTTCGCCGGGCGCGGCGCCGCACAGCTCGGCGACCACCTGCGCGCCGACGTCCTGGACGGCGAACAGCCCCTCGCGCCAGGCGGCCGTCGTCGCGGGGGCATCGAACCGGCGGGCCAGGATCGCGTCGGGCGCGACCGCCGACGGCAGAAGCGTGGCGCCGGGGCGCTCGGCGGCGAGCCGCGCCAGCAGCGGGTCCCGCGCGATGCGGGGGGCGTTCGCCCGCAGCGTGACCGGCGCCGGCGCCATCGAGGCGTCGCCGAACGCCACCGCCTCGGCGGCCGGCAGCTCGGCGAGCAACAGACGCACCAGCCAGGCGGGAAATCCGACCGCCGCCTCCAGGTAGTCGGCGGGATCGACAGCGCCGTCCGGGAGCGCCGGCTCGCCCGTGCGCGCCAACTTCCGCAGGAGCGCGTTGGCGAAGCCGGCCACGCCCCGCCCGCCGATCGTCTTGCACGTCTCGACCGCCTCGCTCACCGCCGCGTAGGCAGGAATGCGATCGAGAAACAGGATCTGGTAGGCCGCCATGCGCAGCGCGATCCGGACGGCGGGATCCAGGTTGTCGGTCCCCGTCCTGGCGAGCGGCTCGATCGCGCGATCGAGCCGCGACCGCCGGCGCAAGACGCCGTAGACCAGCTCCGTGGCGAGCGCGCGATCCTCGGGCGAGAGCTGACGCGCGCGATCGAGCGCCGCCGCGAGCGCCCGCCCGGCGTACGCCCCGTCGCGCTCGACCCGGGCCAGCACGCCGCGGGCCAGCGCGCGCGCCGACTGTGGCGCATCGCCCTTCGCCGTCCCCTTCGCCGTGCCCTTGGCGGTCGTCACGAGCCGAGGCGCGTTCCAGGCGGCAAACGATCGCGGGCGACCAGGGCAGGCATCCGGCGCTTGCCGGGGAACTGGATCTCGGCGAACGCGATCAGCTGCCCGTCGTCCGCGCACGAAACGACAAGCCCGTCTGCCGTCACGTCGCGAATCAGGCCGGGCGGCTGCAGACCGCGCGCGACGTCCACAGCAAAGGCGTCGACGACCCGTGGCGCGAACAGCTTCAGCGACTCGCCGCCGAGCGTCGTCGTCGCCCCTGGCCAGGGATCGACCCCACGCGCCTGCGCCGACACGAGGCGCGCCGGCTGATCGAAGTTCAAGATCCCGTCCACCTTAGCCAGGAGAGGCGCCAGCGTCGCCGCGCCGTCGTCCTGCGGCCGCAACGTGATGGCGCCGCTGACGATCGCCGGCAGCGTGTCGATCAGCAGCTTGGCGCCGAGATCGGCCAGCTTCGCCGACAACGTCGCGGTCGTGTCGTCATCGGCGATGCCGAGCGCCCGCACCGCCGCCACCGGCCCCGTGTCGAGCCCCGCCTCCATCCGCATGATCGACACGCCGGTCTCGCGCTCGCCGCGAATGATCGACCACTGAATCGGCGCAGCCCCACGCAGCTTGGGGAGCAATGAGGCGTGCACATTGAACGGTCCGAGCGGCGGCAGATCCAGCAGCGACTGCGGCAGGATCCGCCCGTAGGCGACCACCACGAACAGATCTGCGTCGAGCGCGGCCAGGGCCGCGTGGGTCTCGGGCGTGCGGATCTTCTCCGGCTGGAGGATCGGCACACCGAGCGCTTCGGCCTCGCGCTTGACCACCGGGGCCGCCGGCGCCTGGCCGCGCCCCGCCGGGCGATCCGGCTGACTGACCACGGCGACGAGCTCGGTCTCGGCGGCGACGGCGCGCAGGCAGGGGACGGCGAAGGCCGGTGACCCGAAGAAGACCGCGCGCGGGCGCCCACCGGATCGGGCCGATGCGGCCCTCATTTCGGCAGGCGGCTCGCGTAGCGCGGACGGAGATTCTCGTCGCTGAGCACACGCAGCGCCTCGGCGACAACCGTGCGGATCGCGTCGATCTCCGTCGCCAGCTCGCCCGCCACCCCGGGATCGAGCGAGTCGGACGCTGTCTCACGGACAATCTTCTCGTGCGCGCGCCGCAGGTCGGCGACGCTCGCGTCGCGCGCGACTTCCAGCACCGCGAAGTAGTCGCCGTTCTCGACCGGGGCGTAGCGCGCCAAGAGGCGCGCGCGCGCATCTTGGCGCGGCTTTCCTGCCGCGTTTTCTCGCGTTTTGGCCATCACGCCGAGCTGCGCCGGCTCGACCTTCTTCGTCGTCTCGCCCGCGAAGTCGGCACTGGCGACCAACTCCGGTTGCGGTGGCAGTCTCGGCGTTGCGTCCGGTCTGGCGACCTTGGGCGCGAGCGCCACCGCCGCGTCGAGCTCGGCGTCGAGCAGCGCGTCGATCCCGGCGCCGAGCTCGGCGAGCAGCGCGTTCGCGTCGCCCGCCGCCCGCACCGGCGCGATGGGCGCCCCGCCGAGCGCGGCCGCGACGAGTGGCCTGAGCGTGCTGCCCGCCGGGCGCGCTGGGTGCGGGCCGCTCTTCGGTCGGCCCATCGGGACCGGCAGCGGCGGGGCCGGCCCGATCCCCATCTCCGTCCGCTCGAGGTCGAGGCTGCTGTCCTTGCGCCGGCGCGGCTGACCAACGGGCGGCGTCAGGATCGCGCGCGCTCGTTCGAGCAGCAGGTCCGGCGCGATCGGCCGAACGAAAAAACCGTCCGCCAGATCGCGCAGCCGCGCTTCGTCCGCGGCGTCCCCGACGAGGAAGATCGGAACGCGCCCCCTGGGCACCGCCCGGACCTTGGCCAGCGCCAGCGCCGGGTCGGCATGGACGATCTGCGGCGCCATGACGATCAGCTCGGGCCGCGAAGCGGTGATCCAGCCCGAGAGGCTCTCGCCCGGCTCGACCGCCACCGTCTCGAACCCCGCCGACAGGGCCGCCTTGCGGATCCGATCCGCCTCGTACGGCCCCGCGATGATGAGCAGCTTCATCAAACCGCTCAAGACTCTAACACCCTCGGGGGGCCGCGAAAGAAGCCGATCAGAGGACGCTCTGGGGGTCGACGTCCACGGAAAGCCGCAGGTCGGTCCCGGTCTTCGCCGTGCGGGCGGCCGCGCGCGCCGCTGCTGCCAGCGGAGCGCGCTCCTGCGACGACAGCCAGACCTGCCAGCGGGCCCGGCCGCGCAGCCGACCGAGCGGCGCCTCCGCCGGGCCTCTGACGCGGACGGCGGCCCCCCCGGCGCTGCCAGCAGCAGCCGCCGCCGCCGTGGCACCGGCCTTCGCCTGCGCCGGATCGCGAGCGTCCAACCGGAGCGCGATCATGCGGGTGAAGGGGGGATAGCCGGTCAGGCGGCGCTCATCGAGCTCGTTTCGGACGAACCCGTCGTAGTCATGACTGACGACGGCGGTGATGGCGGCGTGCTCGGGGCGGTAGGTCTGAATGATCACCCGCCCCGGGCGATCACCGCGGCCGGCGCGCCCCGAGACCTGCTCGAGCAGCTGGAACGTCCGCTCCGTCGCGCGAAAGTCGGGGAGATCCATCCCCTGATCCGGCTGCAGCACGCCCACCAAGGTTACGCCGGGGAAGTCGTGCCCCTTGGTCACCATCTGCGTCCCGACCAGCAGGTCGATCTCGCGGGCCTGCATTCGCCGCAGGATCGCGTCGAGATCGCGGACGGCGCCGCTGCCGGCCGTGTCGCGATCGAGTCGGGCCACGCGCGCGTCGGGAAACCGCTCGCGCACAATCGCCTCGACCCGCTCGGTCCCGGTGCCGAGCCGCTCGATCCGCGGCGAGTTGCACGAGGGGCAGTGCACCGGAACCGGCGTGGTGCCGCCACAGTAGTGACAGCAGAGGCGCCCGCGGCCGCGGTGATAGGTCATCGAGACGACGCAGTTCTGGCAGCGGACCACCTGGCCGCAGGCACGGCAGAGCATCACCGTGGAGAAACCGCGCCGGTTCAAGAACAGAATGCTCTGCTCGCCGGCGGCCAGCGTCGCGCCCAGCGCTTCGGAGAGCGGCGCCGAGAGCAGGCCGTCGGGCCCGGGCGGATGACGGCGGAGGTCGACGATAGTCACCTCCGGGAGCGGCCGGGGCGTCGCCCGCTCGGGGAGCGACAGGCGCACGAACCGGCCGCGCGCGACATTGTGCGCGCTCTCCAGCGACGGGGTCGCCGATCCGAGGATCGCCAGCGCGCCAGAATGCTGCGCGCGCACCACCGCCAGATCGCGCCCGTGATAGCGCACCCCCTCTTCCTGCTTGAACGAGGGATCGTGCTCCTCGTCGACGACCACCACGCCGAGCGCCCGCACCGGCGCGAACACCGCGGATCGCGCGCCGAGCGCGATGCCAACCTCGCCCGCGCGGAGACGCCGCCAGGCGGCCAGGCGTTCGCGCGGCGGCAGCCCGCTGTGCAGCACCGCCACGTCTTCGCCGAAGCGCGCCCGAAACCGCGACGCCAGCTGCGGCGTCAGCGCGATCTCGGGAACCAGCACCAGGGCGCCCTGCCCGGCTGCGCGCGCCGCCGCGATGACCTGCAGGTAGACCTCCGTCTTCCCGGAGCCGGTCACGCCGTGCAGGAGAAAGCTGGCGAACCCGCCCCCGAGCGCGGCGCGGAGCGCGGCCACCGCTGCAGCCTGAGCCACGTTCAGCGAGAAGACCGGCGGAGCGATCGTGGGCGGGGCCGGCGCGTGCGCCGCGGGAACTGCCCGGTGCTCGACCCGCGCAAGCCCGGCCATCGACAGCGCGCGCAGGTGCGTCCGCTCGGTGGCCGTGAGCGAGGCGACCGACAGACCGTCGGCGCCGGCCGCGGCGATCTTGGCCATGGTCAAACGCCGGACCGCCGCCCGCTTGGGCAGCGCCTTCTCCCAATCGCCTGAGGGCCCGATCGCCAGCGCCAGCGCCAGGGTCGGCGCCGGCCGCCGGCGCTCGACCTCGTCGCCCATCTCGACCAGCCCGGCTTCGGCCAGTCGCGGCAGCGGTCCGCGCGCGCGCGGGACCAGCCGAAACAGGCGGGCCAGGGGAAGCTCGCCGCCGGCGTCCGCCAGCGCGCCCAGCACCGGATCGCGCGGGGCGTCCGCCACCAGGGTTCCTTGGCGATCGAGCGCGCGGCGACCGAGCTCGGTCAGTCGGACCGCGCGCTTGGCGCTCGCCTGCTCCCCCTGCGGCAGCGCCGCGCGAAGCACCTCACCGAGCGGCGCCTGGTAATAGTCGGCGGTCCAGCGGCAGAAGGCGATCATCGCTTTGTCAAAGGCCGGCTCGCCCCCCACCACCTCTTCGATGTCGCGTGGCTCGAAGTCGGCCTCGCGCCCAGCCGCCGCGTGCCCCACGACGAATCCCGTCACGGTGCGCGTCCCGAACGGCACCACCACCTGCGCCCCGACTGCCGCCGCGCCCGGACGCGGATCGCGGTAGGTGAAGGTCCCCGGCACCGGCAGCGCCACCGCCACCTCGAGCAGCGCGCCCGGGACTTCGGCGTCGGTCACTTCCGGAGCAGCTTCTCGATCCCCGCGCGCACGTCGTCGCGGATGTCGTCGCGCTTGAGCGCGTAGTGGACCATCGCCACGACGTAGCCGGCGCGATCGCCGACGTCGAAGCGATCGCCCTCGACCTCCAGGCCATAGAGGCCGCTGCGCGCGCACAACGTGGCGAGGCCATCGGTGAGCTGAATCTCGCCGCCGCGGCCGGGGGGCGTGTCTGCCAGAATCTGGAAGATCTCCGGCGGCAGCACGTAGCGCCCGATCACCGCGGCGCGCGAGCTGGTCGTCCCGGGCGCCGGCTTTTCGACCAGCTTGCTGATCTTGAGCCCGCGCGCGCCATCGCGCTCGCCGTCGGCGATGCCGTACAGGTGCGCCTGATCGGCGGGGACCTCCTTGAGGGCGATGACGCCGGTGCCGAGCCGCTGGTAGGCGTCGATGAGCTGGCCGATGCCGGGAACCTTCGCGTCGAGCAGATCGTCGCCAAGCAACACGGCGAACGGCTCGTTGCCGACCGCCGAGCGCGCGCAGAGCACGGCGTGCCCGAGGCCGCGCGGCTCCCCCTGCCGCACCGAAGAGAAGCGCGCCAGCTCCGTCGGCTTGCGCACGCGGGCGAGATCGTCGTTCTTCCCGCGGCGCTCGAGCATCGCTTCCAGCTCGGGCGCGCGATCGAAGTGGTCCTCGAGGGACGACTTGCCGCGCGCCGTGACGAAGATGATCTCCTCGATCCCGGCCGCCACGCACTCCTCGACGATGATCTGGATGCTGGGGACGTCGACCAGCGGCAGCATTTCCTTCGGCATCGCCTTGGTCGCGGGCAAGAAGCGCGTTCCGAGACCGGCCACCGGCAGCACCGCTTTGCGAACCTTTGCGTTCATGGGGCCCACATATTAAGCCCGCTTCCAGCCCGCGCCACCGGGAACGGCGGGGCGCGGCGCTTCCGTCGGTCCTGCCTGAGCTGCCACTGGGTTCGGCCCCTCGTCCATCGCGTACACCATGCGCAGCACCTCGGCGACCGCCTCGTAGAGCGCGGCCGGGATCTCTTCTCCCTCGGGCAGGCCGCGCAGCGAGCGCGCCAACGTCACGTCCCGGAAGATCGGCACGCCGGCCTCCCGCGCCACCTGCTTGATCCGCTCGGCCAGCAGGCGCTCACCGCTGGCGATGACGACCGGCGCCGCGTCACCGTCCCGGTCGTAGCGCAGCGCCACCGCGATGTGATCGGGATTAACCACGACGAAGTCCGCTTTTCGGACCTCGGCCACCATTCGTTGCTCCATCAGCTCGCGGTGCAGCCGCTGGCGCTCGGCACGGTGGCTGGGATCGCCCTCGGACTCCTTGCTCTCCCGCTTGACCTCGTCGCGGGTCATCATCAATCCGCGCCGGTGGCGGCGGTAGACGAAGAGGTAGTCGACGACGCCCAGCGCCAGCGCCACCACCGTCACCCGCGCGGCGAGGCGCGACGCCAGCAGACCCAGCACTTTCAGGGTGCGGCCCGCGTCCATCCCCGCCAGCGCAGCGACCCCGCCCAGGAGCGGTCGCACGGTGAGCCAGGCCAGCGCGCCGACCAGTGTGACCTTCAGGAGCCCCTTACCGAGCTGGAGGGCCGCTTGACCGCCGAACACCCGTTTCAGCCCCGCGGCCGGCGAGAGGCGGCCGAGGTCGGGCTTGACGGCCCCCAGCGCCAAGAGGCCGCGCGTCTGCAACATCCCTGCGCCGAGCGCGAGGGCGCACGCGGCCGCCAGCGGAACGGCCAGAACGCGCGCCAGCACCGTCGCGCCTGCCAGCAGCGCCCCCGATGGCGAGCCTCCCGCCGACGCCGACGCCAGCGCCCCTCGCCAATAGGCGAGCAGCCGGGCCACGCTCTCCGGACCGCCGGCGATGAGCGCCAGCAGCGCCGCAGTCATCGCCGCCGCCGACACCAGGTCGCGGCTGTAGGCGACCTCTCCCCGCCCGCGCGCCTCGTCGACGCGCTTCTGGGTCGGCTCCTCGGTCGGCTCCCCGGATGCGGCCACGCGACGCCTCTCCCTCTTGTCCGAGCCGGGCTCGACTATCGGTCGGCTACTTGCCCGCGGGCGCTCCGCCGCCAGCGGGGGCGCCAGAGCCGGCCATCATCTCTTTCATGAGAGCGGCCTGATCGAACGGCTTGGCCTTCTTGGTGATGATCGTCTTGGCGTCCTTGCCGACCGCCGACAGCTCCATCTTGATGGGGCCATTGATCATCGGGTTGCTCTTCTGGGTCATCTCGATCTTGACGAGGCCGATCGGCGCCACGCTCTCGGTCACCCAGAAGTCGACGGTGTCTCCCTGCGGCGTCTTGTCGTGATAGTGCTTGGTCTTGTACGAGCCGGCGGCGACCTTGATGGTCTCCTCCTTCACCAGCGTCTTCGGGTCGGGCTTGGCGAACTGATGCGCCTGCGCCCCCTCGACCGGCATCTCCATCGGGTCGTTGGCGCCGACCTGCAGCACCAGCTTCTGAACGCTGCCGGTCGAGCCAGGTGCCAGCGTCATCTGGGTGACGACGTTCCCGGCGCGCGCCGCCATTCCGCCCTCGACCGACATCTCCAGGTTGTTGCCGGCGGCGGTGCGGTTCACCAACGCCATCTTCATCGTCATGGGCGGCATCGTCCCCATGGTCATGTTGTATTTGGCCCAGCTTCCCACCGCGACCTTGGAGAGATCGGTCGCCATCGGCGTGGGCGGACCCTGGGTCATCTGCGCCGCGGCCAGGTTCGGAAAAATGGCGGGAAGCGCGACGATCGAGGCGACGAAGAGCAGAGCCAACGGACGGGGGAAACGAAGCATGGGGCGGAGCATAGGCGACGTCCGGAGCGACGTCCATCGGGCGAGGAGGCCGGCTGAAGCGGAGCCGGTCACCGTCGGAAAGACGCCGTCGTTCGTCCGACCAGATGGAGCCAGGCAGCGAAGTCGCCCGCCAGCACGCCCTCGAGCACACCGAGGCTGACGAGAACGAGGCCGATGGCCATGAGCCCCTTGAGCGGTAGTCCGATGAAGTAGACCGGCACCTGCGGCGCTGCCCGCGCCACCAGGCCGAGCGCCAGATCGGTAAGCCAGAGCGCGACGATGACCGGTGCCGCCAGCGCCACGCCCGAGGCGATGAGGCGCACCGACGCGGCGGTCACGATCGCCGCCGCCTGTCGCGCCGAGCCGGCGTCGAGGCCCCCGCCGACCGGGAGCACGCGGTAGCTGTCGAGAAGCGCCTCGCAAAGACGCGGGACGCCGCCAATCTGAAGAAAGACGACCGTCGCCAGCAGGAGGTAGAGCACGCCGAGCGGGCTCGAGCGCTCCTCGGCCGTCGGGACCAGGATCTCGGCGATGTTGGCCCCCCGCAGGGTGTCCGAGAGGCGGCCGGCGATCTCGGCGGCCCGAAAGGCGGCGTCGGCGACGAAGCCCAGGCAGAGACCGACCAGAACCTCGCGCGCGAACAGCAGCGCCAACTTGGGCGCCGACGCCTGCGCCAGCGCCGCCGCCCCGGCCGACGCGACCAGAATCGGAGACGCCAGCGCCGCCAGCAGCAGGGCCAACCCCACCCGCGCAGGCGCCGGGAGGCGAGGGCCGCCGAGCGGCGCCACCATCCAGACGATCGGCGTCGCGCGCGCCGCGCCGAGCGCGACCCCGAGGACGAGGACCGCCAGGCGAGCGTCGGCGCCGGGCAACATCGTCAGCGTACGGCGGGGATCGCCAGGAACAGCGCCTGCGTGAACCTGACCAGCGACGCCCCCAGCACCGGCCCCATCGCCGCCAGCACCCCCATCACGATCACCAGCTTGGGCACGAAGGCGAGCGTCTGATCTTGAAGCTGCGTCGCCGCCTGCAGCAACCCGACGACGAAACCAACCACCAGGCTGGCGATGAGAGGCGGGGCCGAGAGGAGCAGCACTAGGATCAGCCCCTCGCGGATCGCGCGCAGCACGAGCTCGGTCGAGGTGCTGCTCACAGGTAGCTCTCCAAGAGGCCGCGGATCACCAGGTTCCAGCCGTCACAAAGCACGAACAGCAGCAGCTTGAAGGGGAGCGACACAGTGGTCGGCGACAACATGTGCATCCCGAGCGCCAGGAGCAGGTTGGCGATCACCATGTCGACGACCAGAAACGGGATGAAGAGCAGGAAGCCGATCTGGAAGGCGCGCCGCAGCTCGCAGGTCACGAAGGCCGGCACGAGCACGCCGAAGTCGCGGTCGGTCACCGACGCGCGCTCGGTCGCCGGGCGCATCTTGACCGCCAGCGCAAAGAACGACGCGCGATCGCTGCCGCCGGTGTGCTTGAGCAGGAACTCGCGCAGCGGCTCCTTGCCTCTGTCGGCGGCGGCCTCCAGCGCCACGATCGTCTCGCCGCTGGTCAGGTCGGCGCCGGCCGCCATCCCCAGCGTCGGCGCGATGGCGGCGTACATCCGCTCGCCCGTCGGAGCCATGACGGCGATGGTCAACACCATCGCCAACCCGGTCAGCACCTGTGTCGGAGGGACCGAAGGGGTACCGATCGCGCTGCGCAGGATCGACAGCACCACCGAGATCCGCACGAAAGACGTCACCATCAGGAAGGCGAACGGAATCAGCGACAGCGCCGCCATCGCCAGGATCAAGACCAACGGCCGCGAGGCCATCCCGGCGTCGTGGCCGTGCGTCGCCGAGGCAGCCCGCGCCAGCGCCGGCGCCAGCAGCACTGCGAGGCCTACCGCCCACGCCCCTCCTGCCCGCTTCACGCCCCCTCCTCAGATACAATGGGCGGCGTCTCAGCCTTCGGAGACTCGCTTCTCCTGCCGAGCGCACGGGCCAGCACTTCGGCAAAGCCAGGCGCCGCAACGCTCGTCTCCCGCGCGGCCTGCAACTTGTCGCCGTCCAGCTCGGCCAGGACCGTCATCGGTCCCTCGCCAACACCAATCAAGAAGGACCGCCCGGCCGCCTCGATGACGTAAACCGACCGCCGCGGCTCCAACGGACAGCGCGCAATCACCCGCACCGCACCCGAAGCCTTCCCCACCCCTCGCCCGGCCAACAACCGCAACGCCCCCCAGGCCACCAGGCAAACCACACCCAACGACGCCAGCGACAACATCACCGACGACCACCCCACCCCCGGCACCTGCCCGGCATCCATCCGGCGCTTATACGTCAGCCCCCAGCCGCCCTGTCAATCACCGAACGCGCCCCTCGGCCGTTGATCCCTCCCTTTTGGCGGCGGCGCCAGAGCGAGCATCGCGAGCGGGTCTTCCCCCGGGAGGCGCAGCTTAGCTGCGCCGGCTCACCTCAGCCCACGGGGGGGCCGGTGGGGGGGCGTGCCCCCCCGCCCAGGTTTCATTCGTCGTCGTAGTAGAGGGAGTCGCGGCTCTCGACGAACTTCTGAATCGCGGTGGCGGCGGCGGGCGAGAGGTTGACGAACCTGACGCCCATGCCGGTGGCCCCGTCGACCTTGTGGAGGGCGCTATTCTCCCGGATCCAACGAACCTCGGTCTCGACCGCGAGCGTCTCGCCCGTGCCCGGCAACGAGAACTTCAGCGTGATCCGATCGCCGATCTTGCGGAGAGCGTTGGTGGCGATGAAGACACCACCCGAGCTGATGTTCTGTGTGAGGCCGGTATAGAAGTTGTGATCGCTCTCGAGGTCGACATTCACCTCGAGATCGAATCGCTCCGCGGCCCGAACGTGCTGCTGGTTCTGCGCCACTTTGGCCCCCGTGCCGGTTTCCATGCCTTCGCTCCTTCGTCGCGTCCGCGAGACCGAGTCGGCCTCGCTCCCAGACGTTCGACAGGAGCTATGTCAAACTGTAGCGCGTCCGGGCGGGGACCCGGAACGAAAATCTACTTGTCGTCGCCCTTGGACTTGGCCTTGGAGGCCGCCGTCTTCTGGCCGGTTTCCTTGCCGCCTTGGCCGGACGGTTTCGCGGCCTTGGTGCCCTTGGCTTCAGCCTTGCCAGCCGCCTTGGTTTCACCCTTGGCTGCGCCCTTCCCCTTGGGGGCGTCCTTGGAGGATTCCGGCTTGGGGGCCGAGGCACCGTCTTCCGGCATCAGCTCGAGCAGCGACATCGAGGCCGCGTCGCCAGGGCGCTGATCCAGCTTGACGATCCGTGTGTACCCTCCGGCGCGACCGGCGAAACGGGGCGCCAGCTCATCGAACAGCTTGACCACGGCTCCGCGGTCGCGCACCACGCGCCGGGCCATCCGGACGGCGTGGACGACGCGCGCCGACTCCTCGGTCGTCCGCCGCTCGGGCTTCTTGGTCAGGACGTCGCCGACCCGCCGCGCCCAGGTGATGGTGCGCTCGGCCAGCCGCCGCGTCTCCTTGGCCTTGGCGTCCGTGGTCCGGATGCGCTCGTTGGTGAACAGCGCCGCCACCAGGTTGGAAAACAACGCCTGGCGATGCGCCGACGTGCGCGAAAGATGAACCCCAGCTCGACGATGTCGCATTTTCTTCTCTCTCTGCTCTTCTCTGTTCCTAGTGGATCGAAGGCGGGCTTTGCCCGCCGGAGACTTATGTGCCTATCAGGATCCGGGCCCGGCTCTCGTCGCGTCGGGGTGGGTCGGTGGGAGGGGCGCAGCCCCTCCCACCAGGCCCTTAAGCCTTTTTGGGCGGGCCGTCGCCGGGCCAGCCTTCTAGCTTCATGCCGAGCGAGAGGCCCATCTCGGCAAGGATCTCCTTGATCTCCTTCAGCGACTTGCGGCCGAAGTTCTTGGTCTTCAGCATCTCGGACTCGGTGCGCTGAACCAGCTCGCCGATGTAGCGGATGTTGGCGTTCTGGAGGCAGTTCGCCGAGCGGACCGACAGCTCCAGCTCGTCGACCGACTTCCAGAGGTTCTCGTTCAGCTTCGCCTGCTCCTCGGAGACGTGCGAGTCGTGAGCCGGCTCGCTCCCCTCTTCGAAGTTGATGAAGATGGAGAGCTGGTCCTTGAGGATCTTGGCGGCAAAAGCCACCGCGTCGTCAGGCTTGACGGCGCCGTTGGTCCAGACCTCGAGGCTCAGACGGTCGTAGTCGGTCTGCTGCCCGACGCGCGCGTTGGTGACCTGGAAGTTCACCTTGCGGATCGGCGAGAACAGCGAGTCGATCGGGATGACCCCGACCGGAACCTGCGCCCCTTTGTTCCGCTCCGAGGGGACGTAGCCGCGGCCGGAACCCACAGTCAGCTCCATGCGCAACTTCGCGCCCTTGGAGCAGGTCAGGACCTTGTGGTCGGGGTTGAGGACCTCGATCCCGTCGGTGAGGTGGATGTCACCGGCGTTGACGCGCCCCTCGCCGTCCTTCTCGATCCGAAGCACCCGCGGCTTCGAGTCGACTGCCTTCAGCAGCACCTCTTTGAGGTTCAGCACGATGTCGGTCACATCCTCGACGACGTCGGGGATGGTGGTGAACTCGTGCAGCGCCCCTTCGATCTTCACCGCGGTGATCGCCGCGCCCTGGAGCGACGACAATAGGATGCGGCGCAGGCTGTTGCCCAACGTCGTCCCGAACCCGCGCTCGAGCGGCTCGCAGGTGAACTTTCCGTAGGTCGGCGTCAGCGATTCGACGTCGACCTCCAGGTTGCGCGGGCGGATGAGGTCACGCCAGTTGCGCGCGATGAAGCTGTTTTGTCCGGTGCTTGCCATTGCTGTCGCCATTTTCCTTCTCCTCGATTCAGCGTGAGTAGAGCTCGACGATGAGTTGCTCACGAATCGGCAACGTCAAATCTTCACGAGCAGGAAGCGCAGTGAGCTTCCCCTTGAAATTGTCCTTCTCCAGCTCCAACCATTTGGGAACCCCGCGCCGGTCGACAGCGCCGAGGCTCTCGAGGATGCGGGTGATCTTCTTGGAGCCGTCCTTGACCTCAATCTGGTCGTTGGCCTTGCAAAGGAACGACGGAATGTCGACCCGGTGGCCGTTGATCAGGAAGTGGCCGTGGCGCACCAGCTGCCGCGCCTCCGCGTGGTCCGAGGCGAACCCCAGACGGTAAATCACGTTGTCGAGGCGCCGCTCGAGGAGCTGCAGCAGGTTCTCGCCGGCGACGCCCTTCATGCGGATCGCCTTGTGGTAGTAGCCGCGGAACTGACGCTCAGCCAGGCCATAGAGCCGCTTGACCTTCTGCTTCTCGCGCAGTTGTGATCCGTAGTTCGACAGCTTGCGCCTGCGCGCCTGGCCATGCTGGCCGGGGGCGTACGCGCGCCGCTCGTAGCCGCACTTGTCGGTGTAGCAGCGGTCCCCCTTGAGGAACAGCTTCATGTCTTCGCGCCGGCAGAGCCGACAAACAGGTCCGGAGTAGTTCGCCATCTAAATGAGCTCTTTCTGTGTCAAACGCGCTAAATTAGACGCGGCGCCGCTTGGGCGGGCGACAGCCGTTGTGGGGGATCGGGGTGAGGTCGCGAATGAGCGTGATCTTGAAGCCGGTCGAGGCGAGCGCACGCAGCGCCGACTCGCGCCCCGAACCTGGCCCCTTGACGTAGACGGAGAGCGAGCGCATCCCGTGCTCCATCGCCTTGTGCGCGGCATCCTCGGCGGCGAGCTGCGCCGCGAACGGCGTCGACTTGCGCGATCCCTTGAACCCCTTCACGCCGGACGACGACCAGGCCAGCACGTTGCCGGACACATCGGTGATCGTGACGATCGTGTTGTTGAACGACGCCGTGATGTGGGCGATGCCGCTCTGGATGTTCTTCTTGGCCTTCTTCGCCTTCGACTTCGGCTTGTTGGTCGTCTCTGCTGGTCCGGCCATGGGTTAAGCGCCCGTCCCTTCCGTCTTCCGTTTGATCGCCTGACCCTTGCGCGGGCCTTTGCGCGTGCGCGCATTTGTATGCGTGCGCTGGCCGCGAACCGGCAGGCTCTTGCGGTGGCGCAGGCCCCGGAAGCAACCGAGGTCCATGAGGCGCTTGATATTCATGCCGACTTCACGCCGCAGATCGCCCTCGACCTTCAGCTGGCGCTGCTCGATCACCTCGCGGATGCGACGGGTCTCGTTGTCGTCGAGATCGTCAGTTCGCTTGCTGAGCGAGACGTCCGCCGCCTTCAAGATTTCGCGCGAGAGCGCCTTGCCGATTCCATAGATGTATGTGAGCGCGATTTCCATCCGCTTGTTGCGCGGAAGATCGACGCCTGCCAAACGCGCCATGCTTAACCTTGCCTCTGCTTGTGCCGTTGATTCTCACAGATCACGCGCACGACACCGCGTCGGCGGATGACCTTGCATTTATCGCATACCTTTTTGACCGAAGCCCTGACCTTCATCGGACGCTCCCGATAGCACGGATTTGCCAGAAATACTCGAACAACCCCATTTGGACGTTCACCCGCCTCTTACGCCCTCGAGAGCACCACAGGGCCGTCATCGGTGATGGCGACCGAATGCTCAAAATGGGCGGAGAGGCTACCATCTTTGGTTACAGCCGTCCACCCATCTTCTTCGATGAGGACTTCCGGGCTGCCGGCATTGACCATCGGCTCGATGGCGACCACGAGACCGGCCGAAAGCCGCCGTCCTTTGCCGGCGTCGCCGTAGTTCGGGACGTGGGGCTCCTCGTGCATGGCCCGGCCGATGCCATGCCCCACGAACTGGCGAACCACCGAATAGCCGCGCTTTTCGACGTGCGACTGGACCGCCCAGCCGATGTCCCCCAGCCGATTGCCCGGAACGCAGGCGGCGATGGCGCGCTCGAGCGACTCTCGCGTGGCGTCCATGAGGGCCTTGGCGGCGGGGCTCACCGCGCCGATCGGCATTGTGCGCGCGGAGTCGCCGCACCAGCCGTCTTTGAAGGCGCCAAAGTCGATGGAGAGGATGTCCCCTTCTTTGAGCACAACGTCTCGGCGCGGGACGCCGTGCACGACGACGTGATTGACCGAGGTGCAGACGACGGCCGGGTACGGAGGGTGGCCGTAGTTGAGAAAAGCCGGCTCCGCCTTGAGCTGCTTCAGCTTGAACGCGGCGATCTCGTTGAGCTCCCAGGTGGCCACGCCCGGCTTCGAAGCGTCTTCCAGCGCGTCGAGCACCTCGGCCACGATCAGGTTCGCCTCGCGCAGCTTGGCGATCTCGGACGGGCTCTTGAGCTGGATGGCCACCGCGTTTGTTTCTACGAGATTTGTTACGAGAGAAGAACGGCGGCGTAAATCCGCCCGAAGATCTGATCCATGTTGCCGTCGGCGTCGATCTTCCGCACCGGCCAGGCGTTGGCCACGAAGTAGTCGACCACCGGCTTGGTCTTGGCGGTGAACTCGCGCAGCCGATTGCGGATGATCTCCTCGGAGTCGTCGCTGCGCTGTTTGAGAACGCCGGCGCAGCGGTCGCAGATCCCGGGGACGCGCGGCGGCTTGGCCACGACGTGGTAGCTGGCCTGGCAGCTCTCGCAGGTGCGGCGGCCGGAGATCCGCTTGACCAACTCTTCCTCTGGGGCGTCGAGCACGATCACCCGGTCCATCGCCTTGCCGTAGCCGGTCAGCATCCGACCTAGGACCTCGGCCTGAGGAACGGTCCGCGGGAAGCCGTCGAGCAGAAAGCCCCGTGCGGTGTCGGGCTGCTGCAGCCGCTCGCCGAGCAGCTCGAGGACCAGCTCGTCCGGGACCAGCTGGCCCAGGTCGATGAAGCTCTTCGCGCGCTGTCCGAGGGGCGTGTACGACTGGATCGCGGCGCGCAGCATGTCGCCGGTGGCGACGTGCGGGATCTGAAAGACCTTGGAGAGCCTCGCCGCCTGCGTCCCTTTGCCAACGCCTGGAGGTCCAAAAAGCAGAAGGTTCTCACTCAACGCCCGGCTTCTTCACGGAAGTGGTGACCGGCTAGCGCCCGCCGATGGCTCCGCCACCGGTGCCGCGTGTTCCCCGACCCCGGATCCTCGGTCCGCGGGGCCCGGTGAACCCTTCATAGTTGCGCGTGATCAGGTGCGACTCGATCTGCTGCACCGTATCGAGCGCCACCCCGACGACAATCATCAGGCCGGTGCCGCCGAAGTAGAACGGCACCTTCAGCTGCTCATGCAACAACGAAGGAAGCACGCAGATGACCGAGATGTAGACGGCGCCGCCGAAGGTGATGCGGGTCAGCACCTTGTCGATATAGGCCGCCGTCGCCTTGCCCGGGCGGATGCCGGGGATGAAGCCGCCGTACTTCTTCATGTTGTCGGCGACGTCGACCGGGTTGAACGTGACGGCCGTGTAGAAGTAGCAGAAGAAGACGATGAGGCCGACGTAGACCGTGTTGTAGCGCCAGTCGCCCGGGTGCAGAGCCTCGGAGATCCGCTGCATCCAGGGGGTCTGCACGAACGAGGCGATCTGCTGGGGGAACATCAGGATCGACGAGGCGAAGATGGGGGGGATGACGCCCGCCGTGTTCACCTTGAGCGGCAGGTGGGTCGACTGCCCGCCATAGATCTTCTGCCCGACGATCCGCTTGGCGTACTGGACCGGGATTCGTCTCTGGCCTCGTTCGAAGAAGATGATCACCCCGACCACCACGACGATGAGCAGGCCGATGATGGCCAGGTCGAAGGCGGTGATGTCCCCCATCTTGGCCTTGGAGAACATGCGGACCGCCGCGTCCGGGATTCCGGTGACGATGCCGGCGAAGATGATCAGCGAGATGCCGTTGCCTATGCCGCGCTCGGTGATCTGCTCTCCGAGCCACATGATGAACGACGTGCCGGTCGTCAGCGACAGCATAGTCATCATCCGAAATCCCAAACCTGGATCGGTGACCACCTGGCCGAACTGCGCGTACGAACGGTTGTTCGACTCCAGCCAGCGGGCGATGAAGAACGACTGGATCAAAGACAGGATCACGCAGCCGTAGCGCGTGTACTGGTTGATCTTCCGCTGCCCCATCTCCCCTTCCTTCTGGATCTGCTCCAGCTTGGGGACGACGACGGTGAGCAGCTGCAGGATGATGGAGGCGCTGATGTACGGCATGATGCCGAGCGCGAAGATCGACATCTGCTCGAGCGCGCCGCCCGAGAACATGTTGAACATACCCAGGAATGACCCCGAGGCCTGGTTCACGATCTTCCCCATGATGGCGCGGTTCACGCCAGGGGTCGTCACGAAGGCGCCGATGCGGTAGACCGCCAGCATCATCACCGTGAACAGGATTCGCCGGCGCAGCTCCGGGATCTTGCCGATATTCTGAAAGCCGCTCGCCATGGCTGTTAGCCGGTCACGACCTCAGCCGTGCCGCCCGCCTTTTCGATCTTCTCTTTGGCGGAGGCCGAGAACGCATTGGCCTTGATGGTGAACTTCTTGGTCAGCTCGCCCTCAGCGAGGATCTTCACGACCTTCGAGCTGCGCGGGACCATGCCGGCCCCCTGCAGCGCCGCCAGATCGACGATGCCGGCCGGGAAGCGCTCGTCGAGCGCGCCTAGGTTGACCGCGAAGATCTCCTTGCGGAAGGGGTTCTTGAAGCCCTTCTTCGGGAAGCGCCGCTGCATCGGCATCTGCCCGCCCTCGAAGCCGAAGCGCGCGCCGTGGTGGCCGGTGCGGGCCTTCTGCCCCTTGACGCCCTTGCCCGACTGCTCGCCCGTGCCCGAGCCTGGACCGCGGCCAATGCGCTTGCGGTTGCGGGTGGCGCCCTTCGGGCCTTTCAAAGTGTGAAGCGTGGTTCCCATGGCGATCTCTTTGACTCCTAGCCTATTCGGCTTTTTCGACCCGAACCAGGTGTGAGACGGCGCGAATCATGCCACGCACCGACAGGTTGTCCGGCAACGTTACGGCGACACCCAACTTCCGGAGCCCGAGCCCCCGGATGGTAGATTTGTGCTGCTCTGGGCGGTTGATACCGCTCCGAATCAGCGTCACGCGCAGCGACTTGGCCATGACCTACTCCCGGATCTCGTCGAGGCGCTTGCCGCGCAGCCCGGCGGCCGCGTCAGCGCTACGAAGTTGTTGAAGGGCGTCGATCGTCGCGTGAATGACGTTGTGCGGGTTCGACGTCCCGATGCACTTGGTGAGGATGTCCTGGACCCCGGCCACTTCCAGCACCGGACGGACTGCGCCCCCGGCGATGACGCCGGTTCCTGCGCTGGCTGGACGCAGCAGCACCGCTCCGGCGCCGAAGTGCCCCTGCACCTCGTGCGGGATGGTGCCGCCGACGAGCGGAATCAAGAAGAGGTTCTTCTTGGCCTGCTCGGTCCCCTTCCGGATCGCCTCCGGGACCTCGTTGGCCTTCCCGAGGCCGGCCCCGACGTAGCCGCGCTGATCGCCGACGACGACGAGCGCCGAGAACGAGAAGCGGCGACCACCCTTGACGACCTTGGCGACGCGGTTGATGAAGACGACACTGTCAACCAGCTCGCCGACTGCTTCGTAATTGATAGCCATCTTGTCCTTTTCCTAGACGCTTCCTGGACTGCCTAAAACTTCAGGCCCGCTTCACGCGCGCCCTCGGCCAACGCCGAGACGCGTCCGTGGTACTTGAAGCCGGCGCGATCGAACACGACCTTGTCGATCCCCTTTTCGAGGCACTTCTTGGCGATCGCCACGCCGACCTTCTTGGCGGTCGTCTTCTTGCCGCCCTCATCATCCTTGGCGCCTTCGAGCGCCAGGTCCGAAGTCCCAACCAGCGTCTTGTTCTCGAGATCGTTGATGACCTGGGCGTAGATGTGGCGCGAGCTGCGAAAGATCGCCAGGCGCGGGCGCTCGGCGGTCCCTTCGATCCGCTTGCGGAGAGAACGGTGCCGCTTCTCGCGGCTCTCTTTCTTGTAGTTATTGATGAGCATGTGGACCTTTTCCTACTGGCTTCTGCTGTCGACTGACTAGCTGCCGCTGGTGGCGCCGGCCTTGCCGACCTTACGCTTGATCACTTCTTCGACGTACTTGACGCCCTTCCCCTTGTACGGCTCGGGGGGGCGCAGCTCGCGCACCTTGGCGGCCGTCTGCCCGACCAGATCGCGATCGGCGCTGGAGAGCGTGACGCGGTTCTTGTCGACCTTGGCGGTGACGCCCTTGGGCAGCTTGAACGCGATCGGGTGGGAGTAACCGAGCGCCATGTTGATGGTGTCGCCGGCAACCTCGGCGCGGTAACCGACGCCGTTGATCTCCAGCTCCCGGTTCCAGCCGTCCGTCACGCCCTTGACCATGTTGGCCAGGTGCGCGCGCATGAGGCCGTGCTTGGAGCGATTCTGACGTGAATCGTCGGCGCGCAGGACCTGCAGCTTGTCCGCCTCGGTCTTGACCGAGATGCCGTCCGGGAGCGGCTTCGACAGCTCCCCCTTGGGCCCCTTGACGCTGATCGCGCCCGCCTTCTGCGAAATCGACACCCCCTTGGGGAGCGGCAACACCTTGCGTCCGATGCGCGACATTTTACCAAACCTCGCAGAGGAGCTCGCCGCCGAGACCCTCTTTGCGGGCCGCGCGATCGGTCATGAGACCCTTCGACGTCGACAAGATCGCGATGCCCAGGCCTGAACGCACCTTGGGGATCGTCCCGTGTCGGACGTACATCCGCTGCCCCGGGCGCGAGCGCCGGCGCAGGCCGGTGATCGCGTTGGTGCGCGGGTCGGCCCAGCGGAGGCGAACGACAATCTCCTCGGTGCCGGCGATGGTCTCGGAGTCGCGCACGTCGTAGCCCGCGATGTACCCCTCGTCCTTGAGCAGCTCGCACATACGTTGCTTGAGCTTGGACGACGGGGCCAGCACGTCGGCGTGGCGCGCCAGGATTCCGTTGCGAATCCGGGCCAGGAAGTCTGAAATTGGATCGGTCATAGACATTCAATCACCTACCAGCTCGATTTGATGACGCCCGGGATGTCGCCGCGCAACGCTAGGTTCCGAAAGCAGATCCGACACATGTCGAACTTGCGCAGAAACGCACGCGCGCGCCCACAGTTGTGGCACCGGTTGCGATGACGAACACGCCACTTCGGCGTCTTCTTGTTGGCGGGCATATCGACGGTCTTTGCC